>JAESGN010000415.1_pt1 | contig 41616 bp, 46 predicted proteins | sample 9269731 | NCBI WGS metagenome assembly JAESGN01 (sample SAMN15720683, study PRJNA650826) | algae metagenome | isolation source: Mojavia pulchra JT2-VF2 and co-occurring heterotrophs from desert soil | place: USA: Cadiz Valley, Joshua Tree National Park, CA | collected 1998-06-08
GCCGAGCGTCTTGCCGGTGATCTCGACCCCCATGAAGCGGTTCTTCTCCCACTTGCCGGCCTGGGTGGAGGCATCGGCCTCGGGCAGCTGGCGGGCGAGCGCGAACATCAGCGCGATGGCGTGCTCGGCAGTGGTGATCGAGTTGCCGAAGGGCGTGTTCATCACCACCACGCCGCGCGCCGAAGCGGCCGGGATGTCGACATTGTCGACGCCGATGCCGGCGCGGCCGACGACCTTGAGGTTGGCGGCGGCATCCAGGATCTCCGCGGTCACCTTGGTCGAGCTGCGGATGGCGAGGCCGTCATACTGGCCGATGATCGCCTTGAGCTCCTCGGGAGTCTTGCCGGTGATCTCGTCGACCTCGACGCCGCGCTCGCGGAAGATCTGCGCGGCCTTGGGATCCATCTTGTCGGAAATCAGTACCTTGGGCATGGATTTGCTCCTGCTTCGCTCCCTCTCCCCCTCGGGGAGAGGGCTGGGGAGAGGGGAAGTGTGTCTTGAAACTTGTGCGGCGGGAGAAACGGCAAGCGTCCTGCCCGTCTCCCAACCCTCTCCCCGAGGGGGAGAGGGCTTGCAGAGGTCAGCCCGCCTTGGCCTCGGCATAGGCCCAGTCGAGCCAGGGACCGAGCGCGACGATGTCGGCGGTGTCGACGGTGGCGCCGCACCAGATGCGCAGGCCCGGCGGGGCGTCGCGATAGCCGGCGACGTCATACGCCGCGCCTTCCTTCTCGAGCAGGCCGGCGAACTTCTTGATGAAGTCCGCATCGGCGCCCTTGACGGTGAGGCACACGCTGGTCTTCGACCGGATGCCGGGCTCGACCGCGAGATGGCCGAGCCAGTCGCGCTCGGCCACGATCGCGTCGAGCGCCGCGGCATTGGCGTCCGAGCGCGCGATCAGCCCCTCGGCGCCGCCCAGGCCCTTGGCCCATTCGAGCGCGAAGATCGCATCCTCCACCGCGAGCATCGACGGGGTGTTGATCGTCTCGCCCTTGAACACGCCCTCGGCGAGCGCCCCCTTGGAGACGAGGCGGAAGACCTTGGGCAGCGGCCAGGCCGGAGTGTGGCTCTCGAGCCGCTCGACCGCGCGGGGCCCGAGGATCAGCACGCCGTGCGCGCCCTCGCCGCCCAGCACCTTCTGCCAGGAGAAGGTGGCGACATCGATCCGGTCCCAGGGCAGGTCATAGGCGAACACCGCCGAAGTGGCGTCGGCGAAGCTCAGCCCCTCGCGATCGGCAGCGATCCAGTCGCCGTCCGGCACGCGCACGCCCGAAGTGGTGCCGTTCCAGGTGAACAGCACGTCGTCCGCCCAGTTCACCTGGCCCAGGTCCGGCAGCCGGCCATAGTCGGCGCGGATCACGGTCGGTTCGAGCTTCAGCTGCTTGACCGCGTCGGTGACCCAACCTTCACCGAAGCTTTCCCAGGCGAGCGTGGTGACGCCGCGGCCACCGAGCATCGTCCACATCGCCATCTCGAAGGCGCCGGTGTCCGAGCCGGGGACGATGCCGATGCGGTGCGTCTCGGGGAGGCGCAGCAGCTCGCGCATCAGGTCGATGCAATATTGGAGGCGGTTCTTGCCCAGCTTGGAGCGGTGCGAGCGGCCGAGCGACTCAGTGGCGAGCTTCTCGGGCGACCAGCCGGGAGGCTTGGCGCAGGGACCGGAGGAGAAAAAGGGGCGTGCCGGCTTGGCGGCGGGCTTGGCAATGGACGCAATTCCGGCGTCGGCGGCAGTCGTGTCAGTCATATAGACTCTCCTTGCAGAGAGCACGCGCGGCGTTGGGACCGCGTGGCCCGCCGACGGCCCTAGCGGCGCGCCCGGCAAAGTCAATTGCGGAACTGCGTGGACAAGGCGCTTCCCGGCCGTCAGGGTGCGGAGCCGGGGGGAAAGCATGGATTATGAATTCAAGGACCCGCTGCGCCTGGCGCGGGTGGTGCGGATCGCGCTCGCGGCCTGGCTCGTCGCGTCGATCTGCTACGGGGCAGCCGCTGCCTATGGCATCCTGACGATAGATCGCTACCAGCGCGGCGCGGCGACCGTCGAGGATCTCGGCACGCTCGATCGGATCAGCCAGGCCACCGCGATCCCGATGGTGGTGGTGAACCTGCTGACGATCGTGCTCGTCGCCCGCTGGATCTATCGGGTGAACAAGAATGCGCATGCGATTTCAACCGGGATGACGATGACCCCGGGATGGAATGTCGGCTTCTTCTTCATTCCGATCGCCAATCTGTGGAAGCCGTTCGAAGGCATCCGCGAAGCCTGGCGTGCGAGCGTCTCGCCGCAGGATCCCTATGCGGCATCGATTCCCGGCTGGCTGACGCTGTGGTGGATCGGCTGGCTTCTCTCCTCCGTCCTCAGCAACGCCTCGTTCCGCCTCGGGCTGAATGCCAAGACGCTCGAGCAGATCGTCTTCTCGCAATGGTTCGATATGATCTGCACGCCCATCGACTTGCTCACCGGACTGCTGCTGCTCCGGCTGGTCGGCCGCCTCTCGCGGATCCAGCACGAGGCCAATGATGCCGAAGCGCACCAGGCGGTGTTCGGATAGGCGCGCGATCCGAACGGGCGGCTAGCGAGCACTGACGGTAACGCGCTATGGAGCCCACCATGCGCGTAGTTGCACTTGTGCTGCCCCTGCTGCTTTCCGGCTGCCTGTTCGGCGGCGGCGGCGATCGCCCCGCCCCCGCCCCGATTCGCGAGCGGCCCGGCGGCCCGGTCACGCTGAACGGCCCGACCCCGCGCGAGACGCAGCAATGCTTCGCCGACCTGTCGCGCGAGCAGGTGCGCTATTCGGCACTCCCCGATCGCGACTTCGGCGGCGGCTGCGTCGTCACCGGCGCGGTGCAGCTGCTCGATATCGGCGTCCCGGTGACCGGGCTGAAATCGATGAAATGCGGGCTGGCGCGCAGCTTCACCGCCTGGGTGCGCTTCGCCGTGGCCCCGGCCGCGCGGCAGATGCTGGGCAGCGATCTGGTCAGGGTCGAGACCTATGGCACCTATTCGTGCCGCGGCATCATCGGCAACGGCGCGGCATCGGCGCAGCGCATGTCCGAGCATGGGCTGGCCAATGCGGTCGACGTGTCGGGCTTCGTGCTGGCGGACGGGCGGCGCGTCACGATCGAGCGCGACTGGCGCAGCGGCGACAGCCAGGTGCGCGCCTTTCTCGAGACGATCCACGGATCGGCCTGCAAGCGCTTCGCCACCGTGCTGAGCCCCGATTACAACGCGGCGCACTACAACCATCTCCACCTCGACATGGGGCGGGGCCCGTTCTGCCGCTGATTGCAGCGCGTCCGCATTGGGCCTAAGCTGGGCGAAATGAGCGATACGAGAGTTCCGAGCCGCGTCTTCCGCCCTGCCCAGCAGGAAGTGCAAAACGCCAACACCGCCACCGGCACCCCGCAGACCGAGCACCCCGCCTACCGCCTCGCCTTCCAGGACATGGACTTCCTGCTGCGCGAAGACCTGCGGCCCGTGCGCTTCCAGCTGGAGCTGCTCAAGCCGCAGCTGCTGCTCGACGAGGCGCATATCAAGTCGACCTTCGTCGTCTACGGATCGGCGCGCATCCCCGAGCCGAGCAAGGCGACCGCGCTGCTCGCGCTGGCGGAGACCGAGCAGCAGCAGAAGATCGCCGAGCGGCTGGTCGAGAAATCCAAATATTACGATGTCGCCCGCGAACTGGCCCAGCTCGCGTCGAACTTCCCGCTCGACGAAGCCGGGAATCGCCACTTCGTCGTCACCTCGGGCGGTGGCCCGTCGATCATGGAAGCCGCGAATCGCGGCGCGCGCGACGTGGGCGCGGACACGATCGGCCTCAACATCCTGCTGCCCCATGAGCAGGCGCCGAACCCCTATGTGACGCCGGGCCTGTCGATGCAGTTCCATTATTTCGCGCTCCGCAAGATGCACTTCCTGCTGCATGCGCGCGCAGTGGCGGTGTTCCCCGGCGGTTTCGGCACCTTCGACGAATCGTTCGAGCTGCTGACGCTGATCCAGACCGGCAAGATCGCGCCGATCCCGGTGCTGTTCTACGGCAAGGACTTCTGGAACCGGGTCGTCGATTTCGAGGCGCTGGTCGAGGAAGGCGTCATCTCGCCCAAGGACCTCGACCTGTTCCATTTCTGCGAGACCGCGGAAGAGGGCTGGCAGATCGTCCAGGACTTCTGGAAGGGCAAGGACCACACGGTGATCGCCCGCCCGCGGCCCGGGATCGACAAGCCGGAATAGGCAATCCGGCCGGAAAGCGATCCGGCCGGCACGCTCAAGGCGCGGTGAGGAGGATCACCACCCGGCGATTCTCCTGCCGCCCCTCGGCCGTGCGATTGTCCTCGATCGGATAGCGATCGCCCAGCCCCTCGGCGCGGATGTTGTCGCGATCGAAACCCGCGCCGACGAACACATTGGCGACCGCCCGGGCGCGCTGCCCCGACAGGACCAGATTGTGGCGGCGGGTGCCGGTGATGTCGGCATGCCCCTCGATCGTGGCGTGGCGGATATCCACCGCCTGCAGGTTGCTCGCGATGCGCGCGATCACCACGGCCTGCTTCTCGTCGACCCGGCTCTCGTCCGACGCGAAGAGCAGGCGGTCGGCCACGCTGAGCTCCCAGCCGCGATCGGTCTGCATGAAGCCGGCGGCGCGCATCGCTTCGATCTGGGGCGCGGTCCAGAGCGGCTTGGGGTGCATCGACGCCTGGCAACCGGCCAGCAGCAGGGCCAGCAGCGCGAGCAAGGGACCATATGCGGCGAGCTTCATTTCCTGCCTTCCTTTCGAGGTTGGGGGCGTCCCTGCTTGGCGGTGAGCATCGCGAGGTCGGCGTGATGGACCAGGGCCGCCAGATCCTCGCCGTCGCGCGGATAGACGGCGGCGCCCAGGGTCAGCCCCACCACCACCTGCTCGCCGCCGGGCAGCGCGATCGGCGCGGCCATCTGCCGCGCGATCCCTTCGCTGGCGCGTGCCACTGCCTCTGGCCCGCTCGGTGCCGCGAGCAGGATGGCGAACTCGTCGCCGCCGAGCCGGGCCGCGATGTCGCTGGCGCGCAGGCCCTTGCGCAGCCGGCGCCCGATCGCGACCAGCACCGCATCCCCCGCCGCATGGCCATGGGCGTCGTTGATCGCCTTGAAGCCATCGCCATCGGCATAGAGCAGCGCGAAGCTGGTGCCCTCGCGCCGGGCGCGCTCCAGCGCCGCCGAAAGCTCCTGCTCCAGCAATGCCCGGTTGGGCAGCCCGGTGAGCGGGTCGTGCGTCGCCTGGTGGCTGAGCGCGGCATTCTCGTCGCGCATGCGATGATGCCATTCCTCCAGCTCGGCGAGCAGGGCGTTGAAGTCGTCGCGCAGCGAATCGATCTCGCGAATGCTCGCGCTGGGCGCGCGGCGATCGAAGGCCCGCCCCACGCGCACGGCATGCGCGACGGCGGCCATGGCCTGGAGCGGCGCGGCAATCTCCTCCTGCAATCGCCGCGCGAGCAGCGACGTCGCGATCGCGGTGGCGAGGAGGCAGGCCAGGCCGCCGAGCAGCCCGGCGCGGATATAACCGGCAACGATCGCGGCATCGCCCTCGACCCGGACCTCCCCGATCACCCGGCCGCCCTGCGTGACCGGCGCGGCGACCGGCCGGGGAAAGAACAGCGATTTCGCCACCCATCCGATCGACGAGCCGGCCGCCGGTGTCGCCTTGGTGCGCTCGGCAAAGGGGTGTGCGGACGGGCCGAACACCGCGATCCCCGCCACGCCCGGGCTCTCCGCCAGCGGCTCGATGGTGAGCCTGGCCGCGTCGGGATCGTCGAACACCAGCGCGGGCGCGACGCTGTAGCTCGCCGTCTGGGCGATCAGCTCGAGATTCTGCCGGGCATAGATGCCGAGCGCCGCGAAGCCAGTGAGCATCACGGTGAGCCCGGCGATCGCCACGGCGACCAGAGTGACGCGGAAATGCACCCGTGAGAGCACCTGGCGCACGCTCGGCAATTGCGTAGGACCCGCCATCAGTTTCCCCCTCCCGCCAGGGTTGCCACGCGCTGCACGCGCGGATCGACGCGCAGCGCGCTGCGCGAGATCGCATCGATGTTGATCCGGAAGCTGAGCGACGAGGCACCCACCGCGAGGCAGAACATCGCGCCGCCACGGCATGCCGGATCGGATTCGGCGATCGACAATATCGCGCGGCCATGCATCGCGCGGATCATGCCCAGATTCTCGGCCGGCCGCATCGCCCCGAGATAGAGAAGGTCGCAGCCCGCCAGCGCCGTGCCGACGCCCAGGCGGCGCACCGTTACCGGCCGGCCCGCCGTGCGCGCCGCCTCGCCCAGCCGGTCGGCATGGCGGGCCGCGCCGGATACGCAGATGCGCAGTGTCGGGGGTGGCTCGGGCCAGCGGGTATAGCTCGCGATTCCGCCGACGGTGCGGGCGACGGCCATGTCCTCGGTGCCCGGCGCGAAGCGCGTGTCGGACGCCAGGACCGGTACCTCAGGAAATCCTGGAACTATCGCCAACAGGGCGAGAGCAAGCAACAAAACGACCCGATCCTTCCGGCCTTTACGGCCCAATAACCATAACGGTACCGAAAGCGTTCGCGGCAAGCCACGAAGAATCTGTGGAGGATAAGAGGTTTTTGCGAAAAGCCAGGCTTCGCACCGGCTTACCGTGCGTTACATTTCGCCGCGCCGCACCATTCAGGCGAGCGTGAGATAGAGCTCCGCCTCGATCAGCCATTCGCCGCCGCGCTCGCGCCATTTGGCGGTATAGGCGCCCGCCGCCTCGACCGCGCCGCTTCGCGACGACACGCCCTGCCAGGCGCCGTGCTCGAAGGCGATCGGCGCCACCGGGGAAAGGGCGATCGCTTCGGGTGTGCGCGCATAGACGGTGCGATCGGGCGCCGCGAACTCCCGCTTCCAGGCGAGCAGCTGCGCCTTGCGGCCGGTGATCACTGCCGAATCGGTGCCGGCGACCAGCACGACATCGGGCGCGAGGAGCGGCCCGATCGCGGCGAGATCGGCTTCCGCCAGCGCCCGGTTGAACGCGGCGCGGCGCATGCGAATGGCGAGTTCGGGGGAAAGGTGCGAGGCCATCGCCTTCCCTAGCCAGGCCGGGCCGAACCCGTCCAGCAGCGGCGCGAAGGCCGCCATGCCGTCCGGCCGGAAAAGCAGAGGCGCCGCGAAATGCTTCACAGCGCCCCGTGCATCCGATCCGTGCGCGCGCCCTCAGGCGCCCTTCTTCTCCACCGGCGGCTTGGCGGCGGGATCCTTGGCGGGCGCGCCCTCGGCCGGAGCCGCCGCGTTCGCGGCGTTGCCGCCGGCGGCGTGCGCGTCGGTCGCATTGCCCTCCGCCGGAGCGGGAGCGGCGCCGGCGGCCGGGGCTGCCGGCAGCGGCAGGTTCGAGCCCTGCGCGTTCAGATAGGCGATCACGTTCGCGCGCTCCTGGCCGTCCGCGATGCCCGCGAAGGTCATCTTGGTGCCAGAGGCGAACTTGCGCGGGTTGGACAGCCACGCGTCCATCTTGTCGAAGTCCCAGCTGCCGCCCACGGCCTTGAGCGCATCGGAGAAGGCGAAGCCGGCCTTGCCCTGGGCGATGCCCTCGCCCATCGTGCCGTAGAGATTGGGGCCGATGCCATTGGCGCCGCCCTGGTTGATCGTGTGGCAGGCCATGCACTTCTTGAACGAAGCCTCGCCCTTGGCGACATCGGCCTTGGCCAGACGCACCGCGATCGGCTCGACCGCCGCGGCGCCGCTGTCGCCGGCTTCCTCGACGCCCTCGATCACATAGCCCATGTGCTCGGGACGCTCGCCATGGAACAGCATGCCGCCGGCGATCGAAAGCCCGAGCGCGGCAATGCCGCCCGCAAGTGCCCAGCCCGCGATCGTATTGAAGCGATTGTCCATGAAATGCCCCTGCGGAAAAATTGCGTTCCTTTAAAACCGGCACCGCAACTAAAGCAAGCGGGGCTTGCGAGTGCGAGGTTCGGCGGCTAGCGCCCGGCCATTATGGAGAATTTCGCGAGCCCGGCGAGAAAGCTCGTCGCGGAGATGACCGAGGCAGCCGCCAAGACCCCCGTGCGGGCCGTCGCCTTTCAGGGCGCGCCCGGCGCCAATTCGCATATCGCGGTGCGCGAATGCTTCCCCGATGGGCTGCCGCTCCCCTGCTTCTCGTTCGAGGACGCGATCGACGCCGTGAAGGAAGGCCGCGCCGGCTGCGCGATGATCCCGATCGAGAATTCGCTGCACGGCCGCGTCGCCGACATCCATTTCCTGCTGCCCGAATCGGGCCTGTCGATCATCGGCGAGCATTTCCTGCCGATCCGCTATGCCCTGATGGGGCTGGGCCCGGTCGAGGGCGTGCGCCAGGCGATGAGCCATCCCCAGGCGCTCGGCCAGTGCCGCCATTGGCTGAAGGCCCAGGGCATCCAGCCGCTTGCCTATCCCGACACCGCCGGTGCCGCCGCGATGGTGGCGGAGGCCGGCGATCCGGCGGTCGCCGCGCTGGCCCCCCCGGGCGCCGCCGCGCTCTACGACCTGCAGACGCTGGGCGCCGACATCGCCGATGCCGAGCACAACATGACCCGCTTCGTGATCCTCGCCCGCGAGCCGCTGGCCGCCGAAGGGGCCGGGGAAGCGGGGCGCCCGTTCATGACCACCTTCGTCTTCGAAGTGAAAAACGTCCCCGCCGCGCTCTACAAGGCGCTGGGCGGCTTCGCGACCAACGGCGTCAACATGACCAAGCTGGAGAGCTATCAGCGCGGCGGCAGCTTCGCGGCCACCGAATTCTATGCGGACATCGTCGGCAGCCCCGACGAGGCACCGGTCGCCCGCGCGCTCGAGGAGCTGAAGTTCCACACCAAGTGGATGCGCGTGCTCGGCACCTACGCCCAGGCGCGCGAACGGGCCTAGGTCGAGAACCCAAGCAAGTATCTGATCTTTCACCGTCATCCCGGTCTTGCGCCGGGATCCCGCTGCTTCCTGCGCTGGCGAGATAGCGGGCCCCCGGCGCAGGGCCGGGGTGACGAAGGAAGAATATCAGTCCTCAACCTAAACCCCCGCCAAAGGCAACTGGGCCACCACCGGAACATGCTTTTCGGCGCGGTGGCGCTCGCTTGACTCACGCGATGAATTGTTGTGTACAGACAACATATCATCTTTCGAGTCGTAAAATTGCCGCAGATCCACAACCGTATTGCCCTGTTCCGCGCCGAACGCGGGATGAGCCGGCGCGCACTGGCCGAGGCGGTGGGGGTGAATCCCCAGACGATCGGCTATCTCGAGCGCGGCGACTACAGCCCCAGCCTCGAGCTCGGCATGAAGATCGCCGCGGTGTTCGACGCGCCGGTCGAGCTGCTCTTCTCCTTCGCCCCCTTCGAATCGGTCGCGTCGGCGCTGCGCCGCGCGGCCGAATGATTCCGGAGACCGACATGTCCCGTTTCAACCAGCGCCTGTTCTCCCGGCTCGACGCCGCCGCCGATCGCACCGGCATCCCCGCGCTCGCCCGGACCGAGGTGCGCCGGCGCCATTTGCGCTGGATCCCGATCCTCGCGCTCGCCCTGGCCATGGGCGGCTGGGCCTGGGGGCTGGCGCGGCCCGACGGGACCTATCCGGGCTATGCCCTGATCTCGGCGGGGTTCGTGCTGGGCACCTTCCTGCCGATCTTCGGGCCGATCAAGCCCTGGGGCGGCCCCAGGCTGGTCGACGAGTTCGACCGGCAGCTGCGCCAGCGCGCCTTCCTGGCGGGCTTCGCGACGGTGAGCTTCGTGACCTTTATCGGCATCTGGCTGATGCTCGGCCTGACGCTGCTCGACCATTGGAGCCGCGAGGCGCTGATCGCGCAGCTCGCGAACTTCACCTATATGCTGTTCGTGCTCTACCTCACCGTGCCGACCCTGCACGCCAGCTGGGCGACCCGGCCGGTGGAGGAGGATTGAACTCCCCTCCCTGGAAGGGAGGGGGGAGAGAGGAGGCTAGGCTCCCTCCACCCAGGCCGTGAGCAGCGTGTGGGCGATCGCATAGGGCGGCGGCCCCAGGAAGGGCGCGGCGGGATCGCCGGCCAGCGCCAGCGCCGCTTCGGCACGCGTGAACCAGCGGGCATCCTCCAGCTCGTTCACGTCGACGCGGATATCGTCGTTCAGCGCCTCGCCGATACAGGCGACCATCAGCGATGCCGGGAAGGGCCAGGGCTGGCTGGCGACGTAGCGGACCGCGCCAAGCCGGATCCCCGCTTCCTCGAACGTCTCCCGGCGCACCGCCTCCTCGATCGCCTCGCCCACTTCGAGGAAGCCGGCCAGCGCCGAATAGCGGCCCGGCGGCCAGCTCGGCTGGCGGCCGAGCAGCGCGCGGTCGCCATGCTCGGCCAGCATGATCACCACCGGCTCGACGCGCGGGAAATGCTCGGCGCCGCAATCGGGGCAGTGCCGCGCCCAGCCGGCATGAGTGATGCGGGTGGGGGCGCCGCAATTGGCGCAGAAGCGGTTGCGGCCATGCCAGAAGACCAGCCCGCGCGCCGAAGCATAGTTGGCGGCATCGGGCGCGGCGAAGCGATCGAGCAGCGCGAACATTGCCGGCGATCGGCCCATCGGCACCGGCATGCCGTCGGGCAAGGCCGAGACGAAACGCGGCCCGCCCTGGTCATAGCCGAGGAACAGCAGCGGGCCCTGCGCCTCCGCCAGGTCCGTCCAGGTCAGCCGGCCGCCCTCGTCGAGCACCGGATCGAGCGAATCGAGTACCAGCAGGCGCGCGCGCGGATCGGCAAGCGCGGCGGCGAGCAGTTCCGGCTCGTGGCGAACCCGATCGGCACGATCGAGCGTGCCGCCGGTGAAACCGGGCGCGCGCGTCACTTGGCGAGATCGGCGTAGATCGCCTTGGAGACTTCGCGCTTCAGCGGCGTGTCGCCGAACAGGTTGATCATCCCCACGCCGCGCACCTTGTGCACGGGATCGACCCAGGCGATCGTGCCGGCGGCGCCGCCCCAGCCGAACGTGCCCTTGCCCGGACCGCCCGGGACGTCACCGAGATAGACCGAGCCGCCGGCGCCGAAGCCCATCTGGGTGCCGGTGTCCTTCGCAGTCTCGTTGAGGATCGAGGTATCGGCCCCGGCGGGCAGCAGGTTCGACATGGCGACGGCCACCGTCTCGGGCTTGAGGATGCGCACGCCATCCAGCTCGCCGCGGTTCAGCAGCATGTGGAGGAACCGGTCATAGTCGCGCGCGGACATGACCAGGCCGGCGCCGCCATAGGGGAATTCGGGCTTCTTCAGATAGATCGACGTCGCCGCCGGATCGGCGGGCACGCGGGTGGCGCCCATGAAGACATAGTTGCTGGCGAAATTGCCGACCTTGTCCGCCGGCACCGTCCAGTAGCTCTGCTCCATTTTGAGCGGCTTGAAGATGCGCGTGTTGACGAACCGGTCGAACGGCATGCCGCTGGCGACCTCGATCACCCGGCCGAGAATGTCGAGCCCGATCGAATAGCTCCACTTGGCGCCGGGCTCGGCGATCAGGGGCAGGCTGGCGGTGCGGTTGGCGAACTCCTCCAGGCTGTCCGGGCGGAGCGCCGCCATCTGGACTTCCATCTGCTCGTTCACCTGGGCCGGGTTGATGCCGAGCTTGTTATACTCGTCGAGCAGGGGCCCCTTGGTGATGATGTTGTAGCCCAGGCCCGCGGTGTGGGTGAGCAGGTTGCGCACGGTGATCGGCCTGGTCGCCGGGCGGCTGGTCAGGTCCTTGGCCGGATCGACCAGCACCTTCATGTTCTTGAACGCCGGGATGAAGTCGCTGATCGGCTGGTCGAGCTTGAGCTTGCCTTCCTCGATCAGGATCATCGCGGCGATGCCGGTGATCGGCTTGGTCATCGAATAGACGCGCCACAGGCTGTCGGCATCGGCGGCGTGCGCGCCCGGCTCGTCGGCGACGCGGCCTTCGCTGACCACGGTGACCGCGCCGTCCGGGCGGCCGGCAAGGATGACGATGCCGGGCACCTTGCCTTCGGCGACGTAGCGCTTGGCAAGCGCAGCCTCGGCCGCGACGTTCGGCGCGGCGGGCGGCTTGGGGGCCGTCTGCGCGAAAGCCGGCGACGCCAGCGCTGCCAAGCCAAAGCCGAAACCGATCACGCCGCGCATAGCCGCCTCCTGAATGTCCGTGCCGCCTTGGCGAATACTGTGGGCAATCCGGCCGATTCGAGATCGGCGACCGGCCACCACTCGCCTTCCACGGCGGCGCCTGCATGCGACGGGATCGTTGCGGCCGCAAGTCCGACGTCGAGGTTGAAATGCGTGAAGCCATGGCCGACCCGCTCGTCGAGCATGTGCCATGCCGCCGGGGCCGGCGCACCGTCGAGGCCCGGCGGCGAATCGGCCCAGGGCCCGGTCGGCAATGCGCGCATGCCGCCGAGCAGCCCCTTGCCCGGGCGGCGGACGAGCAGCACCGCGCCGTCCCGCTCGAGCCAGAACATCGTGCCGTGGCGCTGCGGCTTCGCCTTCCTGGCGGCCTTGACCGGGAAGCGCTCGGGCGCACCGGAAGCGAAGCCGGCGCAATGCTCGCGCAGCGGACAGAGCAGGCAGCGCGGGGAACGCGCGGTGCAGACGCCGCTGCCCAGGTCCATCATCGCCTGGGCGAAATCGCCGGAGCGCAGATCGGGAGTGATCGAATCGGTGCGGGCGTAGATCCCGGCCTTGGCGCCCGGCAGTGCCTCCTCCACTGCGAACAGCCGCGCGACGACCCGCTCGACATTGGCGTCGACCACCACCGCGCGCCGGCCGAACGCGATCGCCGCGATCGCCGCGGCGGTGTAGCCGCCCACGCCGGGCAGTGCGCGCAGTCCCGATTCGCTGTCCGGAAACCCGCCGCGCCGCGCCACTTCGCGGGCGCAGGCAAGCAGGTTGCGGGCGCGGGCATAATAGCCGAGCCCGGCCCAGGCGGCCATCAGATCGGCATCCTCGGCCGCGGCCAGCGCCTCGACGCTCGGCCAGCGCGTGGTGAACCGCTCGAAATAGGGGATGACGCTGGCGACCTGAGTCTGCTGGAGCATCACTTCCGACAGCCACACGCGATAGGGATCGGGCGCATTGGCGCCGGGCCGCGCGCGCCAGGGCAGGTCGCGGGCATTGCGGTCGTACCAATGGAGCAGCGCGGAGGCGATTGCGCGAGGGGCGTTGTCGGGCACATGCCCCTATGGCATGGGTTGGCGGAAATGACGAAGCCCCCCCGTGCCACCACTCGCCAGCCGGCCCCGGCGCCACAGCGCGCGCTGCGTCCCCGCGCAGTCTCCGAGCTGCTGCCCGATGTCGGCCGGGCGACCTTCCGCAAGTTCGGCTTCGTCCAGCATTCGATCGTCAGCCGCTGGGTGGAGATCGTCGGCGAGCGCTATGCGCGAGTCTCGATGCCCGAATCGATTCGCTTCCCGCAGGGCAAGCGCGAGCAGGGCGTGCTCCATCTCGTCGTCGCGGGCGCGCACGCCCCGACTATGCAGCACATCGCGCCCGAGATCGTCGAGCGGGTGAACCGCTTCTTCGGCTATGCGGCGGTGGCCCGGCTGGCGATTCGCCACGGCGAAGTGAAGCGCCCCGAAAAGGCGGCGCCGCCGCCCAGCCTGAAGCCGCTGAGCGAGGCGATGGGCGAGAGCCTGCGCGGCATCGGCGATCCGGAGCTGAAGGCCGTGCTCGAGGCGCTGGCCGCCGGCGTCGCGGCGAGCGACGAGCGCCCCAAGATCGGCCGGATCGACTGATGCGGGCCCGGTTGATGATCGCCGGCGCGCTGGCGCTGGCCGGCGGCGCATCGGCGCAGCAGGCCCGCCGGCCCGTAGCGAAGCCGGCGGCGACGCCCGACTGGGCCGCTGCCGTCACCATCACGCCGCAGGGCGGCTTTCGCCAGGGCAATCCCGATGCGCCGGTCAAGCTCGTCGAATATGGCTCGCGCGGCTGCCCCACCTGCGGGCGCTTCGCCACCGAGGGCGTGCCGGCGCTGCGGCGCGACTTCATCGCGAGCGGCAAGGTCAGCTACGAATATCGCGACTACCTGATCCATGGCGCGCCCGACCTCGCCATGGCGCTGCTCAACCAATGCGTCGCGCCCGCGCGCTTCTTCCCGGTGCTCGACGCGATCTACGCCAATCAGCGCCAGTTCGAGGACAAGCTCGAGGCACTGCTCAAGAGCCAGCCCCAGCAGGCCGAGGCCTGGCAGAAGCTGCCGGCGCCCCAGATGGCGACTCGCTTCGCCGAGGCGCTGGGCCTGATCGCCTTCATGAAGACCCAGGGCCTGCCCGAGGCCAAGGCCCGCCAGTGCCTCGCCGATCCCAAGCTGATCGAGCGCATCGCCAAGACCAATGCCGATGCGGTGAAGGTCCATCAGGTGCGGGGCACCCCCACTTTCATCGTCAACGAGCGCAAGGTAAGTGCGTTCAGCTGGGAACGATTGCTGCCCGAGCTCTGGGCGAACGGCGCCTGACCCGCGATTTCTGGAGAGAACAGACTATGCGTATCAAATTGGCCCTGATCCCCATGCTGGCGCTCGCCGGCGCCCTGGCCGCGTGCGGCAGCGGCGACACGGGCAACAGCAGCGCGGCGGTCAGCTCCGCCACGCCGGTCCCCACCGTTCCTGCGCCCGCCGGCAAGGCCTGGGTCGACACGATCGGCAGGACCAAGGACGGCGGCTATCTCCAGGGCAATCCCAACGCGCCGATCAAGCTGGTCGAATATGGCTCGCGCAACTGCCCCTATTGCGGACTGTTCGGCCGCACCGCGCCCGAGCCGCTGCGCAAGAACTACATCTCGACCGGCAAGGTCAGCTGGGAGTTCCGCGACTTCCTGATCCACGGCGCGCCCGACCTCGCTGCCGCGCTGCTCAACCAGTGCGTGCCCGACGAGTCCTTCTTCAGCATGCTCGACCAGTTCTTCGAGAACCAGGAGAGCTTCCTCACCCGCACCGAGCAGCTGGTGAAGACCAATCCGCAGCTTGCCCAGCAGCTGCAGCAGCTGCCGCCGCCCCAGGCCGCGGTGGGCTTTGCCGAGCAGCTCGGCATGATCGACTTCATGAAGCAGCGCGGCGTGCCCGAGGCCAAGGCGCGCCAGTGCCTGGGCGACCAGAAGAAGATCGACGAGATCGCCAAGGTCAACGCCGATGCGGCCACCGTGCACGGGGTGAACGGCACGCCGAGCTTCTTCATCAACGGCAAGAAGGTCGATGCCGGCTCGTGGGAACAGCTCGAGCCGCTGCTCAAGGCGGCGGGGGCGCGCTGATCCCCATGACGCTGCGGGGGTAGGCAAGCGTGCAGATCAAACGGCTGCGGCTGACGGGCTTCAAGAGCTTCGTCGACCCGGCTGACCTCCGCATCGAGCCGGGGCTGACGGGGATCGTCGGCCCCAATGGCTGCGGCAAGTCGAACTTGCTCGAAGCACTGCGCTGGGTGATGGGCGAGACCAGCGCCAAGTCGATGCGCGGCGCCGGGATGGAGGACGTGATCTTCGCCGGCACCGCGACTCGCCCGTCGCGTGACTTCGCCGAAGTCTCGATCCTCGCCGACCAGGTGGGCGAGGACGACGAGATGGAAGTCGTCCGCCGCATCGAGCGCGGCGCCGGCTCGGCCTATCGGATCAACGGCCGCGACGTCCGCGCCAAGGACGTCGCCCTGCTCTTCGCCGATTCGGCGACGGGCGCGCATTCGCCGGCGCTGGTCAGCCAGGGGCGGATCGGCGCGATCATCCAGGCCAAGCCGGGCGAGCGCCGCGCGATGCTGGAAGAAGCCGCGGGCATCGCCGGGCTGCACGTCCGCCGCAAGGATGCCGAGCAGCGCCTGCGCGCGACCGAGGCCAATCTCGCCCGGCTCGACGAAGTGATCGGCGACCAGGAGACGCGCGCCGCCCAGCTCAAGCGCCAGGCGCGCCAGGCCGAGCGCTATCGCGAGCTTTCGGACCGGATCCGCGTCGCCGAGGCGCGGATGATCTTCGCGCGCTGGCGCGATGCCGCCGCGGCGGCGGACGCGGCCAAGCAGGAAGCGGCCGCGGCCGCGGCGCTGGTCGCCGAGCGGACCAGCGCGCATGATTCGGCCGTGGCGGTGCAGCAGGCGGCGGCGGAGAAACTCGCCACGCTGCGCGCCGAGGCGCTGGCCGTGCGCGACCGGGCGACCGAGGCGATGCACGGCCTCGCCACGCTGCGCGCGGACAAGGCCGCGGTCGAGCGGCGCATCGCCGAGGTGCGGGATTCGGTGCGCCGGCTGGAGGAGGATCGCGGCCGCGAAGGCGCGCTCGCCCGCGACGCGGCCGAGGCGCTGGCCCGGCTGGAGGAAGAGGCGAAGGCGCTCGACACGCGCATCGCCGAGACGACCGCGCGCATGCCCAATCTGGATGCCGCGCTGGCCGAGGCGGAACGCGCCGCGCGCGATGCCGAGGTGGCGCTGGCCCAGGCGCTGGCGGCGCAGGCGAGCGAAGCCGCCGAAGCACGCGTCGCCGAGGCCGCGCTGGCGGCGGCACGCACCCGGGCGGAACGCGCCGAACGCGATCGGGCACGGATCGATGCCGAGCTGCGGGCGCTGCCCGACCCCGAGCCGCTACAGGCGGAGAAGGCTCGCGCGGCCGAGGCGCGGGCCCAGGCGCTCCGCCAGGCCGAAAGCGCCCGCACCGGCCTGGCCCGCGCCGATGCCGAGGAACGCGCCGCGATCGAGGCGCGCAACCATGCCCAGGCGGCACGCGCCACTGCCCATGCCGAGCTCGCCCAGCTCGACAGCGAAGCCGCCGCGCTGGCCAAGGCGACCCGGCCTTCGGACAAGGACCGGCTGCTCGACAAGCTGAAGGTCGATGCCGGCTATGAGCGCGCGCTGGCGGCGGCGCTGGGCGACGATCTCGAGGCCGGGCTCGATACCGGCGCCGAGCGCTATTGGGCGGGCGCCGAGCCGCGGCCGGGCGATCCTGCCGCGCCGCCGGGCACCGCGCCGCTCGGCGCGCATGTCCGGGCGCCAGCCGGGCTGTCGCGCCGCCTGGCCCAGGTGCTGGTGGCGGAGGCGGATGACGGCCAGCCGCTCGCGGTCGGCCAGCGGCTGGTGACGCTCGGCGGCATGCTGCGCCGCTGGGACGGCTATGTCGCCAGATCGGGCGGCGCGGCGGCGGCGGAGCGGCTGGTGCGAGTCAACCGGCTCGCCGCGATCGAGAAGGCGCGGCCGGCCGCGGTGCGCGCGGTCGAGGGCGCCGATGCCGAGCTGCGCCGGATCGAGGACAATATCGCCGAGGCGCGCCGCGCCGCCGCGGATTGCCGCCGCGTGCTCGACCATGCGGAGAATGCCGGGCGCGAGGCCGGGCGCGCCGAGGACCGGGCCGCCGCCCAGCTCGAACGGCTCGATTCGCAGCGCACCGATCTCGATTCCCGAATCCGCCGCATCGCCGCCGAGCAGGACGAGGCGGCGACCGAGCGCAACCGCGCCGAGGCCGCCAAGGCCGCCCTGCCCGACGGCACCGACACGCGCGCCCGCGTCGCCGCGCTCTCCACCGATGCCGAGGGCAAGCGCGTCGCCGCCGCTTCGGCCCGTGCCGAGCGCGGCACGCTGGAACGCGAGATCGCCGGCGCGCGCGAGCGCCACGCCGCCGCCGGCGCCGAGGCCAGGAGCTGGAAGTCGCGCGCCGGCGAGGCCGCACGGCGCGCCACGGAAATGGACAAGCGCGCGGCCCAGCTCGCCGAGGAAAGCGATGCGCTGGCCGGCCGGCCGGCCCAGCTCGAGGCCCAGCTCGCCGAGGCCGAGGCCGCGACCGAGAAGGCGCGCATCGAAAGCGCCGCCGCCCAGGCCGCCGAGCGCGAGGCCGAGTTGGCGGTGCGCGAGACCGAAGGCGCGGTGCGCGGCGCCAACGAGATCCTCGCCCAGGCGCGCGAGGAACGCGCCGGTGCCGCGGCGCGTGCCGAGAACCAGGAGGCGCGCCGCATCGAGATGGGCCGCATCTCGGGCGAGCGCTTCGAATGCCCGCCGCCGCTGCTGCCCCAGAAAGCCGGGTTCGAGGAAGCCACGGTGCGCACGCCCGAGGACGAATCGACCGCGCACGAACGCCTGAACGCCGAGCGCGAGCGGATCGGGCCGGTGAACCTGGTCGCCGAGACCGAGCTGGCCGAGCTGGAGGCCGCCTTCACCACCAACGCAGCCGAGCGCGACGAGCTGGCCCAGGCGGTGAACCGCCTGCGCGGCTCGATCGGCACGCTCAACCGTGAGGGGCGCCAGCGGCTGCTCGCGGCCTTCGAAGCGGTCGACCAGCATTTCCGCCGGCTGTTCACGACGCTGTTCAACGGCGGCCAGGCGCATCTGGAGCTGATCGATTCCGACGACCCGCTCGAAGCGGGCCTGGAGATCATGGCGCAGCCGCCGGGCAAGAAGCTCCAGTCGCTCACGCTGCTCTCGGGCGGCGAGCAGGCGCTCACCGCCGTCGCGCTGATCTTCGCCCTGTTCCTCACCAATCCCGCGCCGATCTGCGTGCTCGACGAAGTCGACGCGCCGCTCGACGACGCCAATATCGATCGCTTCTGCGACCTGCTCGAGCGGATGACCCAGGAAACCGCGACTCGCTATCTGATCGTCACGCACAATGCCGCGACGATGAGCCGCATGCACCGGCTGTTCGGCGTGACCATGGTGGAGCGCGGCGTGAGCCGGCTGGTCTCGGTCGACCTCGGCGGGGCCGAGAGCCTGTTGGCGGCGGAATGAGCTTCCTGATCGAGGCGGTGCTCCAGGGATGCCTGGAGGCGACGGGCTGGCTCATCGCGAAACGCTTCGGAATGGCCGGCTGCCTGGTGGCGATCCCCGGCATCGCGCTGCCCATCGCCCTTCTCCTCTGGTGGAACCTGTGATCGATACGCGCGTCGAACGGTTCGACAGGATGGGCAACAGGAGGAAATGCATGCGATCGAGCCTTTGGATCGGCATGGCCGTGGCGATGTTCGCCGCCGGCCCGGCCTTCGCCCAGGACAAGCAGCAATCGACCGGCGATCGCGCCGGCGAGATCGCCGAGCAGCCCGCCAAGGATGTCGGCGTGGTCAAGACCAAGATCCCGCCGGTACTCCAGAATGCCGCCGCCGCACCCTACAGCCTGTCGGGCCTGTCGAAATGCACGCGCATCGCAGCGGCGTTCGACGCGCTCGGCGAAGCGCTGGGCCCCGATTTCGTCGGCGGCGTCGATCGCAAGAAGAGCCGCAAGGTCAAGGTCACCGGCGACACCGTGGCCGGGCTGATCGTGCCGTTCCGTGGCATCGTCCGCGAAGTCAGCGGCGCGGCGTCGGCGCAGCGCGCGCTCAACGCCGCGGTCGATGCCGGCTTCGCGCGCCGCGGCTTCCTGCGCGGCGTCTATCAGACGCGCGGCTGCAAGCCGGCGCTGTGATGACAATGGAATAGGGGGAACGCGACGATGTGGAAACGCCTTTTCGGCGGCGGGAAGCAGGCGGAGCCGGCCGAGCCGGCCCCGTCCTTCGAGCCGCACGACCCGCTCGAGGCCGCGCTGATGGCGGCGGCGCGCGACCCCGCCGCGCGCCCCGATTTCGAGCGGATGCTGCTCGAGGCCGAGCTTTACGTCGCCACCCCCGAAGCGCCGGCCGAAGCCAGCGCGCGCACCGTCGGCGCCGGGGAGACGCTGCGCCTCCTCAACGTCGCCGATCCCCAGGGAAATCCGATCCCGGCGATCTTCACCGGCGAGGCGCGGCTGGCCGAGCGCTTCGGCGCAGGAAGCGGCTATGCGCGGCTACCCGCCAAGGTGCTGTTCGAAATGTTCGCGCAGAGCGGCGCCTGGCTGAACCCCGGGCTGGCCTATGGCGTGCTCTGGTCGGCGGACGATCTCGCGCATCTGCTCGGCAAGCCGGTGCGCCGGACCATCGCCAAGGAGACGAAGCTCCTGCTCGGCGCGCCGGCAAAGCGGCCCGAGGCACTGATCCGGAGCATCGCCGCGGCCGTCGCCGATGCTCCCACCGTACAGGAGGCCTGGCTCGCCCTGGCCTATTGGCCCGAAGGCAATGCGAGCTGGTATCTCGACATCCGCAGCACCGCCGAACCCGATGCGATCGCGGCGCTGCTGCACGACATATTGCCGGGCGGCCCGCATGAGGAGATGCCGGTCGATCTCGTCGTCAACGCGCCGGGTTCCGGCCCCGGACACGGCATCCGGCTCAAGCCCGGAGAAGGCCATTGATTCGCCGGCTCGACGCCTTCCCCCGCATCCACCTGTTCGATGCACCGACCCCGATCCAGCGCCTGGCGCGGATCGAGGCGGCGCTGGGGCTTAAGGGCGCACGCCTGTTCGTGAAGCGCGACGACCTGATGGGCCTGGGTGGCGGCGGCAACAAGCTGCGCAAGCTCGAGTTCCTGCTCGGCGCGGCGATCGACCAGGGCTGCGACACCTTCGTCACCACCGGCGCGCGGCAATCCAACCATGCCCGGCTGAGCGCGGCGGCGGCGGCGCGGATGGGCCTCGCCGCCGAGCTGATGCTGACCGACACGGTGCCGCGCGAGGACGAGGCATATCGGCATAACGGCAACCAGCTGCTCGACGGGCTGTTCGGGGCGACGGTGCATCACCTGCCAGGCGGTGCCGATGCGCTGGCGGCGGCGCATGTCCGGGCGGAGGAACTGCGCGCCGCAGGGCGCAAGGCCTATGTCGTCGGCGCGGGCGGATCCTCGCCGGTGGGGGCGCTCGGCTATGTCGCCTGCGCAGACGAGATCCGGGCGCAGGAGGCCGCGCTGGGGCTTTCGTTCGGGACGATCATCGTCGCCAATGGCAGCCATGGCACGCATGCCGGCCTTGTTGCCGGCCTGGCCGCCTCGGGGGACGATCCGCGACGTGTGCTGTCCTTCACCGTGCTGGCAGAGCTTGAGGAAGCGCGGAACCATACGCGAGCCCTGGCGAACGACACGCTGGCGGTGCTTGCCGGCGATCCACTGGAAGGCGACGATATCCGCATCAACGGCTCGCAGCGCGGCGAGGCCTATGGCATCCCGACCGAGGCGATGCTGGCGGCGGTGCGGCTGATGGCGCGGCAGGAAGGGTTGCTGATCGACCCGGTCTATAGCGGCAAGGCGTTCGCCGGCGTGCTGGCGGGGTTGGCCGAGGGGCAGTTCACCGGCGACGTGCTGTTCGTGATGACCGGAGGCACGCCGGGGCTCTACGCGTACCAGCCGGCTTTCGCGGCTTGACCGTCATCCCGGCGAAAGCCGGGATCTCAGGCGATGGCGGGCAAGGAACCGCACGAAATCCCGGCTTTCGCCGGGATGGCGGTTACTGGCCCAATATCCGCCGGTACAGTTCGATGTAGCGGTCCGCCATCGCCTCGACCGAGAAATGCGCCGCCACCCGCGCGCGGCAGGCGGCGCGATCGATCGACTCCACCCGGGCCAGTGCGGTGATCGCGGCGCCTACCGAATCGACCAGGAACCCGGTCTCGCCATCGGCGATCAGCTCGGCCATGCTCCCGCGATCGATCGCGATCACGGGCGTGCCGCAGGCCATGGCCTCGATCACCGAAAGACCGAAGGGTTCGTCGAAATTGATCAGGTGGAGCAGCACCTGCGCCTTGCCCAGCGCGCGCAGCCGCTCGGCGCCGCCGACCGGTCCGTGATAGACGATGTGCGCGTCGAGAAAGGGCGCCACTTCGCGGTCGAAATAACCCTGGTCCTGGATGATGCCATACAGGTTCAGCCGCCGCCCGGTGGCGCGCGCCACATGGACCGCCTCGGCCGCGCCCTTGTCGGGATGCATGCGGCCGAAGAAGAGCAGGTCCTCGCCGCCATCCGCCTCGAAGGGAAATTCGTTCAGACGGATGCCGTGATGGATCGTCGCGGCATAGGTGAGCGCGGGATGCCGGTCGGCCGCGCTGATGGCGACATAATGAACCCTGTTCTCGAACGGCTTGTACATCGGCAGGATGCGCGGGCTGGAGAAGCCGTGGATCGTCGTCACCATCGGCGTGGCGACCAGCCGGGAAAAGGCATGGGCGGGGAAATCGGCCTGGTTGTGGATCAGGTCGAACCGGTCCGCCCGTTCGAAGAGATGCGCGAGATGGGCATATTCCCACACTTTCGCATCGATCCCCGGATCCTCCTCATAGCCGGCGGGCACCACGCCATCGAGCGTGCCGGCGGTGCGCGAATCCAGGGTGGCGAACAGAGTCACGTCGATCCCCCGCGCGACCAGCGCCTCGGTCAGCAGGCTCGTCACCAGCTCCCAGGGCCCATAATGGCGCGGCGGCGTGCGCCAGGCGATCGGGGCGAGCATCGCGATCCTCATCCCAGGACATAGCCTTCGTCGGGCCCGAGCAGCGCGGGATCGGTGCCGCCGCGCGCCGCGGCGAGCACGCGGAACCCCTCGGCCCATTCGGGAATGGCGAAGCCCTGGGGCCGGCCGCCAAGATTGAGCACCACCAGCAGCCGGTCCTGCCCGAGCCGGCGCTCCCAGGCGAGCAGATCGCCGCCCGCGTCCACCGGATGATAGTCGCCGAGCCGCAGCGCGGGGTGGGCATGGCGCAGGCGCAGCAGCTTCTGGGTGAGGCGCCACATCGATGCGGGGTCGTCGCGCTGCGCGGCGACGTTGCGCGCCAGCCAGTCGGGATGGAGCGGCAGCCACGGATCGGCGGCGCTGAACCCGGCGTTCGGCGAATCGTCCCAGGCCATCGGCGTGCGCACCGGATCGCGGCCCAGCCCGATGCCGGGATCGTTCAGCTCGCGCGGGTCGCGGATCAGGTCGGGCGGGATCGCCACGTCCTCCATGCCGATCTCGTCACCATAATAGAGTGTCGGCGTGCCGCGCAACGTGAGGAGCAGCATCATCGCGACGCGCGCCTGCGCTGGGCCGACTCGCGTGGCGATGCGCGGGCGATCGTGATTGCCGAGCACCCAATTGGGCCATCCGCCCGGCGGCAGCGCGCCTTCATAGGCATCGATCATCGCGGCCAGGCCGCGCGCATTCCATTCCGCGCCGATCAGCTGGAAGTTGAAGGGCAGGTGCACGCCCGGCCGCTCGGCCGTTCCGTAATAGCCGACCAGCCTGGGCACCGGCAGGTAGATCTCGCCGATCAGCACGCGGGCGCCGAACCGGTCGGCGATCGCGCGCATCTCGGCGGCGATGTCATGGACCTCGGGCTGATCGGCCGAATGGAGCTGGTGGACGCGGGTATAGTCGGGCTCGCCCGGCCGCCACGCGGTGTTCACCGGATTGTCGGGCAGGTCGGCATGCTTGACCAGGTGCCACAGCACGTCGATCCGGAAGCCGTCGACTCCGCGCGCGAACCAGAAGCGCAGCACGTCCATCATCGCGGCGCGCACCGCCGGGTTTCGCCAGTTGAGGTCGGGCTGCTCCTTTAGAAAGGCGTGGTAATAATATTGGCCGGTCGCCGCGTCCCATTCCCAGGCGGAGCCGCCGAAATCGCTGATCCAGTTGTTGGGTGGTCCGCCGCCCGGCCCGGCATCGCGCCAGATGTACCAGTCGCGCTTGGGATTGTCGCGCGATGCGCGGCTCTCCTCGAACCAGGGGTGCGCGCTGGAACTGTGGTTGGGCACCAGGTCGAGCAGCAGGCGGATGCCCCGCGCATGCGCCGCCGCGAGCAGCGCGTCGAAATCCTCGAGCGTGCCGAAGCGCGGATCGATGTCGCGATAATCGGCGACGTCATAGCCGAAATCGGCCATCGGCGAGGGGAAGACCGGCGAGATCCAGATCGCGTCGATGCCAAGCGCCCGCAGATCATCGAGCCGGCGCTCGATGCCTCTCAGGTCGCCGATGCCATCGCCGTCCGAATCCTGGAAGGAGCGCGGATAGACCTGGTAGACGACCGCCGATTTCCACCATTCGCTCAACGGAAGCGCTCCTTCGCGATGCGGGTGATCCGGCAGGCGAGATCGGCCTCGCCGCTGGCGACGATATAATGGTCACCGGCCTCGGCGACGCCGGTGGTGAACACCACCGGGCTGGGCAGATAGAGCTGGTGCGCGATCGGAGCGGTGAGCGCCGGATTGGCCTCGAGCAGCGGGGTTCCGTCTTCCAGCCGCAGGATCCTGGAGGGATCGTCGCGGTCGAGCAGCGCCCAGAAGCTGCGATAGACGCCGACCGCGCCCTGCTTCTCGACGCCGTGATAGATCAGCAGCCAGCCCGCGGGCGTGAGCACCGGCTGGCTGCCGCCGCCGATCCGCTGGGTGGCGCTGGTGCCCTTGCGCGCGCGGATGCCGGGCGTGTCGAGCGGCTTCCAGTGCAGCCCGTCGGGCGACTGGGCCATGTTGATCGACGGGCCGCCCAGCCAGGGGCTGTCCTCGGGATAGGCGAAATAGACTTCGCCGAGCGGCCGGGTGAGCGCCATGTACTTGCCGCCCGGCCTGCCCTCGAACAGGACCATGTCCTTGTTCTGGTGATCGAGCACCACGCCGAGCAGCTTGTAGTCGAGCCCGTTCACCGAATGATACATCGCGGTGCAGTGGCGCTCGGCCGAAACCCCGCACACGGTCATCCACCAGCTGCCGCCGACCAGGCTGATCCGGGCATCCTCCACGCCATAGTCCATGAACGCGGCCGAGGGCTGGATCGCCTTGTCGTAGTGGATCTTCACGATCCGGGCGGCGTCGGGCCCGAGCTCGACCGGAAGCAGCCAGGACAGCGAAGTGAGGCCGAGCAGGCGCGGATTGCGGTCCTTCAAGGCGAACTGGCGCGGATCGTCCATGTCGATCCCGGCGACCGGGTGGCGATCGAGGACATAGCCTTGCGGCGTCCAGCGGATCGCCCGGGCATGATCGCCGTCCACCGGATCGCGCAGCGCCTCCGCCACGCGGACCATCAGCAGCAGATTGCCCCCGGGCAGCCGCGCCAAGCCGGGGTTGAAGGCACCGAGCACATAGGTCGCCTCCCGCACGCCCTTGCGCAGGGGCGAGCGGGTGAGGTCGATATCATCGGGGCGGAAGATCAGGAAATCATCGTCCGGCACAGTGCCCTCCCTACCAGGCCCGCGAACGCGGCACGATCGGCAATCGTTCCGCGCTTGTCGAGCAGGGGATCTCCCGCCAGGATCGGCCGAGGGGGGAAGATGGAAATTGGCGATGGCATCGCGGCGCCGGGCATTGGCGGGGGCGCCGATTTCCCGACGGATCCGGTGATCTTTCCGAGCGGCGACGCAAGGGCGATCCGCCGCGCCTATGCCGCCGCGCTCAAGGCAATCGATGTCGAGGCCGATCCGCGAGCGTTCGTCACGCTGCGCGAGGCCTATGAGGCGGCGCTCGCGGCAGCGGAACGCGCGCCGGCGCCTGCCGCGCCGATCGCCGCGCCGCGCGACCGGGCCGAGGCCGCGCTGCTCCAGCTCGAACGGGCGCTGCGCCACGATCCCAGCGGCGCCGGCACCGCGCTGGATATCCTGCTCGAACCCGCGCTGGTGGACGATATCGATGCGGCGATGATCGTCGAGCCCTGGCTCGCCGCGTTGCTGCTGGACACCGTTCCGCAATCCACCGGCATGCTCGGCCGGGTGATTGCGGCCTTTGGCTGGGACGTGCGCGATCCCGAATCCGGCACGATCGACCGGATCCTCCAGCTGAACCGAGTCGCGCAGGCGGCCCGGGCGCATCAGGCCAGGCCGGACCCGATCCTCGCACTGCTGCGCGCGCCGTTCACGCCGCCGGACCGCCATGTGGGAAAGCGGCTGGCCGGGGATGTGCGCAAGTGGCTGGAACATGCCGATCGCCACCCGCACCGCCTCGCCGAGGTCGATCCCGAAGCGCGCGCCTGGTGGGAAGCGCATGCCGAGCGACCCCGGCCATGGATCGAGGCGATCAAGGTCGCCGGCTGGAGCTTCCTGTTCGCCGCTGCCGCGATCCTGCTCGATCCGGGAATCGCGTTCGGCGCATGGCTCGCCCTGCTGGCGGGCGCGGCGATGGCCGCCGCCGCGCTGAGCGCGCTCAGGGTGCCGCTGCGCCGGCTCCGGCCAGCCGGCGCGCGGCTGGCGGCCAATGAAGTGCTCGCGCTCGCGGCGCTGCTCCTGCTGCCTGGCGTGACGCCGTTCGTCGCCCAGGAGCTCGGGGCCGCGATCGGCATCGGGCTGCTCGGCGCCGTGCTGATGCTGGCGATCGCGGAGCCTGCCCAAGGCCCGGAAGCCGCCGACCGCTTCCACCGCATGCTGGCACCCGGGCTCGCGCCACTGCTCTGGCTGGTGCTGTTGCTGCTCCAGGCGCGGAGCGCTGCCGCGATAATCGGCAGCGTCGCGATGCTCCTCGCCGCGCTCGGCAGCTTCCGGGCCTTTGACCGGGTGCAGGCTGCGCTGGCCGGATCGGAGCCGCTGCGCCGCAGCGCCGGCCTGGCGGTGGCGGTGCCTGCCCTGGCGCTGCTCGCGACGCTGCTGCTTTATCCGGCGCCGGCGCTGCTGATGCCGCTGGCGGCGGCCACGGCCCTGTTGCTGCTGCCGCAGCACCTGCTGATCGTCACCGACGGCCGCGAGATGATCACCAGCCCCGTCACCTGGATCGTCGCTGCCGCGATCGCGGTGACGCCCGCGCTGTTCCCGTCGGACACCGCGCCCTGGATCCCGCGCTGGCTGCCGATCCTCGTCAACGCGCTGATCGCCTGGCGCGCGCTACGCCATCTCCGGCCGCGCTACGCCCTGCACCTCTAGGCGCCGTCTCGCAGCTGCTCGTGGTGCCGGATCACTTCGTCGATGATGAAGCGCAGGAACTTCTCGGAAAATTCCGGATCGAGGTCCGCCGTCTTGGCCAGCTCGCGCAGCCGGGCGATCTGGCGCTCCTCGCGGCCCGGATCGGCCGGCGGCAACCCGGATTCCGCCTTGTAGCGCCCCACCGCCTGCGTCACCTTGAAGCGCTCGGCGAGCAGGAACACGAGCGCGGCATCGATATTGTCGATGCTCTGGCGATAGCGGTTGAGAGTCTCGTCGGCCATGGCCGGCCTTTTGCGCATAGCCGTAAGGTCACGCAAGCCTTGCCTTTGCGCGCCGCACCCGCCAGAGGCTTTGCCCATGAGCGCCACGATCCATCGCCTCAGCGGCGGCCCCGCCCCTTCGCTCGACCCGATGATGGCGCTGGTCGCCCAGGACATGAACCTGGTCAACGCAGTGATCCTCGATCGCATGCAGTCCGAGATTCCGCTGATCCCGGAGCTGGCCGGCCATCTGATCGCCGGCGGCGGCAAGCGGATGCGCCCGATGCTCACGCTGGCGAGCGCCAGGCTGCTCGGCTATTCGGGCGCTCGCCACCACCGGCTCGCCGCCGCAGTCGAGTTCATCCACACCGCGACGCTGCTGCACGACGACGTGGTCGACGGCTCCGACCTGCGCCGCGGCCGCCGCACCGCCAACATCATCTGGGGCAATCCGGCGAGCGTGCTGGTCGGCGACTTCCTCTTCTCGCGCTCGTTCGAGCTGATGGTCGAGGACGGCAGCCTCAAGGTGCTCAAGATCCTGAGCAACGCCTCGGCCGTGATCGCCGAGGGCGAAGTCAACCAGCTCACCGCCGTCCGCCGGATCGACCTGGCCGAGGAGCGCTATCTCGACATCATCGGCGCCAAGACGGCCGCCCTGTTCGCCGCCGCCTGCAAGATCGCCGCGGTGGTGGCCGAGCGTTCGGAAACCGAGGAAGCGGCGCTCGACGCCTATGGCCGCAATCTCGGCATCGCCTTCCAGCTGGTCGACGACGCGATCGATTATGTCTCGGACGCGGGCACGATGGGCAAGGACGCGGGCGACGATTTCCGCGAGGGCAAGATGACCCTGCCGGTCATCCTCGCCTATGCCCGGGGCGACGCGGCGGCCCGCGCCTTCTGGAAGGACGCGATCGCCGGCCATCGCACCTCGGACGAGGATTTCGCCGAGGCGATCCGGCTGGTCCAGGCGAGCCGCTCGGTCGACGACACGCTGGCCCGGGCCCGCCATTACGGCCAGCGCGCGATCGACGCGCTGGGCGGCTTCGCGACGGGCGCGGCCAAGGATGCGATGATCGAGGCAGTGGAGTTCGCAGTCGCCCGGGCCTATTGAGGCTCAGTCGTCCTCGGGCTCCGCATCGTCGTCGTCGTCATCGCCGGCGAGCGCATCTTCCCCCTCGTCGTCGATCACTTCCTCGATCGCCTCCACGATCAGATCGAGCTGCTCGAAGCTGGCGGTGAACTCCAGCGTCTCGCCGTCGTCGTCCTCCAGATGCAGCGTATAGTCGCCATCGCTGTCGGGGGTGATGCTGAACTGTGCCAGGGTTCTCGCCATGTCTTCGCTCCTCAGGCTTCGCTTGCGCCAAACCCGGCTTCGGGGAATTGGTTGCGCGTGATGCGTGAGACACTGCCGATCCAGTCCGTCCTGCCCGCCCTGCTCGCCGCGTTGCGCGCGGGCAGCAACGCCGTGCTGGTCGCCCCGCCGGGCGCGGGCAAGACGACGGCGGTGGCCCCGGCGCTGCTGGGCGAGGACTGGTGCGGCGGCGAGGTGCTGCTGCTCTCCCCGCGCAGGCTGGCCGCACGCGCGGCGGGCGAGCGGATGGCGGCGCTGGCGGGGGAGAGCGTCGGCCAGACCTTCGGCTATGCCACCCGGATGGACAGCAGGCGTTCGGCGGCAACGCGCGTGACGGTGGTGACGGAAGGGATTTTCGTCAATCGCATCCAGGCCGATCCCGAGCTGGCGGGCATCTCCGCCGTGCTGTTCGACGAAGTGCACGAACGCAGCCTCGACAGCGATTTCGGGCTGGCATTGGCGCTCGACGCCCAGGCGGCGCTGCGGCCGGACCTGCGGCTGGTCGCGATGTCGGCGACGCTCGACGGGACGCGCTTCTCGGGCCTGATGGGCGATGCGCCCGTGGTGGAGAGCGAAGGGCGCAGCTGGCCGCTGGAGCTGCGCCATCTGGGCCGCGCCGCCGATGCCCGGATCGAGGAATCGGTGGCGGCCGCGATCCGCACGGCGCTGCGCGAGGCCGAGGGCGGCGTGCTCGCCTTTCTGCCGGGCGTCGCCGAGATCGAGCGGACGGCCGAGCGGATCGGCGACGTGCCCGGCGCGGTGGTCCACAAGCTCCATGGCAGCCTGGAGCCGGGCGCCCAGCGCGCCGCGATCGCGCCCGACCCCGAGGGCCGGCGCAAGATCGTGCTGGCTACCGCGATCGCCGAGACTTCGCTCACGCTCGACGGCATTCGCGTGGTGGTGGATTCGGGCCTCGCCCGCCGGCCACGCTACGACCGCGCCGCCGGCATGACCCGGCTGGTCACGGAGCGCGCCAGCCAGGCGGCGGTCACCCAGCGGGCCGGCCGCGCCGCGCGCCAGGGTCCGGGCACCGCCTATCGGCTGTGGGAGGAAGCGGCGACCGCGGGCCTGCCGCGCTTCGACCCGCCGGAGATACTCGAAGCCGATCTCTCGGCGCTGGTGCTCGATTGCGCGCTATGGGGCGTGCAGGATCCGCGCGACCTGAACTGGCTCGACTCGCCGCCCGACGCCGCAATATCCGAGGCGCGCGCGCGGCTGAACAGTCTCGAGGCGCTGGACGAAGACGGCCGCCCGACCGCGCATGGCAAGGCGATCGCCGGCCTGCCGCTGCCGCCGCGGCTCGGCCATATGCTGGTCCGCGCCGCCGAGCGCGGCATGGCGCGCACCGCCGCGGAAGTCGCGGTGCTGCTCGGCGAGCGTGGCCTTGGCGGCAATGACGCCGATCTGGAGCTGCGCTTGCGCCGCTGGCGGAACGAGCGCGGCCCGCGCGCGGAAAATGCGCGACGGCTGGCGCAGCGCTGGGCGCGCCTTCTCCCTCTTCCCGCTGGCGGGGAGAGGGCTGGGGAAAGGGGCATGGGCCGCGAGCCTGCCGGACTCCCCCTCTCGCCGGCCCCCTCCCCTGAAGGAGAGAGGGAGCAGGAAATCGCCGCCTGCGTCGCCCTCGCCTTTCCCGATCGCATCGCCCGGCGCCGCGACGCATCGGGCGAGACCTGGGCCTCGGCCGGCGGGCGCGGGTTCAGGCTCGACGCGACATCCTCGCTCGCCCGCGCCGAATGGCTCGCGGTCGCCGAGACCCAGGGCATGGCCGCCGGCGCCCGCATCCTCTCCGCCGCGCCGATCGATCCGGCCGAAGTGGAGGCGCTGTTCGCCGATCGCATCGAAACCCGGCGCAGCGTGCGCTTCGATCCTGCCACCGGCCGGATCGAGGCGCTTCGCGAACGCAGGCTTGGCGCGATCCGCCTGTCCAGCGGTCCCGATGCCGCCGCCGATGCCGCCGAGATCGAGAAGGCGCTGCTCGAAGGCGTGCGCGAGCATGGCCTGGCGCTGCTGCCCTGGTCCGACACTGCCAGGGCGCTGCGCACCCGCGCCGCCTATGCCGGGAATGATTCGCTCTCCGACGCGCGCCTGCTTGCCGAGCTCGATGCATGGCTGCCTGGCCTGCTCGCCGGCAAGCGCCGGCTCGACGCGGTCGAGGGGCTCACCAATGCGCTGAACAACCTGCTCGGCTGGGACGGCCAGAAGACGCTCGACCGGCTGGCCCCGGCGCGCTTCGAGACGCCCGAGGGCTCGAGCTATGCGATCGACTATGCCGCGGAAGGCGGCCCGACGGTGGAGGTGCGGGTCCAGGCACTCTATGGCCTCGACCGGCATCCGACGCTGGGCGACGGCACGCCGCTCGTGCTCAGCCTCACTTCGCCCGCCGGCCGGCCGATCCAGACCACGCGCGACCTGCCCGGTTTCTGGAAAGGCAGCTGGGCCGCGGTCGCCAAGGAGATGCGCGGGCGCTATCCCCGGCATCCCTGGCCCGAGGATCCAGCCGCCGCCTCGGCCACGCTGCGGACGAAAAAGGCAGATGCAAGGGCCGCCGGCCCGCGCTAAGGGACGTGGCCATGACCAAGACCGCCCGCATCTTCCAGAAGCCCAAGAACGCCATGCAGTCGGGCCGCGCGCGCACCGATCGCTGGATCCTCGAGTTCGAGCCGGTCCGCCAGCAACAGGCCGATCCGCTCACCGGCTGGGCCGGCGGCGACGCCACCGCCACCCAGCTCCGCATGAGCTTCCCGACGCTCGAAGCCGCCACCGGCTATGCCGAGCGCGAGGGCCTTGCCTTCCACGTGGTCGCCGCCCCGGAGCGCAAGCTCAAGCTCCAGGCCTATGCGGACAATTTCCGCTGATCGGATAGCGGTGACCTAGCCTTGGCGCCGCCCCGGGCTTGTTCCCGGCTTCATGGCCGGCCTTCGGCGCCAGAGTTACGACCCGATTGGCAAACCCTTGATCCCCGCCTGCGCGGGGATGACGGGTTTGTTGATTGGGCCCTTGTCCCGGCGCCTCTTCGCTCGGGACCAGTCTCTCCGCCGAACCTCGGCACCAGGCTAGGTAACCGGCCTGGATCAATCCCCCAGCAGCGCGCCCGAAAGCAGCAGCAACAGCTTCACGTCGATCGCCAGCCCCTCGGCGCGCTTGGCGGCGACGAACGCGGCGATCTCCGCGCGCGGCACGCGGTGGACGATGATGTCCTCATCCTCAAGGCCGCCGCCTTCGCCCACCTTGGTCAGCCCCGTGGCGCGCACCAGCGTGAAGCTCTCGCTGACCAGCCCGGGCGAGGATTGATATTCGCCCAGATCCTCCACGGCTGCGCAGTCATAGCCGGTCTCCTCGATCAGCTCGCGCCGCGCGGCGTCGAAGGGCGAATCCCCCTCCCGCCCCGCCTCGTCGCCGATCAGGCCGGCCGGCAGCTCCAGGCAGCGCTTGCCGAGCGGCACGCGATATTGATCGACGAGCAGGACATGGTCGTCCGCGTCGATCGCGACGATCACCGCCGCGCGGATGCCACGGGCACGCGAGACATATTCCCACTTTCCCCGCCGCTTGGCCGTGATCCATTTGCCCTGCCACGCGACTTCCTCGGGCGCATCGCTCACAGTTCGATCACTCGGTCGGGCAGCTCGTTCACATCGTCCGCGCTTCGGGGGAAATGCTCGGCCAGGACCAGGCCGATCTGGCGCACCGCCTCGGCCATGCCCTCGCCCGCGCGATCCTCCCTGAGGCCGCCGACCAGCGCCGCCATCGCCGCGCCCCACACATCGGCGGTAACCTTCGAATGGATCCCCTCATCGGCCAGGATCACGGCACGATGCTCGGCCAGGCTCAGATAGACGAGCACGCCGGTGGATCCACGGGTGCGCTTCTCCGCCGCGGCACGGAACAGCTCCAGCGCGCGGCGGTGGACGCGGCGGGTCTTGGTCGCGCCCGGCGTGAGGAACAGGCGCAGCCCGTCGAGCGCGAGTGCCACTCGCGCGACGAGGAAGGTCGCCGCCATCAGCACCAGCGCGATGGTGAGATACCAGCGCGCCGGCACCACTTGCGCCCAGCTGTCGATGAAGCGGCTGTGCAGCCACTCCGCCGGCCAGGGCTGCCAGGCGAGCAGCGCGAGGACGAGCAGCATCGCCAGCACCGCCCAGTGCAGCGCGACGTCGTGATAGGCATCGGAACGCCCGGCAACGACCGTGACGATCTCGCCATTGGTGGTCAGCTCGGCCGCCGTGACGGCCGCGGTGACGGCCTCGCGGTCCTGATCGGTCAATCGCATCTCACCAGCTCCCCGAGGCGCCGCCGCCCCCGAACGATCCGCCGCCGCCCGAGAAGCCGCCGCCCCCGCCGCCGCCTCCCCAGCCGTCGCTGCCCCCGCCGCCCCAGCCGCTGCCGCCGCCGCGGCTGGCCTCGCGGCCGATCTCGTTGGCGATCGACCAGAGGATGATCGGCAGCGCGCCGCCATCGCCGCGATAGGGCCGGTCCCAGGGCCCGCGCCGCCGGCGCCGGCCGAAAATGCCGAGCATCGGCAGGATCACGAAGACCAGGATGATGCCCCAGAAGATCAGGCCGACGGGAAAGCCGCCGCCGCCATGGCCCTGCTGGCGCTTCTGGGTGACCTGGGCCTGTTGCTGCTGCGCGCGCTGCTCGGCAACTTCGAGCGGCAGCTTCATCTGCGCGCCGATCGCCTGCGCGCCCGCCACGATGCCGCCGGCCATGTCGCCGGCCTTGAACCTGGGGACGATCGTCTCGTTGATGATCTGGCCCGACAGGCCGTCGGTCATGATCGGCTCGAGCCCATAGCCCACTTCGATCCGCACCTTGCGCTGGTTCGGCGCGACGAGGAGGATGATGCCGTTGTTCGCGTCCTTCTGGCCGATCCCCCAGGCACGGCCGAGCGCATAGCCATAGTCCTGGATCTCATAGCCCTGGAGGTCCGGGATGGTCGCGACGACCAGCTGGCGCGACGAGGCCTTCTCCACGTCCTCCGAAAGCTGGGTCAGCTGGGTGACCTGTTCGGGCGAGAGCAGATGCGCATCATCGACCACTCGGCCGGTGAGCTTGGGGAAATTGGGCTGCGCCTGGGCCGAGAGCGGCACCAGGACGAGCAGGAACGCGAGCAGGCTACGCAACAATGTCATTGGGTGATCTCGCGAATGATGGCCTCGCTGCCGGCAGCGATGCCTTCGGGGTATTTGCCTTCCTTGAAGCGCGGCAGGATCTCGTTGCGGATGATCTCGCCCGCCTCCTCGTCGCGCAGCGCCTTTTCGAGGCCATGGCCGACTTCGATCCGGACCTTGCGCTCGTTGGGCGCCACGATCAGCAGCACGCCGTCGTTGAAGCATTTGCGGCCGATGCCCCAGGTGCGGCCGAGGTTCACCCCGTAATCGGCGATGTCGTGGCCGCCCAGGCTCTTCACCGTCACCACCACGAACTGGTGCTTCGACTGTTTCTCGACATCGACCAGCCGGTTCGAGAGCCTGCGCCGCTCGCTGACCGACAACAGGCCCGCGGCATCGACCACGCGGCCGGTCAGCGCCGGGAAAACATAGCCGGCCGGGGTGGGGCCGGGCTTCTCAACTGCGTTCGCCACGGGCGCTGCCGTCGCCGCCGGAGGGGTACATCCGGCGGAAACGGACTGCGCGTTCTGCGCTACGGGCTTGCAGGCCGCGAGCGCGCCGCAGAGGAGGAGCGCCCTCAGGATCAGTTGCTGTTCCCGAAGCTGACCTCGGGCATCTTCTCCGCGCCGGCCTGGGCCTGGAACGGAACGATCGGCTTGGCGCCATAGAAGATCTTGGCGCCGATCGCGTCGGGGAAGGTGCGGATGCGGGTGTTATAGGCCTGCACCGCCGCGTTATAGTCGCGCACCGAGATGGTGATGCGGTTGTTGCTGCCCTCGATCTGATCCATCAGCGTCCTGAAGGTCTGCTGGCTCTGGAGCTGGGGATAGGCCTCGACGGTGGCGAGCAGGCGGCCGAGCGAGCCGCTCAGCTGCTGCTGCGCCGCCTGGAAGGCCTGGACCTTGGCCGGATCGGTGAGATCGTTCGCCGAGACCTGCACCGAAGTCGCCTTGGCGCGCGCCTCGACCACGTCGGTCAGGATCTTGCCTTCGGACGCGGCGGCACCCTTCACCGTGTTGACCAGCGCAGGGATGGTATCGGCGCGGCGCTGATAGGCGGCCTGCACATCGGCCCATTTCGCCTTCGCATTCTCTTCCGCGGTGGGCACGCTGTTGAGCCCGCAGGCCGAGAGCAGGGCGGCGCCGGCAAGGGCGAGAACGGCACGAAACTTCATCACGTCATGATCCTCCGGATCTGGTTCGGAGTGTCTTATACCGTGGCCACACCGGGGTTCGAAAGCGAAATCGGACAGTCGGCATTTGCGAACGGCCCGCATCCGTGCATCATGCCGGGGATGCCGCACCTCGGCGGCAGGAGACGGGAGCCGAAGGGATGTTCAAGGAATTCAAGGCGTTCGTTTCGCGCGGCAATGTGATCGACCTTGCGGTGGCGGTCATCATCGGCGCTGCCTTCAGCAAGATCGTCAGCTCGCTCACCGACGATCTGCTGATGCCGCTGATCGGCAAGATCTTTGGCGGGCTCGATTTCTCCAGCTATTTCATCGCGCTGGGCCCGATCCCCGCCAGCCTGGCCGGATCGACCGACTATGCCGCGCTGAAAAAGGCCGGCGTGCCGCTGTTCGGCTATGGCGCGTTCGTCACCGCGGCGGTCAATTTCCTGATCGTTGCCTTCATCATCTTCCTGCTGGTGCGTGCGGTGAACCGCATGCTCCCCAAGCCGGAGGAAGCCGCGGCCGCCGAACCGGCCGACGTGACGCTGCTGCGCGAGATCCGCGACGAGCTGAAGAAGAAGAAGAACGCGGCCTAGGCGGCGGCAAGGTCTTCCGCGACGGCATCGGCCAGGCTGGTGCCGTCGAGGATGCGTGCCGTCTCGTCGCGCACGCGCGCCATGGCGTGGCGGATCGCACAGCTCGCTTCGTCCTTGCAGTCGTTGCAGGGGCGATAGGCGGTGCGGCTGACACAGGGGACCAGCGCCAGCGGCCCCTCGATCACCCGGATGATCTCGCCCAGCGAGATGAGGTGCGTCGGCCGCGCCAGGCGATAGCCGCCGGCCTTGCCGCGCGTCGAGAGGAGGAAGCCCGCCTCGCGCAGGTCGGCGAGGATCAGCTCGAGGAACTTGCGCGGCACGTTCGCCTCGGCGGCGATGCGGTTCATCGGCGTGGGCGCGCCCGCGGCGGGCTGTCCGGCAAGGAAAAGCATCGCGCGCAGCGCATAGCGGGAACGCTGGGTCAACATGATGCAGCCTCCATGCCAATTGTTTGCGGCACTGTGAAGGCCTTAGGAAATGCAGCCTGACCTTTTCATTAATCGCCGAGCCCCTATATAGGGGCTGCCGGCTTCGGTCGGCTATGGGGATAAACGACGGCGTGCAATAGGCGCAGCGGACCCGGGGGCGGTACCCGGCGGCTCCACCACCAGCTACCTGCCAAGGCAGTTGATGACGGGGCCGAACTAGGATCGACGTGTGTTGAAAAGCGCTGACTATCTCTCGGCTTGGGCCACCGCGACGGTCTGAAACACAAGTGCCAACGATAACGAAGCACTCGCTATTGCGGCGTAACCCCACGGCCTAACGGCCCAAGGTTACTCTAAAATGCGCGGTTGGACCGCACCGGGCAACAGAAGCGGAATCCAGCGGTACGGGGGACACCGGGCAACAGAAGTCCCCCACTCCTCTTCCATTTTCCCGGACGACTCCAAGGCGGAGCCGGAGCCGCGACCTCCCGAAGGACCGCGCGCAGCCGCGACCGGCGCCCCAGTGCGGAGCACCGGCCGCCACCCTCAGCCCTCCGCCTTCAAGGACGCCATGTCGATGACGAAGCGATATTTCACGTCGCTCTTCGTCATGCGCGCATAGGCCGTCTCGATATCCTGCATCCGGATCATCTCGATATCGGCGGTGATGCCGCGCTCGGCACAGAAATCGAGCATCTCCTGCGTCTCGACCCTGCCGCCGATCGGCGAGCCGGCGATGGCGCGGCGATTGAGCAGCAGGTTGAAGATATCCGGCGAAGGGTGCGGATGCTCCGGCGCGCCGACCAGCGTCATCGTGCCGTCGCGGCGGAGCAGCACCAGGAACGCATTGAGGTCGTGCGCCACGGCAACGGTGTTCAGGATGAAGTCGAAGCTGTTGGCATGCGCCGCCATCGCCTCGGGATCGCGCGAGACCACGACTTCGTGCGCGCCCAGCTTCCTCGCATCCTCGACCTTGTCGGGCGAAGTGGTGAAGGCGACGACATGCGCGCCCATCGCCGCGGCGAGCTTGTTGCCCGGCCCCGCCTTCCAGTGGCGCAGCGGCGAATAGGTGGTGATGCCCGCGCACAGCAGCGGCGCGACCGCGGCCAGGTCCTTCTCGTCATGGCGGATGCGTGCGACGAAGACGTCCTTGACGACGATATGGTCCGAATAGCCGCCAAAGGTGTGGCCGCCGAGCACCTTGTCCTCGCCATTATAGGTGCCGACGAAACCGGTGGTCTCGCAGAACTGCTCCTCGCCGGCATGGCAGGACGGGCAATGGCCGCAGCTGTCGACCATGCAGCCAACGCCGACCAGGTCGCCCACCGCGAAGCCCGTGACGTCGCCGCCCACCGCCGTCACCCGGCCGACGATCTCATGGCCCGGAACCGAGGGATAGAGCGTGCCGCCCCATTCGCCGCGCACGGTGTGCAGGTCCGAATGGCAGACACCGCAATAGAGGATGTCGATCGAGACGTCGTCGGGCAGCAGGTCGCGGCGCGCGAAGCTGAAGGGGGCGAGCGGCGTGCTCGCCGACTGGGCGGCATAGGCCTTGGCTGGGCTGGGCATGATGGTCCTCGGTTGGTCTTGGGGGGAAGGAAATCGGGGTCAGAGCGTGTAGCCCGGTGGCTTGAACAGCAGCGCGGGCCGGGCGGCGATCTCGCGGCGATAGAATTGCGGCCAGTCGTCCATCGGCACGTCCTCGATCGCGACCGAGACGCTCTCCGCCGGCGATCCGATCGCGGCCGTCACGGCGGCGGCGAGCGCATCGGCCAGGCGCCGCTTCTCGGCATCGGAGCGCCCGGCGGCGAGGTGGAGCATGACGTGCGGCATCAGCGCCCCCGGGCCGGGCCGGCGAGATAGTCGGCGTCGGTCACATGCTCCATCCAGGTGACCATCCTGCCGTCCAGCGCCTCCTGGATGGCGATATGCGTCATCGCGGTGGTGGGGCTGGCACCGTGCCAGTGGCGATGGCCGGGCGGGCACCAGATCACATCGCCCGGACGGATCTCGACGATCGCCTCGCCCTCGCACTGGGTCCAGCCCAGCCCCGAAGTGACGATCAGCGTCTGGCCAAGCGGATGGCTGTGCCAGGCGGTGCGCGCGCCGGGCTCGAAAGTGACGCTCGCCACGCCATAGCGCGGCTCCGGCGCGATGGTGAGGGGGTCGATCCGCACCGATCCGGTGAACCATTCGGCGGGGCCCTTCTGCGAAGGCTGGGAGCCGCTGCGATTGAGCTTCATGGTGGGTTTCTCCTGGTAAAGGGACTGGGCGCTCGCCGGCCCGGCCATGAGGGCGAGCGCGGCGAGCGCCAGCGCCGGCCTCACCGGCCGACGACTTGCATCAGCGGAGCGGGATAGCGCTCGCCCTCGATACCGATCTCGGCGAGCGCGGCGGCGATGCCGGCAAGGTCCCCGGCAGTGAGCGCCACCGTGGCGGCGCCCAGATTCTCCTCGAGCCGGTGCAGCTTGGTGGTGCCGGGGATCGGCACGATCCAGGGGCGCTGCGCCAGGATCCAGGCCAGCGCGACCTGGGCCGGAGTCGCCCGCTTCTCCGCGGCGATGCGCTGGAGCAGGTCGACCAGCGCCTGGTTCTTCGCCATCGCGTCGGGCGTGAAGCGCGGCAGCTTGCTGCGGAAATCGCCATCGCCGAACGCGGTGTCCGCCTGCATCGCGCCGGTGAGGAAGCCGCGGCCGAGCGGGCTGTAGGGCACCAGGCCGATGCCCAGTTCCTCGCAGACCGCGAAGATGCCGTTGGTCTCCACGCCGCGCGTCCACAGCGAATATTCGTTCTGGATCGCAGTGACGGGCTGCACGGCGTGCGCGCGGCGCACCGTTTCGGCGCCCGGCTCGGACAGGCCGAAATGCTTGACCTTCCCTTGCGCGATCAGCTCCTTCACCGCGCCGGCAACTTCCTCGATCGCTACATCGGGATCGACGCGGTGCTGGTAGAACAGGTCGATCTGCTCGATGCCGAGCCGCTGGAGCGAAGCCTCGGCAACCGCGCGGATATGCTCGGGCCGGCTGTTCAGGCCCGGCTGCTGCACGCCGCCCGCGATGTTGAAGCCGAACTTGGTGGCGATCACCACCCGGTCACGCACCGGGCGCAGCGCTTCGCCGACCAGGCCTTCATTGGTGAAGGGGCCATAGACTTCGGCAGTGTCGAAGAACGTGACGCCGCGATCGACGGCGGCGCGCAGCAGGGCGCTGCTCTCCGCCGCGCTCAGCTTGCTGCCATAGGCGAAATCCAGCCCCATGCAGCCATAGCCGATCGCCGAGACTTCGAGGCCGTTGCCGAGAATGCGCTTCTGCATGTCTTGTCTTCCTGAGATGGGGTCACCCCTTGCCCGGCAGAGATAGGGCGGATCGCCCCGCCGATTAGGGGCTGTAATCTGAACGGGTTTATGAGAAATTCTCAGCAATGAACCGTCAGGATCTCGCCGATCTCGCTGCCTTCGTCGCCGTGGCGCGCGAGCGCAGCTTCACCCGCGCGGCAGCGCAGCTGGGCGTGACGCCGTCGGCGCTCAGCCACTGCATGCGCGGGCTTGAGGAGCGGCTGGGCGTGCGGCTGCTCAACCGCACCACGCGCAGCGTCACCGCCACCGAGGCCGGCGAGCGGATGCTGCGCTCCGTCGCCTTCCATCTCGACGAGATCGAGACGCATGTCGCGGCGCTCAACGACCTGCGCGAGCGGCCCGCCGGCAATATCCGCATCACCGCCGACGAATTCTCGCTCCAGACCGTGCTCTGGCCCCGGCTGCGCGGCGCGCTCGCCCGCTATCCGGACATCCGGCTGGAGATCGAGACCGACTATCGGCTGGTCGACATCGTCGCCGAGAAATTCGACGCCGGCGTGCGGCTGGGCGACATCATCGACAAGGACATGATCGCGGTGCCGATCAGCCCGGAAATGCGGATGCTGGTGGTGGCAACACCCGGCTATTTCGCCAAGGCCGGCCGCCCGCGCACCCCGCAGGAACTGGCCGGCCATTGCTGCATCAACCTGCGCCTGCCCACCCTGCGCGGCCTCTATGCCTGGGAGTTCGAGCGGGCCGGGCGGGCGCAGCGGGTGCGGGTGGACGGGCAGCTGACCTTCAACAGCATCTTCCATATCCGCGAGGCGGCACTGGACGGGTTCGGGCTCGCCTATCTGATGGAGAACCTGGTCCGCGAGCATCTCGACAGCGGCGCGCTGGAGGCAGTGCTCGAAGACTGGTCGCCGCCCTTTTCCGGCTATCATCTCTATTATCCGAGCCGGCGCCAGCCGACCCCGGCCTTCGCCGCGATCGTGGAGGCGCTACGCTACCGGCCCGGCCGCGAGGACCAAGCCTAGGGCACGGCCAGCCGGGCGAGCGCGCCGCCCGGCCGTGGCACCATCTCGAACCGGCCGCCGAGCTGGCCGGCCAGCGCAGCGGCGATGTGGAGGCCCAGGCTGGCGTGGCGGGTGATGTCGAAGCCAGGGGGGAGCCCCTGCCCGTCATCCTCGATCTCGATCGCGAAGCCCGGCTCGCGGCGCAGGCAGCGGATCACGATCCGCCCCCCTTCCCGCCCGCCAAAGCCGTGCTCGATCGCATTGGCCACCGCTTCGGCGACGATCAACGCCACCGGCACCGCGGCGTCCGGCGCGAGCTCGAGCGCATCGGGATCCTCGATCGTCAGCCCGACCGGCTTGCCGGCCGCCGCGATCACGTCCTCGGCCAGCGGTGCGAGCAGACCGCGCACACCCCGCGCCCCGCCGTCGGAGCGATAGAGCTGGCGGCTGATCCGCCCGATCGTCCCGACGCGGCGCGCGGCCTCGTCGAGCGCGGCCTGGGCGGCGGGGTCGCCGACATGGCGCTTCTGCAGCGCGAGCAGGCCGGCGGCGACCTGGAGATTGTTCGAGACGCGGTGCTGCAGCTCGTGGAACAGCAAGGTGCGCGTCTCGGCCAGCCGATGGTTGCGCTCGCGCTGCGCGATCAGCCCATGCGTCACCGTCTGCATCCAGTGGAACAGCAGCAGGACCAGCGTGCCGGCGGAAAGATAGAGGAAGATCGACGGCGCGACGCCCGGCAACGGCGCGTCGTGGAGCGGGTCCTTGATGAAGAACACCCAGCCAAGGATCCCGCCCAGCACCGCCGCGAGCAAGCCGGGCCGCACCCCGAACAGAAAGGCAGTGACGATCACGCCGGGCAGGAAAGTGGCATAGGGCAGGCCGGGCGGCAGCATGTTCCCGATCGCCAGGCGGATCAGCAGCGCGATCCCGGTGATCGCCAGGGTCAGGCCGATCTGGAGCCAGGGCCGGTCCGCGAGAAGCGGCAGCTTCTCCGGCCAGCGAACCTCTCCATCGACCTGGGTCATCGCTCTTCTCCTGCCGCTCCGGTGATAGCACAGGCCTCGGCCCGACATGCTGATCCGCGGCAAGGCGATGCGGGTATTTCCCGGCTACTCTTTGGAAATAACAGGAAAAAGGGGCATCCGTCGCCGGATGCCCCCGGTTTCCGGGCTTTCCGATCAGAAGCGGATGCCGACGCCACCCGCGACCTGGCGGCGCTGCAGGTTGACGCTGTAGAATCGGCCATAATCGGCATAGCTGGCATCGAGGAAGGCATAGGTCTTCTTGCCGAGGCCGACTTCGACGCCGACCGAGCCCTGAATGCCGCTCTTGCTCTCCGATTCGGAGATGCCGCCCGACTTGCCCTTGAACGTGATGCTGGCATAGCCGGCCTTCACATAGAGCAGCGACTTGGTGCCGACGACGAAGCCGAGCCGGCCGCCGACGCTGAGATTGCCGGTCTCTTCGAGGCAGACGCCGCCGCCGCACAGCGAAACGCTCGACAACTCGTAATTGGCATAGGGGCCGACCACGACCTTGTTGCCGGCGCGGATGTCGACGCCGATCTCGCCGCCATAGGAAACGGCGCTGCCGATCTTCCACACGCCGCCGCTGCCGTCGCTGATCGTCGGCGTCTCATAGCCGAGGCGGGCCTCGATGCGCGGGCCGGCAAAGTCATGGGCCGGCTCGGCCCGGTCCTGGGCAAAGGCCGAAACGGGCGCGAGCAGGAGCGTGGCAGCCGCAGCCGCGAAAAGCTTGTTCATGGATTCCCCCTTTTAGAAGCGTAAGATAACGCAAATACGCACCACCCCATTGCTGGAACGGGACGGTCGGCGG
>JAESGN010000417.1_pt1 | contig 41199 bp, 37 predicted proteins | sample 9269731 | NCBI WGS metagenome assembly JAESGN01 (sample SAMN15720683, study PRJNA650826) | algae metagenome | isolation source: Mojavia pulchra JT2-VF2 and co-occurring heterotrophs from desert soil | place: USA: Cadiz Valley, Joshua Tree National Park, CA | collected 1998-06-08
GGCATGGCTGCGGGAGTGGTTTCTCTCATGAGCTTCTTTCAATGTGAAAGCTTTGCTATTTAAGCATTATAGCCTTTTTTACTTTTTTGTTTTGTTTAAGTCCCGATAACCCTTATCGTTGATACCAAGCCAGCAGCTATGGGTGGAATCGACGTTAGAAGTCACAAGCATCCTCTACACTGCTATCAATATATAGCAATCCGATTTGATTTCTGAATCACTCGTAGAGGTAAGGGACTGGGGGTTGGGGACTGGGGACTGGGAAGAAGGAATAAAGGTGTACTGAATTTTGTTCAAAAATCAAATATGAGTCCTATAGCAAGGTGGTTGGCAGCGGCAACGAAACTTTGCCAAACAAATGGGATGATAGCATTTTAGTTTTTGCAATCAAAGTAGCGGATTAATCAGAATTATTATCTTTTCCAAAAATATTTTTAGGGGAAAGTTTGCCTTGATGAGGGGAGTAGTCAGAGCAATTTTTTGCTTCTTCTGTCAGTACAATAGATGGCTGTACTGCACACTTAATATAATTGTTATTTGTATAATACTGACAATTTTTACAAGGAACTTTATGTAAACTTTTGACTGAAAAAGACATTTTATTATTTACAGAAGTTCGGCTCTTTCGCAAAATTATAAAGAAAGCTATCCAACTGAAAATTAAAGTAATCGGAGTTAAAGATATGACAACATCAGGTATAGTTAATGCGTTCGTTTCTGCTTGCTCTTGTTGGACTTCGTTTCGGAGATCCTGATGAGGAACAGTCTCCATTACTAAATCATTTAGCAGTATTGAGTTATCAGACATAATTATTTACCTTTGATTATTATATTTTTAAGCCTTGAGTTTTGACGCTTAGTAATTAGCATTACATATGCTCATAACTAGCATAAGAATAACCAGCGTATTTTGCCTAGCATATTACTAGCAAATTATTCAAATTACTCTAGTAAAAGAATCTAATTGTCATAAACTTTTACTAGATTGTATGGAATTTACATTAATAAGGCTCTAATTATAGGTTTAGCAAAAGAGGAGTCATGGTATATCTGCCGAGAGTTTTGCTTGTTAAATAGAGTTATATATCTAAAGTAGTAAATTAAAATGTAAAGCTAAAAAATAATAATTTTATGATATAATTGTTCGTCATGAAGAATACAATATGACTAATACAATCATCATCATAATCAGTAATTATTTATTCATAATTAAAAACCAATTAGAGAAAGCGATCGCTACAAATAGCTAAGTTTCTCTAGGAGTTTAAAATATCAAGATAAACTTCATTACAAATTACAACTTTTTAAGACAAAGCTTAAAATTTACCTGTTAAAAGAAACAAATAAGCTTGCGTTTAAAAAGAAATAGTTCAGTAATCTAATTAATTATTGTGCGTCAGATCATAGCTCAAAATTCGAGATTTTTACCAAGGACAAATTTAAATTATGTCGTGTCCGGTTAAAGACTGATCGTTTGTAGTACTAATATTTACTCTCCTGTCTATCTTGTGCGATCGCTGTTAACTTAGTTAAAGATTTAGCTACTGCCACAGTTTGTTCTGATGTCTGCTGAGAGCTACTGACAACTTCTAGAATAGATTGACTGGCAGCGGTTGAAATTTCTACTTGGTTTGCAGCCGCTTGCATCAGTTCCCCAATAAGAGCGTTTACTTGGGTACTGATAGCAGTAATTTGATAGAGTTTTTGTTGAGTTTCTTCTACTTCTTGAGTGCCAGCGATCGCCTGTTCCTTGCCATCCTCTATTAACACTGCAACTTCGTTATTTGTTTCTTGAATTTCTGCAACCAAAGATTTGATTTCTACAATTTCGCCATCCAACTGTTTTGCCAAGGAAAGGATTTCTTCTGCGATCGCAGCCAGCTCTTGGCCTGCTTCGCCAGTACGTGCTGCTTCAAAGGCGACTTTCATGGCATGGAGCTTCATCTTTGATGCAACCTGACTGATCGGGACACCTCTTTGCAAAAGCTGTTGAGAAGGCTCGTCTAAATGCTTCACCTTAGCGGCAGCTTCTATAAATGAGTCTTGGACAGTACAAATGCTTTCTATAATGCGATTCATACCCTCCTGTCCGGCTTGGATTCTTTGAAATATCTGCTGCTTTTGGCCTTGCGCTTGTTGGACATCGAAAAGCATTTCTTGAGCAGAATTAGCTAATGCTTGAATTTGATTATAAGCATTTGTTACTGCATCCATTTGTCTAGTTGCCTTTCGAGAGAGAGTTTCAACAACAATTTCGCTATCTCTGAGCAGTTCTGATACTTGAGATTGAAGCATTACTTTTCGCTGATACTGCTCGTGAAAGGCTGATTCTACAGATATATAGGCTTGCTCTACATGATCTAGGAGTCTGGCATGATCGAGAGCAAATCCCACCTGCATGGCTAACTGAGTCATCAAATCAATCTCAGACTGCTGCCACTCTCGCGGTGCAGAACATTGATGGGCAATCAATAAACCAAATAACTGATCGTCTTTGAGGATGGGTGCAACCAAATTGGCTTTGACGGCAAAAGGTTCGAGTTGGCTGAGATGGCAAGCGCTCAAACCAGCTTTGTAAATGTTGTTAGTGGCTTGGACTCGACCTGCCTTGTATTGCTCAACATAGCCTTCGACAAAGCAAGGGTCTTTGATTTTAGCTCGCAATGCTTTGGGAAAGCCGGGTAGTACAGCTTCGGCAATGACTGTGCCATACCAGTCGGCATCAAAGCCATAAACTAGCACTCGGTCTGTACTGAGAGCTTTACGAATTTCATCAACTGTGGTTTTGAGTACATCTTCTTCGTTGAGTGATTCCCGAATTCGCCGGGTAATGTCTACAAGTAACTGGGTTTTTATCCCTTCAGCATCTATACGCTGAAGCAGCCTGGCATGATCGAGAGCAAATCCCACCTGCATGGCTAACTGAGTCATCAAATCAATCTCAGACTGCTGCCACTCCCGCGGTGCAGAACATTGATGGGCAATCAATAAACCAAATAACTGATCGTCTTTAAGGATGGGTGCAACCAAATTGGCTTTGACGGCAAAAGGTTCGAGTTGGCTGAGATGGCAAGCACTCAGACCAGCTTTGTAAATGTTGTTAGTGGCTTGGACTCGACCTGCTTTGTATTGCTCAACATAGCCTTCGACAAAGCAAGGGTCTTTAATTTTAGCTCGCAATGCTTTAGGAAAGCCGGGTAGTACAGCTTCGGCAATGACTGTGCCATACCAGTTGGCATCAAAGCCATAAACTAGCACTCGGTCTGTACTGAGAGCTTTACGAATTTCGTCAACTGTGGTTTTGAGTACATCTTCTTCGTTGAGTGATTCCCGAATTCGCCGGGTAATGTTAATAACTAAATGGGCTTGGTCGGCTCTGATATCTATTTTTTCTACAAGTTTTACATGATCGAGGGCAAACCCTACTTGCGTGCCGATTTGAGCAAACAAATCAATCTCAAACTGTTGCCAATAGCGAGGGGCGGAACATTGATGCCCGATCAGCAAGCCAAATAGCTGATTGTTTTTGAGTATGGGTGCAATTAAATTTGCTTTGACTCCAAATCTCTCTAATAAACCAATATGACAATCTGTGAGGTTGGCTTGATAAATGTCATTAATTGCTCGAATGCGCCCCTGCCGATATTGCTCAACATATTTCTCCTCAAAACAGGGATCTGAGACGGTCGCCCACAATGTCTTAGGCAAACCAGGTGCGGCGGATTCTTCTACAAAAGTTCCACTCCAGTTGGAGTCAAAGCGAAAGATAACTACACGGTCTATTCTGAAAGCTTTGCGAACTTCTTCAACGGTTGTTCTGAGAACATCTTCTTCGGAAAGTGCTTCCTGAATGCGGCGAGTAATGTTAATTAATAACTGGGAGCGTTCGGCTTCAGCTTCTTGTTTTGAGAGTAACTCTGGCAACTGATCTTGTAGCAGGTTGATGTTTGCCTCTAAAGCTGCCAATTCATCTTTGCCAGTAACACCAGCTTGAGCCTCTGTTTCTTCTCGACGATATAGTTTATTGACTAAAACGGTAGAAATCTCAGCAGCAGACAGCACTGAAACAGTGGCACGATTTGTCAAAAAAGCAGCGATCGCTCCTGCTACCAAAGCCATCATTCCAGTTCCCAGCAACACAGATGAGCGGTATTCCTTAAGTGCAACTTCAGCTTCTGTGCGCTCTTTAGCACTTTCTTGCTTGACTTGGGTAATTTTCTGAGTAATGGACTCACTACCAAAGTAGCTGGTTATTCCCACACCTAACACTGGCAGCACAGTCAGAGCGATCGCCCAAAAAGTTGCTTTAGATTTCAAGCTCCATTCTTGCTGTTCTGGTGTAAGAGACTGGTAACTACTTAAAAATCTGCTACGCTTTGCCGTACCCTTATCGACATTACTCGGAGAATTACTGGCTTTGTCTAGGCGGGTTTCAGCTTCAGTGGTGGCGCTATTACTATTGAGCTTATTAGAGGAACGCAGAGTCATAGATAATACCTACTTCGCCTAGATGGAATTAGCACAACTAAGTTGATTGGATCTGCTTTGCAAATCGGTTATGAAGTTTCGGCTGTAGAGAAGCAAAATGCTCATCTTGAGTTGGAAATCGATTATTGTGGAAAAACTCACATAACCTGATTTTTGTCAATGTAAAATTATGCGGAAAAATATTTCAAAATTTAGGTATTAAAAGAACGTTGATATAAATTGTTTCAGGTAATAAAGTGAATCTGCTTAATATTACATTACAAATAATCTTTAGTAATAATTTTTTTACCACAAACTAAATTTATTTTTACTCGTTATAATTCGCTTAAAAGCTTTATAGAAAGCGACGGGAAACTCCATTCTCTTGTGAGTGGACGAGGTTGCTCTCCCCGTCGCTTGGGGCATTGGGCATTGGGTGAAGAGGACAAGGAGCAAGAGTTATTCATAGTTCTTTCCCCTTGTCCCCTTGTCCCCAGTCCCCTTGTCCCCAGTCCCCATTCCCCATGCCTCAAAACTCCACCCACAAGGGGATAGAGTTTTTTATACAGAAACTGCTACCCGGAAACCGAGGACGTTACCCCGGCCAGCTTGAGGATTCCAACTACGGTACGCAGACCGACATAAACTGAGAGAGTTTTTCCAGGAACCGCCTCGAATTACACGCGACTTAGCATCTTCATTAGACAACCAAGCACTACCATCAACAGGTGCGCCTTCATAATTGTCGTGCCAATGATCCGCGCACCATTCCCACACATTGCCGTGCATATCGTATAAGCCAAAAGCATTTGCGGGAAAACTACCTACTAAGCTTGTTTGCCATTGATTCATTCCTTGAGCTTCAGGGCTGTAGGTATTGTTGTAGCTTGCCAAACTAGGGATGAGAGTTTCACCGAAGTGAAAGGGGGTAGTCGTTCTAGCGCGACAAGCATATTCCCATTCGGCTTCGCTAGGCAAACGATATTTTCGCCCTGTTTTCTGACAAAGCCTGGCACAAAACTCTTCTGCATCTTCCCAAGAAACTTGCTCTACTGGACGATTTGTGCCTTTGAAATTAGCTGGCTCTGGATCGAGATCCCGATTAATTGGAGAAAGTATGGCAACTGAGCGCCATTGTGCCTGCGTGACGGGGAACTTACCTATAAAAAAGGGCTTAATTGTTACAGAATGCTGTGGACTCTCAGAATCAAATCGTTCTAGTTCATTGTCTGGAGAACCCATCAAAAATTGTCCCCCAGGAATAGATACCATCGTCAAATTAATGTCATTGCCTAAATCTTCAATAAAGCATTTAGCCGAACCACGACTACGGTTGATGTCATAACTAGGTGTGGAACTATGCCATCTTTTCTCAGAAACAGTAGCTATCTCAAACTCAAATTGTTCTACGGGTAAGATTATTGTTTCCAACTCGAACTGCTCAACATCCAATTGTGATTCTTCTGTCGAGTTAAGGTTAGGCGGTGGCGAGGGTAACAGCGGCAATACTGTAGTTGCAGTGAGTGCTTGCAATGCTTCAACTGCTGATGGATACCGCAAAGTGTGGCGATCGCGTACCATTTTGTCTAGAACATCAGCCAGTTTATCACTCACCTGTACGCAATCTCGCCATCGCTGTTGTCCAGTGCGCGGATCTTCTTGCAGAAGATGAGGCGGAATTCCTGTCAAGGCTTCAATACCCATCATTCCTACAGCGTAGACATCACTGCACAAGCGAGACTTGCCTTTAGCTTGTTCCATTGGTATGTAGCCCGGAGTACCAATCACTACACTGGTACGAATCATCTTATACAAATCAATTGACAAGCTGCCAATTTCTTTAACAGAGCCAAAATCAATTAGGACGAGTTTTCCATCTTGTTTGCGCCGCATCACATTTTCCGGCTTGATATCTCTGTGAATAACATTATTTTGATGGACAAAAACTAGCACCTCCAAAATCTCATGTAATAGCTTTATGACATCACCTTCGTTCAGTTGCTTTCCTGGCACAATTTCTGTTCTCAGGGTGTGCCCTTCTACATAGTCTTGAATAATGTACAGTTCATTGCCGACAGCAAAGTGAGCAAGTAATCGAGGAATTTGGGGATGTTCCCCCAACTTCTCCAATATCACTGCTTCCTGCTCAAAAAGTTCCAGTACTCTTGGATGAGTATGCTTTGGCTTCAACCGCTTGACTACACATAAAGGCTTGCTGGGACGTTTCTGATCCCTAGCCAAATAGGTTTCACCAAAGTTGCCTTCACCTAGCTTTTTGAATATCTTGTAGCGTCTATCTAGTAATTCTCCTATAAAGCCAATACTCATTGGTAAAGCCCAGATGGTAGCGCCCAGTGGTGGGTGAGATGACTAAACTCAAAATAGCACTGAGTTGGGTTAAGCAACATCGCATTGTCACGATCAAACTAACTCATTTTGTTAATATTTTAAATGTCACCCAACTTTCACACACATTTTCAACGCACTATAGTATCATCACACGTAGGAACAGTGAAATAGTTGTTTCAACCTAATTTTTGTTGTTTATTTATGCGTTTCTATTTAGCTCGACTTTATCTTTATTTGTAAAACTATAAATAAAGGCTTAAATTACCTCTAAATCTGAAGTTTAAAAATTGACTAAGATTTTTATTTCCCTAGAGTGATGACAGATAAGTATATCGGTTGTCAAAAGAAATTAATGGAAATCAATCTAAAGATAAAGAAATATTTAAGCTAAATTGAATATGTTAAATAATTTTATAGTATCAGCTATTAAAAAATTTAAACACTAAAATATAAATCATCAGCACTATTATAAATATGAATAATATAGAATTTTTTAGTAAAATACCTTTGATACCTTTAGCATTACTCTGGCTAGCTTATGCTCTTCTAGGATGGTATCTTGCTGCTCATCACATCATTTGGTTAGCGGGAGCTTTTATAACTGTTGTAGCTATAGCTGTAGCCAGAAAGAGTATCACTTGGTTAGAGCGATTGCTTAATGTAGGTTCTCAAACTTTAGTCGTTATTTTATCTTTAAGTATATCAATTGCTGTAATAGCAACGTGGTCACTAATATTCAGTCTATTCCTTATACCAATAGCAACTACAATCTTAGCTGATTTAGAAATGCGTTTTGCAGGCTTTAGGAAATTAGATTCGTTTTTGATTTTAACAATATTAGCGATATTCGGCTTGGTAGTAGGCGAAATGATAGATATTTTGCTTTTACCCAGTAGCAGGTTCTAACAAAGTTAAAATTCTAACTAAATTTACGTTTATTGTGAATTAAGTAAGTAGGGCTAGCATTGCCCACCAAAATCTGGATATGGTGGGCAATACCCACCCTACAATTACTATTTGTATTAACCTTAAAGTGAAACGGTATTACTCGTTTGCAACCTGCTATAACCTGTCACTTATCTTTTAACCACGCAAAAACAACTGCGTAATATAATAGGAATTTCCCTGTCGCCAAACTCCGACACCCGTTTCTGTAAAAACTGAACGGAGAATATTTGCTCGATGTCCGGGGCTTTTTAACCAACCTTCAACCGCCGCAGACACAGGCTGAGGAATATTTTTACTTCTAAACAAATTCTCTCCCACCATCCAATAGGGAATGTTACCTGCATTAACCCTGTCTTGTAGGGTACTACCATCAATTCCGGTGTGGCTAAAAAAGTTTTTTTCAGCCATTTGCTGACTATATTTTCGGGCAACCTGAGCTAGTTTTTCATTGTTTTGTAACGGTTGAAGTCCGTTTTTTTGGCGCACTTGGTTTATTTGTTGCCGAATTGCTACCTCAATTTGGGCGGTTTGGGCAGTTTGGGTAGGAAATGGTGGTTGTGGCGGCTGGTTTAATAGTATTTCAATATCAGGTAAAGGCGGCAAATACTCTATCACTTGCTCACATCCAGTTAAGCACACTGCGATCGCCCCTAGCGCAGCGCTCCGCGCGATGGCTGCCCAATTACGCCAAATTATTTGGCGTAATTGGGGTTGCTGTTGGTGCTTATGCTTCCGATTCATCCAGTGAAACAGCCCTTGCCATTTCATCATCTCACCTCAGTAGAATTGCTCAAATCAATACTTTTTGCTGCTTGATCCCCATTATGAACAATAAATCTTACAAGAAAATGACAATGCCAGTCTCAACAGACAACCTTTGTGCTTAAACCCTATTTATGTTGCAATACGGTTCAGTTAAGCATTTTTTTCTCTTTGTGCTCTTTGCGCCCTTTGCGGTTCGATAAAAAAATTGAGTTCAACAAACAGTTATAGTCTTAACTGAACTGTATTGATTTATGTTGTGGGCAGTGTCTATAAACTTGTATCAAGAGCCGTTTTGAGTTGCAGCTTAATATTTGTTCCTTTTTTAAGAACTACTTCACCACCAGGGCTAGACAAAACATAAGCAGTCGCAGCTGCTGCACCAGCTAAAGCACCATGCTTGGTATTAGTTTTCTTGCCGATAAAATGACCGGCAACTGCTCCACCTAAAATAATGCCAGCATTTTTAATAAACTTTCCTTTAGTTTTTGTTTCTAGCTGAGTGTTTACTAAAGCAGCATCAATAGGATAAGTTGCACCATTTTTAAATACAATTTCATCAAAAACGAGATGCATACTAGCTTTTTTTCCTTTAGCTGCTTTAACTACATTTTCCAGATGTCCTTGAATCTCAGCATTTCTTAGTTCAGGATTTTTCTCTTTAAAAAAGGAGGTTTTAATCCGTAAAGTAAAAGCCTCGTTATTCCGATTTTTACCAGTAGATATTTCTTGCTGGAGAATAGTGTCAAAGCTCGTTCCTGCTGGTATAGCAAATTGGAAATTTTGAGTATTGCTGGATTGAGTTGGAATATTAATGTTGTTTGTTTGCTCGTTAGGCTTACTACAAGCAACAGTGTTACTGAGCAAAGCAACACTCAGCAGTAATGGCATGAAGTTTTTCATTGTTTATGGTTTTGCAAATTTAGTCATTATAGAACTTGGCATATTACTGCAAGAGAAATTGAGCGACCTGTAGCGATCGCTTTCTCTAACCCACTTTTAATTACGAATTACAAATTAATAATTATTAAATATCTTACTGTGTACTTCAGTGTAAAGCTAATAGCGCCAGTCTACTCAAGTGGACTAAAATCATTCACTCAGTCCGCATTCGTTTTGGCGCTTGTTTGCGTTTGTTATTAAGGGGGTAAAACGTCTGCTTCCAAAGCTTTTTGGAGAGCATCATATACAAAATCGCCTACACTTATCTGATTTTGAATGCAATATTGCTTCACTTCCGCAATAATTTTAATTTTTTCTTCGCCATATATTTTGATATTGAACTGCGCTGAGGGTATTTTTCCTAATTTCGGCATAATTGGCTACTTGGTATAAAGGGCCACTATGTTAGCATATATGCCACATTATGCATAAGTAATATTACGGAAGCTTTTATTATTGTATCGGTCTGCAATTCAATTGCATCGGGAAACAATGCGATTGTATCGAGAAACAATTCAATTGCATCGGGAAACAATGCGATTGTATCGGGAAACAATTCAATTGCATCGGGAAACAATTCAATTGCATCGGAAAACAATGCGATTGTATCGGGAAACAATTCAATTGCATCGGGAAACAATGCGATTGCATCGGCTTGCAAAAGATATCGATTATTAACTAGGCGGACTTGCTTCTTCAACAGGACGGATAATAGCAGGGGCTGGTGTGACTTGTGGTTGAAAGATTGCTTGTAGTGCTTGTTCTAAGGTTTGTGCCATTACAATTCGGTTTTCATAAGCTACAACTACCCGAACTAGAGTTGGTAAACTATTTTGCGTAGCTTCTAGATAGATTGGCTCGACGTACAGCAAGGATTGTTCGATGGGTACTACTAAAAGATTACCTTGAACGGCTTTTGAGCCTTGGCGGTTCCACAGAGAAATTTGCTGAGAAATTACAGGGTCTTGGTTAATTCGCGCTTCAATTTGCTCTGGGCCGTAAACTAAGCGTTCTTTAGGAAAGACATATAGTAGTAACCTGCCGTAGTTCTTACCATCTGAGCGCGCTGCTAGCCAAGCAATTAAATTAGTCCGTTGTCTGGGAGTATAAGGTAGAAACAGAATAAATTCTTCAAAAGGTACGATGGGTAAGCTAGTAATCAAATAGTACGGCTCTACCGGACGGGCTTCACTGCCATAGATTTCGTTGGGGATCTGCCACTGGTCTTCCCGGTTGTAAAACACCTGAGTATCGGTCATGTGATAAATCATCAACCGCTGAGATTGAATTTTGAAAAAATCAACTGGATAGCGCAGATGACTGCTGAGGGTCACAGGCATGGCGCTAAGGGGTTTAAAAACTTTGGGGAAGATGCGCTGCCAAGTGGCAATGATCGGGTCGTTGGGATCGGCAATGTAAAAGTTAACAGTACCGTTGTAGGCATCAACTACAACTTTGACGGAGTTACGGATATAGTTGATGCCGTCGCTACCTGTGTCTGAGTAGGGATAATGGTCGCTTGTTGTGTAAGCATCAACTATCCAGTAAAGGTAATTTTGATTCGGCGATAAGCCTTGATTGGGATTGTCAAGATTGGCATCAGCGACAACTAAATAGGGATCGCTGTCATATCGTAAAAATGGTGCGATCGCCTGAATTCTTTGCTTAACATTACGCCGCAACAAAACTTTTGTCTCAGGTAAAAAGTCCCGCGTCAGTGCCATTTGCCAGTCTCTCAAATACAGCGAAAATAGCCATCTCCGCCAGGTTGTACCGATGCTAATCCCACCTCGCCCATCGTAGCTATTGTAAACATTGTCACTACCACTGGGATAGTCTAGTTCTCTGACTCTCGTGTCGGTCATTACATACGTATTCGCAATCTCACCGTAATAAATCCGTGGTTGTCCAATAGGTATGCTGGCGCGAATGGCTTCATTGGCAACGCTGAGAGCGCTGCTGTCACCGCTGATATCTTTGACAAAATACTCTGGTAGCCCACCTGGCCCAACTGTATTCACGGGACTAACAGTAAAACCATAACCGTGGGTATAAATTAAATGGCGGTTAACCCAGGTTTGAGCTTGTTGGGGTACGGCACTGTAATCTAATTCGCGGGCAGCAATCAGTACTTGCCGTCGTTCTGTATTAGCTGATTCCTGCCCTGACGCTGGTGGCTGTTCAGGTGCAGTAGGTCTGCGAGTGGTTATATCTGTTTGTAAGGTGTAGCGATCAATGTCAGCATCAGGAAATTTATAGTAGGGTCGAATTTGCTGCAATTGACGATTAGTTTCTAATAGAGGTCGCTGATCCCAAAGGCGAATATTGCGAATTGTTAGATCATTAGCTTTAAGATCAGCTTCTGTTAATTGTCCCTGTGGGTTAAAAGTTTGCACGTCAATTGCTTCTAAATCAAATGCTTGCCGAGTCAAAGCAATAGTACGCTGAATGTAAGGTTGCTCTCGCTGCAATTCATTAGGCTGAACAATTAAATATTGCACAGCAGTCGGCAGAACAAAACCACCTACTACCGTCAGCACTAGATAAATCCCTAATCCATAAAATATCAATCGGTGATACTGAGATTTAGGTTTCCAAAAAATCGTTTGCCAAAATAAGTAGAATGCGATCGCCACTGCCAAGGCGCACAAAACGTTGTAAGCTGGCAACTGCGCCATCACATCGGTATAACTAGCACCATAACTTACCCCACGGTTAGAATACACGAGTTCATAGCGACTCAGCCAGTAAGTCACACCAACTACCAACATTAATGCGCCACCCAAGCCATATAAGTGACGCTGCTGTAGTGGCGAAAACCCAGGAAAATTTCCTTGACTGAGACTGTCTGCCGATAAAAGATAGGTGAGAATAACAGCAATGAAGCCGTACAAAAATAATCCCATCAGCCAGAGGTTCAGCAATTCCCAAACTGGTAAAAAAAATATATAAAAGCTGATATCTTGACCAAATAAGGGATCGGTGGAGTTGAAGAAGGTGGGACGAAAATATTGCAGTACCTTTGTCCAATGTTGAGACGCTACCAACCCGAATAGGACACTGAATACAACTGCGATCGCCGCTAGCAAAAATTGTGGATAAATTAACACAGCGATCGCTATTCCCAAAACTAAGCCGAGATACCAGACTTGGGAAGTTAATTGTTTTCCAAGCTGCCAAATTGTCTCTGGTTGGAATAAAGCAGTAAAGGGTAGACTAACTTTGTTCAATGCCGGAAACCAGTACGACAAGGTAAGCTCACCGTAGTAAGTCAGCATAAACCCGACTAACAAACTCAATCCCAAAGCTAGAGGTAGCAGCCAGCGAAATTTTAATCTTTGCTTGCTTCGGGTATGAAAACTTCGAGTTTCATCGCGGTTGAAAGATTGATAGCTGAGAAAGTTGGTTTGCTCATCTCTAACTTGCTCACTTATTAAAGGCTGACGATGCTTGAGCCGTTGAGCCAGAGCGAGGTTACTTAATAAATAGACGGCAGTTATACCAGCCACAACTACGCATAAACCACCTTTAGCAATCAACCTAAGTAAAAATGCTCGGAGATAGCTAACTTCCTGAAACCAGAAAATTTCTGCTATTAGGCGGCAACCTAAATAAAATAGGAGCCACAGCCCAAGGAATAATATAAATCTAAAGCACCATTTCCAGAACATTGCTTGGCAGCCAACTTATATGCAGAATCAACGTTAAAATACAAAATTTTAGTGTTGTAATATTTTGATACAAAAGCAGGATGAAGAACAGGAATCGCTTTCATGGGCGAATTAACACTACCTAATTCTTTGAATCTAGGATATTGTTAGCGACTAGGATTAAACATTGTTTAATCCTGCTGATCCATCTATTACTAATGTTAGTGTTGACTTCCCCACACTTACTCAACTATATATTTATCGTGATTTATCGTGTAAATTTTAACTCGCAATCATGCTAACCAGCGTTGACCGTTTATTATTTGTCCGGCGAGTCCCCATTTTTAAAGAATTACGGGATGATTTTATCGTGAGGCTGGCTTCAGTGATGAGCGAGCTGACATTTCCATCAAATTACACCATCTTTAGACAAGGAGAAGAGGGGCGATCGCTTTATATTGTTGTATCAGGTCGAGTTAAAGTTCACATTGGAGATAAACAACTAGCAGAGGTAGACAAAGGAAAATACTTTGGTGAAATGGCAGTTTTTGATACACAACCCCGTTCTGCCTCCGCAACGACTTTGGAACCTTGCGATTGTTTGGAACTGACACAAGAACAACTTTATGATGCCATTGAAGAAACTCCCGAAATTGCAGTAAACATAATTCGTGAGCTATCTCGTCTGATCCGCAGATTGAATGACAATATGAATGCAACTACATCTAATCGTCAATAATCAATATTTGAGTTTTTCTTTATTGAAATAGCAGTATAAATAGTTAAAACAATAAAATAACTAGTAAAAATTTTTACTTAAATAGAATTAACGAATAATTATGAATGTAATTTAAACTCAAAACATTCCTTAACAAATCGTTGCGGAATCTCTATACTTGCTCCCCAATGCAAATGAATATAAGAGGCGTGAATATTTCCAGGTATAGCCCATCCCTCATATCCCATGTTTTCCTCACAATCGTAACGATAAGTTTCAAACAAGGGCTGATTAGGACTTGCTGCTAAATGGGAACGATGAAACTCATGCCCGTAAACGTTTTTACCTGTATCTACTAACAAACTATTTTGCAAAGCTACTGCCCGACGATACCCTAAAGTTAAGCGTCCTCCCATCTGGGCAGATGTGGGTAATACTCCCACCATCGGCCAAGATTTACCTTCAAAATCGACAATTTGCTCACACAAATACATCAATCCCCCACATTCGGCAATTGTAGGCATTCCTGCCATAATTGCCGTCTTGACTGCATGACGGATGCTGATATTGTCTGCAAGTTGCTGGGCAAAAACTTCAGGAAAACCACCGCCAAAATACATTCCCTGCACACCATAAGGTACAGCATCTTCTAATGGACTCCAGAAAACGAGTTCTGCACCCAACTGTTGCAGCAAGTCAAGATTATCTTGGTAGTAGAAATTAAAAGCGCGATCGCGGGCGACTGCAATTTTAATCGAGGAGGCGGGTTGAGGGGGAGGAGGAAGGAAGGGGTGAGGTGCTGATTTTAATAGTGGTAGTAGTTGTTCCCAATTGAAGCAAGCATCACCTAAATCAGCGAGGCGATCAATCACAGCATTTAGTTGGGGAAGTTCGGCTGTTGGGACTAAACCAAGATGGCGATCGGGAATTGTAATATTATCCTGTCGTCGCAGCACGCCGAGAACAGGTAAATTTAGTGGTTCTAGAGAATCTTTAAGTAAAGAGAGATGGCGATCGCTGCCGACGCGGTTAAGTACCACCCCAGCGATTTTAATTCTAGGATCAAAAGAGCAATAACCATGAGCGATCGCTGCCACAGAGCCAGACAAACGACTGCAATCAATCACCAACACCACAGGCAAATCTAACAGCCGTGAAATATGCGCCGTACTAGCAAAGTCCGTTGAGCATTGAGAATATTCTTTCCCAGTCCCCAATCCCCAGTCCCCAATCCCCTTCACCCCATCAAACAACCCCATCACCCCTTCCACTAGAGCATATTCACTCTCTTGGGTATGACGAGCAAAACATTGCTGAATATAAACTTCAGAAGTCAGTACTGGATCTAAATTCCGACAAGCACGACCAGTAACGTGCTGATGAAACATCGGATCAATATAGTCCGGGCCAACTTTAAAAGATTGCACCGCCATACCACGACGGCATAACGATGCTAAAAGGGTGAGCGTAACTGTTGTCTTGCCCACCCCACTACGTTCTCCTGCAATCACTAAGGCCATAGCCTGTTGATAATTGGTAATTAGGTATTGAGCATGGTAATTATCCCATGCCCGATACGCCATAACCCATTAGTTATTATTCAATTTGAGAACCTTTGCTATAACGCTGAGACTTTCTTCAAAAAGCGACTCGCGGCCCCAGCGTTGTACCTGCTGACTCAGCAACGCTTCTGCCTTTTGTTCTGAAAGTGAACTTACCTGTTGAAACAAACCTGCGGCTTGGGCACCACCGTGTGTTTCCATTCGCATACAACCGCCAGTTTCCGAGCAGATGACTGTACCACAATCTGCCTTGGGATTAGTCGAACTCAGACGCAGCGCAATCAAGTCACCATCAATCTCACCCACATCTGCAACCGGGATTCCTGCTAACTCAGCTTCCACTTGCCGTTGGTCTTGGGCTAGGAAATGAATTCGAGTGATCTCATAATCACCGCTTTCTTTTTGATAGGAAACCGGCAGCCATTCCAACCGACTTGCTAACCAACCTAGAAACAACAACGCTTGGGTAGGGTTGCCTTTTTCGTAATCAATCGTCACACGGTCAATTTCTTTTAGGGCCGCACGACGCAGGGGTGGGTCGTAGGCTTCAGCTGTCAATTCTTGCCATGCTGACAGGCGACGCCAGTTCAAGTCAGCTAGGGGTATACTACTTTCTACCAACTCTTGCAGACTAAGTAGATCACTTTCTGGCTCGTTAAAGTTGCAAGAATCTACAATTACGTTATTGCAGACTGCTGCCAGTCGTTTGAATAAAGGATTTTGGGGATCTGGTGTTGCCTTCCACCAAAGAAACTTCGGCAAGCCGCCAATTAACAATGCTGGAATCATGCCGCCTACACGTTCCAAGGCAGCAGCAGTTCCAGTAAGAGTTATGTATTCGCAGCAAATAAGTGTACTAGAAGATTGCTTTTGGATGGGGCAATAAGCAGAAACTTGAGCCTTGACTCCTTCGTCTTCCCCGGCAATTGGCAACAGGGCAATGATGCGACAGGGGTTGCGGAGGGCGATTTCATCAGCGATCGTGGGGCTGGTAGCATTTAAGCTATGAGAAACACCACTAGCAGCATTTTCCTTTACAGATCCATTCCCCTGACCTTTGGCAAATTCTTCCCGCAATCTGGCTAGGGTTTCTGATGTTGGGGTTCCAGTCTCTGCCAGACCATATTTTTTTTGCGCTTCCCGCAGTGCTGTTGCCATTTGTGGCCCTAAAATTCCATCAATCGGGCCATTGTAAAATCCCAAAGCGGCTAACAAATACTGGGTTTCTTCGGGTTCGTAAACCACTAAAGTAAATGTTGTAGCCCTAGTAGCAGCGGGAAGCGCACCATCTTCGCCGGTTATGCCGTAGCTTTGCCAAATTTGATTAAGTTCCGCTTCTATTTCTGTAAGCGAAATATCCTTTGGTGCTTGAAGCGAAAAAATCGTAGGAGCTTGGGAAGTCATAGTCATTGAAGTATGAAGTGTGAAGTATGAAGTATGAAATCTAAATTTATGAAAGGATAAAAGCTGAAAAATTTTATCCTTCATCCTTTATCCTTCAACCTTCTTACAGTCTGCGCCAGCGACGGCCATCTTGATTAATCAAGAATTCTGCTTCTGCTGGTTCCCAAGTACCTGCTTCGTACTGGGGAATGGTATTTGGGTCTGTAGGTGCATCCCAAACAGAAAGGGCTGGCGTTACTACCTGCCAAGCTGCTTCCACTTCGTCCGCCCGTGTGAACAATGTCTGATCGCCCATCATACAGTCGAGAAACAGGCGGTCATAGGCATCGGAGGTTGCTTCGATCCCAAAAGAACCATAACTAAAGTCCATATCAACGGAACGGGTGCGGAATTCTGCCCCAGGCATTTTGACATCAAAACGCAAGGAAATTCCTTCATTCGGCTGAATCCGCATTGCCAAAATATTGGCGTTTGTTTGTTGCGCGGCGGATTGAAACATCCGAGAAGGCACTTCACGGAAGTGTATAGAAATTTCGCTCACTTTTTTCGGCATCCGTTTGCCAGTACGCAAGTAGAAGGGAACACCTTTCCAGCGCCAGTTGTCCACCAAAAACTTCATCGCTACATAGGTGGGTGTTGAGGAGTTAGGCTTAACGCCAGGTTCTTCCCGATACCCTGGCACTGGTTGACCCTTCATCCAGCCAGCAGTATACTGACCTCGCACTGCTGAACGTGACAGATTATGCACATCAGCTAAACGGGTTGCTTGGAGTGCCTTCACTTTTTCTGTGCGAATGCTGTCGGCGTCCATTGAGTTGGGAGCTTCCATTGCCGTCAAGCAGTAAAGTTGCATCAAGTGATTTTGCAACATATCCCGCAGTGCGCCGGCGCTTTCATAGTAACCTGCCCGGTCTTCTACTCCCACAGTTTCTGCCACGGTAATTTGCACGTGGTCAACAAACTGACGATTCCACAACGGTTCAAAAATTGCATTGGCAAAGCGAAACACGAGCAAATTTTGAACTGTTTCTTTACCCAAGTAATGGTCAATGCGATATACTTGGTTTTCTTTACAATATCTCTGCACAACTTGGTTAAGACTTTGGGCAGAAGCCAAGTCCCGACCAAAGGGTTTCTCAATGACCAAACGATGTTTGTAGGGATCTTCTAGCATCCCCGCGCTTCCTAGCTGCCTGATTGCTTCAGGAAAGAATGTTGGGGCAACGGAGAGGTAGAACATTCGGTTCCCCCGCGTACCCCGTTTTTCGTCTAATTCAGTCAATAAGCTTTTCAGTTTTTGGTAGCTATCGGGGTTGTCTATGTCTCCAGGGCAGTAGAACAGACCTTGAGAGAAGTCTTGCCAGAGTTCCCCCAAATCGACATTGGCATGAGCCTCTTCCATGCCCTTCTGCATCTGTTCACGGAAGTAGTCGTGGCTCCACTCTCGACGTGCCACGCCGACAATGGTGGTTTCTGGTGGAATACGCCGTTCCCGCCGCAATTTATAAAGTGCTGGCACTAGTTTGCGCCAGGTAAGGTCACCAGAGGCACCAAAGATGACTATAATCTGGGGTTCGGGCATCCCTTGCTGTTGCAGACCAACGCGCAGAGGATTTTCTAGCAGACTGACCATAACAATTTGGGATCTTAGATTTGGGAATTTGGATTGAAGATGAGGGGTTGGGGATTGGGTATTGGGGATTAGAGATTGGGGATTGGAGATTGGGGATTGGGTATTAAGGAAGTTTTTCTCCCCTGCTCCCTGCTCCCTGCTCCCCCTGCTTTTCCCAGCCCCTAATCCCCAGACCCCAGTTCCCAGCCCCTATACAGGTGACAATAGCTTTACTTTGTCTTCTAAAGAGTTCATTAAGGACTGGAAGGGCTGGACAAACTTGTCAATACCTTCAACTAGTAGTTCGTCCATCACGGTATCGATATTGATGTTGATGTCAGGATCTTTCAGGCTTTCTATCAGGTTGTAAGCTTCTTGTACGTTTGTTTCCACACGATTGGCTACATCACAATGATCAGCGCAAGCGGTGATTGTGGCAGGAGGTAGGGTGTTTACAGTGTCTGGGCCAACCAACTCATCGACATACATCACGTCGCTGTAGCTGGGGTCTTTGGTGCTGGTACTTGCCCAAAGTAAGCGCTGTACTTTAGCTCCTTTTGCGGCTAAGGCTTGCCAGCGATCGCTTTGAATAATGTTTTTATATTCTTGGTAAGCAATCTTGGCATTGGCGATCGCAATTTTACCTTTGATAGCTTTCAATTTTGCTTCTTGGGTAATATCATCAACGCCTTTCTTCAACTTAGCATCGATTTTGGCATCAATGTTGCTATCAATCCGGCTGAGGAAGAAGCTAGCTACTGAAGCAATTGTGCTGATGTCTTTACCTTCTGCCGACCGTTTTTCTAAGCCCCGAATATAAGCCCAAGCTGTGTTGATGTAGCTGTTTACAGAAAACAACAGGGTGATGTTGACATTCATGCCTTCAGCTATTACCTGTTCAACTGCTGGTAAACCAGCCTCTGTACCAGGAATTTTAATCATCAAGTTTTCCCGCCCAATTTCTTGGAAATAGCGGTGGGCTTCGTTGATTGTTGCTTGAGTATCATGGGCAATGGTTGGTGGTACTTCGATACTCACATAACCATCTAGCCTATTCGAGGCTTCATATACAGGGCGCAAAATATCACAAGCATTGCGGATATCTGCAAAAACTAGCGATTCGTAAATTTTGGATGTTGGTAAGCCAGCACGAACTCCGGCTTCTATATCGGCATCATAGATCGCATTGTTAGCGATCGCTTTTTCAAAAATGGCTGGGTTGGAGGTAATCCCACAAATCCCTTGATTTTCAACCAAATTTTTGAGTTCGCCTGATTGGATAATGTCACGGGTCAAATTATCCATCCAGATACTTTGACCGTATTGTTTTATTTCTAATAAATGATTGGTAGCCATAGCTTTAGTTTGTTTCACTCCTGTTCAGGATGTTTTTAAGTGAAGTTGGCAAAACCCATCAAATGTTGATGGTGACTTTTGAATTGTGGCGTTGCCAATCACTTATCGCATCGGTCAGCTGAGGTAATCTTTACATCACATTCCAAAAGCGCTATTCTGCATCCCCAATCGCCAATTGCCATAATTATCTTTTAATTAGTGGCTTATCCTAGCACTATCTTTGTTACTTTTGTTACTTCAGCTAGTGACCGTTTTGAATAAAAGACTCCACCTTTGCTACATCCTCTTTGCTACCAATAATTAGAGGCGTGCGTTGATGCAGTTTTTTTGGCACTACATCCAAGATATTTACAAGCCCTGTGGTGGCGCGACCCCCTGCTTGCTCAATCAAAAAGGCTAGAGGAGCAGATTCATAAAGCAGCCGCAATTTCCCTTCTGGTTTTTGAACTGTACCTGGGTAGAGAAACACACCGCCTTGAACTAAAATTCTATGGATGTCGCTAACCATTGCCCCACTGTAACGAGCGGTATACCCTTCTGTGCGATGGACGTAGCGGATATATTCCCGAATTGATTCTTCCCACTGCCAAAAATTCCCCTCGTTAACGCTATAAACGGAACCGTGGTTAGGAATTTGGATGTTTTCTTCTGTGAGAATAAACTCACCTAAGCTGGGATCAAGGGTAAATGAGTGAACGCCCTTACCTATAGTATAGACCAGCATCGTGCTGGGGCCATAAAGTATGTATCCAGTGGCAAGTTGTTTACGTCCATTGGTGAGCAGGTCAACTGCTTTACCATCGCTATCATCTCCTTCCTGCTGTCGAATAGCAAAAATCGAACCTAAACTGAGATTGGTATCGGTATTAGATGAGCCATCAATGGGATCATAAAGCAAGGTATAGCGACCAATAGGGCAGTTTTCAGGTATGTAATAAGGGTCGTCCATTTCCTCGGAAGCGAGGCGACAAACTAAGCCGCTTTGCTTAAAAACCGAGATAAAGACATCATTGGCATAAACATCCATCTTTTTGACGGATTCTCCCTGCACATTGACTTCGCCAGTAAATCCCAGCACACCTTCCATTAAGCCAGCACGACTGAGGCGACGAGCAATTAATTTGCCGGCCAGACCGATCCGATTCATCAGCGCGCTCAAATCCTGAGCATCTGGTGAAAAACTCTGAAGTTGCTGTAAAACATGGCGCGATAAGGTTGTACAATCACGATCTAAAGCTTTATCTGTAGCGTAGTCAAGAGACAAATCTAAAGATTCTGGCGCTTGAGCCATGGTTTTGTTCTCCCTAGGGACTGTTTGTTAGTTCGGTTGACGTCGATTATGTCAATTTATTGGCGCTGCCTCTATCTTAGAAAGGTAATTTGATAAGTTAGATGTGATTTTAGATAAACTAAAGAAATGAATATCTTGTGGCTTTCATACTTAGGGGAATTACTAAAGTGGAAAGCTATAGTAGAACAAACTATCAAACCTTTCTAGCAAACTAAATCTAGTTGTTACGCACTATTCCAACTTTCTCTAACTAGATTGGTTATTACCACAAACCCCAAAATTAGTTAAGCACATTAGTGCTATAGAGCATTAGCAGCGGGAAAAACCGACTAGTTGTGAATTTTATCTGCTGTTCACAACTGGTCGGATATAATGCTGTTAATTTATTTGATTGTGAATTGTTTCTAGTAAATTTGACGTACTTATATATCTTGCGTAACTAGAAAACAATTTGTTATACTTGATTCTCTGAGTTATTAAATTTCTTGTTTTCTACCCCAGCTACCTGGTCGTGTGTTATCCTCCCGCGGTTTGGCTTTATTAACTCTGAGTTGACGTCCCATCCACTCTGCACCATCTAATTCTGCGATCGCGGCGTCTTCTTGGGCATCTTCAGTCATATCAACAAATGCAAAGCCCCGTAGCCTACCTGTTTCGCGATCAGTAGGCAAGACTACTCTTTTGACTTCGCCATAATCTGTAAATACTGCTCTTAGATCCGCTTCGGTAGCGCGGTAGGAGAGATTTCCAACGTAAATAGTCATGGGGATTACGTAAGTTGCAACAAACAGCGATTAGTTCAGCTATGTCACAGATTTAAACAAATTGCACAAAAGCATAGTTTTCTCTGATTCATAGATGGCGAATGTTGTAGCTCAACAAAGATAATTTTGCTATTGCCCACAACTAAATATGCCATGTGGCCGAACTTACTCATACGCTCATATGATAACTGATCGTGATCTTTTTCAAAGTATGATATTTGACAAACTCCCATATCATAAAATTAGTAACTCTTATAGATTAGATATTTATAAGTTTTTTGTTTTATAGTTTACATTTTTGTTTAAGTATAAATTCTTGATATTCTTTTTGTTTAAGTTATAAAAATAGAGCAGGGATTTCTACTTATATTAGTTCATGCAAGCGCTTTAATATCTGCGATCGCGGTATGCTCACACCATTAGACTGCGGATGATTGTCTGGTATTGTTGACAAAAGCAGTTAAAGGCCTGCCGATAATTAGCAGACCTTTAATTTACTAAAAATCTAAATTGGCTGACAATTATTCAATTGTGATCGACTGGGGGCCAGTAGATTTACCATTATTTACCTCAGTTGTAATGGTGGTGTAACTGGTCGATCTGGTCTGCTGATCCAGCCAGCTTCTAACGGGATCGTCCGCAAGGTTGAGTCGAAACACACCGGAGAAGAACCCACCAAGAAATGAAACTGGGTGTTGAGTTAATTCTTTGAATATTGGGGACAATTCATCAATGAACATTAAGATTCTCCTGGCACTGCCATAGCAAATTATTACTTATTAATTAATCGTAACGTGGAAAGTCAGATCGGGTTGATAGTAACAAAAAATACAAATAAATTTTTGAGGTTATGATTTTGCAGAAGCGACCTCTTCAAGAATGCTGTATCATCAAGGCTAATCACCGCTAATATATTCATAACAAAAAACGTTGCCAATAATTAAATTTTATAGTCACACTATAGGCGTTATTAAGCTAAAATTGCCTATACAATATTGTGATATAGAGAATTTTTATCATATAAAATTCGTTAGTAATCTAAGTATTGGCTCCTGCTTCTTCTAACTTTTAATTAATATAAAAAGCAGTGGTTAAATTACACGTCAAACCACTGCTTTTTATTGTAATAAATAGATAAATTGTGCCTATCTCAAGTAGATAGCCATTTTGCCTTATGAGGTTGGTTGTTGTTCAGGAAACATACATTTATCAGAATCGCACCCAGATGGGCCAGCCTCTGATAGTTCACCTAAATCGTAGCGACTGAGGACTGCACAAAAATCATCTGTTTTACGACGTGCTATCACCTCTTTAGTCAAACGCTCATAGGTGAGTTTGTCGATAGGTTCAAAGGGCAAACGTGGGAATGATTGCAAATCGTCAAAACGAGCTAAAAGAGCCGCTGAAATATATCCATCATCATTTTGGATGGCTTCGTAAATTTGGTGGCCTAAAGGCTCAACTTCATCAGAACGTAGCTCTAAAGTAGCTGAGGTGTTATGGGTTACGTAATGGCGCTGAACTTGGAGGACAAAATCGAATTGAGCTAATACAGAAAACTTAGAAACATCAATTTGATCAGCCCCTGGCAAATCAGCCCAAGGTACGGCAACAGGGATTTCAACTAGCCATTCGTTAACTCGTGGATCGAAGGGATCATTTAACAAATTACCGTGTTCATCTTTATCAGATTGAGAAGGAATGACATTGTAGCCATAATCAATACAAGCTAAGGCTACTGGGTCATTTTTGCGGAAGGTAATTCGACGAATAAATCTTTGGGATTTGGGAGGATGCCATCCAGAACTCGCACCAGTTAATAATGCCTTAGTACCACTAGGTTGAACTGTAGTACAGCGGTTAGGACGTTTAAGATTATGGCGATCGCAGTAATCCCAAACAACCCGATGTACAATATCCTTCCAGAAACTCAGGTATTTCTCTTCTTGGCGCTTAAATGCCAATCCTTGTTCGGTAGCGGGTCTTCCTGCTTCCCACCAGCGCAACCAATCAACGCCAAAAGCGTGAACAAAGAAATCAAATAAGCCTGTGAAAGAAACGCCAACAATTGGATCTAATTCTCGGCTGTATTGGTAGCGAGGTTCTAAAAATTTATGATTTAAAAGTGCTGCTACAGAAAGCGCCCCAGCCGTGAAAGCTTCTTCTTGTTCTTTATAGTTATGTGGGTCAAGTTGATTGAGGTGAACTTCTGACAAATTACAGTGGAAGTTGCTACCAATAATTTCCATTTTTGTTACCCTAGAGGCTTTTTATCCTCTAGTTCTACGAGTTCCTAATTCCTCGTAGATCCGACTATATTTTCTACTAAAGTTTCAAACTAATATTAGTAGCCGGAGACTCGTGGAGCCGTTCTCAAGAACGGGGGTAAAACCCAGATTATATTCTTCTTACACTTCTAAATTAATTTAATTGGAATTGTAAAAAGTTTCACTCTCTAGTCTGTACAGTGTCAAAGGTAATTTAATTCCTTTGATTACCTCGGTATTCCCAATCGCAGGGTTCACCGAATTTCCCCGGTGTTTAACGTGAGGCAAAATTACTTACCACACGGGTTGAGGCCAAACCTAGCTAAACGATGTTCTAGCTCATCAGCTTTTAAATTAGGATAGCGTTCTTGCAACCAATCTTTTGCTGTTCCTTGTTCGTAAGCCTTTAGAAAATCAACTTTCAATGCCGGTGTTGGTAGCAAATCAATGTTAGCTCTAGCTACTGCTTCACCAGCCCATTGAATTGCGCCTTCACCGCTGTAATATTGTTTGCGAACAGCATCAATAGATTCTTCTAATGTCGGCTTGCGATGAAAAACTCTCGTATGGTTTGCCATCCGTAAAGCATCACGTTCTGGATCAATTCGCCAGTTACCTTCTGCATCTTGTTGCCATAAATTGTCTTTGGCAGTAGCGCCTAGTTGATCGTCAGATCTAAATTGACGCATCCCCGCGCTTCTTCTGATATTACCTGCAACAATTGTTACAGCAGCTTGATCGATTAATAGGCAGCATTCAACGGAATTTAATTGCCGTCCTAAAGCTTTATTGAGGATAGATGCACAACGCTCGTACAATCCAGGCAATTTAACCGGATTAGCAACTCCTCCAAAACCGTTAAGAGTTTCTCCGGCTTGGCGGACATCACTAATATCAACAAATACTTGAACTTCTCCAGAAAACTGCTCGTCTGTAGAGAGTTCTAACAGGGTTTGATAAGATTTCACCCAACCTTCGCGGCTATCTCCAACGTGAATATTGACTTGATTACCCTGTATAGAGGTTTCCGTATACTCACAACGCTGTTCTTTAGGAGTATTACCAATTTCGCCCTGCACTGTTACATTTAAGCGATTACGGATCGGGGGCAGCTGGTTAATATATCTTGGTTCTATGATGGCTCCAGTACCACAGCCCATCATTGCCAAATCCATCATCAACCCAAAGGCTTTCCAGTCTTGTAGGTTGGTAGAAGTGCAATTGTAAGCCCCAGAGTAGTTTTTGGGCTTGGCTATCCAATCTGTACCACCAACCCATAACCAACGTCCACTGGGCAACGATTTCATGTTGCGTTGCATCTTGTCTAGAATTGCGGCTTCTTCACGGGTGAGTTTCCCCAGTTCAATTAAGCCTTGGAGGGTGCGATCGCATACCTCATCCCATGTTTCCCTCAAACCTGCCGGACTGCGGCGGCTGTAAGTTCTAAAAAATACAGGATTAGCTGCGGGGGCAGTGTCTGGAAACTTTGCACTCTGACGTTTTCTTTCAAGCTCTCGAACCATAAATCTAGTCTTGTTGCTTGCTGACAGATTACGACTATAGACCAAGTAGATTTAGGATGAAAGATTGTCAAATGACACAACTTGCGCTTGCTTTACAACAGTACAAAGTGTAACTTCAATCCATAATGTATAATATTGTTTGCTTTTTGTTGCATCATGTCTCTTGCTCCTTGGCGAAGTGCGATCGCCCGTGCCTTGCATCAAAATCGCAGTCTTGTTTATGCTCGTTATCTACAACTGGCAACGGTACAGGCAAATGGTCGCCCTGCTAATCGTACTGTGGTCTTTCGTGGCTTTTTGGAAGATACCAACCAGCTAAAGTTTATTACTGATATTCGTAGTGAAAAAGCCCACCAGATCAAACAGCATCCTTGGGCAGAAGTTTGCTGGTATTTTCCCAATACACGAGAGCAGTTCAGAATTAATGGCTGCTTGAGCTTGCTAAGTGAGGATGATTCTCAAATAGAGTTAGAGCAAGTACGCATCACTACTTGGCAAGATTTGAGTGATGCAGCGCGATTACAATTTGCTTGGCCGCACCCTGGTAAACCTAGAACCGAACAGGAACAAGCAGCCTTTGAGCCACCACCACCAAATCCATCTCAGCCACTGCCAAATTTTTGCTTACTACTCCTCGACCCTGTACAGGTAGATCATTTAGAATTACGCGGTCAACCACAAAATCGCTGGTTGTACAGCCGCGACGACCAGCAAGGGTGGTCTAGTCAAGAAATCAATCCTTGAGGGGACTGGGGATAAGGGGTAATGGGGATTGGGGAAACAGAAGAAATAACTAATGATTCTCGACTTTTAACTTTTATAGCAGTTGCTATTTAGCTTAGGGACATCAAGAGGCTTTCAAGCCTATTCCCTGTTCCCTGTTCCCTGTCTCCACGAATGAATTTATTTTTGTCCAATTACTTATTAAATGCCAGCACCATCTAGAAACTGCTGAATGGCTTTATCTCTGAGGTTACACCAGGAAGCGTCATGTGCTGGTTCATCTTCTTGGGCATTTAGATTACCTGCGAAAACAGGAGTTTTGTCCGCAGAAAGATTGCGCTGAAGAGTTTGTATTTGTTCTTCTAGCGATTCAATCCGGTCTACTAAAGCACGAATCACTTCGGCTTCTGAATCTGGTAAGTTATTGTGTTCTAGGGGAGCAACCCGGACACCAGAACGATAGATGATGCGGCCAGGTACGCCTACAACTGTGCAATTAGAAGGAACATCCCTCAGAACAACCGACCCAGCACCAATACGGACATTATTACCTATTTGGATATTGCCTAGTACCTTTGCACCAGCACCGACTACGACATTTTCGCCCACCGTCGGATGGCGCTTACCAATTTCTTTACCTGTACCCCCAAGGGTGACACCTTGATAAATTAAGGCATAGTCTCCCACGATCGCTGTTTCCCCAATGACTACGCCCATACCGTGGTCAATAAATACGCCTTGTCCAATAGCTGCGCCTGGATGGATTTCAATTCCCGTCAAAAACCGAGCTATATGAGACATCAAGCGAGGGATAAAAGGAATACCAATAATATGTAACCAGTGAGCCAGCCGATGGAATAGCAAGGCTTGCAAACCGGGGTAACAAAACAACACTTCCAGCCAGTTACGGGCAGCTGGATCACGTTCAAAAATGATATGAAAGTCGGTACGCAGTGTAGATAGCACGAGATAGTACCCTCGGAAAGCAAAACGAGCTACTCTCCCATATTATCCTTCTGAGTGTTATCCCTAACAAATAGAGATTGAGTAATAGCAAAAATTGTCTCCAGTCCGCAGCCTCTTTTATGGCTGCTGCACTTTCAGAGTGTAATTTTGCTTGACCCCAGGCTGAAATGTACCTACCCAAATTCGATAGGTTCCCCTTTTAAAGTTGGAGTCGTCAATGCTTGCGTCTTTACTCTTACCAGTATCATCACCACAGCGAATTGTCGTTTCGTCTGGCCCTTGAATTAGTAAAGTGGTATCGATCCCGCCACTGTTAACGAGTAGTTTCAGACGAGTAAAGTCTTTTTCCAAAGTCAGGATGTGATCTGGTTTGGGATCAGCAAAGCCAATACAGGCTTTTTTATTGTGATCGCGGTTGCTAATCGCAGATAAGGAATAAGAACCGCCTGTGTAACCTTCAACTATTGCTTTTGCTGAATCAAAACCTGCTGAAAGATTGAGTGTGCCAAAGTTTGCTGTCTGTGCTATCACAGGTTGAGCCATAATGGTAGTAACTATAGCTAAAAGCCAGCCACTTTGAGACTTAAACCAGGGGCGACAACACTTCATAGCAGCCTCTAACAAGCAATTTTATTAGTAACTATATATACATATTGTAGTAAAATAACCGTGAATTTTCCGAATGTGTGACACATTGAAATGCGCCACAATCAAGCATTTGCACAGCAGCATTGGGGATTGGGCATTGGATAAAGAAGACAAGGAGCATGGGGGATGGGGGGACAAGAAGCAAGAGTTAATCATGGTTCTTTCCCCTTGTCCCCTTGTCTCTCCTGCTCCCTGCTTTTTCTCCTTTGTCCCCTCTGCTGAGATTGCACTATTAACGGAGTTTTAAGAAAATACCTCCCTTGAGCAATTCCGCATCGCTGCTGTAACTGCTAACTGTGAGCGATCGCAGATTGTTGAAAAAAGGCTTACCCACTACTTCCGCTAATTTGAGAATTGGTAGCTGACGTTCTAAAAGCTTCTGGCTCTTTGTCCAATCGAGATATATATAGCCTTGGTTGGGTCGGGGGATAACAGCGATACTATCTTGAAAATTACGATTGTTAATTAAAGAATTATCTTTAACTGCCAGAACTTCAGCCATTGTCTCTAAATCTGAAGTGAAAATTTCGTAATTTCCTAGAGTTGTATGTACTCCTTGAATTTTCGTCTCTACTGTGTATGCTGGCCGTTTGGTATCAATTTGTTTGCTAGCAGCAATTAACTCTGTCCAAGCAGAGATTTTTTGTTGATCTAAGTTGAAGGAGCTAATATTAAGCCCTTTGGCAGAGGCGATCGCATCTAAATGAGAAATACCTTCTGATACACTCTGAGTTTTTTCGACTACAAACACCCAATTACCAGTTGTTTGCTGATGGGGCAATAATGCTATGGCATATTCTCCTTGTACCCAGCTAAAAACATCTTCTGGCAAGTTTATACCCCAGCGTTTTTGAATCTCCGTCAATGGTTTCCCAAATCGAGAAATCGCATCTTCTCCAGAACTATATATAGTTGCTGTTGCTTGTTTCCACAGTTTGGCTAAATCAGTGTCACCCAAATTGCTCAAATTAGCACCAGAAATTGCCAAACCTGCTGACGCTGGAACATATTGCAATGCTCCTACAGGTTTAGATAGTAATGGAGATGAGGATGAGGCAACAGTTGCCGAAGAACTCAAAAAGCTAGTTTCTGCCGCTAAGCCTTTGGGGTTCAACAATAGAGAAATAATTTCGCTGTCATAGGTTGGTTCTTGCAGTTCTAAACCTTGCCATTTTGCTACGGTGGGAAGATTCAAAAAAGCTACAGCTAAACCACCTTTGGGTAATTGTTGGGTAGCTTTCTGATATTGGAGAGAACTGCTTAAATTTAGATCGGGAGCCTGGACATTATTAATACCTTCTCGCAGAACTTTGGGATCGTTAGCAAACAATACAAAGCGTTCCCCAACAGATGCACCGGCAAGCAAATCCTGCTTTGGTGGAGGATTGTCATAAAGCAGCTTGACACCTTTGTATTCTTCAGTGGCTAAGTTTGCTCCAGCTAACACCCGCTTAGAAAATAACAACTCTAAAAACTCGCGGCTTTTCTCCGGTTTTGTAGTTGCTAGCGCCATCAGATACCCTGGTTGCTGTCCGTTTTCTGGATCGCGATCAATATCGAAGGTCGTAACAGCTAGTGTAATTTCGTTCCCTAGCCAAGGTTGAATATCTTGTTGATAATCGATGTTACTCTTAGCCAATACACTGGCTTTGAGCTTAGACAATTCTCCTTCCTTGTCTAATGCCTGCAATTGGTCTGGATTCACCAGCAAAGATAATGTAATAGGAGCTTGTTTGGAAACGAATATCGCCGCACTAGGCCCAGAGGTAGAAGTTGTGAGGTTAACTGGACTTTTAGCAAAAAACCAATAAAAGCCAGCAGTAACAACCACTAGAACTGCAATGATACCAGCTACTAGAAAACCAAAAAATGAGCTTTGCCTGTTCACATTAGACCTACTAAACACGATGGTTCATGCTACTTTTTTGTTGCCACGGGAGCATAAAAACGATCCCTCTAGAGGCTGAAGATAAAATACTTAGGGCAGCTAGAGACCCTTTGATCAAGTGGCATTTCGTTTTGATACCTTACCTTGATTAAAGCTGAGTAATTAGGAATGGATGCTCATGCTAGGGTCAGAATATTCTGTCAACATAAATAATATAGGATTGTTAACAAAAACCTCATGACAGGGAAATCTTTTAGTCAACCCATTGCTCAAATTAGTGTGGAGGAATTGGCACAACGTCTATCTGCCGAAGATTCCAGTATTCAGTTAGTAGATGTACGCGAACCACAAGAACTAGCGATCGCTAGCATTGATGGCTTTGTCAACTTCCCTTTGAGCGAATTTGCCGAATGGGGCGATCAAGTGCCCACTCTCTTAAATCCCCATGCCGAAACCCTGGTGCTATGTCATCATGGCATTCGCTCTGCCCAGATGTGTCAGTGGTTACTTGCTCAAGGATTTACAAATGTTAAGAACATTGTCGGCGGTATTGATGCCTACTCCATGTTAGTTGACTCTTCGATTCCCCAGTATTAGCTAGCCTTTCATCGTTTTGAACTAGACACTAATTAGCTGGTACTTTTCCTGCCAGCTAGGTTTTCTGCCTCGTAATTACAAGCCATACATCAGTATTCAAGACTAGATTCAAGACTAGGAAATTTTCAAAATCACAGTAAATTTTCAGATGCTTTCTCAGTACTAATGTATTTAAATATAGCGATAACTAGTAGCTGAAAATACAGTTTTACACTATAAATTGTGTAAAAATACCTATAAAAAGCTAGAATTTCGGATTTTATCCCAGTAGATTTTCTAGTAGCAGTCAAGCTGTAAGAGACCACAGCTTCACAAGCTGCCGCTATGAAACTTTACTACGACTCATTATTATAGAATTAAATAATTAGCCATTTTAATTTACAAATGGCTATATTAATTTACCATTAATATTTTTTTAAAATTCCCTAAAAACCCTGAATTTTTTCAAACTTTAATTAAAATTTGCCTTCAGTAGAAAATATCCTATGCAAGTCCAGTTGACAAATCGACAACAGCATATACTTTGGGCAACGGTACGCCACTATATTGCTACAGCAGAGCCTGTCGGTTCAAAAGCTTTGATTGAAGAGTACGACCTGGGTGTTAGTTCAGCCACAATTCGCAATGTAATGGGTGTTTTAGAAAAATCTGGGTTACTTTACCAACCACACACATCTGCTGGACGAGTACCTTCCGATTCTGGTTATCGTATTTATGTTGACCAGTTAATTACACCTTCTGAAGCTTTAGCAAAACAGGTAGAGTTAGCGTTGCAAAAGCGCCTCCACTGGGAAGATTGGAGTTTGGAAGCTTTACTACAAGGAGCAGCGCAAATTTTAGCAACCTTGAGTGGGTGTATCAGCTTGATTACCATGCCGCAAACCAATACAGCAACGTTGCGACATTTGCAATTAGTGCAGATTGAAGCAGGACGGATCATGCTGATTGTAGTCACGGATGGTTACGAAACTCATTCTAGATTGATGGATTTATCGCCTGCGCGAGAACAAACACAACTTGATCCAGAAGTCATCGATCGCGAGTTGCAGATTGTTTCTAACTTTTTAAATACCCACTTGCGGGGAAAAAGTCTGTTAGAATTAGCCACCCTTGACTGGAGTGAATTAGATCAAGAGTTTCAACGTTATGGCGAATTCTTGAAAAATTCGGTTGCAGAATTAACTCGTCGGACTTTAGCCCCAACTGCAACACAAATTATGGTTCGGGGAGTTGCAGAAGTTTTGCGTCAGCCAGAATTTTCTCAATTACAGCAAGTACAAACGATTATCCATCTGTTGGAAGAAGAACAAGACCAACTATGGCGATTAATCTTTGAAGAGCCGGAGGTTGAAGATTTGGGCAAGCCACGGGTAACGGTTCGCATTGGAGCAGAAAACCCCTTAGAACCAATACGTACCTGCACCTTAATTACTTCTACTTATCGCCGAGGTGCAATACCTGTGGGGAGTGTGGGAGTTTTAGGGCCAACACGCCTAGATTATGAAAATGCGATCGCTGTTGTGGCTGCGGCTGCTGAATACCTCTCGGAAGCCTTCAGTTAATCAGTTGAAAAGATGGTGAGAAAAATTGGCTTTGGGTTGCTGTGGCTGGGAGTAATTGCTTATGCTTTTGTTCTGGCTCCTCCCAATCGCCCTGATACATTTGAGTTAATTAAAAACCTTTCTACTGGTGAGTGGCAAGGCATTAACCCATTAGTCATCGCACTATTCAACATCATGGGTATTTGGCCCGTAATTTATAGTGCAGTGGTATTAATTGATGGCAGAGGGCAAAAAATACCCGCTTGGCTATTTGCGACCGCCTCGTTTGCAGTGGGGGCGTTTGCTCTTTTGCCTTACTTAGCTTTAAGGAAGCCAAATCCAGGGTTTAGCGGCAAAAAGAATATCTTACTTAAGTTGTTCGATTCCCGCGTGACTGGAGTACTGTTGAGCATAGCCACAGCTATTTTAGTTGTCTACGGCTTACAAGGAGATGGGGGAGATTTCTTTCATCAATGGCAAACTAGCCGCTTCATTCATGTAATGAGTTTGGATTTTTGCTTACTTTGCTTATTATTTCCAGCATTGCTAGGAGATGATATGGCGCGGCGTGGTTGGAATAATCCTCAGTTGTTCTGGTTAATAGCTTTGATACCGCTATTCGGCCCATTAATCTATTTGTCGATACGTCCACCTTTACCAGAAGTAAGTGTAGAGACAATACCTGGTAAGCAACAACCAGCACCAAACTAAGTAATATTAAGCTTCAACAATGAATAGAAAACTTGCTTTGTGGTTATTATGGGGTGGATTTATAGCCTATATTTTGCTGCTTGCTCCACCGCTACACCTAGAGGAAACGTTAACTTTACTAAAAAATATACTGACTCTGCAATGGACTGCTATTAATCCTATTATCCTGTCTTTATTCTCCCTGGTTGGCATCTGGCTACTGATTTACAGCGGTGTTTTATTTATTGATGGCAGAATGCAATCGATTCCCTTTTGGCCTTTTGCCTTAGCATCTGTGGGTTCAGGGGTGTTAGGACTCTTGCCATATTTGGCTTTTCGAGAACCGAATCAAGAGTTTTCTGGACAGAAGGATGCGTTTTTGAATCTGCTAGATTCTCGCTTTTTTGGCATTGTGCTGAGTTTTAGCACGCTTGTCTTGCTTGTCTATGGTTTTACCTTAGGTGATTGGGGAGATTTTGTGCAGCAATTTCTAAGCGATCGCTTTATTAATGGCATGAGTTTGGCATTTTGCCTTTTCTGTCTTTTATTTCCCACAGTTCTTGGTGATGATATGGCCCGTCGGCGCTGGAATAATTCCCAAGTGTTTTGGGCAGTAGCTTTTGTCCCGCTAATTGGCCCACTTGCTTATCTTTGCTTACGTCCCTCATTACAGTCAAACAACTAAGAAAAATAGGTAATGAGAAGAAATGTCCAATCACTATCACTAATTACCTAAATAACTTAAACAAAAAATAATTTAGGATTGAAGCATTTTGTAAATTTTTGGTAGCTGCCACCAAGGAACATGAGGATATTCATGATGTTCTTCATGATAGCCAAAATGATAGCAAGTAATAAATGACCACCAAATTGGACGTTTAATAGTTTGGGCATTATGAGGTTGAATATAACCCCCTACTGGCTCGCTATGGGGTAGAAAAGTTCCAAAATAAAATAATTGTAAGGAACTTAAAAGCGAGGGTATTGCCCAAAAATAATTTAGTTTATCTGTAGATATATGGAATATATGCTCCGCTACGTTATAGATAATTGTTAAAGCAATAACTTGACCCCAACTCCAGTAACTTTTCATAAAATGAAAATACCAAGCAAAGAAATTTTTGTGTTCTCCATTATGAAAATCTGGGTCTATTTGAGTTGCTGGCTTATGGTGGTGTAACCAATGTTTTTTCAATAGTTTTTGATAAGGTAAAAGACCATAAAGACTTAAGCAAAAAGACCCAATAAAATGATTGATTTTAAGATTTTTGGGAAACACTACACCGTGCATGGCATCATGAGACGTAATAAACAATCCTGTGTATAGGAACGTTTGCCAAAGTACGATTAGCAATAATATTAAAAAATTGAATTGGGAGATATCAAGGGAAAATAATAAACCCATGCTAATCGTCCATACACTGATAATGGCGATAGAAATAAAAAGTCCCTTGTATAAAGGTTTACTTTTTGAAATTTGGGTCAGTTGTATCGGATAGTTAGCTGTTTGTTCTAACTGGATCACACTTTTACTCCGTGTAGTATTCAATTGAAAATTTCCCATATATAGTCATGGCAAAGAGCACCAACCATCAAAAAATCTTTAGTGATTAGCGTTTTGCACTAAACAGTGCCAAAGACTAAAAATGTGTATAAATGTTAAGATACTTTAACTATTATTACACATCCAACCATATACAAAACTGTTTTCGCTTCAAAGGTTGGGTAATAGCAGTGAGGACACGGCTGAGTCTGGTCTTTGCAACAACCAATGTCCTCGACTTAAGGTTTTACCAACAGTCCTAACTGCTATAAAGATGGTCAATTGCTAACGGGGGGTATTGGAAACGAGGTGAAGTACGTCCCGCACTACGCTGTAGCCGTTGAGATCCCAAAGTAGATAAGCTAGAAAACCGATCATTGCCAAGCGCCCGTTCCAAAGTTCCGTCTGAGGAGTAATCCCTGGTTCAGCGGCATTACGATCTTTGCCATTGTATGCGGTTTCAGTTGCATCACTAGGATAACGTTCCATTGTTAATTTTCCTAAAGTATTTAATTACATATTTCATGGTACTTGCCCACTCATTTAGTGCTATCTGTCTGTAGTTCTAAAGTGCAAGCAAGTCTAAAGGATGAGATTATAAGAATTTTCAATAACCAGTTTTATACCAAAAATTAGCCTATTGAGTAGAGGTTTTTTTGGATAATTAATACTGGCAAACATATCAGCAAATTAATATTCTAAATACAATAAAAAATCTAACAAAAGTGAGAAGGTTTCTTATCTGTTATTAACCAGACTAATAGATAGTAAATAACGCTTTTCAAATTTAGAGTATGGCTCCTACAGTTCTGATTACAGGTTCTTCGCAAGGTATTGGTAAAGCAACAGCTCTTTTGTTTGCCCAAAAAGGATATGACCTAATACTAACAGCACGTCAGGCTGACCAATTGCAAACCGTAGCACAAGAGTTACAAAATTTAGGTCATTCAGCGCCATTGATTGTTACTTGCGATGTCAAAGACCCATCTCAGGTAAAGACACTCGTAGAAAAAGCTTTAGAGTATTATGGCTATATTGACGTGCTGGTAAATAATGCAGGTATTTATGCATCTGGGCCAATCGAGCAGTTTTCTCTCAGCGATTGGCATCAAGTAATAGACACGAATTTATGGGGATATATTCATACAATTGATGCCCTTCTGCCTCATTTCTTGCAACGGAGAAGCGGAACTATCGTTAACGTAAGTTCTATCGGTGGCAAAGTGCCTACTGCTTATTTAGTTCCCTACTGTACGAGTAAATTTGGTGTAACCGGATTGACGGAATCACTACAAGCAGAATTAAAACCAAAAAATATTCATGTGTGTGGAATTTACCCGAATTTGATCAGAAGTAGTTTTATGGATAAGGCAGTTTTTCGGGGTAAAGATGAGGAAGACTTAAAAAATCGTCGTGAACAACTCGACAATGTTTTAAAAGCTCCTGTAGTAGAAAAGCCTGAAGATGTAGCAAATGCTATATGGGATGCAGTCAAGAATCAAAAGTTGGAGGTAATGGTTGGTTCTGCAAATATTTCACAGGCGTTTTATCGACTGTTTCCCGGTTTAATTAAGTGGGTTTCGCGGCAAACGTTGAAGAATCAAGATAAGTGAATTAATTAGCACTTTGCTATTGTGATTCGCACTCGCGCTTCGTTACATAATGACGGTAGCGAAACGTAGCTTCTAGTTGTGCTTGTACTAACCAACCACTAATAAATTCAAATGCGTTTCCACCAGGCATGGCAAAGGAAATAGCATCAGTCAATCTGGTGTTGCCATTTTCTGGTTCTAATTCATGCCTATGTATCCAAGTCTCAAAAGGCCCGGATATTTGTTCATCAGTAAATAGGCGATATTTTTCACACTGAGTGTGCCGCGCTAACCAAGTTAAGGGTAATGGCCCAAGAGACAGGCGAAATTCTGTGATAGCACCCACCTCTAAGCCTCCCTCTCGACGCATCACTTTAACAGGTTGCCAAGGTGGAGTCAGCATTTGCAATATATCTGGTCTTTCGTGGAATTTCCAAACTACTTCTGGTGGTGCATTAATTACAGATGAATGTTTAAAGTGCAGCATGGAAAGAAAAACCTAAATCATTCTTCGTACTCGCTATCAATTTCGACATCTAGGGTGTCTTCATCAACCCGCACATATAAGATATTTGGGTTACAGCAAACTTGACAATCTTCTACATAAGATTGCTGTCCCCCAGCACTCAAATCAATAAAGGTTAAATTTGGTTCACCGCAATAAGCGCAGTAATACTCTGATGTTGTTTGCATTAATTTGTCAGCTATGAATTTAATGGCTGAAGTTCTTTTGGGGATGAGTCAAAATAACTTCTGGCTTCAGCCAAGTGTTTCAGTAGTGTAGACTGTGGTAGAGGACCTTGCAAGTGATTCCAGGGTAATATTTGCTCTGTTGACCAGTCAGCATGAACGTAGAAATCTAAGTCAGGAATTTTACCTTTGAGTTGTTTAAAAGCACGTTTGTAGCTGCCTAAGGAATCGCCAAAGTTACGAGTAAGTTCGAGCAGTTGGGAGAGTCGGCGATCGCCTCTTGATAACAAAGCTTGTATTATTGACCAATTATAGCTTTCTGGGCGAAATTCTATCCCTTGAGGTTTTAGCTGTTTTTGTAACATCTGCAACCGCTTTTCGGCTTGGTGATTCACACCCAACCACTGAAAAGGTGTATGTGATTTGGGTACAAAGGTGCTGCATCCTAGCGTTAGCCGCAATCCGGGAGCAGCTTTTTTAACACTACGCATCATCGCCACAGTTTGCTCTAAATCCTCTGGTTCCTCACCAGGAATTCCTACCATTCCGTAGAGTTTCAAACTTGACAAGCCACCAGCTTTAGCATTTACAGCAGCTTGAATAATTTCATCATTCTTGAGTTTTTTATTGATGATTTGGCGTACTTTTTCCGAACCACTTTCTACAGCAATGGTAAGCGATCGCGTGTCTCGTTTCGCCAAAGTTTCTGCAAGCTGCACTGTTACTGTATTAGTTCGTACTGAGGCAATGCTTAAACGAACATCATCATACTTAGGCTGACTGATATAATCTAGCAGCGTCTCAAATTCTGGATGTTGAGTTACCGAAGCACCCAATAATCCCAGCCGCTTTGTAACTTGCAAACCTCTTTCAATGGCTGGAATTAATGAACCTTCAAGACTCGCTGTTCTAAATGGTAATGTGAGATAACTCGCCAGACAGAAGCGGCACATTTCTGGACAACTTCTTACCACTTCCACCATGTAAATATTTTCCCATGCTGCCTTTTCTGTAACGACAGTTGAGGTTGATAAAATATTTCCCCGGTAAGTCTGCTTTTGCACTATTGGCGGAATTGCTGCGGAGATTGGTTTAATCGATTTTACAGCACCATCTATTGTGTGATATTCCACTTCATACAAACTGGGAACATACACCCCCGGTACTTGTGCAAGGAATTCAAGTTGAGTTTTTCTAGAAGCATTCCTAACTTCTTTATATGCCTCAATAAAATGTCCTAGCAGATTTTCTCCATCTCCTAGTAAAATTACATCAAAAAAATCTGCAAAAGGTTCAGGGTTAGCCGTAAGAACAGGCCCACCACCAAAAATTAACGGATGATTATCATTACGGGAAGTTGCCCGAATCGGAATTTCCAAAGATTCCAGCAAATTTAAGATATTTACGTAATCTAGTTCCCACGAAATAGAAAATCCCACAATTTCCGGCTTTCTTGGGAGTTGTTCGTGAGTATCGGTAAATAGACGACTCACCTGCACATCATCACGCATTGCCAAACTTGCCCAAACTACCTGATAGCCAAGGCTAGTAATACCGACGCTGTATTCATTGGGAAAGGCAAAAATTACTGGGATAGCGTCGGTGTTGGGGGTGTTGGGGGTGAATAAAAGACGTTCAGCGGCAAATACAGAAGATGTCACAGTTTTTTTGGGGATGTTTGTCAAAAAGCTGGCGAATAAAACTCTACACAAGCAAAGTCGCCTGCGCGGGAATTGAAAGCTGTGAAGGCAGGTTTAATTTGTGTAGCTTCAGACTGCTAGTCTGAAGGGCACGCAACAGGGTTATCTATATTTAATTTTAAGCGATAGAATTATCAGGTTAAAAAACAATGTCACACCATTAGCAAGAATAATCGGCAAAGCTTTGAGATAAATGCCATAGATTAACCATAAAAACAACCCGCTCATGAATGTAATCAGCATGACGTAAGAAACATCTTTTGCTGACTTTGTTCGCCAGGTTTGAAACATTTGTGGTAAGAAGGCGATCGTGGTTAGTGTGGCAGCAGCTAATCCTAGAATTGTAATAAAATCCATTGTACGTAAATTTTTACGGTAACTTTTAATATAAAGTCAGAGTTAAGCTTAAATTACATATACTCAGTATTAGCATATTTATTAAAAAATTCATAAATATGCTAAATTTTTAGCCTGCCCTTATCTTTTATTCTTTTTGAGATAATTCCTAGCCCAAGAATAGCGCTGTGAATCTTTTTTTAGTAGATACTCTATAACTTCTCGACGCTTGTTTTCATCCTTAGTATTTTTTACTACTCGCATGATTTCGTAATCCATATCTCTAGGATTAGCTCCACGTTTAATTGCTTCTTGAAACCAATATTCACCATCTAAGTATTGATGCCGTTCAAAACAAATAGCTCCCATTAAAGTGTATGGATGATGGCTTTTTGGCTGATACTCAATAGCTTGGCGAGCGCAATTTTCTGCCTTATCTAATTCTTCTATATCTCTAAAGGCTCCACCTCTGGTGGTTAGCAACGCTGACTTTAGTTTATTTTCTTTAATTGTTTCTAGTTCTAGATTATTCGTTAGTTGTAATGCTTGTTTTGGTTTATCTGCTTCTTACATTTTAGTTGAGTAAATATTTTTACTTCTTGAATAATTGTATTTGTTTCATATAAGCCATTTGCTCTCAGCCATTGAACTTCTGAATCAGTGATTTTAATTCCTCATTCAAGTTTTAAAATAATGTAATATAACTTACTATCTACCCAGGAAATATTATGTTTTTTAGCTTTATATTTAGACTTTAATTGAGAAAATTCAATTTCTAGATTCAACAATTCTTGTGTTCTATTGTTTTTTTCTTTGCCAATAATTTCCAAGGTTGCAACAAGTCCAGATTCAAGCAAAAATTCTGACTCTAATTCATTAAGCTCAATGTTTAAATCAGCTTTTCGCAAAATTAAATATAGTGGACTAGAGGGTGATGAATCGTTATTTTTAATGGCTTGGTACTTGGATTTTAAAGCAGTAAAGTGTTTTAAACGATTTTGAAACTCTTTGTCCATGTTAGTAGATACCGCAATAACACCACTTAGATTGTGCCATCTGATACTATAGAGGCAATTACTAAAAATAGGGATGGCACAAACACCAACCCCATTAGTAAAATTACTTTCAAAAATTGCGTATTATCTACAACACCTGACATTGCCCATGATGCCGTAACACATGGTCACACAATACTAAAGCCACCATCGCTTCAACCATTGGGACTGCACGCGGTAATACACAAGGATCATGTCGTCCTTTCGCTGCTAATACAGTTTCTTCACCCTCATTGGTAACAGTCTTTTGTTCTTTTCTAATTGTTGCTGTTGGCTTGAACGCGACTCGCAAAATAATATTTTCCCCGTTAGAAATTCCTCCTTGAATTCCACCAGAACGGTTGGTGACGGTGCGAATTTCACCTTGATCATCGATATAAAATTCGTCGTTATGCTCAATTCCTGTTAACAGCGTCCCCGCAAAACCCGAACCAATTTCAAAACCTTTGCTTGCAGGGAGAGACATCACACCTTTAGCAATATCTGCTTCTAATTTATCAAATACTGGTTCGCCCAAACCTTTCGGCACATTCCGGGCTACACATTCTACCACACCGCCGATAGAATCGCCTTGTCTACCGATTTGCTCAATTAATTCAATCATGCGATTGGCAGCCTCGGCATCGGGACAGCGCACGATGTTGCTTTCAACTTGTTCTAAAGTGACAGTATTAGGATCAACTACGCCTTCTAATTCTTTGATGCGCTTGACGTAGCCAATAATTTTAACATTGGCAAATTGATGAAGAATTTTTTTGGCGATCGCACCTGCTGCTACTCGTCCAATTGTCTCACGGGCTGATGATCTACCCCCACCTTGCCAATTGCGAATACCATATTTGGCATCATAAGTTGCGTCGGCGTGAGAAGGGCGATACTTCTGCGCCATCTCGTCATAATCTTGAGGACGAGTATCTTTGTTCCGCACCACAATAGCTATCGGTGTCCCTAAAGTTTTACCTTCAAACACCCCAGATAATATCTCGCAAGTGTCAGCTTCTTTACGAGGCGTTGTAATCTTACTTTGTCCTGGACGCCTTCTATCTAGTTCTACTTGAATTTCTTCTGCTGAAATTTCTAGTCGCGGAGGACAACCATCAATCACAACTCCCACACCACCGCCGTGGGATTCACCAAAAGTAGTAACGCGAAATAGATGCCCAAAAGTGTTACCCATGATGTTAAGAAAAAAGACCAGGCTTATGTATTCTACCTATGTTCTGACAAAAGTTAATTTTTGTTCTGGTGATAGTAATAGTTCAAATAAAAAGCGCTCTCCCGATTGGAAGAACGCTTAGGATGCAAACTAAAACTCAGTATTAACCGTTGATAGCAGGAGCGGTCAGAGCAACGGGGGTAACTTCACCAGAAGCCAAATCTAGAGGGAAGTTGTGAGCATTACGCTCGTGCATAACTTCCATACCCAAGTTAGCGCGGTTGATCACATCAGCCCAAGTACCGATGACGCGACCTTGTGAGTCAATCACAGATTGGTTGAAGTTGAAACCGTTCAAGTTGAACGCCATTGTGCTGACACCCAAAGCGGTAAACCAGATACCGACAACTGGCCAAGCAGCGAGGAAGAAGTGCAGAGAACGGCTGTTGTTGAAAGAAG
>JAESGN010000343.1_pt1 | contig 40987 bp, 32 predicted proteins | sample 9269731 | NCBI WGS metagenome assembly JAESGN01 (sample SAMN15720683, study PRJNA650826) | algae metagenome | isolation source: Mojavia pulchra JT2-VF2 and co-occurring heterotrophs from desert soil | place: USA: Cadiz Valley, Joshua Tree National Park, CA | collected 1998-06-08
AACGACCGGTTCGGACGCGTTGAGAACCTCTGCCTGGAAATTGGATTTGTCGACTTTCACGGTAGCCATGGGGCTCTCCTTATAGAACTGGAATTGACTAGATATGTGATGCCGCGTCGCGGTAATTTCAATATGCGGTATCTCACGATGTTTGGAGGTCGGCAAGGGACCGTGCGAGCAGAGCGTCATCCAGCTGGATGAGTGTTCCCGTTTCCGTGTAGATCAGCCAGCATTCAATAGTCTTGCCCGGATAGAGCGGCTGCAGGATCTCCCGATAGATCGCAAGCTGGGCCCGATGTGAGAGCGGTGCTGCGGCCGCATCACGAGGCGGCTTGCGATTGGTCTTGTAGTCGGCGATGACGACCTTGTCCGAAAGCACAGCCATTCGGTCAAGACGACCGGAGACGGCCCGCTGTTCGCCGCGAAGCGCAAGTGTCCCCATCACGGAGACTTCCGGCTGGCTGCCCTCCGCGAAGAGCAACGTCAAATGCGGGTTGTCGAGGACCGACAGGACTGTCGAGACGAGCCGTTCTTGCTCTGGTGCCGACCAGAATCTCGCTGCCCGGCTGACATAACGTTCAGCAGCATCACGCCTGTCCGGCGCCGGGATCTCCGGCAGATTTTGCAGCATCCGATGTATCAGGCGACCACGCTGCAAGGCAATATCAGCCTTCTCGTCCGACGAGAAGAGAGCAGAGGCGGTGATTATATCCTCGCTATCGTCAATCAGCACGCTTCCCGCCGTCGATGGGCTGAGCGGGCGCGGCAAGGCGACAGGCGGGGGCAGGGGACGCCACAGCGTCGCTGGCAGATCGACGGTTTCCTGTGTTTCACTGGCTTCCAGCGCGTCTGGAAACTCGCGACCCCGATCCGGCAGGCTCCAACGCACGCCGCTCCACACTCCGTCCGGTCCCTGATACTCCGCCGGAACACAGCGCGATTCGTCCGATCTCAAAGCGTCGAAGATCATCCGGTGCCAGATGTCGCCCGGATCGTTGACGCCGCGATAGCCGGCGATGACCAGCCGGTCGGCGGCGCGTGTCATCGCGACATAGAGAAGCCGCCGATACTCTTCTTCCGCAAGCGCCCTCAGCCGCTCGCTGTCCCGCTGTGTCAGAGAGTTTGTCAGCGACTTGCCAGGCACCCAGAAGGGTGTCGCGACCCCGTTTTCCGCCTCCAGCAGGCGAAATTTCGCCAGGTGATTGCTGTTGAACGGCTTGGACCCTCCATCGACGAGAAACACGATCGGTGCCTCGAGCCCCTTGGAGGCATGCACGGTCATGATGCGGACTTCGTTCCGCTCCTTGTCCTGCTCGCGCTTGACCTCCGGCGCTTCCATCTCCAGCGTCGATATGAAGGATTGCAGGCCGGGCAGCCCAGCGGTCTCGAAGGCCAGGGCAAAACTCAGGAATTCGTCGAGGATGTCGCTGACCTCGGACCCCAACCGCGCAAGATAGGCCTTGCGCCCATGATGAGCTCCGAGCACCCGGGCATAGAAGTCATGTACGGAAAACACGCGTGACTGCTCGAAGAACAGGTTCAGTGTTTCGGACGTCTGTCGCCACCGGGAGCCCTCCTGTGCTACCTCAAGCTTTAGCCGCTGCCATAGGCTTTCCCCCTCCGGCCGCTCTGCAGCCAAGGCAAGAAGATCGTCTTCGCTGTGATTGAAGAGCGGACTCTTCAAAAGAGCCGCCAACGACAAGTCATCATTCGGCAGGAGCATGAAACGCCCAAGCGCCAGCATATCCTGCACGGCGATATGGCTTGTCAGCTTCAATCGGTCGGCGCCGGCAACCGGGATATTGTAAGGCCGCTTCAGGGCGCGGGTGAGCGCATTGACGAAACTGTCGCGCTTGCGGACCAGCACGAGGATATCGCCCGGGCGAATGAGGCGCGCATGCCCGTCTTCGATAATCGTCTGGCGCCCAACCATCTCACGGATCTGGTAGGCGATCCGCCGCGCAAGGACTGCAGACGGAGCACTTTCCGGCGTCGCATCGAACGGTGCCGTCCAGTCCTCCGTTTTTTCCTGCTTCTCGGACGCGATCATGTCCCAGACATCGACGAGGCCGGGCTGCCCGATCCGGCTCGAGCGATGCACGATATCGTCTCCGCCGGCGCTTAGGCCGCGTCGATTTTCGGGAGTTCCGAATACCTGGTCGACGGCTAGCAGGACGGATTCGGTGGATCGGAACGACAGGGGCAAGCGCACCGAGTTAAACGCCTGTCCGCTTTGGAAGACCGCCGTTTGCGTCTGCTTCGCCTCGGCAGAGAACTGCTCCGGGCGCGCGCCCTGGAAAGAATAGATCGACTGTTTTTCGTCGCCCACGGCGAAGAACGTGCGGATACCGGTCTTGGCGCTCGCCCCGCTGAAAAAATCCTCCCGCAGGGAGCGGATCACCGTCCATTGGACGGGGCTTGTGTCCTGTGCTTCGTCGACCAGGATATGATCAATGCCCTGGTCGAGCTTATAATGCACCCAGGCGCCGACATCGCTGCGTGTCAGAAGTTGCGCCGTGCGCACGATCAGATCTTCGAAATCGAGCTGCGAACGTCGCTTCTTGAGTTCCTCGTAGTCGGCATCCAGCCTGAGAGCGAGTGTCAGCGCCGCTTTCGTCGCCTCAAACATGCGGAAGATCCGCAGCCGGTCGCGCTTGGCGATGACATGCTCTCGGGCTGCAATGACGGCATCCCGAAGTTCGGGTGCGGCCTTCGTCATCGCTGCAGCAATCAGCGAACTGTCGGCCTTCGGACTTTCGGTGCCGGTCAGGAATGCGCTATCGATCAGGCGGGCACGGGCCAGCGGGTCCGTTTCGACCATGGCGCGTTCCAAGATCTCGGCAACGGACCGAACCTTCTCTCCACCCTTTTCAAGCGCGAGCTGGATGTAGTGGGAGAAGCTCGAACCAGACAGTTCGGCAAGTGGCCAGTAGTCTTCCGCCCGGGAAAGTTCTGTTTCCATCGGGGAAATGCCGAAGCGCTGCCGAAGAGCCGGTTCCAACCCGCCGAGCCTGTCGGCCACACGCCGGAACTCGCGGATGGCATGGCGGTTGGCCACGATATCGCCAATCAGGCTTTCCAGCCCGCTTTCGTCGGCAATGCCCAGGACCTTGGCAAAGGCATCGGCCAGCGATGCGTCGTTTTCCGTCGAAGTCGCTGTCAGCAGCGATCGCCGGGCTTCCGAGAGAACGGTCACGGCAGCCCGTTCGTCGAGAACGTTGAAATGCCCGGCGACATTGGCCTCCAGCGGGAATTGATGCAGAAGCGCCTCGCAGAAGGCGTGGATGGTCTGGATCTTCAATCCGCCGGGTGTTTCAAGCGCCTTGGCGAACAGTCGCCGGGCGGCAGCGAGCGTCACGCGGTCCGGCTCTCTCTGCTCGATCTTGGCGATTCGCTTCGACAGTTCCGCATCATCAAGCGTCGCCCATTCCGCCAGACGCTGGAACACGCGGTTCGACATTTCCGAGGCCGCAGCCTTGGTATAGGTCAGGCAGAGGATCGAGGAGGGGCGGGCACCGGCGAGCAGCAAGCGGATCACCCGCTGCGTCAAAACATGGGTCTTGCCAGATCCGGCATTGGCGGACACCCAGGCTGATTGGCCAGGATGGGAGGCGCGTGACTGCTCCAGCGAGGTCCAGTCCAGCCATGCAGCCGGATCGTCGCTGCTGGGAAGGGTATCGATGTCGAAACCACTCTCAGTCATCGGCGGCAACCTCCTCGGTATCGGCCGTTGACCATTCGGCGACGCGGGCAAGGTGATCATACTCACCGCCATAGCTGTTCTGTTCGGCCGGAATGAGCCGCGAGACATAACCACGCTCGCCGCTATGCAGCGCTGCCACGAAACGGCCGAGTTCGTCGACGGCTTGCAAGGCCAGATCCGCTGCCGACTTCTTGTTGTCGCCACGTCCGCTCAGTTCATTGTTCACCTGGTCCACGATGAACCGCTCTCCAGGCCGCAAACGAACATAGATCAGGTTCTCCGGTCTAACCGCCCCGGCTGGCTTGAACGCCCCTTGAATGAGTGCAGCAGCCTCAAGCGCCAGCTGCGGGTCCAGAAGGCTGCGTGCCTGCGCAACGCTTGGCGCCAAGCCCGTTTTGTAGTCGATGATGTCGGCATGACCGCCGCCCTTGAGATCGATACGGTCGGCGATGCCGCTGATCGTGATGCCGACCGGTTCGAGCACCACATTTCCTCGGACTTCTGTCAGAGTTCGGCGCATTTGCGGCCGCCGCCTGCGTTCCCATTCGATGAACTCTGCCGCGACGGCATAGAAGCGCTGCCGCCACACCACATCGAGATGCAGGGGAAGAGCCTCCCTGAGAAACTCTTCGTCGGTGATGGCGCAGAGGATGTCGACGGCATCAAGGCGCAGAGGGTCGTGATCTTCACGGACGAACCGGTCGACGATGCGATGATAGAGCGTGCCGCGCTCCGCCGCTCCCGGGTCCTGGTTGAATGGCTCGACGGCATCGAGCCGCAGAATGCGCCGTGCATAGGTGGCATAGGGATCGCGCCGGAAGCGACCGACCTCCGAGAAACTGAAAGAACGAGGCTGGAGCTCCAGACGCGGCCGAGGCGAGGGTCGTTGAGCCGGCGTCTGGCTATCTCCCTGGTCGATCAGATCGGCGTAACGTCGAAACACCTGGCCACGCCGCTTCATCGCCGCTTCCAGTTCGGGTCCGCCGAGCGCCATCAAACGCTGCAACCAGCGTGAGGCGACAGTCGGTGCCGATCCTTGTCGCAGTGCCCGGGTGAAGATCAGCTTGCGCGTCCCGCAGGCCATCTGAAAGTCATGAGCAACCTGCCCGGTCTGCCGCTCCGGCGGTTCGAGCCCGATATCAGTCTTCATCATCCGAGACAGGAAAGGATTGTTATTGGTCTGGCCCGGCCAGCTTCCCTCGTTCATCCCGCCGATTATCATCATGTCGACATTCTGCAATCGCGCTTCCAGCGTGCCGAAAATGAAGACACGCGGATGGCGCATTGCCCGCGGTTTGACCGCCTGGCCGGCCATCAGGGCGGTCAGGATATCGACCCATTGCGATCCGTCCGCCTCGATCTGTCCGTCTGCCTCCAGGACCTGACCGAGCAATTGTGCAAGCGTCTCGCCTCCTTCGTTCCCCCAGAGCGCGGCGAGATCCTGCCGGTCGTCGATGCAGACGGCTTCAAGGACACGTCCCGTGCGTTCGGCCCAATCGGCGAGGGTGAACCGGTGCGTCAGCGACGAACCATCCGCCGATCGCACGACGGCCGACACCAGGGGCTCCACCGCCGCAGTGATATTGCGCGCCAGCAGCCGAGCAAGTTCGATGTCTTCAGATGAGACGGAGAGCCGCCATTGCGGCTTGTGGCGATCTGCCTCGTGATCGCGCAGTCCCTGCTCGAAAAGCACGTCCATCTCGGCAAGGTCGAGCATGCGAATACCGCCGCGGAGGGCAATGACTTCGAGAGCATCGGCTGCCCTGCGCACCGCTTCCTCAGAGAGGCCAAAGCGGGCCAGCGGATGCTTGATCAGCGAAACGATAGGGACAGGGTCGCCGGGCCTCAGGCAGGCTTCGGCAGCGATCTGCGTCAGCATGGCGGCCAGCGTACCTGTCAACGGTGTGCCTGCGGAATCATCCGCCTCGATGCCGAACCGGGCCAGTTCAGACATGACGCGGCGTGCGAGAGCCCGATCGGGCGTGATCAATGCTACCCGGCTCTCCGACGTGCCATCCGTCTCGTCCAGCGCGAGCCGCAGCGCAATCGCGATGGCAGTGGCTTCCTCGCGTTCGTTTGCCGCCTCGATCAGCGAAACGTCCTGAAAGGCTGCCAGCACCCGCTCGGTCGCGAAATCGTCTCGCCAGGATTTCCAGGCATCGGTCGCTTCAGCCGGTGCCATGGCCCGCGACAGGATCTCGGCACGATCCTGCAGCACGGGCTCGGCGTCGGCGAGCGCCGGAATATCGGTTCGCTCCACCACCATGTGCCGGAGCAACTGGGCGAGACCATATTGCGGATGCCCCCGCACGGCAGGGTTCGGCGCGATCAAAGTGGAACTGCGATCGTCCAACTTCGACCAGTCGTCCTCCGGCATATGCTGGTCGAGGCCTGGCAGGACCACGACCCCGTTGTTGCGCCCGGCGATCGCTGCAATCAGCTCTGCCGCTGCCGGGATCGATCCCGTCGAGCCCGCAACGATGATCGGGCCATCTGAGCCCGAACGCCGAAGCCGCTCGGCCTCGGCCCGCAGCACGGCGTCGCGATGCCGCGCTGGAGAGGAGCGCATGAGTTCCGTCAGCCGTTCGGGCCAGAAAGTCGTGGCAATCTTCAGGAATTCGAGTGTCAGCTGCCACCAGGAACCAAAGTCAGCAGACTGGAGATTGTTGAGGTTCTGCCAGTCGCAGCCTTCCGTCTCGGCCGCCTCGATCAGTTCGACGAGCGCGCGTGCCAGCCAGACGGCATCGGCCGGGCTTGCAGGCGCCACCAGCGGCGTATCGCTGTGAATCGAGCGCACGATCTCCGGCAACTGGTTGCGCCACGCGAGAATAAGCCGCGCCAGCTCAAGCAGCATCACGGTCCCACTCACCGGCGGGGCGAGATCGAGGAGCAGGGGGGCGTCCCGGTCGAAATACCCGTTGTCATCGTCCGTTTCGCCGAGCGGCCGGATGTTCGGCAGAATGGCAGAACGGCCACCCAGAAGGTCGACGAATTCTGATCTGAGCACGCGCGCCGCGCGTCGCGTCGGGACGAGAACGGTAACTTTTGCGAGCGAAAGTGGATCTTCGGGATCGTAGCGATAGCCCTCGATCAGACTTCCGTCGAGCAGGGCCTGCGTCAGCGTCTTGAGGAAGGGTCGCCCCGGCGGAATGGTGAAGACGCGGGGTGATTCCGATGCCACGCTCAGCACTCCTGCCGAAAGCGGGCGATCATTGCCTCAGCCGGTGCAATCGCATCCGGCGTGCCGACAGTCAGCCAGTGTCCTTGCATATGCTCCCCAAAGAGTCGCCGGGCGGCGATCGTGCGGTCGAAATAAATGTTGAGGTTGAACGGTTCTTCCGGCGCATCGGCCAGAAGCCCCGGCATCAGCGCGAGCGCGCCGGCATAGACGACCGGATCGGGATCGCCTGCGCGGTAGCGCGTCAGGCTGCCATCCGGAGCCGTGGAGAAATCATTCTTGCCGTTGTGACCGGTGGTTCGGCTCTCCTCGACGCAGAGCATTGCCATGTCCATCGTCTCGGGATCGAAGCGCTTGCCCAGCTTCGTAAGATTAGAAGGCTCGCCCTTCGGTTCGCCGATCCAGAAGAGATCGGCATTCATGACGAGTGCCGGTCGCGAAGGGTCGAGACGCTTCAGGCCACGGGCAAGGCCTCCACCGGAATCCATCAAGCGCTCACGCTCGTCCGAAATGATGACTTCGAGTCCTTCGACAGTCGCCAGATGTCGCTCCATCTGGTCGGCATGATGGTGGACATTGACGACCACGGTCCTCACGCCTGCTTCCCTAAGGGAATCAAGCGCATAATCGATCATCGCCTTACCGCCAATCTTCACCAGCGGCTTTGGCGTCGTCTCGGTGATGGGTCTCATCCGCGTACCGAGACCGGCCGCGAGTACCATGGCTTGGGTGATGGTCATGTGGCCTATGCCGCTGATTCGGGGAGTTCGATTCCAGCCTCTGCGCACCAGCTGCGCAAGGGGGCAAGCACAGGATGCTCGAAAGCAACGGACAGATGCCAGAGCGTTCTCGGCATATGCCGCATGTAGCCGGGCTTGTCGTCACGTTTTAGCAGGCGAACCCACAGGCCGTTGAGCTTGCAGGCGCGTTGTGCGGCCATGATCGCCCAGCCTTTTAGGAAGCTGGCCTCGTCGAAGTCCGCCGTCCGGTTTCGCAGAGCAAGATAATCCGCCATCAGCTGATCCATCAGCGGTCGGGCGATTGTCACGCGCGCATCCTGAACGAGCGACACGAGATCATAGGAGGAAGGGCCGATCATCGCATCCTGAAAGTCGATGAGCCCGATACGGTCGTGGCCGCTCCGGTCGCCCCGCCAGATGATGTTGGGAGAGTGGAAGTCGCGCAAGACGATGGACTTTTCCACGGTCGCGAGTTCGTCGATCAGCCTGTCCCAGATTTCGAGATAGCTTTGTCGCTCGGAGTCGGTGACGACCGCGCCGCCGCGTTTCCACGGAATATGCCAATCCAGCAGCAGTTCGACTTCCATCTTCATTGCCGGTCGGTCGAAATCCGGGATGACATGGACCTTCCCGCCCTGAAGGGGGATTTCCCGATCGAAGTGAGAATCGTGGATGGCTGAGAGACAGGCGGCGCTTGCCCTGTAGCGCTCTTCGATCGGCTTGCCGGCCTCGTCGAGTACACCGTCGGTCCCGAGGTCTTCCAGCAAAAGGATGCCGGCGTCGCAATCTGCGGCCAGGATTGTCGGAGCCGCAAACCTGCGGGCGCGAAGGGCTTCATCGATCGCGACGAAGGGATAGACGTCCTCCGCCAGATGCACGATCTGCGAATAGGGTTTGCCATCGCGGATCGGCGGACCATTCGGTCGCGCCGGTGCATCCATCAACACCGAACGAGCCTCGCCGTTCGCGGGGTAGATATGTTCATAGGCGCGGCTGGAGGCGTCGCCGGTTAGATGGCGTCTCGCGGCGTGGCCAAAGCCGTTCTCGTCGAGAAAGCGCCTGATCCGGAGGATACGCCGAATCCTTGTCAGCTTGGCCTCCGGCCCGGAGATCGAGACCGTACGGCCGCCCTCTGTCGAAAACTGGAAGCGGATGTCGATCCTGTCCTTGGGCAGGGCTCTGCCGGCTCTGTCTGGCCACTCGACCAGACAAATTCCGCTCGCAAGAGCCTCGTCGAACCCCAGTTCGTCGAGTTCGCTCACATCGGCAAGGCGGTAGAGATCGAAATGCGAGACCGGTATCCGAAGCTCGTAACTCTGCACGAGCGTAAACGTGGGACTAGGAACTTCGAGGTCCGGATCATCTGCCAAAGCGCGAAGGAGTGCGCGGCACAGTGTTGATTTTCCGGCACCCAGATCGCCCCACAAGGCCAGACAATCGCCGGCCTGAAAGGCGAGCGCCAGATCCTGACCGAGTTCGACCGTTGCGGCCTCGCCCGGCAGGATCAGCTCGATCAGGTCCGGATGGTCGGTCATTCGGCTGCGGCGATCACTTGCGGAATGCTGGCCGAGGGAATGCGGCAATGGACGGTCGTGCCTTCTCCCGGCGCGCTGTCGATGGAGACCTGGCCATGATGCAGGTTGACGAAGCTGTGCACGATCGACAGCCCCAGGCCCGGACCGCTGCGCTTTCCACCTTTGGGGTTGGTGGAGAACCGATCGAAGGCCGACGATACCATTTCGGCTTCCATCCCGCATCCGCGGTCCATGACGGAGAACACGAAGTCAGGGCCTTCACGCCAGCACTTCATTTTCACGGCCGTGCCTTCGGGGGCGAAATTGACGGCATTGGTCAGGATCTTGATCAGGATCTGCTTCAGGCGCTGACGGTCCGCAATGATATGGCCGATCTGTGTCGGTGCCGAAATCTCCAGCGTCACGCCACCTTCCTGGAGCCGATCCGTCATCTGCATGGAGACGTCATCGAGAAGATCGCTAAGGTCGATCTCGGAGTAGTCGAGCTGCATGATGCCGGCATCGACTGTCGCGAGGTCGAGAATATCGTTCACGATCGTCAGCAGCAGCGACGAGGATGTCGAGATGTGGTCGATATATTCAGACTGCCGCTCGTTGAGCGGTCCGATTGCAGGCGTCTTCAACAGATCGGTGAATCCAATGATATTGGTCAGCGGCGAGCGCAGTTCGTAGGAAACATGCTGGACGAAATCATTCTTCAGTTCGTCCGCCTTGCGCAGCGCTTCGTTCTTTTCCTTGAGCGCCCGTTCCGCACGCACGCTGTCGGTCATGTTGACGAATGTCAGCATGGTCTGGGCGTTGGGCAGTGGCGTCACGGCATAGTCGAGCACGAGACCGGAATAGAGCTCCAGCGTTCCCTGGCTCGACGGACGCTCATCCTCAAAGCTGGTGATCATCTTGCCAAAAGCTTTCCAGCCATCGGCCTTGTCATAGGAAGATTTGCAGGCGGCTTCGAGCAGGCGGATATGCGTGCCCACGGCAGCCTGTGCCTCTGTGATGCCCCACAATGCCCGGAAGGCCGGGTTGGAGAGCTGGATACGCCCATCCGGCCCGAAGACTGCAACGCCTTCGGACAGGTGATCGATGGTCTCGCCCTGGACCTGAAGAAGGGTATTGTATCGAGTTTCAAGGCTTACCTGTTCGGTCAGGTTCTCGAACATCCAGGTAACGCCGCCCTGCGGATGGGCCGAAGCGATGACGCGCAGCGTCTGGCCGTTCGGCAGGTGCCAGAGGTCGGTCTGTGTCTCAACCGCACGGTAGACGGAAAGGCAGCTCTCTTTCCAGGCCTTCCAGCTCAACTGCTCCGGCAGCTTGTGCGCCGAGCGAAGTCGATCGAGAAGTTCTGCGTGATCAGGGCGCGATTCCAGGAACGGTGTGTCCAGGCCCCACAGCTGAACGAAGGCCTGGTTGTAGAACTGCAGACGTCGGTCGGCGTCGAAGATCGCGACAGGGGTCGCCAGATGATCGAGCGTTTCGGCATGGCTTTTGAGTGTGCGAACGAGTTCTTCGCGCAGAGTTTCCGCCGACGAAACGTCGATGGCCATGCCGCAAGATCCGGCCGGGCCGCGCACGTCGACGACTTCGAAGAAGGCCCGTCCGCCGCGCACTGCAGTCGAAACCGTATCGCGGAAGGGGGATTCCGGCGTCATCGTCGCCTTGATCTTCTCGCGTGTCAGAGTGCCGAGAATTTCCCGGCCTTCCTGGATGGCCTGGGTGGGTGAGGTTGCTTCCACCGCTTCGCAATAGGCCTGGTTCACCCAGGTCAGCCGACCATCACGATCCCTCTGCCAGACGGGCTGTTCGATTGAATCCAGCAGGGACTCGAAGGAGGCGATCGAGTTGCGCAAGCGATTGCGCTCGATCTTCAACTCGGCGAGTTCGGCACGCAGGTTGTTGAGCGCGAGGAACAGGGCATAGGCCCGTCCGCCATAGAGACGCCCCTGGACTTCGATGACTTCGCCGCGAATGGTCTCCACGACCAGATCGAAGGTGCTTGCGTTGGAGCGCAGAGCTTCGATGGCACGCTCCACTTCGCTGGCCGAATGCGGCGTCAGCCATCGGCCGAAAGCCAGAAAATCAGCGTCGTTCTGGGGTGCACCGGTTTCACCCGGCAACTGTCCGAGAAACTCGGCCTTGCTGTTCTGGCCGTCCCAGATCACAACGCGGCGGTTCTTGTCGGCGATGAAGGCTTGATAGCGCGAGATCTTGTGCTGGCTGACGGACAGGGCAGATCGCAGGTCGCGACCCTCGGACTCCAGGCGGTTGCGCTGGCGAGCGAGCCAGCCGGCCGAAACTAGGGCGGCCGAGAGGGCGCCGAGCAGAAGGGCGTAGCCTGCCACGTCGACACGATTGAAGCTGCCGATGATAGATTGGTTTGTTTGTGCCTGGGCAAGAGCCGGGGAGATGGTACCCGCGAGCATGCTGCCGCATGCGAGCAGTCGCCCAAGCGAGCCGATGAGGCTCCGCCGTATGGCCACGGTGCTCCCCAGCGGAGTGGACAGATCTGGATTATGCCGCCGAAGGCTCGAAATTCCGGCCGTCATAGCCGTATCCCGCAAATGCGGGGCGCGTTGATCTACCGACATTTTCGGTCTGTCTCCGTCTCATTATGTGCCGCATCGTCGACAAGACATCCGTGTTCGCGGACCGCTCGTGCAGTTCACGAATCAAGTCCTAAAACAATACCGCCGATGGATTGGGTCGGGAAGGCCGAGGGCCAAAAAAGAAGACGGCGCCTTTGTCAAGGCGCCGTCCACTAGATGTAGATATTATCCAGCTATATTTTAATAGCGGTAGTGTTCAGACTTGAACGGGCCCTGCTGCGTCACGCCGATATAGGCTGCCTGCTCGTCCGAAAGCTTCGTGAGCTTCACGCCGAGCTTCTCAAGATGGAGGCGCGCGACCTTTTCGTCGAGGTGCTTCGGCAGGACGTAGACGCCCGGCTTGTACTCTTCGGTCTTGGTGAAGAGCTCGATCTGGCCGAGAACCTGGTTGGTGAACGAGGCGGACATCACGAAGGACGGATGGCCCGTTGCGTTGCCGAGGTTCAGGAGGCGGCCTTCCGAAAGCAGGATCATGCGGTTGCCCTTGGGGAACTCGATCATGTCGACCTGCGGCTTGATGTTCGTCCATTTCAGGTTCCGCAGAGACGCAACCTGGATCTCGTTGTCGAAGTGGCCGATATTGCCGACGATCGCCATGTCCTTCATCTCGCGCATATGCTCGATGCGGATGACGTCTTTGTTGCCGGTCGTGGTGATGAAGATGTCGGCCGAGGACACGACGTCTTCGAGCGTGACCACTTCAAAGCCATCCATGGCAGCCTGCAGGGCGCAGATCGGGTCGACTTCCGTGACCTTGACGCGGGCGCCCGCACCGCTCAGCGAAGCTGCCGAACCCTTGCCGACATCGCCATAGCCGCAGACGACTGCGACCTTGCCGGCCATCATCACGTCGGTACCGCGGCGAATGCCGTCGACCAGCGATTCCTTGCAGCCGTACTTGTTGTCGAACTTCGACTTGGTGACAGAATCGTTGACGTTGATGGCAGGGAAGGGGAGAAGGCCCTTCTTGGCCAGTTCGTAGAGGCGATGAACGCCCGTCGTCGTTTCTTCGGTAACGCCCTTGATGGCATCGCGCTGCTTGGTAAACCAGCCCGGCGAAGCGGCCAGGCGCTTCTTGATCTGGGCGACCAGGATTTCTTCTTCTTCCGAACTCGGGCTCGACAGCACGTCTTCGCCGGCTTCGGCACGCGCGCCGAGCAGGATGTACATGGTGGCGTCGCCGCCATCGTCGAGGATCATGTTGGACACGCCGCCGTCAGTCCACTGGAAGATGCGGTCGGTATATTCCCAGTAGTCGGTCAGCGATTCGCCCTTGATGGCGAAAACCGGAATGCCGGCAGCGGCGATCGCTGCGGCAGCATGGTCCTGGGTCGAAAAGATGTTGCAGGAAGCCCAGCGCACGTCAGCGCCGAGCTCGACCAGAGTCTCGATCAGAACAGCCGTCTGGATCGTCATGTGCAGCGAACCGGTGATGCGTGCGCCCTTGAGCGGCTTGCTGGCACCGAATTCGGCGCGGCAGGCCATCAGGCCCGGCATTTCCGTTTCGGCAATGCTGATTTCCTTGCGGCCATAATCGGCGAGACCGATATCGGCGATGACATAGTCATGTTTGCTCATGAGAGTCTCCGGCTGGATCTGGGCCCGGTCTCTGCCTGAGGCAGAACCGGGGAACGCTCGACCCGCGAATGGATATCGCGGCGATTGCATTGTTCCTAGCAGGGATCGCCACAGAAGGCAATGTGACATAAAGAAGTCTTTATGTCCTTATGTGGAGATGCTTTACATCTCCTCACCGAACCGATCGGCGACAAGAGCGGAAAGCGCGTCGAGAACAGCTACGGCGTCGTTGCCAGATGCGGTCACACTGATCGAGCAACCGGGGCTCGCTGCCAGCATCATCAATCCCATGATTGAGGTGCCGCCGACGCTTGTGCCGTCCTTTGAGACGGTAACCGTGGCATCGAAACCACTGACGGTCTGGACGAATTTGGCGGAAGCGCGCGCATGCAGGCCGCGCTTGTTGACGATCAGCAGGTCACGGGCAAGCGGCGAGGTCATTCCGTTACTTCCCACTCAGCACGCGGCTGGCGACATTGATGTATTTACGGCCGGCCTCGGAGGCTTCGATGAGGGCGCGATCCATGTCGTTGTCGCCACGGATGCCGGCAAGCTTGATCAGCATGGGAAGATTGACCCCGGCAATCACCTCGATGCGGCCATTGTTCATCACGGAAATGGCGAGATTGGACGGAGTGCCGCCGAACATGTCGGTCAGAATGATCACGCCATGGCCGTCATCTGCGCGCAGAACGGCATCGAGAATATCCTGCCGACGCTGGTCCATGTCATCTTCGGGGCCAATCGAAACGGTCTCGATGCATTTCTGTGGGCCGACGACATGTTCCACCGCGTGATGAAACTCTTCAGCCAGCTTGCCATGTGTGACAAGCACAAGTCCGATCATTCTCTACTGCCCCTTAGCGGAAAAAATCGCCAGATAGCGCAACACCAGTGGTTCGTCCATCGATAGGACGCCATCTTCTCCATCAAAACAGGAAGTGCAAGCCAAAACCGCGTGCTCAGGAGCGCTTTGCCTGCATCGTGCGGATTTGTGCGAAGATCAGAGCCAGTGGAAAGCGTGTCCAGGATGGCACTCGAATGACAGGAAGCCGAATGTCGGGCGCAAGGGAAAGCCAATCGTCCTCGGGCGGCAGGCGCATGCTTTCATCGGCATTGACCGGAATGATTGCGAACTGGAGTTCCGCTTCCTCGATACTATCCAGCGTGACGATCCCGCTATAGCGCAGTTCGATCAGGCCCCGGATCGTATCTGGCCTTCGGCCGATGACACGCCCATTTTCACACGACACAAGGACCTGATCGTCGGAAACCAGGACACCGGGGAGGCCACGGAGGCTGGCTTCTGCCAGACAGTCAAAGGCAAGTGAGGATTTTCCGCTGCCGGAAGGTCCGACGAACAGCAGCCCTGTGCCGTCGATCACGACGGCGGTTCCATGCACGTTGTCTGGGATCCCGTTCACGCGCCGGGCTCAACGGGCAGGGAGAGTACGAAGCGGGCGCCGGTCACCAAACCCCGCGTTTTGTCGACCACATTTTCCGCCCGCAGCGTGCCGCCATGCGCTTCGGCAATCTGTCGGCTGATCGAAAGGCCGAGGCCGGAATTCTGGCCGAAACTCTCGCCCTCCGGGCGATCGGTGTAAAAACGCTCGAAGATCCGGTCGATATCTTCTGCCTGGATACCTGGACCGTTGTCTTCCACTTGAATGAGGCAGCGCGTCCGGGTGCGCGAAAGGCGCACGATGATGCTGCCACCTTCTTCGGGTACGAAGGACCGGGCGTTTTCAATCAGGTTCGTCACGATCTGGCCGAGCCGAAGGTCATGCCCATTGACGATAAAGCCCTGCCTGGAACCAGGTTTCTGGTCGATCACATAGTCGATCTGGACGGCTTTCTTTCCGTGCCGGATTTCGCGCGAGATATCGACGAGGCTGGAAAGAAGGATTTCGAGATCGACGGGCTTTGCGTCAGAACGCGCCAGTTCGGCATCGAGACGGGAGGCGTCCGAGATGTCACTGATCAGTCGATCCAGTCGCCTGACATCATGCTGGATGATGTCCATCAGTCGCTTCTGGGATTCGGGAGTTTTTGCAAGCGGAAGGGTCTCGACCGCCGAGCGCAGAGAGGTGAGCGGGTTCTTCAGTTCGTGACTGACATCGGCCGCGAAACTCTCGATGGCATCGATCCGGTCATAAAGAGCGGTGGTCATTTCGCGGAGCGCGATAGAGAGGTTGCCGATCTCATCCTGGCGAACGGAGAAGTCGGGAATTTCCTCGCGCTCCTTGGCGCCGCGTCGGACACGGATCGCAGCCGCCGAGAGACGGCGCAGCGGATTGGCAATGGTGGACGACAACAGGAGTGACACGACGATGTTGACGAGGGTCGCCACACCAAAGACGCGCAGAATGGCAAGGCGTTCGGCGTGGACGATTTTGTCGATATCGCCGGCTTGGGTGGACAGGAGCAGGACGCCGAGAACGGCTCGCGACCGCTGCACCGGCACGGCGACCGATACGATCAGTTCGCCTTGGTCCGTCACCCGAACCACGGCGCCGCGCACACCCGTCAAGGCGTTCATCACCTCCGGATAGATAGACCCGTCGCCCCCCGGTGCTTCCTTGTAAAGCGGAAGATTACCCGGCTGCAGGATCGTATTGAACAAGCGGGTAATCCAGTCGGTCAGGCTGGACGTGTCGTTGTCGACTGGTGGCAGGTCGAAACGGAGCACCTGGCCGCGGGAATAGAGATGGCGTGAATCGAGCAGCAGATTGGCGTCGGCATCGAACAGGCGGGCACGGATGCGTGTCGGAGAAATCAGCCGCCGCAGAACCGGTGCCACGCGCTCCGGATTGATCGGAAAATCGAGGTCTTCGTCGTTCGGGACCGGCGTGATGCTTTGCCCCGCCTGCAGTTCGAGCAGTTTTTCCGGATCGATGGTGATCGAATTCGTGTCGACGGACGCCGATGCCGAAACCGCTGCCGCGATGATCTCACCCTGGGTGAGCAGGCTTTCGACGCGGGCGTCGATGAGACCCTCGCGGAACTGGTTGAGATACATGATCCCGCCGACCAGCACGATCAGGGCGGCAAGGTTGAAGAAGACAATACGGCGCGTCAGGCTCGAAAACAGCGCATGGCCGAAGATCCGCCGGATGAGGATGAAGGGATGGGAGAACAGCCGACGCTGCTCGGAGCCGCCCTCCAGCTCCTCCAGATTCCCGTCATCCACCTGTCTGGTCAAACCTCAACCTTTCGCCCGCCTCCGGTTGGATCCCGGAAAGGCCGGGACCTCAAGCCGCTTCGCGGAAGCGGTAGCCCACACCGTAGAGGGTTTCAATCATGTCGAAGTCGGTGTCGACCATTTTGAACTTCTTGCGCAAGCGCTTGATGTGGCTGTCGATCGTGCGGTCGTCGACATAGACCTGCTCGTCATAGGCGGCATCCATCAAGGCGTCGCGGCTTTTCACCACGCCGGGGCGCTGCGCCAGGGATTGTAGAATGAGAAACTCGGTGACGGTCAGCGTGACCGGATCGCCCTTCCAGGTGCAGGTGTGGCGTTCCTGGTCCATCACCAACTGGCCGCGCTCGAGCGTGCGGGCCTGTTGTTCGCCGCCGGGCTTGGCTGCGCTGCCACCGGCAGCAGCCATGTTTTCGCGGCTCGCGGCGCGGCGCAGGATAGCCTTCACGCGCTCCACCAGCAGGCGCTGGGAGAACGGCTTGGTGATGAAGTCGTCAGCACCCATTTTGAGGCCGAACAGCTCGTCGATTTCCTCATCCTTGGACGTGAGGAAGATGACCGGGATATCGGACTTCTGACGCAGTCGACGCAATAGCTCCATTCCGTCCATGCGCGGCATCTTGATGTCGAAGATCGCCAGTTGCGGCGGACGGGCGAGAAGTCCATCCAGCGCCGATGCGCCATCGGTGTAGGTTTCGACCTTGTAGCCTTCGGCTTCAAGCGCGATCGAGACCGACGTCAGGATATTACGGTCGTCATCCACCAGGGCGATCGTCTGCATCGTGTAGGTCTCCATCATCGTTAGCGCTGCTCCTGGCTCTACCCCAGCCCAGCTCCGGTTTCACGGCAGTGCTTCATGGGGATAAAGGTGGAACAAATTGTGGCAAAGGGGAAGGTGCAGCCGTCGGAAAAGCCTGGCGATGTATTCCGGCTCCCATTTTTGGGGCCCGAAAGACGCGGAATAGAACGGGAACTAAACGATTTAAAACACGAGTTTTACGTTTTAAATCGATTAAATAATTGATATCATTGAATTTTTCCTGATTCATCCTTGCGCTGTTTAAACATTCCCTCTAAGTTTCGCACATCGGAGAGTTGTAGCCCCATACGAGAGGACGGCGCATCATGGAGGAAATCGGCATCAGGAACCCGGCAACGGGTCTTGCAGAGGCTGGCTTGGGAATGGCTGCGAGCGTTCGCTACAATCTTCTGGAGGGAATGCTTTACGAAGAGGCGATTCGTCGGGGTGAGGCTGAACTGACAGCCGATGGCGCCCTGCGCGCCTTGACCGGTCAGCACACCGGCCGCTCCGCCAAGGACAAGTTCGTTGTGCGCGACGACAAGACCGCCGACCAGATCTGGTGGGACAATAACAAGCCGCTGTCGCCGGAGCATTTCCGCGTGCTGCACCAGGACATGCTGGCCCATGCTGCCGGCAAGGACCTCTTCGTCCAGGACCTGATTGGTGGCGCGGACGAGGCCAACGCCCTTCCGACGCGTGTCGTGACTGAATTCGCCTGGCACTCGCTCTTCATCCGCAATCTGCTGATCCGGCCGGAGCGCGAAGCGCTGAAGAGCTTCGTCCCGAAGCTGACGATCATTGATCTGCCGAGCTTCCGCGCTCATCCGGCCCGCCACGGCTGCCGTACGGAAACCGTCATCGCCTGCGACCTGACCAATGGCATCGTTCTGATCGGTGGCACGTCCTATGCCGGCGAAATGAAGAAGTCGGTTTTCACGGTGCTCAACTACCTCCTGCCGTCGAAGGGCGTCATGCCGATGCATTGCTCGGCCAATGTCGGTCCTGATGGCGATGCGGCCGTGTTCTTCGGCCTGTCGGGCACCGGCAAGACGACGCTGTCGGCTGATCCGAGCCGCACCCTGATCGGCGACGACGAACATGGCTGGGGCGAGAACGGCATCTTCAACTTCGAAGGCGGCTGCTACGCCAAGACCATCCGTCTTTCGGCCGAAGCCGAGCCGGAGATCTACGCGACCACTAAGCGATTCGGCACAGTGCTGGAAAACGTGGTTCTCAACGAAGATCGTGTGCCTGACTTCAATGACGGATCGCTGACCGAGAACACGCGTTGTGCCTACCCGCTGCATTTCATTCCGAATGCATCGGAAACGGGCCGGGCACCGCATCCGAAGACGATCATCATGCTGACCGCCGATGCCTTCGGCGTCCTGCCGCCGATCGCAAAGCTGACGCCGGAGCAGGCCATGTACCACTTCCTGTCCGGGTACACCGCCAAGGTCGCTGGTACGGAGAAGGGCGTCACCGAGCCGGAAGCGACTTTCTCGACCTGCTTTGGCGCCCCCTTCATGCCGCGCCATCCGACCGAATACGGCAATCTGCTGCGTGACCTGATCGCCCGTCACGAAGTCGATTGCTGGCTGGTCAACACCGGCTGGACCGGTGGTGCATACGGCACCGGAAACCGTATGCCGATCAAGGCGACGCGTGCTCTCCTCACAGCTGCTCTCAAGGGCGAGTTGAAGAAGGTCGAGATGCGCACCGATGCAAACTTCGGCTTCGCTGTTCCAGTGGCCGTAGCTGGTGTCGACTCGAAGATCCTCGATCCGCGCTCGACCTGGGCTGACGCTGCCGCCTATGATGTCCAGGCTAAAAAGCTGGTCGGCATGTTCATCGACAACTTCGCCAAGTTCGAACCGCATGTCGATGGCAAGGTGCGCGACGCTGCCCCGGGCATCCGCATCGCAGCCGAATAAGGTCAGCCACGCACACGAAAGCCCGGCCTCCAGCCGGGCTTTTTTGCGTCGGGCTTGCCTTCTGAAAAGACCCGGCCGATATGAGGTCGGACACAGGAAGAACCGACGACATGGCCAGCGACCCGCTTCAGATCAACAGCCGTATCACCATCGCAGGGTGGGAACTCACGGAACAGTTCGTTCTGGCCGGAGGGCCTGGTGGCCAGAACGTCAACAAGGTATCGACCGCCGTCCAGCTCTTCTTCAATCTCATGGGCTCGCCATCGCTCAGTGACCGGGTCAAGGAGAACGCTGCGAAACTCGCCGGCAAGCGCCTGTCGAAAGAAGGCGTGTTGATGCTCGAGGCCAGTCGCTATCGCAGCCAGGAACGCAATCGCGAAGACGCGCGCGAGCGGCTGAAGGAACTGATCCTCGAAGCAGCCAAACCACCGCCGCCGCCCCGCAGAAAGACGAAACCGACGAAAGGCTCGATCGAGCGGCGCCTAAAGGAAAAGTCGGGGCGCTCCGACGTCAAGAAGATGCGGGGCAAACCATCGGGAGATTGATCATGGCGAGTGCAGGCAAGGAACTCAATCTATCCCCTGGGCTGCGGTATCTTCCCGGTCGGCTCGACCGGGCGACCCAGGAAAGCCTGGTGGAGCAGATCCGCGCTGTCGTCGAACATGCGCCGCTTTACGTGCCCGTCATGCCCGGCAGCGGCCGCCCGATGTCTGTGCGCATGACCAATTGCGGCCCGCTCGGCTGGGTGACGGACAAAGAGCGGGGTTATCGCTATCAGTCGGCCCATCCGGTAACGGGGAAAGTCTGGCCTCCCATTCCACCGCTATTGCTGGACCTCTGGCGCGATGTGACCGGCCACGTGAAGGACCCTGAAGCCTGCATGGTCAACTTCTATGCCGACGACGCCAAGATGGGCCTGCACCAGGATCGCGATGAGACCGATTTGTCGGCACCCGTTTTCTCTGTGTCTCTGGGCAATACATGCCTCTTCCGCATAGGAGGCGTAAGCCGAAAAGACCCTACAACCTCTCTGAAGCTCGCAAGCGGTGATGTCTTTATTCTGGGCGGCGAGGGGCGTCTGAATTTCCACGGCGTCGACAGGATTTATCCGGGAACCTCGACGCTGCTTAAGAGTGGCGGACGCATCAATCTTACGCTTCGACGCGTCAATCCCTGATCCATAGCCGGCGATATATCGCCTACAGTTTTCTAAGAGCGACGGTTTCGACGAGGTGGTTTGTCCCCTTGCGGAGGATCAGATCCGCTCTGGGCCGCGTCGGCAGGATGTTCTCACGCAGGTTCTTCAGGTTGATATTGGCCCAGAGCCCCTCGGCGATTTCTATCGCGTCTTCCTGGCTGATCGTCGCATAGCGATGAAAATACGAATTCGGGTCGCGGAATGCCGTCTGTCTGAGACGCATGAAACGATCAACATACCAGCGATGGATCGCATTTTCGTCCGCGTCGATATAGATCGAGAAGTCGAAAAAGTCCGAAACCATCGGCACGATCTTGCCGTCGACGGGCAGGCTGCGCGACTGCAGCACATTGATGCCCTCGAAGATCAGGATGTCGGGCCGGTCGATGATCTGGCGCTTGTCTGGCAAAACGTCATAGGTCAGGTGCGAATAACCGGGTGCCTCGACATTCGGCAGGCCGGCTTTGATCGCCGACAGGAAGCGTAGTAGTGCCCCGATATCGTAGCTCTCCGGAAAACCCTTCCGGTTCAGCATGTCGTTCTTGATCAGATGGGCGTTGGGGTAGAGAAATCCGTCCGTCGTCACGAGATCGACCTTCGGGCTGGACGGCCAGCGCGCCAGCAGTTCTTTCAGGATGCGGGCGGTGGTCGACTTGCCAACGGCAACCGAGCCGGCGATACCGATCACGAACGGCGTCTTGAAGACGTCGGACATGCTCAGGAAGCGATTGCGCTGTTCGAACAACAGCTGCGACGATTCCACATGCGAGGAGAGAAGGCGCGATAGCGACAGATAGATCCGACGTACCTCGTCGAGATCGATCGGATCGTCGGTCGAGCGCAACCGGTGCACCTCGTCCGCCGTCAGCGTCAGCGGCGTATCCGCCCGGAAATGTGCCCATTCTTCCGAGCCGAAGAAGAGGTAGGGGGAATAGCCATTGGCCTGGAAATGATCGAGGACTTCTGGCGCCTGGGAATCCCGCATAGCTATCGTCATGGATCCTGCCGACTGGCCTTTTCACTCAGGCCCGTCTGAGCGGTCCGACGCTCAAGTTCCTGCATCACGTCTTGTAGCGGGATGCCCGCAATTTTCAATACGACCATCAGGTGATAGAGAAGGTCTGCACTCTCGTAGACGAGGTTGTCGCGATCGTTCTTCACGGCGGCCATCACCGCCTCGATCGCTTCCTCACCAAGCTTTTTGGCGGCCTTGTCCTGCCCGGCGGCCACAAGTTTCGCGGTCCAGGACTGCGTGGGATCGGCGGTCGCGCGTGCAGCGACGATCGCTTCGAGATCGGAGAGAGTGAAACCCGTCATGGTCTGTCTGCCTTCCCGCGCTCAGTCGAGCCGCATGGCGATGCCGGCAGCGGCCATATGGGCCTTTGCCTCGGCGATCGAATAGGTACCGAAATGGAAGATGGAGGCCGCGAGTACCGCCGTGGCATGTCCGTCGCGAATACCCGCGACCAGATCATCGAGATTACCCACACCGCCAGACGCAATGACGGGCACCCGGACGCTGTCGGCAATCGTGCGCGTCAGGCCGATGTCATAGCCGCTTTTCGTGCCGTCGCGATCCATCGAGGTTATCAGCAGCTCGCCGGCACCGCGCTCCACCATCTGGATTGCAAATTCGACGGCATCGATCCCCGTCGGCTGGCGACCGCCATGGGTAAATATCTCCCAGCGCGGGGTTTCGTTTTCACGTGAAACCTTCTTGGCGTCGATCGAAACCACGATGCACTGGTTGCCAAACTTGTCGGCAGCTTCCGCGACGAAGTCCGGGTTTTTCACGGCAGCGGAATTGATCGAGACCTTATCGGCGCCGCACAGCAGCAGCTTGCGGATGTCTGCAACTGCACGAACGCCACCGCCTACCGTTAGCGGCATGAAGCAATGGTCGGCCGTCCGTGCGACGACATCGAAGATCGTATCGCGATTGTCGGAAGACGCGGTGATGTCGAGGAAACAGAGTTCATCGGCGCCAGCGGCATCATAGGCCTTGGCCGCCTGAACCGGATCACCGGCATCGATCAGGTCGACAAAGTTCACGCCCTTGACGACACGTCCGTCCTTGACGTCGAGGCAGGGGATCACGCGGGCCTTGAGTGTCATGTCGTGTCCTCAGCCTTTGGCGGCTTTAATCAGGGCCAGAGCCTCTTGCGGGTCGATCCGGCCATCATAAAGCGCCCGACCGGAAATCGCACCTTCCAGCTTGCGTGCATCGGGCTGCAGCATGCGGCGGACGTCTTCGATCGAGGCCAGACCACCCGAAGCAATCACAGGAATGGAAACGGCCTCAGCCAGCTCCAGCGTCGAGGCCCAGTTGATGCCGGTCAGGATGCCGTCCCGATCAATGTCGGTATAGATGATCGCAGCAACGCCGGCGCCTTCGAAGCGCTTTGCAAGTTCAATCACGCCGAGTTCCGAAGCCTCGGCCCAGCCCTCGACGGCGACCTTGCCACCCTTGGCGTCGATCCCGACAGCAACTTTGCCCGGAAAGCGCTTGCAGGCCTCGATGACGAGTGCCGGATCGCGCACTGCAATGGTCCCGAGGATGAGGCGGGAAAGGCCCCGCGACAGCCAGCTCTCGATATGGTCAAGCGTGCGGATGCCGCCGCCAAGCTGTACCGGATTTTTCGTCGCCTTCAGGATCGCATCGACGGCCGCACCATTGACGCTCTCACCGGCAAAGGCACCGTTGAGATCGACCACATGCAGCCATTCGAAACCTTGCTCTTCAAAAGCGCGGGCCTGCGAAGCCGGGTCGGGGTTATAGACGGTCGCCTGCTCCATATCGCCCAGCTTGAGGCGAACGCACTGGCCGTCCTTGAGGTCGATGGCGGGAAAGAGGATCATGGCAAAGGTCCGGTTGGCTCAGGGCGCCCAGGTGAGGAAATTGGAGATCAGCTTCAGGCCGAGCGCCTGGCTTTTCTCCGGATGAAATTGTGCGCCGACCATGGTGTCGCGTCCGACAAATGCGGTCATCGGGCCACCATAATCCGTCGTTGCAATCACATCCACAGCCTGTTCTGCCGCCAGGTGGTAGGAGTGGACGAAATAGGCATGCAGCCCATCCGGCCCGGTCGGAATGCCATCGAAGAGCGGGTGAGGGCGGTTGAGCGTCAAGGTATTCCAGCCGATTTGCGGGATCTTCAGGGTGGGATCCGAGGGCGTCATTTCGACAACATCGCCCTTGACCCAGCCAAAGCCCTCGGTCGTGGTCTTCTCCAGCCCGCGGGATGACATCAGCTGCATCCCGACACAGATGCCGAAGAAGGGTCGGCCCTTGGTTTCAACCGCCTCAGTGACAGCGTCATGCATGCCCGGCACGGCGTCGAGGCCCCGGCGGCAATCGGCATAGGCGCCGACGCCCGGCAACACGATCCGGTCGGCAGAGGCGACGCGTTCGGCTTTGTCGGTCAGTTCGATTTCAGCATCGAGCCCGGCTTCACGCGCGGCGCGCTCAAAAGCCTTGGTGGCGGATCGCAGATTGCCCGATCCATAGTCGATGATGGCTACACGCATGTCTTCCAGTCCTTTCTGCTCTACGGACGAGGTCAACGCCTCAGCCGGAGCAAGGTCGCACGCTCTCCCTGGGAGAGAGCGCCCTTAAACCAGGGTACCCTTGGTGGAGGGTATCTGGTTCGCCTGTCGCGGATCGATTTCGGTGGCCGTACGAAGCGCCCGCGCCACCGCCTTGAAACAGGTCTCGGCGATATGATGGTTGTTGGCGCCGTAGTGGTTGAGCACATGCAGGGTGATCCCCGCATTCTGCGCCAGCGCCTGGAAGAACTCACGAACCAGCTCAGTATCGAAAGTCCCGATCTTCGGCGCGCTGAACGCGACATTCCAGACGAGGAAGGGGCGGCCGGAAACATCGATCGCCGCCTTGGTCATGGTCTCGTCCATGGCAAGATCGATCGAGGCGTAGCGCGTAATACCCTTGCGGTCGCCCAAGGCCTTGGAAATGGCCTGGCCAAGGGCGATGCCCGTGTCTTCCACCGTATGGTGGTCGTCGATATGCAGGTCGCCCTTCACGGCGATGTCCATGTCGATCAGCGAATGGCGGCAGAGCTGGTCCAGCATATGGTCGAAAAAGCCTACGCCGGTCGAAATCTTGCCCTTGCCGGTGCCGCCGATATGGACGGAAACCGAGACCGACGTTTCGTTGGTCTTGCGGGAAATCTCGCCTCTGCGTTCTAACATCTGGCTGCTCCATGGAAATAACGGCCCTCCCTTACCAGCCGGGCGCGCAAATATCCAGAAGTTACATTGCGTTGCCGCAAGGCCAGTCCGACGGCCCCGGCGCATGATTGCAATCGCCGAAAGCCAACTTACATAGGACCCGACAAAACGGCAGGAAACGGCCAGAACCAAGGCCCGCGAGGCGGGCGAACAGGTGACGAATGACAACAATTATTACCGTGCGCAAGGATGGCCAGGTGGTGATGGCCGGTGATGGCCAGGTGAGCCTCGGCCAGACGGTCATGAAGGGCAATGCCCGCAAGGTGCGCCGCATCGGCAAAGGTGGCGACGTGATTGCCGGTTTTGCCGGCGCGACGGCCGATGCGTTCACGCTTCTCGACCGTCTCGAAAAGAAGCTCGAGCAGTATCCCGGCCAGTTGATGCGGGCTGCTGTCGAGCTCGCCAAGGATTGGCGCACCGACAAGTATCTCCGCAATCTCGAGGCCATGATGCTGGTTGCGGACAAGAGCATCACTTTGGCGATCACCGGCAATGGCGACGTACTTGAACCAGAGCACGGCACGATCGCGATCGGCTCCGGCGGCAACTACGCCTACGCAGCAGCAAGAGCGCTGATGGATAGCGACCGTTCGGCGGAAGACATTGCCCGCCGTGCGTTGACCATCGCCGGCGATATCTGCGTCTACACCAACGGCAACATCGTCATTGAATCGCTCGACGCCGCGTGAACCCTGGCAGGCCGAGCGATGAAAACCCATGCGACGATTCAATTCGAGGATCGTCAGGAGCAAACTAGATGACAAATTTTTCCCCGCGCGAGATCGTTTCCGAACTCGACCGCCACATCATCGGCCAGCACGACGCAAAGCGTGCCGTTGCGATCGCATTGCGCAACCGCTGGCGTCGCCAGCAGCTCCCGGAAGATCTGCGCGACGAGGTGATGCCAAAAAACATCCTGATGATCGGCCCGACCGGCGTCGGCAAGACTGAGATTTCCCGTCGCCTGGCAAAGCTCGCGGGTGCGCCCTTCATCAAGGTCGAAGCGACCAAGTTTACCGAAGTCGGATATGTCGGCCGTGACGTCGAGCAGATCATCCGCGATCTCGTCGAGATCGGCATCGTGCTCATCCGCGACAAGAAGCGGCAGGAAGTGCAGGCCAAGGCGCATGCCCTCGCCGAAGAACGCGTTCTCGATGCGCTTGTCGGCGCGACCTCGTCTCCGGCCACCCGTGACAGCTTCCGCAAGAAGCTCCGCAATGGCGAGCTTGACGACAAGGAAATTGATATCGAGGTGGCCGACAGCGGCTCCGGAGCGCCGAGCTTTGAGGTTCCCGGCATGCCCGGCGCCAATATCGGCATTCTCAATTTGTCGGAAATGTTCGGCAAGGCCATGGGCAACCGCACCAAAAAGGTTCGCACCACGGTGAAAGCCTCCTATGGCGATCTGATCCAGGACGAATCCGACAAACTGATCGACAACGAAGTCATCCAGCGCGAAGCGGTGCGTTCTGTCGAAAACGACGGGATCGTCTTCCTCGACGAGATCGACAAGATCGCGGCCCGAGAGGGTGCCATGGGTGCCGGTGTTTCTCGCGAAGGCGTGCAACGTGACCTCTTGCCGCTTGTCGAAGGCACAACTGTTGCGACCAAGTATGGTCCGGTGAAGACCGACCACATCCTCTTCATCGCCTCAGGTGCCTTCCACGTGTCGAAGCCTTCGGATCTTCTACCCGAACTGCAGGGCCGCCTGCCGATCCGGGTCGAGCTGAAGCCCCTCACCAAGGAAGATTTCCGCCGGATCCTGACCGAGACGGAAGCCAGCCTCATCCGCCAGTACATCGCGCTGATGAAGACTGAGGAACTCGATCTCGAATTCACCGAGGACGCCATCGATGCATTGGCCGATGTCGCGGTCCGCCTCAACGAAACGGTTGAGAACATCGGTGCCCGCCGTCTGCAGACGGTTATGGAGCGTGTGCTGGATGAGATTTCATTCCACGCACCGGATCGCGGCGGCTCGACCGTCATGATTGATTCCGCCTATGTGCAGAAGCATGTCGGAGACCTCGCCAGCGATACGGATCTCAGCCGCTATATCCTGTGATCTTTGTGCATCTATCGGCCGCTTTCACCCCCTCGTTGTCGACAAAGTGAGAGCGGTCTAGGTCGACAATACAGGCGACACTTATGTAAGGAGTGACGCTGTCGGACGATGGCGAACCCGCTGCTTGTCCGCTCAAGGACACGCGTCCAGGGACAGCGCATCGTGCTAGGCATCACCAGGATCATCATTCTTGCCCTAACCGTGCTCGGTTCGGCGCTTTCGGTTTCATTCGCGGCCGACAAGGTGCCGCCTGGCAACCGCAATGTGGAGCAGCCTGCGATCCCCGGCGCCTCCGTTCGGCGCACAAAGGCCGGCAAGACAAGCTTCGACCTGAAATATGAGAAGGTACGCGATCTCCTGCGCACCGATTCCTCTCTGATGGGCAAGATCAAGAAATCGTCCGCCGCCTATGGCATCGCGCCTATTCACATGATCGGCGCCATCGTCGGGGAGCACACCTACAACGTCGACGCCTATGACAGCCTGCAGAGCTACTACGTCAAGGCGGCCTCCTACGCGGGCAACAGTTTCCGTTTCGCCTACGAAGATGAAAGCATCTCCAGCTTCGTCGAGCGCCCTGAATTCGCGGATTGCGACCAGTACAGCGATTCCTATCGCTTGTGGACCTGCCGGGAAGACGTCTGGCAGGATCGCTTTCGTGGCAAGACGGTGGGCGGGACATCGTTCCCAAACAACCGCTTCAGTGCCGTCTTCTTCCAGCCCTTCTATGCCGGCCAGACCTTCGGCCTCGGCCAGATCAACCCGCTCACGGCTCTGATGCTCTCGGATCTGGTGCACGAAAAGTCGGGTTATCCCACGCTCGACGTGACGGATGCCGCAAGCGTCTATAAAGCCATCATGGACCCCGATATTTCACTGGCCTACATGGCGGCCGTGATCCGCAAGTCCATTGATGACTACAAGTCCATTGCCAATGTCGACATCTCCAGCAATCCGGGCGTCACGGCAACACTCTTCAATATCGGCGGTTCTCAGCAGCGGGCGAGAGCGTTTGCTGCACGCAAGGCCAGCGGTGCGGCCAATTGGCCGGAAGAGAATTATTACGGATGGCTCATCAACGATCGACTGGACGAGCTTGAGGCCCTGCTCTAACTCCTGAAGGGGCATGACGCCCGAAGGAGCGAGACATGGACGGTATTCCGAAGAGGGCAGGCTTTGAGCCACCGGCACCGATCCCGCGCACCGTCCCGCCCAGCCGGCTCGAAATCATCCGCACGGTCTTGAGAAACCCGCTCGAACTCTGGGGTCTTCCATCCTACACATGGCCCTGGATCGTCACCCGCTTCTTTGGCCAGACCACCATCATCGCCAATGACCCCGGACTGATCCGCCACGTTTTGGTCGACAACGCGGCCAACTACGAAATGTCGGAGATCCGTCAGCTGGTCTTGCGGCCGATCCTGCGCGATGGTCTTCTGACCGCCGAAGGGCCAGTCTGGAAGCGCTCCCGCAAAGCCATGGCGCCGGTGTTCACGCCGAGGCACGCACGCGGATTTGCCCTGAAGATGCGTGAACAGAGCGAACTCTTTCTCACCCGCTATCAGTCCGACCAGTCAGGTGTCGTGCGTGATATCGCCGTCGACATGACAGAGTTGACCTATGCAATTCTGTCGGAGACCCTGTTTTCCGGTGGCATCGTCTCGGAACAGGGCGATTTTGCCAGGGATGTCGACGATCTCCTGCACAGCATGGGAAGGGTTGATCCCTTCGATCTGCTGCGGGCACCCAAATGGGTACCGCGCTTCACCCGTATCCGGGGTCTCTCCGTGCTTCGAAAGTTCCGCGACCTCGTCAAGCGCACCATGGATGACAGGCGGGACATCATCGCCAGGGACCGGTCGGCGGCCCCCGATGATTTCCTGACTTTGCTTCTCGAACTCGAAGGCCCGGATGGGCTGACATCGGAGGAGATCGAAGACAACATCCTGACCTTCATTGGCGCCGGACATGAAACGACGGCAAGGGCGCTTGCCTGGACGCTGTATTGCGTCGCCAATTGCCCTGAAATCCGCACCACCATGGAAGTCGAGATCGACAATGTACTGGCGACGGGCGCCGATCCGGTTGACTGGCTGGAGCGCATGCCCCTGGTGCGCGCCGCCTTCGAGGAGGCCATGCGCCTTTATCCACCGGCACCCTCGATCAATCGTGACGCGGTCGAAGACGATCGCTTTGTCGCGCCGAACGGCGAGGTCGTCGAGATCGCCAAGGGCACAACGGTTCTCGTCATGCCCTGGACGCTCCACCGCCACGAACTGTACTGGGATCGCCCCCGTGTTTTCGATCCCCAGCGCTTCATGCCGGGTGAACGGGAAAAGATCGGTCGCTTCCAGTACCTTCCTTTCGGCGCAGGGCCTCGCGTCTGCATCGGCGCGACATTCGCGTTACAGGAGGCAGTGATCGCCCTCGCAGTCCTCATGCACCGCCACCGCTTCGACGTGACCCCGCAGACAAAGCCCTGGCCTGTCCAGAAGCTGACGACGCAGCCGGCCGGCGGGCTGCCCATGCGAGTGACGCCGAGATAGCGTCCGAGCGGCATGCTGTTGACGCGGCTTGGCTGGAAAATCGCTCTTTGCCTGTGCCATAGATAACAAAGCCGGAACGGCGTGTGCGAATCGGGGCGGACTGCGTGACAACAGATTACATGCTGGGCATCGACACTGGCGGAACCTACACCGATGCGGTGATCTATGCCGAAGAGACAGGCATCGTCGCCAAGGCGAAGGCGCTCACCACGCGCCATGATCTGTCGATCGGCATCGCCGGCGCCTTGGAAAATGTCCTTGAGGCCTCCGGAATCGATCCGTCGCGCGTCGGTCTGGTCTCCCTCTCCACGACTTTGGCGACCAACGCCCTTGTCGAAGGACAGGGTGGCCGCGCGGGTCTGATCATGATCGGCTTCGGCCAGGAAGACTTGAAGCGCGATGGTCTGGCCGAGGCGCTCGGCACAGATCCGGTACTGTTTATTGCCGGTGGTCATGATGTGCACGGCAACGAGACCCCATTTGATGCCGAGGCGCTGCAGCAGGCACTGCCCGAGCTTGCCAACAACGTGTCATCAGTAGCGATCGCCGGTTATTTCGCCACGCGAAACCCGAGCCACGAGCGCCGTGCTCGTGACATCATCCGCGCCAGCTCGGGCCTGCCCGTCACCTGCAGCCATGAACTCTCTTCGAAACTGGGCGGACCGCGCCGCGCTCTGACCACACTGCTCAATGCACGCCTGGTCTCAATGATCGACCGCCTGATCGGCTCGGCCGAGCAGTATCTCGTCAGGCGCGGTATTCACGCGCCGTTGATGGTCGTTCGCGGTGACGGCGCGCTGATCTCGGCATCGGAAGCGCGTGCCAGGCCGATCGAGACCATCCTGTCCGGCCCGGCGGCGAGCCTCGTCGGCGCACGTCACCTGACCGGTCTTGCTGATGCAGTCGTCTCCGATATCGGCGGCACCACCACGGACGTCGCGGTCATGGAGGACGGACAACCTCGTCTGGATCAGGACGGCGCGGTCGTCGGCGGCTACAGGACAATGGTCGAGGCTGTCGCCATGCGCACATTCGGCCTTGGCGGTGACTCCGAGGTCCGCATCGACGACCGTGGAATGAATGCGAAGATCGAACTCGGGCCTCGCCGGCTCGTGCCGCTCAGCCTTGCCGGCGCACTCCACGGGGCCGCCATACGGGACGTCCTGGAACGACAGCTGCGAGCCCCGCATCTCGGTCGCCATGACGGCCGCTTTGCCGTTCGCACGGGCGTACCGGACAATCTCGCTGCCGGGCTGCAATCGCAGGAAGCCGCACTTTTTGAAAAGATCGGCCCGGTGCCGGTGCCTCTCGACTCTCTCATTACCTTTACCCAGCAGAAGGCCACGCTGGACAGGCTCGTCGCCCGTGGCCTCGTGCACATCTGCGGTCTGACCCCCTCCGACGCAATGCATGTACTGGGTCGGCAGGGCCAGTGGGATCGCGAAGCGGCGGAACTCGGCATGCGCCTCGCCATCCGCCAGAAGGATGGCAGCGGTCAGCCCATCGCAGCGTCGATTGAAGATCTCGCGGGCCGCATCGTCGACCGCCTGACGCGTCAATCTGCCGATGTCATCCTGTCTGCAGCGCTTGCGGAAGACGGGCTTGCCGATCTCGATCCGACAAAGTCCATTCTCATTGATCGAGCACTGAAACGGGCAACGGGCATCGCCCGGTTTGCTTTGTCACTCGACAGACCCTTGATCGGGCTCGGCGCCTCCGCCCGCGTCTATTATCCTGCTATTGCCGAGATGCTGTCGGCCGAATGTGCAGTCCCCGAAGATGCAGATGTCGCCAATGCCGTCGGCGCCGTTGTCGGCCAGGTCCGAAGCGCTGTTAATCTCACTGTGACGACGCCGGAAGAGGGTCTCTTCATTCTATCAGGCATCGGTGAAAGCAAACGCTTTACCCGCGAGGCGGAGGCAATGGACGCTGCCCGGGCCGCTGCCGTCGACATGGCGCGCAGCAGGGCAGAAGCCAGCGGCGCTCATGATCTGGTCACCAGCCTCCGCGAGGAGGTCGATGCGCCGGAAATTGAGGGGCAACGCAAGTTCGTTGAAGCAAGGATATCGGCCACGGCTAGCGGTCGCCCTCGGACAGCCAGGGAGCAATAATTTCCATTTGGGAAATAATCTTTGTTATTTGTGCCCGATTGACCTGAAATGAATATGAGCGAAGGTGATCCCGAACAGACACCTCAAAGCCTGGAGATTTCATCGTGACTTTTGTCGAACATCACGGACTGTCCATCGACGCGAAGCTGCACGAATTTCTGGTGGGCGCGGCACTTCCCGGAAGCGGGATCACGGCCGAGGAATTCTTCGCCGGTCTCTCCTCGATCATTCATGATCTCGCGCCGAAGAACCGCGCTTTGCTCGCAAAGCGTGATGCTTTCCAGGCGCAGATCGACGACTGGTATCGCCGGAACGGTGCACCGTCCGATCTCGCTGTGTACGAGCAATTCCTGCGTGATATCGGGTATATTCTGCCTGAAGGTTCCGATTTCACCATCGCCGTCGAGAATGTCGATCCGGAAATCGCCACGGTTGCAGGGCCGCAATTGGTCGTCCCAGTCATGAATGCACGATACGCGCTGAATGCGGCGAACGCCCGCTGGGGCTCTCTGTATGATGCCCTTTACGGTACCGATGCTATCCCTGAAGACGAAGGTGCCGAGAAGGGCCAGGGCTATAATCCGGCCCGCGGCACAAGGGTCATTGCATGGGCACGCGCGTTTCTCGACCAGTCGAGCCCGCTTGCAGCCGGCGACTGGTCAAAGGTCGGCAAGCTGTCGGTGGAGACGGGCGCCCTATCGGTCATCCTGGCGGATGGTGGGGTGACAGGCCTGGCGGATCCCGCGCAATTTGCCGGTCATCGCGGCGATGGCGCAAACCCCTCGGGCATCTTCCTGCGCAAGAACGGCCTTCATCTGGAAATCGTCATCGACGCCAATGGAATGATCGGCAAGACCGACCTGGCGGGCATTAATGATGTCAGGCTTGAATCGGCCCTCACCACGATCATGGATTGCGAAGATTCCGTTGCAGCCGTCGATGCCGAGGACAAGGTTACAGTCTATTCAAACTGGCTCGGCCTGATGAAGGGTGACCTGAAGGAAGAGATCGTCAAGGGCGGCAAATCTTTCACCCGCGCGCTCGCTGATGACATCGCCTTCATCGGCGCAGACGGCAAGCCTGCCAGCCTGCCGGGACGCTCCCTCATGCTGGTCCGCAATGTCGGCCACCTGATGTCCAATCCCGCCATCCGCGATCGCGATGGCCATGAAGTGCCGGAAGGCATCCTGGATGCCGTAGTCACGGCTTTGATCGCTCTGCATGACGTCGGCCCTGAAGGGCGCCGCAAGAACTCGCGTGCGGGTTCGATGTATGTCGTGAAGCCCAAGATGCACGGCCCGGAAGAGGTCGCCTTCGCCTGCGAAATCTTCTCCCGGGTGGAGAGCCTCGTCGGCATGGCGCCCAACACCATCAAAATGGGCATCATGGACGAGGAGCGCCGCACGACGGTCAACCTGAAGGAATGCATTCGCGCCGCCCGCGAACGTGTCGTCTTCATCAACACCGGCTTCCTCGACCGCACCGGTGATGAGATCCACACCTCCATGGAAGCGGGTCCGATGATCCGCAAGGGTGACATGAAGCAGGCCGCCTGGATTTCGGCCTATGAGAACTGGAACGTCGATATCGGCCTCGAATGCGGCCTGTCTGGCCATGCCCAGATCGGCAAGGGCATGTGGGCGATGCCGGATCTGATGGCGGCAATGTTGGAGCAGAAGATCGCTCATCCGAAGGCAGGCGCGAACACCGCCTGGGTTCCGTCGCCAACGGCCGCGACCCTGCATGCCACGCATTACCACAAGGTTGATGTCGCAGAGGTGCAGAAGACGCTGAAGTCACGCGCCCGCGCCAAGCTCTCCGATATCCTTTCCGTCCCGGTTGCCGTTCGCCCGAACTGGGCGCCTGAGGAAATCCAGCGCGAGCTCGACAACAATGCCCAGGGCATTCTCGGTTATGTGGTGCGCTGGATCGACCAGGGCGTTGGCTGCTCCAAGGTGCCTGATATCAACAATATCGGTCTGATGGAGGATCGGGCGACCCTGCGCATCTCGGCGCAGCACATGGCCAACTGGCTGCACCATGGTGTCGTCACGAAGGATCAGGTCGAGGAAACGATGAAGCGCATGGCTGTTGTCGTCGATCGCCAGAACGAGGGCGATGCCGCCTATCAGCCAATGGCGACAAACTATGACGGCTCGATCGCGTTCCAGGCAGCACTCGAACTCGTGCTGAAGGGCAGGGAGCAGCCGAATGGCTATACCGAACCAGTCCTCCACCGCCGTCGACTGGAGCTGAAGGCCAGGGTTCTCGCCTGACCCTTCGCCCTTTAACCGGATAACAAAAAGGCCGTCGGAGCGATCCGGCGGCCTCTCGTTTTGGTCTTGATCGCAACGACGCTTTACTGCTGAACGATAACCTTGGCGCTGCGGCCCGGCTTCACGCGGTTGTAAAGGTCAATGACATCCTGGTTCATCAGGCGGATGCAGCCAGACGATGCCGCTGTGCCAATGGAGGCCCATTCCGGCGTGCCATGCAGACGGAACAGCGTGTCCTGGCCCTTGTCGTTGAATAGATACATGGCCCGCGCACCGAGCGGGTTCTTCAAACCGGGGTCCATGCCCTTTTCGACATAGCGGGCGATTTCGGGCTTGCGCTCTGCCATTTCCTTCGGCGGGTGCCAGGTCGGCCACGCCTGCTTCCAGGCGATATAGGCCTCGCCCTCCCAGGAAAACCCCTGCTTTCCGACGCCAATTCCGTAGCGGACAGCCTGACCGCGCGGCAGGATGTAATACAGGAAGCGCTCACGGGTATTGACGATCACCGTTCCCGGCTTTTCGCTGGTCGTGTAGCTGACGATCTGGCGATGAAACTTCTTGTCGACCTTCTGGATCGGGATGGCCGGCAGCGCAAAGCCCGCATCGGTCACGTTCCCATACGCATCACTGAAAATCTGGACCTTGGTCGTTTCGGCAGCCGTCTCGGTTTCGCCTGAGGTCGTGGTGCAACTCGCGAGGCCGACGGAGGTCAGAAGGCCGATCGCAATCGTAAATGTGCGGAAGCGCATGGGGGGCTCATCAATGTTGGCTGGAAGATGGTGCCGTGACCATCTGTGTTTATGGTTTATTTTGGATTAATGTCGCCCATGCAAGGGCCACGTACCTGTCGAATGTCTTCGGCAGTGCAAAATGACGTGTCATGGTTTTTTTGCAACATGAGGGTCAGCCCCCACGGACATATCAATGACTTTACTTTCCGTTTCCCCTAACAACCCGTTAATTGATGGCCGTCAGTCCGATCGTGCGATGATGGTGCGCCGGGGCGTGCAGGTGTTGTTGGCCGATCTTCGATTCGCGGTCCTCCCGGAGTTGACGCTGTCGAACGGCCGCCGCGCCGATCTCATTGCGCTCTCGGACAAGGGCGAGATCTGGATCGTCGAGATCAAGTCTTCGATTGAGGATTTTCGGGTCGACCGGAAATGGCCTGACTACCGGCGCTATTGTGACCGCCTCTTCTTTGCGACGCATCCGGGGGTGCCGCTCGACATATTCCCGGAGGATTGCGGGCTTCTGTTATCCGACGGCTATGCCGGCCACATGCATCGCGAGGCGCCTGAGCACCGTCTGGCCCCTGCCACCCGCAAGGCGGTCACGCTAGAATTCTCGCGCACCGCAGCCCAGCGGCTCATGCTCGCCGAATGGGCGGCCCGGCCGCCCATCTGAATCGATGTTATTTCGGTGCTCGTTTCGCCAGGATGCGCTGCAGGGTGCGGCGATGCATGTTCAATCGTCGCGCAGTCTCAGACACGTTGCGCTCGCAGCTCTCGTAGACGCGCTGGATATGCTCCCAACGCACCCGATCTGCAGACATCGGGTTTTCCGGAATTTCCGCCTTTTCACCCGGGCGCTGCGTCAGGGCGAGGTAGATATCGTCCGCATCGGCAGGCTTGGCGAGATAGTCGAGTGCGCCGAGCTTGACCGCGGTTACTGCGGTCGCGATGTTTCCATATCCGGTGAGCACGATGATGCGGGTATCGGAGCGGCGCTCACGGATGGCTTCGATCACGTCGAGACCGGTGCCGTCACCGAGCCTGAGGTCCACGACAGCATAACTCGGTGGAGCCTCCTTGGCCTTGGCGATGCCCTCGGCGACCGATCCGGCAAGATCGACGGTAAACCCGCGTGTTTCCATGGCACGTGCGAGCCGGCGCAGGAACGGCGCATCGTCATCAACGATGAGCAGCGTCGGGTTGGGACCCAGATCGTGCGCGACATTCTGCGGACTATGCGAGGTCGCCTTGGAGAGGATGGATGCAACATCAGTCATGTTCAACAACCTTGAGACTGTTATGGGCCTCTGCACGCTTTGATATGGCGGGCAAAGCCAAGGGGGTAAAGTCATATATGTTCATAAGGGCGTGTCAGCCTCCATGAACTCGCGGGGCCATTGCACCACGACCCTGGCGCCGGACCCCAGCGTCTCGCCGTTTTCAAACTGCAGGTTGGCACCCGACCTTTCCAGCAGTGTTTTTGCGATGAAGAGACCAAGCCCCAGTCCGCCGGCTCTGGACTCACTCTGTCTGCTTGTAACATAGGGCTCGCCAATTCTTTGCAAGACCCCCGGGGAAAAACCGACGCCGTCGTCTTCGATGGCAACCGTGACAAATGTGGGGGAATGGTCCACGGTAACAGTCACCTTGGAGCGGGCATAGTCGACGGCATTTTCCAGGAGATTGCCAAGACCATAAAGGATTGCCGGGTTGCGGCTTCCGACTGGTTCCTCTGTCCGGCTCGCCAATTCGATCAATTCGACCTTGATGCCGAATTCCCGATGCGGCGCGATCACCTCCTCTATCAGGGAGGACAGCGGCATCTCCCGCATATGCGCTTCGCCTTCGGACGCAAGCGTCGTCAGACGCCGCAGGATGTCGCGGCACCGCTCGCTCTGGCTGCGCAACAATTGCACGTCCTCGCGGTAGCGCTCGTCCGTGCCAAGCTCCCGTTCCATTTCCTTGGCAACGACGCTGATGGTGGCAAGCGGCGTGCCCAGTTCGTGTGCGGCCGCGGCCGCCAGCCCGTCGAGCTGGTGCAGATGCTTTTCCCGCTGCAGGATCAGCTCGGTCGCCGTCAGCGCATCGGCAAGCAGCGTCGCCTCCCGAGACACGCGATAGGCATAGAAGGCAGCAAAGGCCATCATCGAGACGATCGAGCTCCACATACCAAGTTGCAGGAGCGGATGCACCTCGGGCGTGCGGCCCTCGAACCAGGGCAGGGGGAAGGGTGTAAACGCGAGCAGCGTGATGAAGGCCAGCGCCGTGACGAAGAGTGCAATGGAATGTCGATTGGGCTGCGAGGCGAACGAAATGATCACCGGAATGCAGATCAGTGGCGCAAAGGGATTGCTGAGGCCGCCGGTGATGAAGAGCAGGGCACCCATCTGAAAGAGATCCAGTGCCAGGACGGCAAAGGCCGCCACGGGTTCAAGCCTGTAGGTCGGCGGAAACGCGACGGACAGCAGGGTGTTGGCCGCGGCCAGTGCTGCCACGAGGCCGAGACACGTCATCAGCGGAAGCGAGAACTGAAACCAGTACGCAACGAGGATCACGGTCAGCAGCTGCCCCGCGACCGCCACCCACCGCAGCCTGACCAGCGTTTCCAGACGCAGCCGTCGGCTGGAGGGGCCGAATTTGGTCGCAATATCCATGTTCATTCGTGGCTGCCTCTCTTTGTCGTCGCTCAGCTACCGCGTGGTTTTGCTCTCGTTGTCGGTTCCGCCGATGCGGGATCCTCCGGCCACGGATGCTTCGGATAGCGGCCCCGCATCTCCGCTCTCACATCCCGCCAAGAGCCGGCCCAGAAACCGGGCAAGTCCCGCGTCGTCTGAATGGGTCGATGTGCCGGCGACGTCAACTCCAAGAGCAGTGGCAATTTGCCGCCGCCGATGGACGGGTGGCTTTTCAAGCCAAAGAGTTCCTGGACCCGGATCTGCAGCACAGGCTCTTCCCCTTCATACCGTATGGGATGCGCCTGCCCGGTCGGCGCCACATAATGTGTCGGAACCTGCTTTTCGAGTTCGCGCTGCAGTCCGGACGGCACCAGCGCCATCAACCCGTCATGCAGGCTGCCGGCCGAGATGTCTTGAAAACCCGCGACGCCATGTTGGAACGGAATGAACCAGTCCTCCAGCCGCTCAATGAGGCCCTCGTCACTCGTGTCGGGCCAGGGTTCACCATGCAGTCGGTAGAGGAAGCCCAATCTCTGGCGCAATTGTTCGCCAGCCTTGGAAAATGGCAGAACGGAAGTGCCGAGCGAGCGGGCCCCTTCCGCCAGTGCGCGCGCCGCAGCCTCGCCTTTTGGTTTCTGCAAAGGCGTCTCTTCAAGAATGATCGCGCCGATACGCGTCACGCGCCGCGCCCGCACCTGACGGCTCGCCATGTCGAAGCCACTCTCGTCCAGAGTCTCGATCGCATCGGGCAGGTTCTCCTCGATAGTGCCGCGGCTGATCTCGGCGGCAGAGAGGATCCGTGCCTGGGACGCCTTGCCCGTCAGGTCAGCAATGACAAGCATGTCGGCGCCGGCCAGGCGTTCCGTCTCCGGCAACTCTGCTCCTCGACCATTCGCCATGACAAAGCGTCCCCGTCCACCGCGCCGCTTTGCGATACGGTCCGGAAAGGCATGCAGAAGAAGAGTGCCGGCCGTCTCGACACTGGCGGCCGACCCTGTTGATCCAGCCACGAGACCGTTGACGAGGCGTGAAGCCAGCATGCGTGCGCTCTTCGCCCTTTCGCCGCCCTCTCGTTGAAACTGGCGCAAGCGCTCGTCCAGATCGACGCTGCTGCCGCCAAGCCCCTGCTCGGTCAGCAGCACGGCAAGATCGGCCGCCGTTCTGGCCGAGCCGGTCTCTGCCGCCGCGAGCACCATCGCCGAGAGTCTCGCGGGAAGACCGAAATCGCGCATCTGCCGTCCGCGCGCCGTCAGTTGCAACGTGTCGTCCAGTGCTTCGAGCTGGATCAGCAGTTGCCGGGCCTCTGCAAGTGCCGCGCTCGGCGGCTGATCAAGCAGTGCCAGCTGCCCCGGATCACGCACACCCCAATGGGCCATGTCGAGCGCAAGCCCCGACAGATCGGTCGCCAGGATCTCCGGTGGCGTGAAGGCCGGCAGCGATGCCGTCTGCCCGGAATGCCAGAGCCGGATCGCGATCCCAGGTTCTGTTCGCCCAGCACGGCCTGCTCTCTGATCCGCAGAGGCGCGCGAGACTCGCACCGTTTCCAGTCGGGTAATGCCGGTCGACGCCTCATAGACGGGCAGACGCTGCAAGCCGCTGTCGATCACCACGCGCACACCATCGATGGTGATCGAGGTTTCGGCAAGCGAGGTCGACAAGACCACCTTGCGTTTCCCCGCCGGTGCCGGGCGGATGGCGGCATCCTGTTCCGCCTGGCTGAGATTGCCATAGAGCGGCGTGACCATCACATCCGGTTCGATCTTCTCCACCAGCCGCTCGGCCACGCGACGGATTTCCGCCTGCCCGGGGAGAAAGGCGAGGATCGACCCGTCTTCGCTGGCAAGCGCCGACAGGATGGCAGAGGCAATGGCATCCTCGATCCGCTCATTGCCGGATCGATCGCGGTAACGGATCTCCACCGGATAGCTGCGCCCCTCGCTGACCACCGCTTCCGTCTGTCCCATCAGCCGCGTCACCCGCTCCACATCGAGCGTCGCCGACATCACGACGATCTTGAGATCTGGCCTGAGCGCCGATTGGGCATCGAGCGCAAGCGCCAGACCGAAATCCGCATCCAGCGACCGCTCGTGGAATTCGTCAAAGATCACGGCGCAAATGCCGGTCAGTTCAGGGTCTTCAAGGATCATCCGGACAAAGACGCCTTCCGTCACGACCTCGATCCGGGTCTGCGCCGAGATCCGGTTGTCGAGCCGCATCCGATAGCCAACGGTCGCGCCGACGCTTTCGCCCAGCAGGTTCGCCATGCGGGCGGCGGCTGCTCGCGCGGCAAGGCGCCGGGGTTCAAGCAGAATGATCCGTCCGTCGCCCCGCCAGGGCTGGTCGAGCAGATGAAGCGGCACCACCGTCGTCTTTCCGGCGCCGGGGGGTGCCGACAGCACCAGCCGGTTGTCCGTCGCGAGATGCCGGGCGATCGTTTCGAGTTGAGCCGCGATCGGCAGGGAAGGAAGGGAATGCCGGGTCATGCAGCGGTGGGGCCGCCCAAAACGGTTTCATAGGCGAGGATGGCCCCGGCGAGATCCTCAAGTGCTGCCCCCACGGATTTGAACAATGTGATCTCAGCCTCCGACTGCCGTCCCGGCATCTGACCGGTCACGAGCTCGGCAAGTTCCGCCTTTATACGGTCACGCGTGATGAGCCCTGCCTCGAGCGGCTGCAACAGGTCGCCGGCCTCGGCAAAGGCCCCCTCGCGCGTGTCGACAAAGAGTGTTGCTCGCAGCACCGCCTCGTCGTCGCTCTCGCGCATATCCTTCTTGAAAGCCCCAACAAGGTCCAGATGGCTCCCGGCTTTCAGCCAGGCACCCCGGATCAGCGGCGCATGGGAAAGGGTGGCACAGGATATGATGTCGGCGGATCGTGCAGCCGCTTCGAGATCACCCGTCGCCTCGGCGGGGTATCCGAGCGCAATGGCTTCTTCTGCAACGGCTCTGGCTTTGTTAATGTCGCGTCCCCAGACCAGCACCTTTGTCAAAGCCCGCACCTGACTATGGGCTTCGATCAGGTTGAGCGACAGACGCCCGGTCCCCACCACCAGCAGCGTCGAGGCATCGGACCGCGCCAGATACCGAGCAGCCAGCGCCGAGGTTGCGGCCGTGCGCCGTGCCGTGAGCTCACCCCCATCGATGACAGCAAGCATTTCCCCCGTTTTGCCGGACGACAGCAGATAACTACCATGAATGGCCGGCAGTCCGCGTTGATGATTGTCTGGAAAGACCGAAACCAGTTTCACCCCGATATAGGCCCCAGGCTGCCAGGCCGGCATGAGAAGCAGCGTTGCCGGGCTTTCCCCCGGCACGGCAATAGTATGGTGGTGTCGAACGGGCATGACGCAGGCGCCGGCGAACATCGAACCGATTGCGTCAATGAGCGCCGGAAAGGCGAGGGAACTGGCTGTGGTGAGTTGGTCGAGGATGAGCATGATAGAGAGATCTCCATAAACAGGGGGCCACACTATCAACCTGCCGGGGCCTTGCAAACGCTGGGCAAAGGGAGCCCGGACTAGATGCGCAAACAGCGCGCGATCCGGGTCCTTTGTGGGCAGTTTTGCGGGGTGATTTGGTGATTTGCAAAGCAGTGCAGAAAATTATTCAATTATTACAGTAGGATGACAGTTTTTTCCATTTTTGTTGCGATTGGTTGTTGACGTGTTGGGAGGTGGAATCTATACATCCGCTCACTGACGAGGGCGGCGGCGCTGCTAGCGACGAAGTCCTTCGTTTTAGAGAAAACCTCTTCTAAATTGGCTGAGATGCTGATTGATTGCCGGGTTCAGGCTTGGCGGGAAGGTTTTTTGACGGGGATTTTGCTTCGTCTGTTTTTTGACAATTGAAGATAGAAGAAAGAGAAA
>JAESGN010000419.1_pt1 | contig 40968 bp, 34 predicted proteins | sample 9269731 | NCBI WGS metagenome assembly JAESGN01 (sample SAMN15720683, study PRJNA650826) | algae metagenome | isolation source: Mojavia pulchra JT2-VF2 and co-occurring heterotrophs from desert soil | place: USA: Cadiz Valley, Joshua Tree National Park, CA | collected 1998-06-08
GGCGCGTACAGCGACACCATCGGCGCCCTGGCGCTCGGTGGCACCCTGGCCGGCACCGGCACGCTCACCGCGGGCCAGTATCAGCTGACCGGCGCGACGGTGAACGCCAATCTCGGCGCGGGCACGCTCTTCAACCTGGGCGGCAACTCGACGCTGAACGGCACCGCTGCCGGTGACGTTTCGGTCCAGGCCGGCACGCTGGCGCTCGGCGCTTCGAACCGCCTGGCCGATGCCGCCACGGTGGCCGTCGCATCCGGCGCGACGCTCAACCTCGGCGCGTACAGCGACACCATCGGCGCCCTGGCGCTCGGTGGCACGCTGGCCGGCACCGGCACGCTCACCGCGGGTCAGTATCAGCTGACCGGCGCGATGGTGAACGCCAATCTCGGCGCGGGCACGGTCTTCAACCTGGGCGGCAACTCGACGCTGAACGGCACGGCCGCCGGCGACGTCTCGGTCCAGGGCGGCACGCTGGCGCTCGGCGCCGCGAACCGCCTGGCCGATGCCGCCACGGTGGCCGTCGCATCGGGCGCGACGCTCAACCTCGGCGCGTACAGCGACACGGTCGGTGCCCTGGCGCTCGGCGGCACCCTGGCCGGCACCGGCACACTCACTGCGGGCCAGTATCAGCTGACCGGCGCCACGGTGAACGCCAATCTCGGCGCGGGCACGCTCTTCAACCTGGGCGGCAACTCGACGCTGAACGGCACCGCCGCCGGTGACGTTTCGGTCCAGGCCGGCACGCTGGCGCTCGGCGCGGCGAACCGCCTGGCCGATGCCGCCACGGTGGCCGTCGCATCCGGCGCGACGCTCAACCTCGGCACGTACAGCGACACCATCGGTGCCCTGGCGCTGGGCGGCACCCTGGCCGGCACCGGCACGCTCACTGCGGGCCAGTACCAGCTCACCGGCGCCACGGTGAACGCCAATCTGGGCGCGGGCACGGTCTACAATCTGAGCGGTACCTCGGTGCTGAACGGTACCGCCGCGGCCAACACCGTCACTGTCCAGAGCGGCACGTTGCGCCTCGGCGCCAGTGATCGTCTGGCCAGCACCGCGACGATCGGCCTCGCCTCGGGCGCGACCTTCGATCTCGGCGCCTATAATCAGACCGTGGCGGCCATCGCCGGCACCGGCACGATCGCCCTGGGCACCGGCCGCCTGACGCTGTCGAGCGGCTCGAACACGGGCTTTGGCGGCGCGATCACCGGATCGGGTTCGATCGACAAGCAGGGCACCGGCACGCTCACGCTGGCCGGCACCTTCGCCACCACCGGCCGCTTCGACGTGTCGGCCGGCACGCTCGCCTTCTCGGGCTCCACCCAGGGCGGCATGCGCGTCCAGGGCGGCACGCTGATCGGCGGCGGCACGATGGCGGGCGCGCTGACGATCAGCTCGGGCACCTTCTCGCCGGGCGGCCTCGCCACCGGTGCGCTGGGCGCGATCAACCCGATCGGCAGCTTCACCGCGGGCAGCCTGGCCGTCAGCGGCGGCACTCTGCTCTTCGACTTCGGTGGCGCCAGCCTGAACTTCGCTTCGGACAGCATCAAGGTGAACGGCACCGCCACGCTCACGGGCGGCACGGTGCAGGTCAATGCGCTGACCGCGGCGGCGAGCGACTATCGCTTCAACCAGCTCTACACGATCGTCCAGGCGAACGCCCTCACCGGCACCTTCGCCAACGGCTCGGTGTTTGCCACCGTGGCGAGCAATCCGAACCTGAAATGGCGCCTGCGCTACGATCTGGCCGCCAATGCCGTCGTCCTCCAGGTCCAGAAGAACATGGAGTTCAACGACGGCGTGGCGGCGGGCGACACCAACACGCTCGCAGTCGCCAATGCGCTCGGCAACTCGACCACCGGCAATGCCTCGGATCAATGGGCGGCGACGCTCAACACGATCACTTCGCTCGATACGCAGCAGCGCGTCGCGGCGTTCAGGACCTTCAGTGGCGAAGCCCTGGCCAATGTCTCGACCGCAACCATCTCGGCGAACAATCTGTTCACCGACCTGCTCCGCCGGCGGGTGGGCGATGGCGGCGATGCGCTGATCGGCGGCGGGTTCGCCAGCGCGAGCCTGGCCGATGTCCGCACCACCAGCACGGCGGGCAACGGCTTCGCCAGCGCGCTCTCCGGCGCGACGCTGCCGGGCACCGACAATGGCGAGGCGGGCAATGGCGGCATCTGGGGCCAGGTCTATGGCGGCTATCAGAAGCTGCTGGGCGACGGCGCCCATGCCGGCCTCGACACGACCGTCGCGGGCGTCGCCATGGGCGTGGAGACCCGGCTCGACGGGTTCACCGCGGGCATCGCCGGCGGCGTCGCGCAGATCGATGCGGACATGAACAGCCGCTACTCGACGGTGAGCGGCAACCAGTATCAGCTGGGCGGCTATCTGAGCTACGATGCAGGCAGCGCCTTCATCGCCGCTTCGGGCAGCTGGTATTCGAGCGACCTGAACAGCAAGCGCACGCTGGCCATCGGCACCACCACGGCGCTCGCCACCGGCGACATCCATGCCAATGGCTATTCGGTGGGCGTCTCGGGCGGCTTCCGCACCGAGTTCGCGAACGGCCTGCGCCTCGCCCTGATCGGCAGCGCGAGCAAGGTCCGCGACCAGCGCGACGGCTTCACCGAGAATGCCACCGGCGGCCTGGGCCTGCAGATGGCCGCAGCGAACCGCGACCTGTTCACCGCAGGCGCGGAACTGCGCCTCGGCGCCCGGGTAAAGACCGGCGCGGGCATGGCGATGCCCTGGGTCAGCATGGGCGTGCGCTACAATTCGGGCGATCTCGATACGGCGGGCACCGTGCGCTTCTCGGGTGCGCCGAGCGGCACCGGCAGCTTCGGCGTGACGGGCGTGCGGATGGCGCCGGTGCTCGGCACGCTGGGCGTCGGCATCGATGCCCAGGCCAGCAGGAATGTCCGCCTGGGCATCGCGCTGGAAGGCTCGGCGGGCGAGAACACGCGCGAGGGCCGTGCATCGGTCCGCGTGAAGATCGGCTTCTGACGACAGTCGGCGCCAGGGTGCGGAGGGACTGGAATCCCGCTCCGCACCGGGCACCGTTGCGGGCCTCACTTGGGGGGGCCGAGAGCCCGTGCAGGAGGACTGCGCGGGCTCTCTTGCCATTGGCCGCCGCCGCAACCGGGCCGCGCGGCCACGGACCGCCCCCGTGCCGACAGGATCCCGCCGATCATCGCCATTGCCGCGCGCTTCCGGCCCGGCCGAGCCGGAAGCACGGCCCCGATATGGATGAAATACAGCTATTTTTCATAACTTAGGAGAAACGCAACAGCACCCTTGCTCCCTCCTCTCTGCCGCGCTAGATGCGCGTTTCCGCACAGGGGCGTAGCTCAGTTGGTTAGAGCGTCGGTCTCCAAAGCAAACAATCAACTCAAATTCGAGCGGCGAAAACGGCAGAAATCTGCCGCTTTCCAACCCTATGACTTCGCTTCTTCGGTTTCAAGGACACAAATCGGGCACAAAAATTGTCCCGTCATGTCTCGAGTTGTCCGCGCAATCCTACCGCGTCACGCGGCTTTTCAATTTCCAGCCTTGAGCGCTGCGCGACGAGCAGCTTTCGTCGGATGCAATGCGGAGGACCCGAACACGGATAGTCCGAACCGCCGTGTGAGATGGGATGCTACCGCCAGTGCATAGCGCCGCTGCCGCCACTTGGTTGGGCTATGATAGACCCCGACCGCGTTCCAATAGTCTCTGGTGATCCCAAGGCCTGACAAGAATATCCAGCGCGCCGTCCTGACATTGAAGCAAGCGTCATGCTTGAGCCACCAACGAATGCTGCTGGCCGGCCTGCCGGTCACGGCGGCAAGTTTGGGGATCCACCAGCTGTTGATCTGCAGCGGCCCCAGATCGTGACTGCCATCGCGATTCGCGATTTCGGCCCCGACCCATCCGGCTTCTTGGTCTCGCAGCCCCCACAGGGTCTTTTCCAGCCACGCGCGCTTGTCGGAGGCTGCTCGGATACACTGCGCGATCAATCGCTCCTGCCCCTCGCGGTTGCTGGACCGCGTCCCGGCTTCGGCTGATCCGGCTGCGAGCAATGCGAGGGCCGTAGTGATGCGGAGCGCTTTGCTCGGGTTACCGGTCATAGCCGCGACCTCTATTGTTGTGTTCTTGTTCCGTGGGTTGCACCTGCTCCGGGGCGCTTGCGTTCTGACCGTGGGAGCGCCCAGACGATTCCAAAAGGGAAGCGAGCCAGCGATCCATCGCGCCAGCCGCTTTCGCGGCACGCCTGGCCAACTGAGCGGGAAGCGGAATATCGGCACCCGAACGGGCTACGTCCCGGGCCGCCCGTTCAGCTTTCCGGGTTTGGCGGTCAACTTGCTGCTCGCTGCGAAGCCGGCTCCAGCGCTCGCCATGACGTGCTTCACGCTCACGCACCGAGCTGCGATCTAGGCGTCCCAGACCCTCCAGCGCCGACGTTTTCTCGCCCGACCGCCGGTCGAGCTTGCCGACGAGGCGTTTCTCATCCTCGGTCCATAGCTTGACCCCAAACCGAGCACGCGTGATCGCGGTGTAGTAATTCTGGCCCGTGACCAGCGGGGAGTTCACCGGCGCGAGAACGTAGACCCGGTCATAGGTCTTGGACTGCGCCGAGTAGACGGTTTCAGCATAGCCATGGTCCCAGCTCTTATGCTCGCTTAGGTCGACCTGCTGGACCCTGCCGTCCGAATCCCATCGGATCGTTGCCAATGGCCCGCTCAGCGCCTGAACCGACCCGCGCTCGGCATTACGGATGCCGAGGTCACGGTTGACGAGCCGCCACTGGATGCGGTCGCCCTGCGCCAGATCTCGCTGCTCCGACCGGAACACGTTGACCTGTGACGCCCGTCCCAGCCGCGGATCCCAGCGTATTGTCCGGCCCTGCTCGTCGATCAGTTGAACAATCTGTCGCCCACCGGGCCCGCGAGCGATCCCGAGCACGCGATACTCGGCATCGCTCATGATCCCCAGCCCGGCGTTGGCGCGCGAAAAGGTGATGACCTGCCCGCCGGAATAGAAGCGCGCGAAGCGCTTCTCATCCGCGGTCATGCCCGCGGGCGTCAACACCTCGAACCGGCTATCTTCCGCGGCAACGACACCCTCGACCTTGAGCGCCTTGCGCACCTCAGCGTTGACGATCAGCCGAGTGGCATTTTCCAGGACGAGGATGTTGGTATGGGCGCGGGTCTCGGGCTTGAGCCGCGTCCATTCGTGAACCAGATCCTTGGCGAGATCGCCGGCATTGCCCCCGCTCGCCACCCGATCGAGACTGGCAAGCGACGCCGCATATTCACCGGATCGGGCGTGGGTGACCGCCGCCTTCATCGCGCGTGTCTCTTGCCGCACCGATTCGGTCAGGACCGCCTTAGACAGTCCAAGCTGCTGCATTAGCCAGAATGGCTTGCCCTGTTCGATCGCGCCGGTCTGCTTATTGTCGCCGAGTAGTATCAGCCGAGCCCCGGTTTCCCGGCTTAGTTCCAGCATGCGGAGCGCCTGGCGGTTGCCGAGCTGGCCGGCCTCGTCGAGGACGAGCACATGGCTGTCATCGAGGTCCCGGCTGCCAGTGGCGAGCAGGCTCGCGACCGTGCGTGATGAAATGCCTGCGGTCAGACCGAGATTGGCGGCGGCCGACGAGGTCGGCGCCAGCGCGACCAACACCGCGTCATCGCCTGCCGCTTCGCGCAGTGCCCGGACCAATGTCGATTTACCTGCCCCCGCCACGCCGTGAACGCCCAGCACCCGATCGGCTGATGAGCCGAGATAGATCAGCGCAGCTTGCTGAGCTGGCGTGAGGCCGGCGTCCGCGCTCGCCTCCCGCAGCCGCTCGGGCGAGGCCAAAGGTTTCGCATCGTTGAGCGCCAGCGCGAGATGATCGGAAAGCGCCAACTCGAGCCGTGCCGTGCGCCGCGACGTGCGCCCGCGCGTGAGCACGGCGTCGCCGGTCTGTTCGCGAGTTTCGAGCAACTTGCGCCGCGCAAGATGGGACTCGGCGAGCGGTCGAATATCCTCAAGGCGGACCTCACCCAAATGCGACGAGAGGCCCAAGCGCAGCATTTGCCCCAGATTGCTAACGGCCTCGCGACCTTCCGCCTGGCGAACCCCGAAGAGCATCGCGCGAGCCGAAGTCGCCGGGTCAGGCACGATCGCCTGACCTGCGCGACTCGACGCGCTGTCCCGAACGGTATCCAGTGCCTCGCGATGAACGGCAGCACGCCCGGTCCAGCGGGATTGCAGCGATACGAGACCCAGTTTCTCCTTCGCGCCGCGGGTCTCGTAGAAGGAGATGCGCCGCGCCGCTTGCCCGGTCAGCCCATGCTCGGTCGCATGCGCGTCGATCTGTTCGGATCGCTGCGACGTCTGCGTGATGAGGTCTCGGGGAACGCCCGCGATCTCGAACAGACCAGTCCGCGGGTCGCAATCGACGCCATAGCCGAGCTCTCGCAACCCATGCGCCAGTTCGTTGCGATAGACCTGCCCGGCGGTCATCTGCTCGGCATACATCGCGCGAGTCTCGAGGCTCGCCATGGGCGCATGCGCTTCCCGATTCGTCATGTTAAGCACCACGACATGCGTATGGAGATGCGGATCGAGCTCGCGCGAGGCATGCTCGGTGAAGCGCGCGAACAGGACCCGCCCAGTCGTCTCATGAACGATCTCGCCCGCCATCCGATGGCGCAGCATCCCATGCTCTTCGAGATAGGCGAGTGCCGTGCCGACCGCGCGCTCATGCGCCTGAGCGATGCGATCGTCGCCCATGACCAGCGCCATGATCGAGACCGATTTCGGCGCGCTCACCGCAAAATCCCAGCCCGGTTGGTGCTCGATCGCGCTATCCTTGCCATGACGTCCGAGTTGCTGATCGCCGATCTTGCCAGCAAGCAACTGCTGGAACTGCACCGGGTCGACGGTCCCTTGCAGCCCGAGGTCAACCGCAAGTGCGCCGCCCCATTCTGACCCTTCGCCGGCGCCTTTCGTGTAATAATCTCCGACCGAGTAATAGCGGGCAATATTGGCAGCGGTGCCCTTGAGGCGGCGGGGATGGATCATGCCGGCCTCGCCGGGCCGCGCGCCCCACCCTGCCGCCCATGCTGCCGCAGCCGGAACCCGTTTAAACTGCCGTGGAGCATGAGCAGCGGGGCCGGCGCTGGATCGCTATCCGACGCCGCAGGCACCGCGGTTGCTTCGGCGCAGTCATCAGGAGGGTCGCGAGGCTCGGCTGCTTCGACCGTCGCGCGCTCTTCCAGCGGAAGCTCGGGGCTCTGCGCTGTGTTCGAACGGCGTTGTACTCGGCGCTTGGGTTGGACAGCCGGGGTCGGTACGGATGCGGGTTCGGGCGGCACCTCCTTCAGGTGGAGCCGAACCGGCGAGTCGGTCCGCTCTTCGAACGACGCCGCGATCGACGGCATCGCATGATAGACATCCTGGAAGCGGACCACCGGAAGGTTGCGTCCGAAACGGAGATAGCCGGTGAGGTTCGGGAGATTTGTGACCTCAGTGTGCAGCACCAAAGGCCGCGTTACCTGCATGCGCGAGAGGTTCACCCCATCCCGCATATCGTTCACGCCATAGGACATGCCCTCATTGGCTTCGATCTGCTCGACCTGCCCCAAATTCTCGCTGACATGCTTGGCGGTCGGGGTGTCGTTGGCGCGAAGGGCCACCCAGGTTGAGCAATAGCCGGTGATTGCCGCGGCATCCTGGATACCATAGGTCGCCTCAAGCTGGGGGTAGCTCTGGAACCCGAGGATGCCGCAGCCGCCATATTTGCGCGCACGGGCGAGAAAGTCCGACAGCGACGGCAGCTTCTGCAAGCTCGGCAGTTCGTCGATCACGCAATAGAGCCGGCGATTGCGGTCAGCGGACAGGCTCATGATCCCCGAGATGGCGATATCCAGCCAGACCGTGATCAGCGGCCGCAGCGAGGGCAGCTGGTCGGCCTTCACCGTCACGAACAGCCAGCTGTCGTCCTTTTCGTTCGCCACCCAGTCGCGGATCGAGAAGCCGTCCTCGGTATCGTCGAGATAGGAGAAGCTGCGCATGACCGAGGCAAGCTCGGCCTGGATGCCGGCCGAGGTCCGCTCGCCTTCCAGGCTGATGAACGCCGCCGCCTCGGTTCCCTGCGCGAATGAAGCGAGGTCCTTGAGCTTGGAGCGCACCAAGGTGTCGAGCAGGACCGAGACGAGCGTACGCTCCTGCCGGGCGAGCTTGCGCAGCACCGCGACCAGCGTACCGCGGGCCGACTTTGCCCAGAACGGGTCCCCCGATTTGTCGGGGATCGTCGATTCCGCGATCTGGTCGTACTGATACTCATGGGGCACATCGACCCATGGGCTCCAGCGGTCGGACCGCACATCGAGCGGGTTGAGCATCACGTCGATGCCGGGGCGGTAGAATTTCTCGACGAAAGTGCCGGCCGTGTCATAGACGATCGCCCGGCGGCGCTTCTCGCGGATGCCGGCGAGCATCTTCACGATGATGTTGGTCTTGCCGGTCCCGGGCGCGCCGCAGATCAGGATATGCTCCGGCTCGAAGCTCTCGGGCACCGCCACGCCGCCGATCGCGAAGCTGCCGCGCGCATGACGCCACAGCGCTCGACGGACCTGCCGCGCGCTGCCAAACCGGGCGCCGCGCAGGAACTGATTGGAGCCGAGCCCCCGCCCCATGCGTGTAAAATAGAACCACGCCCAGGCCAGCATCGCGAGGGTGAACAGGCCGGCGATCAATGCCCCGCGCAGGAGATTGGCTTCGAACCGCTTCAGGGTCCTGCGGGCGAGGTTCGACTTGAGCAACAGCTCCGGACTGGTCCAGTAGCGCTGACCGGTCGGCGTCTCGAACAGGATCGGTGCGGCGTTGCCGGGCACCGCGTCGCCCATCACCGCGGCCTGGCCGAGCTTGACGATTACGAACCGCTCATAGGGCGTCGACTTCTCGAACGCATACCAGCCCGTGCCTATCACCCAGATTACCAACCCGGCCAGCATGGTCTGGTAGAAGACCTGGGTGGTCATGCGGACATTGTGGACGATCGCCTGCCCGCCCCTGGTCCACGAGCCGAGCGTGTCGTTGCGGAAGATGCTCATCGGTCGTCCTCGCCGAGCAGGCCGCGCTCGGCCAGCAACACACGGGCTCGACCGATCGCCTTGTGGGATAGGTCGGGCGACAGATGGAGCGCGGCTTCGGAGAGCAGCGCGAAGATCTGGATGGCGATCGCAAGGATCTCATCATTGCTGCTGAAGGGGTATTTGGTACCCGGCGTGGCGGCCTCATCAAGGACCGGCTGCAGGAATTTGGAGAGGCTGAGATTGGCGCCATAGGCGCGCAGCCGCAGCTTGCGATGAAGCTCTTCATCCATCCGGATCGACACCACGGGCATAGCAGTCTCCGTCTTGACCTGCCCGCCTTGGCGTTGACCTTCGTACCCGCACGTCGATCCCCGCGCACCGGTCAGGGCGCTGAAATGCCGGTCCGGCACCTACGGCGCACACAAGGTGGGCGATGACAGCGTCATCGGAATACGTCCGACTGTCGGACATGATTATATCCTTTCCGCACAGCATGTTGCGCGGTGACTACCCAAATCAGCGTATGACATGTCGGACACTTTGGTGCTTCCACAGACTACCTGTAGTCTCCAGTAACTATCTGTAGAATATGCGGAATATTCTGCAGCACCCGTGCGTACGGTGCATTACAAACGCCTTCGGCGTGCGTCCGCCCTTCGCAGCGTCTTGCCGCGCTGCGCCGCCTCGACCTGGCAAGGGCGTGGCGCCCCCGCAGGGGGCATCTTCAAGGACGCCGGCACCAGCCGGCCGTCTCCCATCATCGGCATTGCGAGCCCGCCGCCATCGTGCGAAGCTGCGCGCGGCGGGCAGACGATCCGAAGGAGCGATCGACATGCCCAAATTGACTGAACGCGAGAAACTGACCGACCTCGAAAAGCGCCAGCGCGCGCTCGCCGAGGAGGCCGGAAAAGTGCGCCAAGCACTTCGCTCACGCTATGGTGCCTTGCTCGCCGACATTCCCGTCGAGCGGATCAGCGAGAAGGAATTCCGCGATCTGCTCGCTCAGGCAATCCGGGCCGGCGGCCCAGCGGCAATCACAGCGCTCAAGGCACTGCCCACCGCGCCAGCCTGAACAATATCGCCCCGAAGGGGCGTCCCTGCAGCGAGCACGGCGAAGCCGCGCGCAGCTGGCCGGTGCCGCTCCGGCGGCACCGCACCGGACGCGCGACGGGCCCCGTCAGGGGTCCCTGAGCGCGGAGGGCCTCCACGCTCACAAAAAAAGGGATCGGCCCGGACGAACCGGACCGATCCCAGATCTTCACGCCACCGCGCGCCGCTGTCCATCCGCCGTGAAGAAGTGCGCTGGCACCCCTGCCGCCCGCACCATCCGCGCCAGATGCGATTGCAGCCCCGAGCCTTCGCAGACCACCGCCTCGACCGGGCGCAGCGCGAGCAGCTGCTCGTTGCGCGCGAATCCGGCACGTTGCCCGAGCTTGTGATTGAGCGTGAAGGCAATGAGCGGCGTCCCCGTGCGCGCTGCCCATGATGCCGCGATCGCGTCGCAGCCTTTGGCCTGCGCGGTCGTCGCCAGCACCATGGTCGGCACCCGCTGCCGGATGGCATCGAGCGCGTCGGTCAGCTGGCGATGATCCTCCCAGGCCTGCCCGCCGGAGAAGATCACCACCGGCCCTTGCGGCGCATGCGCCTCGATGCGGCGCTGGCGCCGCGCAGCGAGGAAATCCGCCGCCGCCACCACCGAGGCAGTGCGCTTGCTCGACACCAGCGACCCTCGGGGCGCGGACCATGGGCGTCCGGTTTCGGCATGATAGGTCGCCGCCGCATGATCGCGGATGCAGGCTGCCGCATCGCTCGCTTCGTCGAGCGACTGGCAGGCAAGCTGCGCCTCCTCCAGCTCGGCGGTCATCACCTCGCTGCCATCGGCATCGCGAATCAGTTCCTTGACGCGCCGCGCCGCGCGATCGGCCTCGCCTTCGAGCTGATCGGCAACCCGGTGGAAGCCCTGAACGATGCCCCAGGCGAACCGATCCGACAGGCATTCAAGGCGGGTGTCGCGCAGCACGTCGAACAGCGTGCGCACCAGCATCTCGGTCGCGAGTTCCACCTCCAGCGCGTCGGGCATGCCGGCATCGGTCACCTCGCTGCCGGCATCGATACGAAACCCGTCGATGGTCTCAGTGAACGCCTCGGCAAAGGCGTCGCTGAGCGTTGCGGTCTCCTCGGCGATCAGCTCGGCGATTTCGGTGAAGCTGCGGACGGAGCGGGTTTGAACGGTCATCGGAACCTCCTTTTTCTTGAAGAGGTCCCTTCCCCGGCACGGGCTCCGAGCGGCGGGGTCAAGGATCGCGGACCGCAGGGCCGCGACCGCGCCAGCGGCGGTGGGGGTCACGATTTTCTCTGGCGGCCACCGCCTTCGCGGTCCCGTCCCCGCCGCCCGATCCGCCAGGGAAAATGGTGGGGCCCCGCCGTCCTTGAGGCCGCCGCGGCCCCGTGCCAGACTAAGACGACTTGAGAGAAGAAGTAGCATGGTCTGGCGGGTGCTCGATGCCCCCGCCAGCCACCTGCCCCGCCCCTGGAGGCTCCCCCCATTTACGCCATGACAACGGGGCCCTCGCTCACGCGAGAAGCCCGTTGCGACGAATGGCGAGAAACGATGTCACGAATCGATTGTCGGAGGCCCCGGCATCTTCCAAACAGAAGATTGGGCCGGGGGTTGATCGGCTCGGCATGACAGGGGTGTCTTGCGTGACGATCGAACTTGCCGAGGCGCAGGTGCATAGCGCCTCGCGCGTCATTCTTGCCGCGCCGCGGACCTTGTTCCGGGCGTTCGTCGATCCTGAGGCGATGGTCTCATGGCGTGTGCCTGACGGCATGTCGGCGAAGATCAGCCAGTTCGATCCGCGAGTCGGTGGCGGCTATCGGATGGTCCTCACCTATGCCGGCGCCCACGCCACGTTCGGCAAGACCACCGCCGACAGCGATGTCGTCGATGTGCGCTTCGCCGAACTCGCCGCCGAGGAGCGGGTGGTCGAGCTGGTCCGCTTCGACGCGGATCATCCCGCTTTCCAGGGCGAGATGCGCCTCACCACCAGCTTTACCCCCGTTGCGGATGGCACCCGCGTCACGATGACTGCGGAGGATGTCCCGTCGGGGATCGGCAAGAGCGACCATGAAGCGGGGATCGCGGCGTCGCTGCGCAAGCTGGCCCTGCTCACCGAATGATCATGCCGGTGGCGGCGCTTCGAGCCGCGACCCGCCGGGCGGAATATAGGCCTCATAGGGGTTGCCGTCATGCAGATGCCCGAACGGCGTCATGACATAGTCGCTGCCCTGCAGCGACACCGCGCACAGCACATAGCGCGGCACGCCGGTCACCGCATCGGTGCATTCCATCAGCGAAAGGGCGCCTTCCTCGGCGGCGCGCATCATGGTGCGGAAGTTCGCGATATAGGCGTCTGGAATTGCCATCCCGGCCTCCTCATCATGCCGCAGCGCGCGCCCGCAACCGCGGCAAGGCGGGTGCGGCTTGCGCCTGCTCGGATTTCTTGAAGGCGTGGATCGGAACCCCGGCCTGACGCAGCAGCTGGTAGAGATTGGCCTGGAGCCCGGATCCCTCGCACAGGATTGCCTCGACCGGCTTCAGTTCGACCAGCTTGCGGTTGCGGGTGAACGCGACCTTCCGCCCCGAGCCATAGAGCCCATAGGCCACGACCGGCACAGCGGTGCCAGGCCGCGCCGCCCATGCCGCTGCAATGGCATCGGCGCCCTTGCGCTGACCGGTCGTCACCAGCGTCATGTGCGGAACGCGGGCCTTGATCTCGTCGAGCCGCGCCCACAGCGCCTCCCAGTCATGCCAGACCGCCGGCCCCGAAAAGACCACGATCGGGCCTTGCGGCAAATGGCGTTCGCGCTGCGCCAGCGCCCGCGCGCGCAGAAAATCCTGCGCCGCGATCTGGCTCGCCGAAGACGCGGTCGAGGCTCGCGTGCCGCGCGCCGGCGACCAGGGCCAGCCCGAGCAGGTGCGGTACATCTCGGCGGCATAGTCACGCATGCATTCGAGCGCCTCGCGCTGCTCGGCGAGCGACTGGCATAGCAGCTGCTTTTCCTCGACCTCGAGCGTATAGATTTCGCTGAGATCCGGGGCCCTTGCGAGATCGCCCAGCTCCTGCGCGATCGCATCCTCGCGCCGCTCGAGCTTGCCGGTGACGAAATGAAAGGAATTGACGAAGCCCCACGCTATCTCGGCCGCCAGCGGCTCAAGCCGGGTGCCATTGAACAGGTCGAAGATCGTGGCGACGATCCCCGCGCAATCGGCCTGCACCGCAAGCGGCTCGGGCATCTCATGCTCACCCGGCGCCTCGCCCGGCTCGATGATCGACAGCGGCAGCGGCTCGCCAAAGGCGGCCTGGAATTCAGGGGTGGCGACAGCTTCGGCATAAAGCTGTTTAAGGTCGGCGAAGCGGGCGACGCGGGTCGGTGATCCGGACATGGGAATTGCTCCTCGAAGCGAACAGAAAAAGGGCCGGCGGCGCGTTCACGCCACCGGCCCAAGCGGCGATCAGAACGGCATGTCGTCGTCGATGCCGCCACCGGCGCCCGCCCCGGCGAGCTCGCCATCGCGACCGGCGGTGCTTTCGCCGAACCCGCCCTGCCCGTCAGGCGCGTCGTCCTGCCGGCCGGTGCGGACCGAGGTCCCGAAGTCGTCGCGGCGCTGCGGACGGCGCCACGCGACGCGATAGCCCTCCTCGTCATTGCCGAAGAGCGCGATCGGCAGCGGCTCGGGCAGGCTCGGATCGTCGATCGTGCCCTGGAAGAACACCTCGCCGGTGGTATGCTTGGCGACCGCTTCCCACAGCGCACCGATCTGCACCCAGCGATTGCCGACATTGAGCGCGACGATCTCGAAGACCGGCGCGCGATCATTGCTGCTCTCGACCGGGCGCAGCCCCAGCCGCGGTAGATCGATGGTGCGGGTGGCGATCGACCCCATCAGACGTCCGTTGCCCTTCTTGAATTCACCGATGTTCATGACTCATTCCTTCGACGTTCGTCGCCTCAGCCAATCCGAAGCGACACCCGCCAAAGTCCCTCTCTCCTCTGCTGCGATGCCCACGCCACACGCCGCCGGCCCACCGGCGCGCGCGACGCCGCCTCAACAATGGGACCAAGTCGTGCCGCCGGGCGGAAGCCGGGGCGGCCATGCCGGCAGGCATGGCGGCGGATGGTGGGCAGCGCCCTCCTTCCCGTTCGAGCGCGGCCTGCTGCAGCTTTTCACCAGATCCGGCAGCGCCGCATGGGTCCTGAGGAACCGCGCGGCGCCAACCCGGCGACACGCCCGTCCCCGCCCCCCTTCCCCCCAAAAGAGGCGGACGCGTCAGGGTGCGCCGGCAGATCGGGCGCCGCGTGGCGGCCGAAGCAGCAGGATCCGACCCGCCCGAAGCCGATATGCTTCCACCTGCGCATGCAACCGCGCCGCCCAACTCCGAGGCTTGCCTCTACACCGCGTCCCGCGCTTTTCCCTTCCGGAAGGCGGGCGTTACCCGAAGGGCCGAGATCCGGCGCAGCCGGAGCTCGGTCGGAGCGAACGAAGATAGCGCGCCGGTGCCCGCCACAGGCGGGCATCCGCCAAACCCGAAACCAGCTCACCCGAAGCCCTGCGGCGCATCGCCGGGCACGACGACCCGACATCGATCGGCAACTCAGGCACGGCCGCCAAAGCCGGAAGCAGGCGGCAAGATGCTGACCATAACGTCCGACTCGCGGCCGAGCGTCGCGAGCAACACCGAGCTTGCCGCTGAAAGCGCCTCGGCCGTCTCGAATGCCTCGATCGTGTAGGCGCCACGCGCGAACAACTCGGGGTCATCCGCAAGGCCGGCATAATCGGCTGGCCAGTAGCAGAGGAGGAGCTGCGGCCAGCCGTCAAACGGCGGCGGATAGATTGCAAAGGTGATGCGGGTCCCGACAAGGGCGCTCGGGCGACGATCAAAAAGATCGGGCCGGACGGGCGCATCACGGGGCGCGGCAAGGAAAGCCTCCAGTTCGGCCCGCTCGGCTTCGGTTTCCACCACGATGGGATAATAGCGGCCGAGTGGCAGACTCGGATGCGCATAGCGCGGCGGGACGTCGATCAACACGACGTCCGGCAAGGTCGCCTGTGGCCGCGCATACAGCAGGCGACGGCGCGCGAGATCGTGATCCAGTGCGTACACAGCCAGAAGGATTGCACGTCATCGGGCGTGGTCAAGCCGCCACATGGAGCTGGCAATCGACCAGCGCCTGCAACCCTACTGGCGGACGCTGTTCGTCATCGACGCGACGAGCCGGACAAAGGCAGCATCGCGACCACTGGCTCGTGACGCAAGGTGGCGCCGTTCAATCGAGCCAATTCTCGACCTCAAGGCCCCGGATCCGGCTGAACTCGGCGATATTGGCGGTAACCAGCACAGCCTTGATCGCGTAGGCATGCGCGGCGATCAGCAAGTCATTGGGACCGATCGGCTTCCCCGCTGCTTCCAGTTCAGCTCTGATGCCGCCATATTCCGTATCGGCCGGGATATCGAGTGGCAGGATGTCGAGACCTTCGAGGATTGCCTCGACCTGCGCGAGGAGCCTCGCCGATCCACGCTTGGCGCATCCATAGCGCAGCTCGGCCGCGGTGATGATGCTGATGCAAAGCGAATCATCGCCGAGCGCAGCAATCCTGTCGATAACCGCGCCGCGGGGATTTCGGACCAAATCCGACACGATATTCGTGTCGAGCATGTAGCGCACGCCCTTCACAGGTCGACCGCCTTCGCCGGTAACAGACCCTCATCGATATCGTCGGGAAAGGCATCTTCCGGCCCGAGCGGTTGAAGCCCCCGAAGAATTTCGAGCAGATTCTTGCGCGGTGCCGGCTCGATCACCAGGCGATCCCCCTCGCGATGAATCAGCACTCGCTCGCCCGGCAGCTCGAACTCGACGGGAATTCGCACCGCCTGGCTGCGATTGTTGCGGAAGAGTCGAGCTTCCTTGGCGCTGGTCGGAGAAGCTGGCCTAGGCATGACACGACCTCTTTTGTATATGGCATTGCATATGCCAAATTGCGAAACTGGTCAAGTCGAGTGCCGCGATCGGCGCTGGCGGTTACATGACACGCGCCATGACGCAGTCGGTCGCCGTCGGCAGCATCTCGGTGACGCGGACGGGCTGCAACGGATTGCCAGTCAAAATCACGAACTGATCCCTGCCCGTATACCGGCGCAGCCGCGTGGCGACCGCATAGGCATGTTCGAACGAGGCGAGACGTGCTCGCAGGGGGGAGAAACGCTGCATCGTGATGTCCAGTTCGAGCAGGCAGGCTTCAGCGCGGCCGGATATCCAGCGCGCGATCAATCGCGACCAGTGCTGCTGCAAGATGAGCCTCGGCTTCAGCGGGCTGAATGCCTAGGCCCTTGGCAACGAGCGCAAGCTCAAGTCCGATGACACAATGGAACCGAAAGACGGCTCCGCTAGGTTCGGGCAGCGCTTCGACTGCGGCGCGATAACGCGCCGCTTCCGCTTCATCGTCAATCATGAGCCTGTCCATCTAAATCGGGTCGGCGCGCGGGCGTCTTTGCGATCGAATGAGCAGCGACGCGCGCGGTCGCTGATCGCGCTTTCACCGCGGAACCGGCGTCACGCAGTGGCTCACCAGGTGAAGACAGGAAGATCGGGACATCGCGGCCCGTCGCAGTCCACCAAAACGAAGCCGCAGCCATGCCGCCGACCAAGCGCAAGAATGGCCGGCAATTCCGGCGGAAGCTGCTCAACGCGCCCGAGCCGTGTGGATGGCAGAAACCAGCCGCACTGGGTCACCGAGACCGCCAGGGGCTGATCGACGGGGGGCAACAGCGCCCACTCCGTGAGCAACTTCGCGGTAGCGCAACGGACGTGCATCGTGCCGATCACAATATATCTGCCGATCTGCATGACGAGTTCCTCAACCTGCGAAAACGTGGACGACGAAGCTGACCCGCGCCGCCGCCGACGGCGTCCGCACCAGCCTCAGTTGGCGCGCTCGAGCAGCTTGCGGGCCCTGGATTCGAAATCGAGCCGATCGTCCTGGTGCGCCTTGCCGCGGGCGACTGCCGTGATCCCTTGGACGAAATCATAGAGCGATGCCGGCGGATGACCTTCCTCGGCGAGTACGGTCGAGATCACCTTCGCTGTATCCGACTTAGAAAAGCCGCGGTTGCGCAGGAAGGTCGAACGATCCTCGTCGGTTCGTGCAACAATCCGCTCCCGCGCGGTCTTGATGCCGGCCACGAACTGGGCAGGCGAGGAATCGGCAAACTGCGTCAGCGCGGGCGCAGCTTGCTGCGCGAAGCGATTGGCGGCGAATTTCGAGTGGCGGATGCTGATCTCCTCGAAATTCTCGACACCCCACAAATTGCGGTTCATGCACACCGCGCGAAGGTAGAAGGTCGCAATCCCCAATGTCTTGGAGCCGACCTCCGAGTTCCAGCAATAGAAGCCGCGGAAGTAGAGGTCGGGATCCCCGTTGGGCAGCTTGCCTGCCTCGATCGGGTGGGTGTCATCGACCAGGAACAGAAAGACATCGCGATCAGACGCATAGAGCGTCGTCGTGTCGCGCGACACATCGACGTGAGGGTTGTAGTGCATCGAGCCCCAGTCGAGCACGCCCGGCACCTTCCACCGCGTGTCTCCCGTCCCGTTGCCAGCGATCCGCATCACCGCGGCAACCAGCTCATGATCCCAGATCCGGCCATAGTCCGGACCGGTCACGGCACGCAGCTCGGTGCGGCCATCGCTCGTTTCGAGCAGCTTCACCTGCTCCCCGCGATGAGCGATCAACCCGTGCTGCATGTTGATTCCGGCGAGCGCCGCCGGGAGCGACCGGAGATAGGAGGCCGGCGCGCCGACCAGGCTGCAGAGCTGGCCGAACGACCAATTGGTCGGCGCGACGGGCTGATCGCTTCCGGGCACCATCAGCGTCAGCCGCTCAGGTTCATCGCTGCGCGCCTCGACCCGCACTGCCCGACTCTCGACGATCCGCGTCGTCGCTGCGTCCGCCCTTGCACGCACGCTGTCATAGAGTTCGGTCAGAGAGAGAAACCGCTCATCATCCGGCCGAGCAAACCATTCGGAGGACACACGGCTGATATTCTGGCCGCGGCTGATATCGACGCGATAGGCGCGGGTCGCCGTCTGGGCGGCGGGGACCATCATGTTCATGAGATTTGCTCCTGAAGCTGGCAAGGGCGCGCCGGCCTCACCGACGCAACCTCCTCGCCCCCCTCCCTCCACCGGGTCTGCAGGCTAAATTTCGAAGCTCAGTCGATCGACCGCGCTGCACGGGTCACTGGCCCGCCTAGTCCGTCCCAGCATCGACAATGGCGGACACGATTGCCTCCGCCTTGCTCGGTGGGATGAACAAGCGAGTTTTGTATGCGATGATCTCGATGAAGCAGCCGAGTGACTTGAGCCACTCACGGCGAGCGGCCGGGAAGTCGCGAATTTCGAGCCTCGCATCGTTATTGACGTGAACACGAGTCAACCGCGCCCGCTCGAACCCGGGCAGCGCAACACCGGCACGCGAGCGTGCCGCCTCGACCAACTCCGCCGGGGAAAGTGCGATGGCCATTGCAACGCCAAAGGCGTTGGCGAGCCTTTCGAAGCCCGCGGGCGACACGATGCGACCAAGGATGGTGGCGCCCGAGCGGTCAGCGATCCGCCACACACGCACATCATCGTCCGGAAGGCGGTTCCACACGGGCAGCAGCAGTCCGGTCGCGACATTGATCGTCTCAATCTCGACCCGCGCCGCAATTTCGGCGCACTCGGCCTCCCACAGCCGCCGGAACTCAGCCTCGCCGATCGGATGCCAGTGGCTCTCGGCAAGCCGGGCATCGCGAATGCGTTCGGATGCCGCCGGGCGGATCAGTTGCCACACCGGGATCGAGCGGCCTTCATCGTCAAGGATCGGCCACGAGGCTTGCCGGAGCGCGACGCGTCCGGATCGCTCGTTGCGCAGAAATGCGCCCGGCGCGTCGCCCGCGCCGTCGCGCAACAACTTGTTCAATGGGGTCGGCCGGCGCTGGTGATGCAGCTCGAGACGGCAGAGCTTCGTCTCCGCGCCCGTCACTGGATCGCGCCGCAATATCTGCTCCTCGAGCAGCTCGACCCGCTCGGCCGCAATCGTTTCCACGCCGACATCGAGCGTGCCCGCGTCGCGCGCTTCGTCGATCCGCGCTTCGATGAGCGCGAGATATTCCTCGAAGATCGCATTCTGCGTGCTGATGCGGAGCGCCAGCAGCCGATTGAGCCAGCGCTGGATCGGCGGGAGTGTGTCGAGCATCGCGCCATCCTCGGCGGTCAACTTGAGCCCGGTCATCCGCGTGAACGTGTCCAGTGTCGTACTGGCGAGCTTGCCCCGGAACAGGAGATGATACCATTGGCCGAGCGCATCGCGGGCATAGTCGCTCTCGAGATTGTCGGCGGGGTTGAACAGGTTCTGGCCGCCGGTCTGCCGCTGGCCCCGAGTCAGGGCGCCTAGGCTGTCGAGGCGTCGGGCGATCGTGCTGATGAACCGGCGCTCACCGCGGCAGTCGGTCGTAACCGGTCGAAAGATCGGCGCGCTGGTCTGGTTGGTGCGGTTGGAGCGGCCAAGGCCCTGGATCGCGCTCGATGCCCGCCATCCCGGTTCGAGCAGAAAATGGACGCGCCGGCGATCGGCGGAACCGCAGTTGCGGTCGGCATGATAGCTTCGTCCGGTACCGCCCGCATCCGAGAAGAGCAGGATCTGCTTCCTGCCAGCCATGAAGGCGTCCGCCTCGGCGAGGTTGGACCGCGCGCTGCGGCGCTCGATGCGCTGGCGGCCCGTCGCGTCGGTCAACAGCCGGCGGCTGCGCCCAGTCACCTCGGCTACGGCATCGGCCCCGAAATGGCGAATGATCTCGTCCAGCGCGCATGGGATCGGTGGCATGGCGCACAGCCGCTCGACCAGTTCGTCGCGAGCGCGCAAGGCCTCGTTCGAATGGACCGGGTTGCCGGCGTCATCGACCATCAGCTCTGATCGCGGCTCGCCATCGGTGCCGGTGAAGACGCGCAGCATCCGGGTCGGGAAGGCGCTCATGAGATAGTCGATCATATATTCTTTGCAGTCGCAGTTTATGTCGAGCGTGGCAGCAGGAGGCGCAGGTTTCCTTCGGTTTTCCATGATTTCACTCCAGATAATATGTGGGTCAGGAGAATGTCCGGGGACGGGTCAGGCCCGTCTTCGAACGTCGGTAAGCATGGTGATCAGAGCGTCGGATGGCGGCTTGAAGCGCCCCGGCTTGATCGCAGGGGCACCGTGGGCAGCGAGAATCTGAAGCTTCTCTTCGGGATCGGCGCGCAAGTAGGTCTCGGTGCTCTGGATACTGGCGTGGCCGAGCCATAATGCGACCTTGCGAATGTCCCCCGTCGCCGCGAGCGTGTGCATCGCGCAAGAATGACGAAGCACGTGGGGTGTGACGCGCTTCTCAAGGATCGACGGCTGCTTCGTCGCTGCCGTCTTGACGTGCTCGGCCAATCGGAACGCAAATCCGTCGCGGGTCATCGGCTGCCCGTTGGCATTTAGGAATATCTCGGTGACCTCAACTTGAGGCCGGATCGCAAGCCATGCGCGCAATGCGATCTGGGTCTCCTTCCACAGCGGCAGGACCCGTTCACGTCGCCCTTTGCCCATGATGTGCATGGTGGACAGGGAGCGGTCCGGGAAATCGCCCAGTTGCAGCGTTACGAGTTCCGACACCCTCAGTCCGCCAGCATAGGTAAGATGCAGCATCGCGCGATCACGGGTGCCGAGGCGTGTCCGGGGATCGGGTGTATCGAGCAAAGCCTTGATCTCGGCCCGGTCGAGATAATCGATCAGCGCCTTGTCTGTCTTCTTGGTCGGGATTGCTCTGACACGGAGTGCCTGATCGAGGCAGGCTGGAATCCGGTACTCGATGTATCGGAAGAAGGATCGGATCGCGGCGAGCCTGCCATTGCGGGTCCGCACGCAGCTGCCGCGGCCGATCTCGACATGATCGAGGAAGGCCATGATCATGTCTGTGCCGAGATCCTCAATCTCGAGATCGGTCGGTCGGCGCTTCAGCCGATCGGCAGCGAACTGGACGAGGAGGACGAAGCAGTTGGCATAGGTCTTCACCGTGTGCGGGCTGACGGCGCGTTCGCGCGGCAGATGTTCCCGCAGATATGCCGAGAGATGGGGAGCAAGCGCCGTCATGCCGCTTCTCCTTGAAAAAGTTGCTCGCTTGCAGCCGCAATGTCGCGAAGCAGCACCGGCGTGGCTTCGAGATACCAGTACGTGTTGGCGATCGACGCGTGCCCCAGGTAGACACTGAGACCGGCCATGTGGTGGGCAATGGCTTCCCTGTCACGCGGGCAGGACTCAAGCGAGCGGACAGCGAAAGTATGCCGCAGATCGTGGAGTCGCATGCCTGCCGTACCGGTTGCCCCACGATATCCGAGAAGCCGGGCCAACCTGACGAACACGACGTGGGCGCGCACCTTGTGCGGCGCTCGCCCCCGGATCGTGACGAACAGGTCATTACACTTGGCCGGATGCTTCGCGCGGATCGCAATGTAGGCTTCGAGTGCTTTGCGCGTCGATGGCTGCAAGGTGATCAGCCGCTGCTTGCCGAACTTGCCGTTGCGGACAACCAGCCCATCCTCGACCAGATCGTCGCACTGTAGCGCGAGAGCCTCGGAAATCCGAAGTCCTGTCGTCGCCAGCAGACCGAACAGGTAATGGTAGGTGTACGGGCTGATCGTGCCTTGGGGCGAAACGTCCAACGCCGCCGTCATGATCGCCCGCACCTGGTCCGGTTCGATGATGATCGGAGTCGGGCGTGGCCGCTTGCCGCGTCCGAAAACGCCGACAGGCGGGACTTCGTGGTCTGGATCCTCGGCGTTAGCGAAAAGGCTGAAGTTACGAGCAGCGTCGTACCTATGGCGAGCCACGTTCTGCGAGCTTGCCGTGTGGCACCAGTCGTAGATGCGCTGCACTCGGGTGTGCCGGTCACCGAAGCGTCCGGCGAAAGCCGCGTATTGGCGCAGCAGTCGTTCCTGCTCCGAGAACTTCCGCCCCAAACTGCGATACAGCGAGACGTATCTGGCAATGTGCATGTTCAGCATGACGGTTCTCCCGGCCATGGCTGCGCGATCTTCATGAGCATCGGCAGGTCGACCTTGGCGTAGATGGCGGTGGTCTCGGGCGAGCTGTGGCGCAGGATCGTTCCAACGGACTCCAGTCCTGCGCCCGCGCGCAGCAAGTTGGTGGCAAGCGAATGCCGGAAAATGTGCGATCCGGTCGGCACGCCTTCGATCCCGCCGCGCTCATGCGTGCGTGCAACGATGCCAGCGATCTCCGCCGATGAGCGGAAAGAACGGAATGGGGCTTGCGCGCGCACGAACAGATGCGGATCGGCGGTCTTGGGGCGTGCCTTGGCAATGTAGTCCAGGATCGCGTCACCGACGTCTTGAGGCAATGGCAGGCGATCGGGCCGACGCGTCTTGCCCTTGACCGTCAGGTGGCCCGAGCGCCAGTCGATATCGTCGAGGTGCATATCCCGAATATCACCGGCACGCAGGCCAAGCCGGGCGAGCAGGAGAATGATGGCCTTGTCCCGAACTTCCACCGGGCGATCAGTCGGACATGCGCCGATGATCTGCTCGATCGTTGCCGGGTTGACGTGCCGGGGCAGCGTCGAAAGACGGTAGCGTTGCACTGATGGGATCGCGTGCAACAAAGCTGGACGGCAAACACCCTGCACGACCAGGAACCGAATATAGCTCCTCATTATCGTGACGAGCAGTGATGCCGAACCTGGCGTCTCCTTGCTTCGTTGTTGAAACGCCCGCCTGAGGACGGCTGCATCCCATTGTGAAGGCTCGCCGAGGATAGGCATGAGTCGCCTGATATCGGTCCGGTAGCGCCGGATCGTCTCGTCGGTCGCGCCGCGGTGTTGCTTGAGCCATGCCAGATATGCCGCCATGTGCGGGTCGTCATCCGACACCGGTTCGACTGAAGGGATGACACCCCGGCCGCGCAAGAACTCGACGAAGTGCCGAGCACCACGCCGCCGCCGCTTCGCGCCCGAGGCGACGAGTTTGCCCCGCTTGCGCCAGACCGGACATCGACAATCATGCGCGCCGTACTGGTCGATGATCGTGTCGTCGATATCGGCCCACGACTGCCGCTTGATGCGAAGCCAAGCCACAATATGCTCGGCTTCCGACCGGTAGCCCTGTGCCACTCCAGGGGCGAGTTGCAGGCTGTCGATTGCATCGGAGTAGTCGGTGAGGTGACGGGGGAGATCGTCGATCCCATCGTCGACTTCGATGTACCCTTGATCTTCGAGGAACCGGACAAAGCGCCGGACCCGCGCAGCCTGATCAGTCTTATAGGCGGCTTGCTGAGCCGAGTATCCGTGGCACCGACAACGGTGCTTCTCGAACCGTCGGACGACTTGATCGTCGAGCGTACTGACCGGGATGGCATGCATATCCAGCCAATGCAGGAAATGACGGATCGCTGCACTGTACAGGATCGAACAGGCCGCTTCCTCCTTGACCCACAGAGAGGAGAGGAAGGCGTTGAATAGGGCATCCGAGCTGGGCGGATCTTCGATCCGGAGCTGTGCCGGACAAAACAGCTCTGATGATCTTGTTCTCATGGTGGTTCCTTCGACTTGTTCAGGTCGAGGGAACCGTAATTATCTGGAGTGAAATCATGGAAAACCGAAGGAAACCTGCGCCTCCTGCTGCCACGCTCGACATAAACTGCGACTGCAAAGAATTCCTGTAATGTTGAGCTCAACATTACACGGCTTCGCGCGGACTGAGCTCGATATCGAGCACCGCGCGCTCGTCCGCGTCGAGGCTGGCGAGCCTGCGATCAAGCATGGCCTCCGCCGTCGTGACCAACTGCACCACGACATGCTGACCTTGCCTGCGATGCGCTTCGATCGCCTCGATCAGGGTCGGCAGCTTCATCGCGATCAGCACCTGACCAAAGAAGCGCTGCTTCGCGCTTTCGAAGCGCGACAGCGCCGCACCCTTCGCCTGGCCGTTGAGCGCCTTGCCAGTCATTCGATCGACCACGTTAGTGGCTTCGAGTACCGCTTCGAGATTCTGATGAATGATGCTCCACGCGTCGGCATAGGCGTCATAGATCGCGATCTGTCCGGCGGTCAGCCGATGCTCGAGCGGTGAATATTCGACGCCCCTGAACGTCAGCGCCCGCGCCGTATAGAGTCCCAGCGCCTTCAGATCGCGCGCCACGATCTCCATCGCCGCGATACCGCCGCTTGCGATCGCGGCCATGAAGGCGTCGCGACTTTCGAAAGCCGAACCCTGCCCCCACAGGCCAAGGCGCGTTGCGTAGCAGAGATTGGCTGGATCGGTTGCGCCCGTCGCCGAGATATACAGCACGCAGGCGCGCGGCAGGAGGTTCTGCAGCCGGACCCCGGCAAGCCCTTGCTCGGATCCCTTCTGCGTGCCGTGCCGGGTCTGGGTGCCAGCGGCGTTGGCAAGCTCATGCGCCTCGTCGAAGGCGATTACCCCGTCGAATTCGTCGCCGAGCCAGTCGATCACCTGATGAAGCCGGGACTGAGCGTCGTCGCGCTGCGAGCGAAGCGTGGCATAGGTGGTGAAGAGAATGCCGCTCGTCATCGTGATGGGCGATCCGAAAGGAAACGCGTCGAGCGGCTGGATATCGATCGGAAGGCCGCCGAGCGCCGACCAGTCACGCCGGGCATCTTCGATCAGCGCGCTGCTCTTGGAGATCCAGACCGCGCGCCGATGGCCGCGGCACCAGCGATCGAGGATGCAGGCCGCGACCTGCTGGCCCTTGCCGACCCCTGTGCCATCGCCGAGCATGAAGCCCATGCGATAAGCGTGCCCATGCTCGTCCGGCGCGAGCAACGTCCCGACATCGTTTGGCGAATGGCGTCCTGGCAGGTCACGTTCGAACGCTTGCCCGGCATAAATCACCGTCTCGAGCTGCGCGTCGGAAAGCGCGGCGATGGCCGCGCCGGGCAGCATCGGCCGGTAGCGCGGCATCGGCTGCGAGATCGATGACATCGCCACGGACTCGACCAGCTGGTCGGGGTGGGCACTCGCGGAAGGGATCGCCATGCGCATAAGCCGCCACGGCACATAAATACCGATCTGTTCGCCGGCCGAGGCCGGCGTCTTCAGCACCTCGTAGTCGAGCGGTCGCGGGGTTCCATCGACATCGGATGCGGGCGGATGGACTGGCCCAGCAAACCGCGCTCGACCGATCGTGGCCAACAAGCCGCTGGGACGCGGCGGCGACAAAGGCAAAGCTGCCGCTGGGGCGGACGGCGGCGGCTCTCCGCCCAGCCGCGGCGGCAGCGCGAGCACAAGGTCCAGCGCCTTGTCCAGGCTCGAGACCGTTGCGCGCTCGGTCACGCCCGCCCATCCCTTGTCGAACACGCAAAGGCGGACCGAGATGGATGTCCCATGCTTGGCAAAGGGCTGGCCGGTGATCGTGATCTCGGCCCGCGGCGGCACGATGCGGCCGACGGCCTCATATCCGGCCGCCCCTGCGCCATCCTGAGCAAAGGCCGGCGACATGATCGCGACACAGCGGCCTCCTGGCGCGAGGCGCAGCAGCACCGATCTGAGATGGCGAGCGCCGGCATGGCGGTCCCGCCCGCGTTGTTCGCTGCGCGCGAAGGGCGGATTGATCAGGACGACCGTCGGGACAAGATCAGCCGGCAGAATATCGTCAATGAATTCCGCATCGGCGATCGAGACCGGTGCGCCGAACAGCGCACCCAGCAGCCCGGCGCGCAATGGGTCGCGCTCGTTGAGCACAAGCCGGCAGCCTTCCCGGCCGGCAAAGGCCGCCAGCATGCCCGTCCCAGCCGACGGCTCGAGGACGACATCGTCCGTCCGAAGCGCGGCGGCGCGCGTCACGAGCCATGCCAGCGGGAGCGGCGTCGAGAATTGCTGCAGATCGACCTGTCGCTCGCTGCGGTAACTCTGGGTGGGCAGCGAACGACCAATGCCCTCCAACTCGCGCAGAAGCTGGTAGGGGGCGGGCCCCTCAAGGACGCCCCAGTCGGGGTTCAGCACCAGCCTGGCCTGGGCGATTTCAAGGGCATCGTAGGCTGCCCGCATCGACCAGTTTCCCGACGCATCCGATCCACCGAATATCTCGGTCATCAGGGCGCATAGGCTGCGGCGGGATATTCCACTTCCCTGTCCGAGCTGCTCGAGCAGGCAGCTCGCGACCTTCGTCAGCGAGGAGACCCAGCCGGCATGATGATCGGGGTCCGCGCCGTGATCGGTGCCGGCCTTGAGCGAAAGAGACATGAAATTACCTCCGGGAGCTGGGAACGAGGCCCACCGGCCTCATGCCTTCACCGCCCCCTTCCTCCGACCGGTCGAGCCGACGCCGGAAACCAAAGGCCCGCAGTACAGCTTCATTGCGCTGGGGCGGCTGCCTCGAGCGTCAAATCGCGGCCGCCCGAACGGGGACCGCGCGAAGGCGACCCCCGTCATGCGGGCCAGTCAGGCGGCGCTTGCGAGCGGACCGGTCTCGCCGAGCGAAGGGTCGGCTGGCAGAGGGACACCTAAAGCCGCGTCCGCGACCGCATCCATCGTAGCGGACCCGTCGCCGGCGCCATCGGGTTGCGCCGCCTCTTCCACGGGTTCAGGCGCAAATCGCATCGCGGCGGGCAACCAGCTGAGCGCGCGAGCCTTGATGTCCGCTTCGATGATGACCTGCCCACCGAACAGCTTTTCGGCGGCTGCGGCGAGATCGAACTTTCGCGAAGCGGCGTAGCGGCTCATCAACTCGACCCCGCCGATCGCTTCGAACAGCGCCAGGATTGCCGGCTTGGTGATACGGTCGAAGAAGCTGCGCGCGGTGGGCCGCCACCACGCCGCGACATCGATTTCGAGCTTCGCGCCAAGATGATTGAGGAAGCTGCTGCCCTCGCGCCCGTCGGGCACGGCATGGAGCGTGCGCGACACTGCCCAGGCGAGCCAGGCCGCGCGCTTCTCGTCGTCCAGCGCACAGAACGCATCGTATCGCGCCTCCATCTCCTTGTGCTGGGTCCAGCTGCGATCAAGCGCGCCTTCAAGCTTCGTCCAGGCGTCAGCCGCTGCCATCCCACTCTCGAAGCCGTGGACGCGCGGGCTTGGTGCATTGGCGCGAAGCTCGCTCGGCATCATATAATAGCCTGACACCCTCGTCGCATTGTCGACCATGATGAAGGTGCCGAGGTCCAGCGCGAAGTGCGGATCGCTGGCGACATGCACGGCGAGCAACTCGGCCTTCATCGTGGCGAGCTCGTCGTGCAGTCGCTGGCTATACTGGACCTGATGCGACTCTGGTTCATCGGCGTCTTCCAGTTCATCGGCCTCACCCGCGGCGTCAACAGCAGGTCCCTCGGCAACGACGGGGTCGGCGTAGAGTTGCTCATGGATGCGCGGCTGGCCGTCCGGCCCGATCACGACATAGGCTATGGCCGACGCACGCACGCTGCTCATCGGTGAGCATTTCACCGGTATCCGCGAGCGTCTCGAGTTCCTCCTCAAGCGCCTCGATCCGCTCGGATTGTGCCTCGTCATAGCCGTCGGCCGCTTCCGCCGCTTCCTCGATCGCCATCAGCTCGGCCTCGATCTCGCGCTTGCGGGCATCCGCGTCAGGTGAGAGCGGGATCGGTTCGCCGTGAACGCGTGCAAGATGGCAGGTCTCGCTATAGGGCACATGGGGTGCGGGCACGTGTCGGACCTCGCCAAAGCCTTCGCGTTCGCGCAGGCTCGCGGCTGCCTCGGCGAGCTTCTCCTCGGCAAGTCGATCAACAATGTCGCCGTCGAGCCAGATTTCGGTTACGGCATCGGAGAACAGGTCGCCATCCACCCGCCCTCCAGCCGCCTCATAATCCGCGCGCCCGACGAACAGCGCCTTGGGATCGCCGCCCTTATAAGCGCCGGCCGCGAGCATGCGCCGGATCTCGTTGACGTTGTTGCCGTAATAGCTGCTCGACATCTGTTCGAAGACGCTTGCCTGTCGAGCGATATCGGAAGTGCTGGCATAGGCAATCGCGACATCGAGCGTGATCGCGCCGTCACGAAGCGCTTCGAAGACCGGTTCGGCGAGGTTGGCGAGGCGGAGCCGGCCGCGGACGAAGCGTTCGGTCAGCCCGAAGCGCTTGGCAATATCGGCCGGCGTCTTGTTCTCGATCTCGATGATGTCCTGGAAGGCCCGGCAGGCATCCGCGGGATTCATCTCGAGGTTGAAGAAATTCTCCGAGAAGCTGATCTCCAGCGCATCCTTGGCGTCCTTGAGCACCTTGATCGGGATTTCATAGTCCGCTGGAAAGACGCCGGCCGCGATGTTCGCGTGGATGCCATCAAGACGCCGCCCGCCAGCGATGATGCGGTAATGGCCCTTCTTCCGCGCAACCGGCAGCGCGACCAGATTCTGGATGAGGCCGTTGACGGCTATGTTTGCGGCGAGCTGCGCGTCGGCCTCGGGGTCCGAGGATTTCCGGACGTTCGATGGCGACTTCTCGCAGTTTGCCGCCTTGGCGTAGATGATGTCGGTCATGTGCTACCTCCAGTGCGGCCGGCCTGACCTTCAGACCGCATGCCGCACTGGCCCAGCTTCCCCCTCTCCTTCATCCAGCAGGATGTCGTTCCAGTCCTTGTGGCCGCGCCATGGCCATTGCGTCCGAAGATCGAGACCCTCGCGAGCATAAGCACGGCGCGCCTTGCCCTCCCCGATCCGGCCACTGCGATCTGCGTCCGGCAGCAGCGTGAGGCGCCGCACCGTGGAGGGTATGATGACGTGAGCAAGTCGCTCGCTCCCGAGCGTAGCCCATACCGGTATGCCGAGCAGTTGGTGGGCAGCCAACGCCGACTCGATGCCCTCGGCCAGGCCAAGCTCGGCCTGTGGTGGCGCAAGTCGGACGGCCGCGTCCAACGGCCTGCCCAGCCCAAGCTTAGGCTTTTGCAGATTGGCGGCAAGCTGGCCTTCTTCGTCCAGAAACAGGCGCTGGATGGCGATGACCTCGTGCGCCCGCTCGAGCGCCGCAATGATCGCGGGACGGAACTGAGCACGGCTCGCTGGCCCGAGCGGCGTCGCCGGATGATAACGCAGTCCTCGGGAAGGCAGCGAAAGACCGCGGGAAATGAGGTAGCGCTCGCCAAGCGATCCGGCGATCGGCAATGCTGCGTCCCAGATCCGGCGAGCAGCTTTCGTCATGCTTGGAGCACCGGTGGCGAGCACAAGCCTGTGCTCGGGATAAGCTAATGCGGGGATGGACAGGTTGCGGCGCCGCAGGGCACGCAGTACGTCGATGGTGTCGCACCCTGCGAAGCATTTGAACAAGAGGCTTCGCGTGCCGAGTCTGATCGACAGGCTCGGCGTCCGATCCATATGGGCTGGGCAGCGGCACATTGCGCTGCTGCCATGCCACTCGCCACCAAGTTGTTGGGCAAGCATCATCGCCGATCGTCGCAGGTCGTGAAAGGAAGATGTGGAGCGCATGGGTTCACCTCACCTCCCCGCCCCCACTCCGCTCCTCCGAAAAATAACCAAATCAGATGCGGATCTCTGGTCTTTTTCGACGTAAATATATTAACTTGCGACTGAGCAGCAGCAGCGGGAGGATCGCCTTACAGCCGGAGGAGCGTAAGCGATGCCAACTGCGATCTACAAGGAAATCAACGAATTCCTGTCGGTCCGCGAACTTGGCCAGCTTGAGGAGCGGCTCATCCGGATGACCCGCGATCTTGGTTTCGACCACTTCGCCTTGGGGCATCATGTCGATTTGCGCGCCTCTGCGGAGGACGCGCTGCGGCTCAGCAACTATCAGTCGGAATGGATCGAGCGCGCGCTCACGGAGCGTTATTATGCAAACGATCCGATCCACCGGGCCAGCACGCGAACTGCGACCGGCTTTTTGTGGTCGGATGTCGCCAAGCTGATCCACCTGACCCGCCGCGATCGAGAGATACTGAAGGCGGCGCGCGGCTATGGCTTGAGCGAGGGGTTCACGGTTCCCGTGCACGTGCCGGGCGAGTATCGGGGGACTTGCTCCTTTGGTGCCAGCTCCTTCGAGCGCCTGGTGCTGAATGCCTTGCCGCTGGCGACCATGATCAGTTCCTATGCGTTTGAGGCCGGGAGGCGCATTCTGCGCGATCAACGGCGCATGCCGAGCCAGTCCGACGCGGTTCCGATCCTCACCGATCGGCAGCATGACGCGCTGGTGCTCGTCGCTCGCGGCAAGGCAGATGCCGAGATTGCGCAGTTGCTCGGCATCTCACCCGCGACTGCCCACGAGCATGTCGAGAATATCCGTCGCGCCTATGGCAATGCGCAGCGACCCTATCTGGTCGTTCGCGCGTTGTTCGATGGCCAGATCTCCTACGGGGAGGTCTTTCGGCGCTGAGCAACCCCCTGATCAGAGGGTGTCCCACAATCGCGACGTGCGACAACTGAGCTTCCGCTACAAGGCGGGAGCTTACCATGATCCAGATTTTGAAGGGCGCTGTGGCGCCCGGCGCCTGCCCGGTGCGAGACGACATGCACCGGGCGCGAAAGCAGGTATTCGTCGATCTGCTGAAATGGGAGGTACCGGTCGTCAACGGCGCGTTCGAGCGCGACCAGTTCGACACGGCCGACGCGACCTATCTGATCGAAACGGACAGCGCCGGAGCCCACCTTGGCTCGTTCCGCCTGCTGCCCACTGACCGTCCTCACATCCTGGGAGAATTGTTTGCCAACCTGTGCGACGGCGACGTGCCTGCGGGACCCGATATTCTCGAGATCACGCGCGGTTGCTTGTCGCCCAAGCTGCGCGCGGCCGAGCGCCTGAAACTGCGCAACCGGCTGATAAGCGCAGCGGTCGACTACGCGCTTGATCATCACGTTAGCGCTTTCACCTGCGTCGCAGATTCCGGATGGCTCACACAGATCCTGGCGATGGGCTGGGATTGCGAATTGCTCGGCATGCCCCGGCTCGTCAACGGGGTCACCACCGGAGCCCTGCGGATCGCAATCGAGCCGCGCACGGTCGATATCCTGCAAGCGGCCGGAACCTATGTCGCTGGCGGTCTGCGCGAACGTGCTGCCACGCCGCTGGCGGCTTGAGGGTTCACGAGATGACCCATCTATCTCAGCGCTTCACTCCCGAAGCCGTCGCGCATTGGTCGGCCGCCCTGCGCCACCACGGTTATTGCATCATCCCGGACGCAATCGACGCGGCCACGGTTGAGGCGCTCACGGCCGATCTGAGCCAAGCATTCGAGGAAACGCCGGTCTCCAGCGGCCCCTTTTACGGAGCATGGACCAAACGTTTTCACAGCCTGCTCGCGCGATCTGCATGGATGGACAAGTTCGTGCGAGACCCGCTGATCCTCGCGATCGCTGAGCACATCCTGCTCCCCGGCTGCGAGACGATACAGCTCAATTTGACCCAGGCGATCGAAATTCTGCCGGGCGGTCGCGAGCAACCGCCGCATCGCGACCAGGATATGTGGCCGGTCCGTCAACCGGGTCTCGAATATCTGCTGAACGTGATGTGGCCGTTCACGAACTACACGGCAGAAAATGGCGCCACCATATTATGGCCGGGGAGCCATCAGCGACAGGACGAGATCGCGATCGATCCGCGAGAAGCGGTGGTGGCGGAAATGCCGCCCGGGAGCGCATTGTTGTTCCTCGGCTCGACGCTCCATGCCGGCGGCGCCAACCGAACGAACGTGTCACGGCGCGGCATGATCGTCAGCTACAGCCTAGGTTGGTTGAAGCCCTATGAGTTGCCCTGGCTGGCCTACCCGCCGCATGTTGCGCGGACCTTCCCGCGCGAACTCGCAAAGCTGGCCGGCTACCGCTCGCATCGCCCCAATCTCGGGACGTTCGAAGGCCGCTGTGCCTCGGACCTGCTCATCTGCGACGAACAATTGAAGGGGGCAGTCGATGTGCTGCGGCCCGAGCAGGCCGCGTTGATCGAGCAATATTATGCCGGCGCCTTTGACTTCGTGGCGCGGGCCGAAGCGGGTGGCGGTGATGCCACCGGCCGCAGCAGCTGACCGACAACGTCCTGTGCGGCTCGAGGGCCGCGCGCTGGCGCTGCTTGCGCTTCGCATGCACGTCGTCATAGGCGGACGCCTCGGGCACGACTTGTTCTCAGCGCCAGCCTGGGAAATGCTCCTAGATCTGTATGCTCGCGAGGACCATCGCCCGGTGTCACTGACCAGCCTTTGTCACGCCGCTTCAGGCACGCCACGTACCGCATTGAACACGATCAACCGCATGGTGCATCGCGGCTTGCTCGAGCGCTCGCCGGATCCTGATGACGGCCGCCGAATTCATGTGCATCTCTCTGATCGTGCGATTGCTCTACTTGATCAATGCCTGAGCGAGCTTGACGCGCTGGTCGGCGCATGGCGCTGCTGAACCCTCACTTGCTTCGGCATCAGATGTGCTGCACACTAACGATTACAGACGCGGCCCGGCCGGCGACCCGTCTATTTATTGATCTGCCTGGCATCACGAGCGCCGAACCGCAGGTTCGCCGCAAGCATCGGCTCCCCTGTCCGGCATCCGCGGGATGCAGCGCTCATGCCCAATATCTCCGTCTATTTCGACCCACGCTCGCGTGTGCCGAACCGCTTGGTCTGCTGAACGATGCTGGACCGGCAGAATGTGGAGCTAGAGCAAGACGATCGGCAGGCCGTACAGGAACAGCTGGCCGGCCTGTATCGTGATCGCGCGGGGATGCTGCGCCGCTATCTACGCACCCGATTTCGGGTCAACGACGATGGCGAGGACCTTGTGCAGGACACGTTTCTGCGCCTTGTGGCGCAGCGCTCCCTTGCCCAGATCAAGAACCCAGACGCCTACCTCAAACGCACGTTGCGCAACCTGGTCATCGACGCGGCCCGGCGGGCAAAGGTCCGGCCTCAGCTTGTCGTCTTTGAGGGAAACGAACCGGCGGTTCGCGCCAATCAGGCCGACGGACTGGAGTATGCAGAGATGCGGGAGCGGTATCGCGCCATTGTCGATCAACTGCCGCCTAGAACCCGCGAGGTCTTCCTTCTACATCGTGTCGAGGAATGCAGCGTGAAGGACATCGCGGCCCGTCTTGAGATCAGCACACGCACGGTAGAGTGGCACGTAGCACAGGCAATCCTGCGCATCAGCGCTGACTTGGACCGCTGATGAGCAACGAAGCAATGTCCGAGGATCAGCCGAACACCTTGATGCAGGAAGCTGCGATGTGGTTCGCGCGAATGCGCGGTCCGGAAGCTGACCATCACCGCGTGCACTTCGAAGCGTGGCTCGCCCGAGGCGCACTGCACCGGCAAGCGTACAATCGCGCGGCCGAAATCTTCAGCATGGGAAAAGTCCTTGCTTCGGACGATCCAAATGCGCCGCCGGCCTCCCCTGCCCCCGCTGCGTCGCGCCCGGTATCGAAGGCGCTGGTCGCCGCTGGCGGAATAGCCATGATGATCGCAATAGCGCTCGCGGCAAGCAGTTCGTTTCTAAGCCCCGCGCGAGATACAGGGATCGGCACAGACCACCAAGTCGCGGAATTCAGGCTAGATTTGGCGACAACACCCGGAGAGCGGCGTGCGCAGCAGCTGCCGGACGGGTCATCGATCATTCTCGCTCCAGCCAGCCGAGTGCGCGTCAGGTTCGATGCAGATCGCAGGGACCTGTCACTTTTGAGGGGCCGCGCCAGGTTCGAAGTTGCGCATGAGGCGCGGCCGTTCGTTGTGCAAGCGAATGGCAACCTTGTAACCGCGCTGGGTACGATCTTCGATGTTAGCATCGGACCGGGGAAGGAAGTGTCAGTTGCCTTGCTCAGGGGAGCAGTGGAAGTTGTGGAGAGAGACAGCGAAAGGAAGACGATCTCCAAGCGGCGCCTTCAGCCAGGACAGTCTGTTACGCTAATGCCTTCGACCTCTATAGCGAGTCCTACTCCGCTTTCTGGCAGTGGCACAGGGATAGATGGCGACAGGTCGAGTCCCGCAGCCATCCATGACTTCGAGGGTGTACGTCTTGCCGATTTGATCGCCGAAGCAAATCGGACGGCCTCGCGTCCGATCGTCCTCGATGAGCCTTCGCTCGGCGACTTGCGGATCTCGGGTCGGTTCGATCTGCGCGATACCGCGAAGCTGGCGACCCGTACAGCAGCCGTATTTTCACTTCGAACTGATATGTCCGACCCGTCTCAGATCGTCTTGGCAAGACGTTGATCGTAGAACCTCGGCCGTTGTCGTACGAGCGCTTAGCACCCATTCGGAAGATAATGGTGCGCTTTATGGTGAGCGGCTGAACTTTCTTCCGCTTTGACCCCGTAGTTCGTTGCTGGCTGCGTCTCTGTTCTCGCAGCGCCCCTGTCGAGGCGCTTGGGCGGGGGATTTCAAATGCAGAGCATCCGATTTCGGCGTCATCTCATGGCAGGTGCAGCGTCCTTACTGGTTCTAGCGGGAACGGTCGCAAACGCGCAGGGCGGTGCGCGACGAGACTATACGATCTCTGCTCAGGATCTCGACAGCGCGCTTCGTGAGGCCGCGCGTCAGTCTGGTCGGGAAATCCTATTCTCCTCCGCCTCAGTCGCGGGCCGATCAGCGCCTGCTCTGCAGGGCCGCTATACGGTTGAGGAAGCCGTACGTCGTCTACTTCACGGCACGAACCTCGAAGTATCATTTGAGGCCGGCGGGATCGTGATCCGGGAGCAAGCCAGGGAACAGGAAGGGCAAGACGGCGCGTCCGCGGGCCAAACCGGCTCGGGCGAGGCCGGCGGAATCCTGGTGACAGGCTCGCGGATTGCCGGATCGACGCCATTCTCGCCCACGATCACGCTGAAGCAACGCGAGATTGCAGATGCTGGGTTCAATAACCTGGGAGATCTTATCCGCTCGATCCCGCAAAATTACAGCGGCGGCCAGAATCCTACAGTGGCTGGCGGCGGCAACCAGGGCGCAGCAAACCAGAATACGACTTCATCATCAGCCCTAAATCTGCGTGGTGTTGGCGCGGACGCCACCCTCACGCTCCTGAACGGCCATCGAATGCCGTACGATGCCGTACGTCAAGGCATCGACATCTCAGCCATTCCACTGGCGGCTATTGATCGGATCGAAGTCGTAACCGACGGTGCCTCCGCCATTTATGGATCGGACGCGATAGCCGGGGTCGCGAACATCATCCTGAAACGCAGCTTCAAGGGCGCTCAGGCCTCAGTTCGATTTGGATTGGCCACTGATGGTGGCTATGAGCAGCAACAATATTCGCTGGTCGGCGGCGGCGTTTGGAATTCCGGCGGCGTCGTGATCACAGGCGATTTCTCGCGATCGACGAACATTGTCGCGCGCGATCGCAAGTTCACGCGCAATCTCGACCCAAGTGCCTCGCTCGTGCCCATGATCCGGCAGTTCAGCTCCGTCTTGAGCGGCTATCAGCGGATCCGCGATGACCTACGCTTCGACTTCGATGCGACCTACAGCCACCGGCGGTCCGAGACGCACTCGCCTTCAACCACGACGGCAAGCTACCTGACGGCCGGCGCGCTGATCATGCCGCGAGTGAAGTCATTTTCGGTGTCCCCATCCCTCCGCTGGGCGCCAGCTGCAGGCTGGGAGGTTTATGCCAGCGGCACCTATGGTGAAAGCCGCGCCAGCGTCGTATCGACGCTGTACTCGGCCGGCACCCAGTTTCTGCAAGCACTTGTCGATTATGACAACACGCTGAAATCGGCGGAAGCGGGAGCAAGTGGTCGTCTATTCTCTCTTCCCGGCGGCCCGCTGCAACTCGCCGTGGGTATCGGCTTTCGTTCTAACACGCTCGATGCGTTCACTCGCACGGTGCGAGCCGGTTCCCAGACGGTCGGGGCAGATTTCCGGCGGGGTCGTGACAGCAGCTACGCGTTCGCCGAAGCACGCCTTCCATTGGTGGAGCCGCAAAACGACATCTCACTCGTTCATCGTCTGACATTCAGCGGCGCGCTGCGATACGAGGATTATGGCGTTGTCGGAAAGGTCACGACGCCCAAGTTCGGGATGCTCTACGCCCCGTCAGAGGACATGGACATCAAGGTCAGCTGGGGCCAGTCGTTCAAGGCAGCCACGCTGAACCAGCAATTTCAGCAGAAGTTCGTGGCGCTGCGGCTAGCGACCGCCTACGGCGCGTCCGGCTTTCCCGCTGGCGCCACCGTCCTCGACCTGGCCGGCGGAAATCCTGATGACCTTGATCCCGAGCGCGCTGACAGCCTGAGCAGCACGCTTGCAATCCATCCTCGCGCGCTCCCCGACGCACTGATCGAACTCAGCTATTTCAATGTGCGCTACAAGGACCGCATCATCGCACCGATTGCGTCGTCGCTCGGGCTGCTATCGAACCCGATCTACTCCAACTTGATCACGTTCAACCCGACCTCAGCGCAGATTGCTGCTGCGTTGGCTGGCGCCCCCGCGGGCGTGTCCAACGAGGCCGGCACGCCCTTCGACCCCGCTCGCGTAATAGCGATCGTCAACGGCCTGAACCGGAACTCTGCAAGCCAGTCGATCGAGGGCGTCGACATCAGCCTGCGTTATCGGTTTGTCATGGCCGGAGGCGGGCGACTGACCTTGCTGGCCAGCACAAGCTATCTTGAGAGCGAGCAAGTCTTGATCGAGGGCCAGCCAACGGTTGATCTCGCCGGCACGATCTTCAATGCGCCACACTGGCGCGCGCGCGGTGGTTTTCAATGGGAGGACGGCGGGCTGACGATTACCTCCTTCGTCAATCATGTCGGCGGAAACGAAGATCGTCGGACGACCCCCATCAGGCCAGTCGGTTCACTTACGACGGTGGACGCGGCGCTGACCTATCGCGTCGAAGAGAGCAATTCGGTCCTTGATGGCCTGGAGCTGTCGCTGGCGGCCTCGAATTTGCTGAACACACCCCCGGATCGGATTCGCCAGACACTGGCGATCGACCCAACCTACGACTCGACGAACTACTCGCCCGTGGGCCGTTTCATCAGCTTCACGGTGCGCAAGACATGGTGAGCTTACAAGCGCCAATCACGGCCTTTGCTCGTGTGGCGACGATTGCATTCGCCGTCACACTGCCGCTTTCGGCTGAGGCAGAAAATTGTACCGACATCCTGCCGCCGCTCTCGGCTGCCGGGATCGAGTCACGAGATATCGACCCACTCGATCTCGCGCGCCTTCGTGACATGGGGCCCAACCCGGACATGGTCATGAACGACAGTCCGATCGCCGTTTCGCCCGATGGAGGTCGAATCGCCGTCCATTTGCGTCGCGGCAATCCGGCAAGTAACAGCTTTTGCCAGGCTTTGGTGGTGGTGGATCTGGCCAAGACCAAGCGACCTGCCGTCATCGACCAAGGCGGCGATCTGATCCGCATCCGCTTCAAGCGAGGACCGCTCGAACAGTATCTCGCGGGCGATGCTCAAATGATCCGGCCAATCTGGTCGCCGGACGGACGCCGAGTGGCGTTTCTCAAGCGTCAGTCAGTTCATAATCAGGTGTGGATCGCGGCTGCTGACGGCAGCGGAAGCCGCCAGCTCAGCGACGCTCCAGTTCATGTTGAGGCATTCGACTGGAACCGCGATGGCTCGGCGATCATCATTCGCACGCGCCCCAAACGGATCGAGGCCATCCAGCGCATCAAGGCGGAGGCGCTGACTGGATATGTATATGATGAGCGCTGGTCCCCGGTCGCGAGAAACTCGCCCTCACACCGGGAACCGGAGGACAGCCAGATCGAAGCAATTAGCCTGACCGGGCAGACGCGAACGGCGTCACTCGAGGAGCGGCAGATATTGTCGCGACTGGACGATGCGCCGGAGGGCGCGTTCTGGTTCTCGGCGAACGAGGCCGGCACTGCCTGGTTCGCACCCCGTGATCGCAACGACAGCTACAGGGTCGGCCAGCTGAAGTTTCGCAGCAGCAAAGGCACGACGATTGTCTGTCAGGCAGCGAGCTGCACCGGCAGACCAAATGGAGTCTGGCTCCAGCAAGATGGCAAACAGCTCTTCTTCCTGCGCCGCACCGGCTGGGGAAACAGCCAGGTCAGCCTTTACATCTGGACGCTTGGTCAAGACGAGCCACGCCGAGTCCTGACCACCCGCGATCATCTGCTCGGATGTCGATGGGCAGGATCTCGCCTTCTGTGTGCACTGGAGCAATCGGACCGCCCTCGGCGGATCGTTAGCATCGATCCAGCAACCGGCGCGATGAGGGAGGTTTTCGATCCCAATCCGGAATTTCGCTACTTACGGCTCGGCAAAGTCGAACGCCTCGAATGGTCCAACAATCGCGGCATTCAAATCTATGGCGATCTCGTCATGCCGCCCAGACGAAAGCCGCAGGAGCGAGTTCCGCTTCTGCTGGTGCAATATCGCACGCGCGGTTTTCTTCGCGGCGGTACTGGCGACGAAATGCCGATCTATGCACTCGCCGCGCAGGGCTTTGCGGTGTTGAGCATAGAGCGCCCAGCCGATGTTGCCGACCTAGCATCGACGACCGATCCTGCCGAGCGGATCAAACTGAGCTATGGCGACTGGGCTGACCGCAAGAGCGTCATGTCGGCTTATGCGACGGGTATCGAACTGCTCGACCGACGCGGTCTGATCGACCGGAAGCGGGTCGGAATTCACGGGTTCAGTGACGGCAATGTTTCAATGCGCTACGCTCTCCTCAATAGCTCGATGTTCTCGGTCGCTGCTGGTGCGGCATGTTGCGAGGAGCCCAAGACGCATTTTCCACTGCTCGGATTGAACGGCGCGGCGCAACTGCGGGCATATCATTACCCCGCATATAACGATCGAGGCGAGGAATTCTGGCAACCCTATTCGATCGCCCTCAACGCGGCTCGGTTCCGGATACCACTCCTGATCCAGGCATCCGATGACGAGTATCTCGCTGGGCTAGAGACGTTCACTTCGCTGCGCGAGGCAGGCGCGCCGATGGACATGATTGTCTTTCCGGACGAGCATCATACGAAATGGCAGCCGGCGCACCGCCTCGCCATGTACCGGCGATACATTGCGTGGTTCAGTTTTTGGCTGAAAGGCGATGCAGGTCCATTCGCCAGATCCGAGGACGTGGATCGCTGGCAGAAGCTCAGACTCGGAACCACTCCTCCATCAGGTTAAGGCTGAGCGGTGACGGACCCAAGATTCGGCATCGGTTAGCGTAAGCATCCTGATATAGTCAAAACCCTGCACATCGATCGGTCGGGCAAAAAACGCTTCGATCGCCCGCCGATCGAGCAAGCCCTTTGCGCATAGATGCCCTTCCAGCAGGTGGTTCATCATCGCTCCCCGCCGTTCCTCGACGATTTGTCGGTAGAAGCCGCCCGGCCCTCCCTTCGAATGCCGACCCGACGTTGCGGGAGGCAGGTCACCGGCGAATGCGCGTCTCGCGACGGCCCGGTCGTGGCCGTCCGCGACCCACTGCCACGACTGGATCGACAGACAGAGTTCCATGACTGGTTGCGCCAATAACGGCGTCACCATCTCCAGAGCGGCGGTGCGAGCGAACCCCTCGCAGAAATTCTGAGGCCGCATGATCGCGGCGATATGGGCTGCACGACCAGGAAGCGCACCGTCGGGCGCATTTAGCCAACTGTGCAAAGGCGCGTCCAAACGTGCCAGCGACGTCGCATCCGCGGTGAGAAACCTTGGATCAGCCTTCCAATTATACTTGGCCGCGCGCTGGGGAAGCTTCCTGATGGCTCGTGAGAGGGCGGTACGCACACTGCAACCTGTCAACTCGCAGATATCTAGCACGGTCCGCCATGCGGAGAGTCGCTCGCCCGGACTTCGCAGCCGATCAGCTATCGGTGTGGCTGTCGGCATCAGGCAGAACACATTATCCCCGGCGTTACCCGTAAATAGCGCATCGGCGGAGGTTTCCGCAGCCACCCCCAAGTTGATGCGATCGAACGCCTGCCGTCCGGCGGCCCCAACCGGGCGCGGCAGGTGCCCCGCGCTCGAGCGGCCAATGTCCACATCGTCAGTGCGATACTCGCGGTGGAGCAGTTCAAAGCCGCAATGGTCTGCGACAAGGCGAGCGTGCTGACGTTCGTTGCCTTCCGGGCCGGGCGAGATCAAGTTCAAGCCTACAGTATTGGTGCCCCGCAACGCCGCTGCGACAATTGAGGAATCCAGCCCTCCTGACAGGCAGAGTTGGATGCGCTCGAATCCTGTTGCAAGCGCTCTGATCGTTCCGCGCACGCATGATCGGACAGCTTCGTCCAACTCGCGGTCATCGAGTTCAGTCGACGTGACGTGATCCCATGGCGACCATATCTGTCGCTGGCCACAATAGCTCGAACCGCCAATTCCCAGCAGCCAACCCTGTTGCAGCTCGTAGATGTCTCGCAACGTGGTCGGGCGCCGGCGCAGCGCTGGATACAGCAAGTCGCTGGCGAGCACACCCCAGTCTATCTCTGCTTCAATCAGACCGGCCTGAATCGCAAGGTCAACGTCCGAGAAGAGAAGCACATACCCAGGCGCTTCGTTGACATAACAAGGAATTGCTCCGCTCGGGTCACGATAGACTTGGACGGATCCTGACGTGCTCCCCAAAGCTCCTCCACTCATAAGTAGAGTCCGGGGTTGCCAGGGTGCCCTGGCGGGTGGGGTTGTGCAACCCGCCTGGCAGCGGCGGGCGTCAGCCCGCCTATCCCGCTATGCGGCCGCACGTGGTTGTAGTCGTCGCGCCATGCCCGCAGCACCGAGCGCGCATGGCTCAGGGACGCGAACAGCGTCTCGTTCAGGCATTCGTCGCGCAAGCGACCATTAAAGCTCTCGACGTAGCCGTTCTGTTGCGGCTTGCCCGGCGCGATGTAATGCCACTCGATCTGCCGGTCCTGCGACCAGCGCAGGATTGCCAGACTGGTCAG
>JAESGN010000421.1_pt1 | contig 40536 bp, 38 predicted proteins | sample 9269731 | NCBI WGS metagenome assembly JAESGN01 (sample SAMN15720683, study PRJNA650826) | algae metagenome | isolation source: Mojavia pulchra JT2-VF2 and co-occurring heterotrophs from desert soil | place: USA: Cadiz Valley, Joshua Tree National Park, CA | collected 1998-06-08
ACCTGCCTAGCGGCTCCCGCCAAAAGCCAGTGATGAAAATAGCAATTCATCCCATCTGAGCGAACCACATCGGGTTTAAATGCTCTTGCCTGTGCTAAAAAGCCAATAACTATCTATACTGCTGTTACCAAGACAGCAGGCAAGGCAAGCTGATGGCACTGCCACATATTTTCTCCGGCTCAGTATCAAATTCATTGTTTGGCCTTGAGTTGCTGAATCAGCTTACGCTCAGATAGGGTCAACAGATTCCACACAGCAGATTTAAACTCAGGAGTCCAATCTTTTACTAGCTCCTCAATCATCTCCCAGGACTGCAAAGCAATACAATCGCTAATCCGTTCCGCATTAGTAATAACGTCGGTGTTCGCATGATCACCATCACTATCACAACCCGCTTCATTAGAATCAGCATTACCTTGAGTGTTGCCTAATTCCCCATCTGACAAAGATTCATCTGTTGTTGTCGAAGGCATCTCTACTGGTGACGGCGACTGTGATGGCAACTGTGACGGTACTGATGACGGCGCGAAACCCTTACTCTGATTGCTTTGTGATGGCGTTGAGATTTTGGGCGACTCTTGGGGCTGATTTTCTAGCAAAATTGATTGAGTGTTTGGCAGTGAGGGTAAATTTTCTCCAACGAGTAGATCCAATTTTTGATTTTCGATTTTTTCTTCAATCAAATCAGGGATTGTGCTGTCACCTGCATCAAAGTCCTTATTTATCAGGGATTGTGAGCCGTCACCTGTGCCATCACCTGTGCCATCACTACTGCCGTCACCTGCATTAATTCTTTGAGCCAGGGTATAGTCATGAGTTGGGATATGGTCATCCATGCCCACAATTCTTAGACGCAATCCGCGAATGAATTTCCCGGTCTTGGTCGCTTCTTTTTCTACCTCCCAGCCCAGGACACTGCGGCACAACTCTAATAAATCAGGGGAGAAGTTATTGTGATGTTTGGCATGATTCCCCGATTTACGGCAATAGCTGTTATACGAGCCGAATAATGTCACCGGAGTAGTCCCGTCTTCTCCTTCATGGCGATCGCTGCCGACTGGGGTTTTCGCCATTGGGTCATAAATGACGTGCTGGTTAATCCAAGCAGCGATGGAATCTACGCGGGTGCGGTTTTCCCAAAATTCCAAGGCACATTCGGGAATCTCTTGTAATCCCAGTAGCACGTTTGTAACGTGTTCATCGGGGATGCTCAAAACATAGTTGGTAAACGCGGATAGTTCCGGTGCAAATACCACTTCTAAGTTGCGGCGTTTTGAGGGTGGCACTTCTTTCTGACAAGGGACAGTAATCACTCGGCGTTTGACGCGGCTGGCTGATTCGCCCATGAAAATCGGCAGGTTGGACAGCACTAATACCATGCCGTCATAGCGATATGGAAACGCCTTTTTCCCTTTCTCCTCTGCCCTGATAAAGTCTTCCCCAGTTAACGACAGGAATTTCCCCAGCTTACCAGTTTGCTTGTCTTCGTCTGGGAACAGTACCAAGCGCTTGCGGTAAGCGTTAGCTCCCTCAAATCTGTTGCCGCACCATTCTTCAAGAGTGGTGGTGTGGACATTCTGTTCACCAATTAAATTCACCACCAGCCGACTAAAACTGCCTTTGCCCGTACCACCAGGGCCAATGAGGTGAACAAATTTTTGCAGGTCATGTCTGCCCTTGATAACGGCGTTACAGTAGCACAGCAACAGGTCTTTGATGGCATCGTTACCGTTAGACAGGTGATTGAGGAACGCGTCAATTTCTGACCAGTTTTTAGCATTGGGATCGTAAGAGCGTGGCAGTTGCCAAGTCAGGCGATAACTGGGGGAATGGGGTAAAAGCTTGCCTGTGGACAACTCCACCACACCATTCATAAAGGGCAACAGTTCTCTAGGGGAAGCCTCAAGCCATTTGCGAACTATCAGTTGATTTCGCATGGCTTTGACGATGTTGGTAATGTAGGTGTGGGAGTTGTAGCCTTCAATTCCCTTGCTAGTAAGTATCTGTGAGACGATCGCTTCGATAAATTCGTTAGTTTCCGGCGACCAAACCCCAGCAAAATCAGCCTCATAGCGCATCCACAGGGCAATCTCATTGTTAAAAGCCAGTCGGTCACGGTACTCTTGGACGATCTCGCGCCCTATCTTATCCGCAGGCGGCACTCGAAAATTTCTACGCTTTGAAAATTGTTTTTCTAACTTAGAGATCGCCGTTTCGTAGGCATCATCAAAAGCGCCTGACCCTTGATTGACAATCAAATCATCCAGCCCCTTACCGTCTTTTGCATCCCAGTTTACATTAGCCGCGTAGCAATCTCGTTTTTCTAATGCTTTGTGCAGCTTCCTTGTCCCTCTGGCGACGGCTTTTTGAGCGCTGCGCTTTGTGTCCTGGTCAAAAGCGATGACCCAGGCACTTTCCAGGCTGGCGAAGGGGACTAAATCTTCCATCAAGCTGGCATTAATCCCAGTTGCTCCGCATTCGCAGCCGTAAAGGCCAATCATCACATATCCATTGGAAATGGCACACAGTGCTTTCTTTGCGCCCTCGGTCACACCTCTTTCTATGGACGATTCTTTGAGCCATTGCCAGAAACTACCAACTGTCGGCACTTTTACCGCATACCGCTCGGCTACTTTCTGCCGTGCTTCGGGCGGTACTGGGGGCAAAAATGCTCGATTGCCGCCTCCTTTGGGTGCAAGATACCTGTATGGGCGTTCCTTGTCTTCGTCCCAATTGCTGACTATTACCTGCCATACTGAACCATCTTCATTCATCAAAAATGCGGCATACAACGGCTCGTTGGCCTGATGACCAAATCGCTTGTAATCCCAGCCTAAAGCGTCATGGATTGGTGTTTCTACATCGCCACCAAGAACACATTCAATATCTTGGTGAAATTCGACGCAGGCATCAAAGATGGATGGCGTAATCCCTGAACCTTCAATAAATGACTGACGAATAAAGGCTTGGAATTCTTCAAAACTCTCAAACTTGTTCCGCCGTCCCTCAAGTGGGCTGCTGTTGAAGGTGGTATGGTGTGGTACTAACTCTTGATTTGATGAGGTGTACTGCGCTAAAATTGACGCAGAAATCAAATCTTCTCGCTGTGCGCCATGATGTGACAGTCCGGGCGCATTTGGCGTTTCTAGCTTATTCATTTGTGGCTCCTTAATTTGGTGATTACTTTGATAAAGATTGAGTAATCCCTTCCCCTTTCAGGCACGCCACTGTTACGCTAGAACTAGAAAATATTTTTTGTTTTGTAGCGGTAGGACTAACCGCTGGGTGACGACTGACAATCGTCTTGGTGTGTTCTAGCCTAGTAAGTAGGTTCTTTGTGGCGCACCCGAAAGCAGGTGGGAACTACCCTTTTTTTTGCTTATAAAGCATGGTAAGTCTGCTCTAGGTATGCGGATACTGCATCCAGAATTAATCGATTTCGACTCATATTTAATGCATTAGCTGCCCTAGTCCACTTTTCTAATTCTTTTTCTGGTAGGCGCACGCTGGTTGTAGTAGTTGCGGGAATCTTGGTGGTTGTATTCATGTTTCTTCCACTGGACGTATCACTTAAGCATCATATTTCGAGCTTTAATAAAAAGAAACTGACTTTCTGCTATTCTTTATCTGCAAAAAGTCAGGTAAAAAATAGACAAAGTGCAGTAAAAATATTTTTTCTAATAAAATCGCTTGTGTATTTGTTTCCTCTTGTTGGACAACTTGCAGTAGGATTGTTTCTATTTGGTTAAGCCATCTGGGTAGTTGTCCGTTACAGCTGTAGTTACTAAATATTTTGGTCATAGAAATTACTCAGACTTATTTGATTCTTCCTTACTTTTGGCGATCGCTTTTTAGCTTCACAGCGATTTTAGCGCAATGTTGCAACATCAAGTTAGTGAAACACCTCTTTTACTGAGATACTCTTTAATTGCTTCTTCAACTGCGTCTGTAATCTGAATTTCCTGATCTGTGCAGTAGAGGCGAAACTTTTTAGCTATATCTTTTGATATTAAAGCAGTTATCTGTGAATACTCTGGATTGTTACGTCTCCCCATGCCATTACTCATAAGATTTATTGCTTTATTTTACTGTTGCAATAACAAATCATCATTAAACTTGTTATTGCAACAGCAAGTTATTGCGTTAGCATGACAGTAGCAAACCAAAAACAGTCACTCAACAAAGGCAATAGAAGCCAGAAAGTGATGTTACGGCAAGCCTCTAATTGAATATCTGGATTTATCGTGATTTGCTTAAAAATCAACGCCTTGCCAGAAAAATCAAGACTTTACCAATAATTTGAACCATGACAACCGTATACACCAATGCCAAAAATTGGCTAGTTAAAGCAGACTTGTTAGCCAATTCTGGGCTAACTGACCTTATCGCCGGAAAAGACTCAGGAGCAGGATATGGCAAGGCAATCATCGGTGATTTTTCTATCATGATGCCTGCTGCATACTCACTTGTTCGCAACCGCAACGTCATGCATCACGAAACCATTTCTAAAGATGGCTGCTGGGTTCGATATGTAGAAGGAACACGTCTTGATTTAAAAGATGTTCAATTCTTTTGGGGTAGTGCAGCGATCGCACAGACTGACCACACCCTGTTACACGAAGATAAAGCGAAAAAGGCAGAACTGGCACTAGAAAGCATCCTTGCAGATTTGGCAGTTCTGAATATTCCCGATGGTGTCAAGCTAGAAATTAGTTTGAGCAATCACAACCCAGAACGCTGGGGCCAAGAGATTAAACGCAGAGTAGAAGGGACTCACACCTTTGAGCATCTGCACCCTGTCACTCGTTCCATTGTTACCAAGACAGTTGAAATCGTTGTTACTGGCATTTATCCCGAAGGGTTTGGAAGCATTGCCCACTGCTTATTCGGTGAAGCATCCCTGGTACTTGACCCCTCAGAATTAGCGATCGCACTCGATATCGGTTCATCAACTTGGTTGATTACCGTGTTCAACGGTAGCGGTGCAGTGATTGACCGTCACCTGATAGAGGGTGGTTGCGGTGAACTACACAGCATGATTGCAGAAGCTCTCGATAAGCGAAACGACCGAGTAAGTCTGCTGTCTAAGGATGTGAAGCACTCGCCCAGTCTCGTGAATCAGGGAATTATCGAAGGCACTTTCACTTATGGAGGCAATCACCTCACAGGCAAGAAGTTTGAGGCAGAGTACAGCCAATGTCTAGATGAATGGTGGTCAAACAGGATTGAGAAATTCGCCAACTTTGTGACTGCTGGTAATTATCTAGACCGCGCTAAATACCTTGTCGCCTGGGGTGGTGGTGTTTCCTTGCCAGTAGTGGATCAAAATCTTGCCTCCTTAGGATTTGTGGTTTTAGAAAATCCCCAATTCATCAATGCTTTCGGACTTAAGTTATTAACAGAAATCTCCACAGGAGTGTAAACAAGTGTCTGATAAAACATCCTACGAATCTCGGCGTATAACCATCTCTTACTTAGCGGTTTATGAATTGTGTCAGATGTTCAATATTCCCAGTGATGCGCCAACGCAAGCCCTTAGTGCAGCAGTAGAAAAGCTAATTTTTCAAGGTGGAAATGTGCAGACATCTCCAAAAACTCAAAATTCCTCATCAACACCAACAGCAATTCAACCCAACAAGGCAGGACTAGCGAATATGGCCAGTCAGTTTAAAGGGGTAGCTTCATGAACAACTTAAATAGGGTTTATGACTCAACCTTACTAAGCAAGTCGAAGGTTTACCAAATCGAGCGAACGCTATATCAATACCTCTACCAAACAGGCACAATTAGAGCGCCCCAGTACATCTTCCGCCCTCTTGCTGGACAAAGGAAGAAGGCTGATTTGAAGCTGAATCACAAGGCATTAACTACTCGCTGTTATCAAGTGTCAAACATGAGTACCAAAGCCTCTGTTATCAGCCAATAATCACTGCAATTATCGATTTTTTGAGGTGAATTATGAACACTCAACCACTACCCGAATTGATTGCACAAGCCCAACAATTAGTAACGCAAATTCGGCAGCATCCACAATATCAAGGCTTACGTTTTGATTGCGATGTAACGCTTGGGGATGTCAGCCAATTTTTCAATACTCTGCAATGGTCGGCCGCAGATTCAACTGTGGATGTTTCTCAAGAAGGCTTTTTTCAGTGATGGGAGAGCGATTGCAATGATTGACCGTCGGTGCAATCGCCCTACTTTCGTGTCTACCGCCGCATAACGATAAACGACATAAGGATTGTAGCAAGATGAATAACTCCAATCTATTCTACGAGGCATTAAACGCATTAACTAACAATGGATGCCCATCAGAATTGGCGCAATCAGCAGCTTTTATTGTGGCCAACGATGACCCATTCCAACCCGATTTAGGCAGAACACCACAGCAACAGCAAATCATTCAAGAAGCACTGCCATACTTGCCTACCGGAATTTATGACCAATTTCAAACCATTGATGAAACGCCAAACCCTCTCACACATGGGCAATTCTTAGGGAATTTTGGGGGAGAACTGCCAGACGAAACCATTTGGAGGCTTGCAGAGGGCGACATGACAGCACTAAACGATATTACTGATGATGCAACTAAAGACAGAGCCAGCAGCATCTTCACCAGACTGAATGATTTGGGAGCGTGGGAGTAATGAACCGGACAGTAAAACTAAAACTGGATGCACCCATAACCTATGCTGCCTTGCATTCCCTTTCGGGAATCAGCCAAGAAACAGTATTCCAAGCCCTCGACGGTAACAAAACCGCAGCAGCACAAGTGGCAGATTTTAGAATCAAGCAAACGCAACGCGCCCAAAATGCCAAGGCGGTATTCGGCAACCTATCACAAGGCTTACAGGCAACTGAAGCGGTGATGACAGAAGAAAGCAAGTTTCTGACTGATGCAGGTGCAAGTATCAACAAAATGGCTGATGGTTGGTCAAAGGTTCGGGTTAGTGATGCGCGTTTGGGGTACGGCTTAGAACAGAAGGTTATCGCCTCTAACAACCAAATAGCCCAAGAACAATTTCGGCACTCTAGGACACTCAACTTATTGGGGGAATCGCACCGCACCGAACTGCGAGGGATTGAGATTGACGCGACTAGTGCCAGAACTCAACTGTGGCAGAAGGTTAACGCTAAAAAATCAGATTTGACCCCTGGTGATAAAGCACGGGAAACACTGCGGGACATCCACAGGCACGGCTCTAATGCAATGCGAGGGGTGAAAGGGTTCTTCAGACGGTTGATTGACTAGCTCCTAAATCCCCAGCTTTGCCTGGGGATAATGATTTTCATGAGATGTTCATCATGTTAACCAAGAATCAAAATCAAACACCCATCTATTTCGATGCAGAGATTGTAGACGAGCGTACACAGCATATTCAGGGCGAACAATACGACAGCGAAAAGGTACAGCAGGCAATCGCCCAAACCGATGGCGGCGTAACTGTACTTCGTGGCATTGCTCAGGGTTCTTTCCTGGTTGGGTTTCAAGTTGCGTCAACCCAATCGCTGTATCTAGCAGGTAGTGTTGGGCTGTTTCCCGCAGTCGTGGCAGGTTTACCCGTTGGGCTTTCTGTTGCTGCTACACTCTGCTATTTACGCTTTGACAATAGTGTGATTCCCCTAATTTGCGACCGTCAAAAGTTTGGGCTTGGGGTAACTCGTACCCTCATGCTGGCTGCTAGTTCGTGGAAGTTAACCACAGATGCCCAACAGATGGACTTTGTAGCTCGTAGCAGTTTTTTGGGAGTCACCCAACAGGTAAAGCAGTATGAGGGGATTGAGTCACCAAAACAAACTAATTTCCCCATAATTCTCAGCTTGGCCGCAGTCGTGGCAGTGATTCTAGCTTTCTATTGCCGTAAGAGATGACTATGGACACCTTACCATCTGATCTCAATCAACGCTCATACAGCTTACCACCGCGTCTAAATCTGGCAATCATGGCATCCATAACAGGCGCGGTGATTTGTGGCATTGCTGCCCATGTTGGCGACGGCATCTCAAAGAAAGAATTGTGCTTTTACCCACTCTCAGCCAGAATCCATGATGCACCAATAGAAGCAGGTGTTGGCAACCCTGATAAATTGCTTTTGGGTAACAAGTATTGCCGATATGAGCAGCGATCGCAAATCCCAGAGCCTTATCTTAAGGCTAACCAGTACCGCACAAGCAACCCGAACTATAACCCTTGGGCATTTCTCCAGCACGATAGCCTGTACACTTTTCGAGAACTAAGTGCCGACAACCCCTTTAAAATTCATCTGGGCATTGGTGCAATGGTGTTAGGGGCAATAGGGTTGTGGGCCACCACCAGGGCAAGGGATTATCTAAGCGATATCAGACCCCACTACCGAGCTACCAAGCAATTTGAAGGTGTGAAAGCTAATTACTCTCTCAAGCTGGGTGAGCAGTTGCTTGAACTATCTGGAAATGAGTTGATTAAATACCTGCGTGGTATCAAAATCGCTGAGGCCAGACAGCAGTTTATCGCCAGCATTACCCCACAGCAAGTAACAGCCCTGCTCATGGCGATGAATGCGGATGATTACTACGAGTTTGGGTACTTGCTAGATGGTGGTGCAAGTTTTGAGAAGTTTGAGCAACCGCAATTACCACACGGCACACCGGGGACAGTAACCGAACAAGTGCAGCAGCCAGTCATTGCCAACGGTGACAAATACCAATGGATGAAAAACGCGATTGGCTACCCTGCTTTACTGTTTGGCGGTATGGGGTCGGGTAAGTCGTGGACAACTAGAGAGATTGTCTGGCAGAAGGTACAAGCGGGATGGGATGTTATAGCTCTAGACCCGCACGGGACTGAGGTTGAATGGCGAGGGGTGAGGCTGATTACTGGTTACAGGGAAATAGCCGACTTCATGCAATGGTACATGGGGGAAATGCGCCGCCGTTACAGAGCCTATCGTGAAAGCGGAATGGTTGAGGAGCAATGGACGCAACACTTAAGAGACACAAACCAACATTTCTGTGTAGTCGCTGAGGAGTTTACAACTTGGACAGACAACATTGTTGAGCCAATGCCAGATGATTGTGAGGATGAAAAATGGAAGCCCGACCCTGATTTTGTCGGTAAATGGTTTCGCTGTGCTATGACCGAATCCCGTAAACAGTTGATGATTCCTTTGTTTGTCGCCCATGATCGCACAATGGAAATCTTAGCCAAAGCCAAAGGATTATCAAAGCTCAGGGATGCGGCACTGTTAGAGGTGGAACTGTTTGCAGATATAGACAGCGTAACTAAAGAAGCAACAGCAAGCGGTAAAGGTGCAATTAAGTTACCAGGACATGGTGAATGGTTGCCAATTGAACTGCCTAAACTTGACCACAAACGAATTGATTTTCGGTTTGATGAATCTGTGAAAGCTGATGCTCAAAGCAACACCAAAAAGGTAGACCCCAAACTTTCAACAGATCACGAAACAGCAGAGCGCATCTGGCAACTGGAATTTAATTTAGATAAGCCTTCATCAGAATCTAGCCCTACCCAATCCCTAACACCACTAGCCCAATCACTGCTGCAATACCTCCAGCGCACCGGGAGAACATCGGCAGTCATACAGGAGATACAGCCCAACTTTAAGGTAAAGGGTCAACGGTTCAGTTCCGAGGAATTAAAGCGACTGTTTAATGAGTTGGTAGAGGCGAGTCTGTCCGTCTGGCTTGATGCCAATACCATCAAAATCAGTCCAAATCATCCAGACGGACAGGACGGACAGAATTAGACAGAATCCTTGTACAACAAGGGACAGACAAGACAGAGCCGGGACAGAAGCCGGACAGGAGACATTAGCCCTCGGATTGTAGCGGGGGTTTTATTATTAGCGCTCACCCAAGGACAATTCCCTGATGTTTACATCTGTAGACACTGTAAACAAATCTGTCTGTGCGCGTTGTAGAAAAAACTTGGTAGTTGCACTTCTGAGGTGCAACATTGAAGCTCAGAACTTGGATGTTGGAGTTAAAAGCTCGACGTTCCGAGTTCTCAACAGCAATCTTGGAGTAAAAAGGTCGAAGTTTCGAGTTTAAAGGTCAGAAATTGGAATTTTGAGAGCGATCACAAAAGCATTTATCTCAAAAACTTGTCTCTTGTCTTTGAAGTGGCATTATTAAGGGTTCGTGAGGTTAACATAGTAAAAATGTTTTCAGCCTCTTGTCGGTGAAAATGCTAAATCAGGATTATGAATGGAAGCGGTTCTGGTGTCCTCGGTCAGGTCGCATTAATCTAGCTGATGGTGGTTATCTTTGCAACCCAGAAGAAAAGTGGGGCAAAATATACAATCCAGATTTAGTAACCTTTGATGCTATCTCCCACTTCTCATGTTTAGCACTCTTGGGTGAGCCAGGAATTGGTAAAAGCTGTGCTTTAGAAGCAGAGAAAAAACAAATTATCAGTAAAATTCAACAGCAAGGTGGTCAGGTACATTCGTTAGATGATATCCGTTCCTATGGAAGTGAAGACAGATTAGTTCGCAGATTATTTGACAGCCCAGAATTTACTCAATGGATAGAAGGCACTCATCAGTTACATATTTTTTTAGATAGTCTTGATGAATGCTTGCTACGAATAGATACATTAGCAACGCTCCTAGTTGACGAGTTCAAACGTTATCAGAATCATATCCAGCGTTTACATCTTCGTATTGCCTGCCGAACCGCTGTTTGGCAACCAGTCCTAGAGGAAGGACTGAAGCAAATTTGGGGTAAAGATAATGTAGGAATTTATGAACTAGCTCCACTTCGCCGTATAGATGTGAGTAAAGCTGCAAAGATTGAAGGCATCGATAATCCTGAAACATTTCTAGAAGAGATTAACAGTAAAAATGTTGTACCTTTGGCTATTAAACCAATTACATTAGAATTTCTGATTAAAACTTATCGTAGCTACAATGGTAAATTTCCTCCTAATCAAAGGTTGCATGAACTTTATCTTGAAGGATGTCTCTGGCTTTGTGAAGAACGGAATCAGAGCCGGATTTCATCGAAATTAAAAGGTAATTTTAAGCGGCAAGAACGTTTAATGGTTGCGGCTAGGATTGCAGCGATCGCGATTTTTGGCAATAAATTTGCTATCTGGACTGGTATTCAGAGCGATGTTCCAGATGATGACGTATTTATTGAGAAGATATGCCAAGGAAGTGAAAGCGTTGATGGTAGAGAATTTGAAATCACTGTAGAAGCTGTTGAGGAAGTTTTAGATACTGCTTTATTCTCATCTCGTGGTGAATTAAGTCGTATGGGATGGGCACACCAAACCTATGCTGAATTTCTAGCAGCATGGTACTTGGTTCAGCATCAAACACCTTTGGAGCGGGTAATAAGCCTAATAATTTCATCTGAAGATCCTGAATGTAAATTAATTCCACAGCTTCATGAGACAGTAGCATGGCTAGCTAGTATGAGGACTGATGTATTTCAGGAAATTATCAAGACTGCTCCTGATGTGCTGTTGCGAAGCGACATACCCACAGATGCAAATCTTCAAGCAGTGATCGTTGATAACTTACTGAAACAGTACGAGCAGGGAAAACTATTGTATTCAAGCGGTGATAATTACCTAAGATACGAGAAGCTGAAACATTCTGGGCTGACTGAACAATTACGTCCATATATTCAGGTTTCTAGCAACCAAATTGATGCATCTCGTGCAGCGATAGACATTGCTGAGGCTTGTAAAGTAGATGAACTTCAAGAAGATTTAGTAAACTTAGCACTTGATTCATCCCAATTAATTTACCTCAGAGTTAATGCTGTAAAAGCAATCTGTACACTTGGTAATGCAAGTGCAAAATTGCAATTAAAATCACTGGCTTGTAGACAACTTGCAGAAGATGAGGATGACCAACTTAAAGGATATGCTTTGAGAGCAATTTGGTCAGATCATCTGCTAGCAGAAGAATTGTTTAATGTTTTAACTCCACGTAAAAAGATAAACTTCACAGGATCGTATCGAGTCTTTCTTGACTTTGAACTCGTACCCAAACTACAGCCATCTGATTTGCTACTTGCTCTTAATTGGGTCGAAAAGCAAGGTCTTAGAGTCTTTGGACATCCATTTGAAAGACTTGGTGATGCCATACTCCTAAAAGCTTGGGAACATTTTGACTTGCCTGATGTAGCAGAAAGTTTCACTAAAGTCGCTCTAATACAGTGGAAAGAACATCAGAAAGTTATCACTTCTGATAATGAACTTCAAGCACAATTTGAATTCTCACTTATTAATGAGCTTAATAAGCGGCATAAACTGATTGAACAGGCAGTTGGAATAGTTTCACAATCAGGGGAAGATATATATTTTTTATTGGATTCTTTGACAGAAAATATTCTTATAAAAGAAGATATTTTTTGGATGTTAGGTAAGCTTCAAAATATTGATTCTCAAGAAGAGCGAATTTGGGCAGCACTAATTCACTGGAAATTTAACCGTCAAGATGCGTTCCCTCTTATAGATGCTATCCTTACAGCTATTCAGACTAATAATATCTTGCGTGAAGAATTTGCATATTATGTTTCAATAATTGATTTGACCTCAACGCAGGCTGAAATGATGAAGGCTGAATATCAAATGAAGCAAGAAAACCAAGCTCGTAGACAAAAACCTATTCTAGATCCACCACCTAAAGAACGAGTCCTTTTATTTTTAGAGCAGCTAGAGTCAGGAAATCTATCAGCTTGGTGGCAACTAAATATGGAGATGATGCTTAAGCCAGATAGTCAACATTATGAAAAAGAGCTTGAATCAGATTTAACAAAACTTCCCGGATGGCAAGAAGCTAATATAAAAACTCGTGAAAGAATTATTAAAGGCGCTAAAAAGTACATTCAAGAATATAACCAAGTAGCTTATGACTGGATAGGGACAAATACGTATGATCGCCTAGCATTATCTGGTTGTAAAGCTTTACAGTTGCTTTTACAAGAAACTCCAGAATTTATAGATACTCTATCATCTGAGGTATGGCAAAGATGGGCATCTGTTATTGTCGCCTTTCCTCATAGCAGCACCACCCAACGAGAACATTACTATACGGAATTAGTCAAGCGGGCATACATAAATGCTCCCTCTGAAACCCTGAATACGCTGCTGTCTATTATTAATAAGGAAAATGAGGAACATAGCTATATTTTTATTCTTAATAAATTTGAAAAATGCTGGGATAATCGTTTCCAAGCGGTTCTTCTGGAAAAGGCTAAGGATTCTGCAATTAAATATAAATGTCTGGAACAGTTACTTGAAGAACTTTTAAAGCATGAATCGATTGGAGCTAGAGACTTTGCTCAATCCCTTGTCTCTATTCCCCTACCTTCAGAAGAAGAAGCACACCAGAAAGCTGTAGTTGTAGGTAGGGTATTAATCGAATGTGCAGAACCTAATAGCTGGGTGATTGTTTGGTCAGCTATTCAGCAAGATACAGACTTTGGAAGGAAAGTATTTGAAACAGTCGCTAACCGCTACGTGCATGGTCTTCATTTGAAGCTGACTGAAAAACAGCTAGCGGATTTATACATCTGGCTAGTTTGTCAATATCCTCATGCTGAAGATCCTGATCACAGCAATGAGGTTATTGCTCACAATATGGACAATAGAGAAAGCCTTGCTGGTCTGAGGGACAATGTTTTGACACAACTTAGGGAAACTGGGACATTTCAGGCGTGTATTGAGATTGAGCGCATTGCTGACCAGTTCCCTAAACTAACGTGGCTTAAAAGAACGTTGCTGAACGCCCAGAACGTTATGCGGCGTAAAACTTGGCAACCACTCCAACCAGAGCAAATTCTCCAGATTGTGAGTCATAAGCCCAAAAATCAAAGTACATATATAAATCAGACAGGAATTTTTATTACTATGCCAGATTCAAACAACCCAATCATTAACTTTAACAACGCTGTAAACGCTGCCAATATCAACAGCACTATCAATGGAGATCAGATTCAACACAATTATGCTCCAGAACAAAATCTTATAGAGGCTTTTGACGAGATTCAGCAAATCGTAAATCGGATAACTCAAAATTATCCCGCTCCAACTGAAGTAGAGAAACAAATTATTGTGGCAGAAGCAGTAGAGCAAGTGAAGCAGAATCCAACTTTGAGGAAGCGCTTGGAATTGGGAGGAAAAGCATTTATATTTGAAGCACTTCAGAAAGCTTCAGATCAGTGGTGGGTCGCTCCATTTGTGAAAGCAATTGAGGCTGGGGTGAAGGGAGAATAAAGAAATTGAGAAAATAAGGCGATCGCTCATCATTGCTAAAAAGTTCCGATTTTAATTGGAGTCGGAACTAAAGAGCGATTTTTATGTGGTGTTCAACCCTTTTGACCCACTGAACCAGAATCAAGATGCCTGCCGATATCTCGGCAGGCATCTTGATTGTGCAGAAAAACTGCTCATTTAGTAAATCTGCCTTTTCGCATTTGATAAATTAAAGAACAATCTGGCTTATATACGAGCGAAAATAGCTATGGATGGCTTGCCAAATGATAGGTTAACAAAGAAAGCCTATGGACGCATATTAAAAAATGTGCGAAACCTTAAAAACTGCTCACAAGAGAAATTAGCTCAAGTGTGTTTTTCGTGTCGGAGAACAATAGTAGACATTGAAACCGGAAAAATCGCCCCTAATCCCTCTCTTCGAGTCGAGTTTGCCAGAGCTTTATCTAACCCTATACTTGAATATTTTCCACAGTATTCTATTGGACAATTTTCGCATCGATTGCAAATTAGATTTCAGCATGAAAAAGAAGCAGGTAAATATTTTTTGGATGTTGTTAACCAGAAAGATTTAGATAGTTTTCAAGAGGTCTTTTATCTTTATAAAATGGCATCGCATCAAAAGGATGGTGTATTAATGCTCCTTTTGGATGAGTATCTTCACACGCGGATCATGAATGCCCATCCTGACGAACCTACAAGAATTTTAGTCGAACGATATAGACAAAATTATATAGAATTCTTCAAAATTTGGATTCCCCAACTAAATTTCAATATATCACTAGGACAACACCCAATCCACTTGAATATGTTTCAAGCTATCCTTGAGCAAAACCAATCAAAGCTAACTCAAGCTATTCACTGGCACTTAATTAATTCCCTCAATGATGTTGAACGAATTATCAATGCGTTAGAAACTGATTAATAAGTTTTGAACTGAGCCACCACTAGAACTATCATGTTTGTGCAGATTCTCTTCTCATCTAATTGCTTTTGGACTATTGCTTTCTAGAATTAAAAAAGCGAATCTTATCAAGAATTATGATGAAAAATAAAAATTTACCCAAAGCTTGGGATAGTAAATTGCACTCTTTTTTAGTGTTCATACAAATTGTTTTTTACTTAGTGGCAACATCAAACTACTGTTTACAGATTAAAAGTACTCTAAAAGGTGATGATTCTACGAGAATACAGCCTCAGAAGGTATTTGAACTCTAAAAGTGGATGCAACGCACTGGATTTCGATAGGGATTCGACTTAAAAAAAGCAGACGTATTTATCAATTGATCGCTATTCGCAATAACTTTGCTGTGGTGTGTCTGTTAAATTTATTAATTTCTCTCACTCGGAATCCTTCAACATTCCCGTCAACAATTCCGACATCTCCCACAGGTCTTTATTCCGATTATCATCATAAATCATCAGCGTTCGCGGGTCAGCATGACGGCTCAATTTCTGCACCTTTCTGATATTCCCATCCGTCGCATCAAGTGCCGCCGTAATCGCTGAATGCCTGACCCTATGCGGTGACATCGGTTTCTTCACCCCCGCCTTCTTAAAAGCAGTAGCCACTATTTTATAAATGGCATCCGTAGTCAATCTATGCCCTTCATTATGAAAATCTAACGCTGTAAATATCGGTAAATTGCCATTCAAATCCCCCCTAGCAATTAACCAATCAGCAAGAGCAGCCGCCACATCCTTAGACATATCCAAATATTCTTCATTCGTTCCCTTACCCTTCCCCAAAACTCTCAACTTGCGCCCATAAAAATCAAAGTCACCCACATTAAGATGACATATCTCTTGGCGACGCAACGCTAAACCCCACAGCACCAGAAAAATCGCATAGTTGCGTTTACCAATTAAAGTTTCCCGGTCAAACTGGCCAAGTACAAGTGCTATCGCTTTACTATCAACACCCCGCGTATCCCGATATGCCTTAACCTTCTCGCCCTCGACATCTTCCAGAGAATAGTTGCATACCCCCAACTTCCGCCCCATTTTCGCCAACGACTTAATCGCTGCCAACCGCCGATTGATTGTTGCCTCCCGCAACCCAGATTTAATCAACATCGCCTTGTATTTCAACACCACCATCACTGCCTGCTCTCGCTGCAAGTGCAAAAACTCCAGCACGCTATCACCAGTTGGCGGTAAGCCTGTCATCTTCAGAAAGAAATCCCTCAAATCCTTTTCATAAGCCCGTCGAGTATTGGGGTTGCGCTTGTCTGCCAGCAGTTGGGCCAACACATCTGGATCAGTGTCTAGCTGTGCGTCAAAATATCGAGCGATCGGTGCATCTAAACACGCCTCCAACGCAGACTTTACAATTTCTCCCGAATGTGGATTGGACATAAGTGCTGACTCGCGTTCAATAAGAATAAGCAGGGGGGCAGGGGAGCAGGGGGGCAGGGGAGATGAAAGACACTAAGAGTCTGTTTTTCTGCCCGCATGTCCGACTGTTTTCTTTATCAGCCAAGGGTTAGGATTGTTAATCATGTTTACTAAACTACCTAGAATCTTATTATAAGTACTGTAAATTTCTCGACCTGTATCAATATCCAAGTAGTTACACTTGACAGCAAATTCAATCCACGTCTGGGTTTCAGCAGCTTCCGCTTCACAGTCGTTCAACTTAGCTACAAATGCTGCTACGTATCGCCGTTTCCTCCATGCTTCTGCCAGATTCGCACATACAGAACGAGAGCAACGACGAATTTGGTCTGTGAGCGAATAACGTTCCTCTACTGGAAACTTTTTAGACACCTCAAATATCTTCATAGCTGCATCAAAAGCCATTTGATAGACTTTCAAGTCTCGATGAAAAGTAATTGCATTTTTTTCCATTTCCTATCTCTTACCTTCTTCACTCTTTCCCCCCTGCCCCCCTGCTCCCCTGCTTCCCCTCTCCCCGCCTCGTTAGGCATAATTGCTCACTGGTTCGTTATTGATAATGCTCGTTTCCAATAACGTCTATTGTATGTCACTTACAGCGTGCATTAATATTTACAATCCGTGAACACCTAAATCCGTTTTGCGGAAGTGATAGGGTGTCAATTAGTAATGCTAGGTCTGTAATTTCCTTATTGATATCTCCTTGATAGCTTTTCAGAAATGGACTGCGTTCAGGTGGTAGTAACTATCAGAGTGCTGAATTATAAATAACTTCTATAAATAACCAGGGGAATATAGCCCCACAAAAGCCCAGTCGTTGTGACTGGGTTTTTTGCCCTTGGTGCGATTGCGCTCCCGCGCAGCGCCCTTGGCGCTCGCTGTCCTTTCACAGCTTTTACCGTGAAAACTATTAAATTTGACTGGTATTACTTTACAAACAATACTGAAACTGAAACAGTGAAGTTATTTAGAAATAAAAACGTGAATCCAAAAATCAATATGAAAAAAATTATTTTATGCCTAATGAGTTTGAGCGTAGCACTATGTCTAATACTGTTTTCGGAACAGACTTATGCACGCAATTCGGGGTATGAAGTGTGGCTTTCAGATCAAGGAAATACTCAAGGAATTACGGCCAGTTCGCCGAATGGACTGTATGGCGGCAAAGTCAGGATTTATGATAGTGCAGACTTGGAACAGAACCCACCCATAAACAATCCATTGGTATTAGATGTAGTAACTGACTTATTTCCAAATGCACTCTTAACAACAGGATCTGATGTCAACAGAATTCATGGAATTATTCCCACCTCAGATTATAAATACATGACATTAAACTTTGTTGCTTCAGGGCATTTAGGGATAGTAGACGGTGAGACAAAACAGCCTGTGTGCTTATTCCGCTCTACTGCAACTAGTACAGGTAGACAAAATCATATGTCTACGATATCGAAAGACGGCACAAAAATCCTCATCGCTAACCAAAGTGGGCGAATGCTTGAGCGAGTGGATATTCAAAAAAATACCGCAGGACAAGTAACAGGATTTAACTATAACGCGGATGGCAGTATTGACATGGTTGGTGGGACGGGACGAGTATTAAATCAACCTATTGCGGTAGATGTTAATCTTGGGGATAACATTAGTTGTACCGTAACCGGACAGGTCGCAGACGGACAATCCTCTTCTACCCCCAACGGCAATCCTAAACAAGCCGCAGGAGTTCGCCCGACTAATACAGTAATTTGCCCGATTATTTCCGACAACAGTCAGCACGCTTACGTAACTTTAGGCGGCGGTGGTATGTTCGTGGTTGACATCACTACCGCACCCATGAAGATAGTAGCTGAATACGATCTAAACGTAGTTCATGCTGCGGGTTGTGGAGGACAGTCGGCTGATGGATTTATGATCCTCAACACTGGAACCTCTGCCCCCAATGTTTCTGAATTTACACTCTATCGGTTTACACAAGACTATCCTCTAGCACCGAACTATAATCAACCCAATCAACCATTACCAGTTGCTGTCTGGGCAGACCCAGATAATGGAAAAATCATACTAGGGAACAATCGAGATGCACATGGGATGGTCATCGTCAAAAATTTAAGTTCTGGAGAGGACAAATACCTGCACCAGTTTGATCGGGTACGAAATAATGCAGAAGTATTTCAGATGAATCCCCCGTGGGAAAATCTTCACTTGCGTCACGAAGGTACGTACAGTCTGACAACGACTGGATCTTGTGGGACAACTCTGGGAGCAGAGCAAAGTAATGACCCAACTCCGGATTTAGCTGATCTATCTTTAGGTAATAATGGTGACAAGATTTATGTTGCCTTACGGGGGCCAAATCCTCTGACCATAGCACATGCAGCAGCAGGGAGTTGTCCTGGATTGGGAATTATTAAGCTATCTCCTAATAACAAAAGCGGTGAATTAACAAATGTTTTGCCCACGATGATTATTAGTGGAGATAGCACGAAAAACTTGAGTGACCCTCACGGGGCTATTGTGCGTCAAAAATTAAACTAACTATTTCCTACAAGAAAGCTCTCTTTCACAGTCCAGTCAATCGTAACGTTGCTGCGGATAGTTTGCATGCTTGTCGCGGGCGATCTCCGGTGTGGTGTCGGTTAATGGAAGTAAAGCGACATCAGAGTTAGTGAAGCAGCAACCCCAAGAGACTAAGCGCGAACGCACAGTACCAGGGTGGCGTACAAGATGCAAGTACCTTTCTACAAAATCTATGCTGCTTTTGAACCTAATTCAAATAATATAAAAAATGAGCAACCTGTACAAAAGTAAACAAGCAACTAAAAAACTATTTCAGTCAGATAACACAAAATCTACTGTTATCAAGAGGAATATATGGAATTTAGTAAAGAACTTGAGAATGTATTATATATCCCTGAAAACTGTATTCCCTTACCTGAAAACTTTGATTACGAAATAGCTGAATACCTAGCTGAAATGGTATTAAATTCTCAAGAAATTGCCCAAAAAGATTCTTCATATAATGGTTTTGGTGTTTTATTTACAGATAAGACTTTAGATTCAGAACAATCTAAAAATTTAAAAGAAGATTTAATTCGTCATATAGAAAATATATTACGTGACTACTATCTGAACAAAACACGCGGATATTTATCACCATTAGATTAAAAATAGTAGGGACTATTATGTTCCCGGACGAGAGCGAAGATGATCGGGTATATTAGGCGTTCGCCTAATATTTCTAACAAAGGGCCACACAAAATTTTGAATTTGTATCTAGCTTGAATCTTGCTAATGACCTTAATCTCTCTCTGCACATAAAATTTATAGCCAAGATTCAACAGACAATGTTCTCACTTGTTGAATCCTCTGAAAGTCGCTGTCGGCTGACACAATGATCAGACCATGTTGTAAGGCTACAGCCGCAATCCAAAGGTCATTTTCATCAAAGCCTAGATCAGTTATTTTCGTTTTTCTCCGCTTACTTTTCTCCTTCGGTGCAAACTGATTGAATAAAGCGGCTTTCAGTTGGCCGTAGATAGTAGCAGTAGATCCATCAATATTATGGCTGTATATACCCGTTAGAAAACGGTGAATTAGTGCTAAGTTACTTTCCTTGCGTTGAGAACGTTCTGCCATGTCTACCAGTTCCCCTTGAACGATGGCGCAGGTTGCAATCACAGAATTTTCCACTTCCGCAAGGCGATTAAGCACATTGGCATTACCAAGTATTGCTTGGCTACAGTGATTTGTATCTAACAGGTACATTATTCAAAGGGGTTTTCGTAATCAAATTTGGCTTTGCCGCGAGTGGCATAAACTAATTCAAGACATTCTTTTAAATCATCACCCTCCCATTTACCAATTGTTTTTAAGTGTTCGAGCAGTGAGCGACCTGTGGAATTTACTGTAGTGTGAGCGGCGGAAGGAGCCACTTCAGAAACAGGCTGTGTTTGGGTTGACTTCGTTTTCAAAAAGCGTATAAAGTCTAGCGTTTCAGCCAGAATGGTATCTGGTGTCGATTCGATTTCTAAAAGAAGCAGTTCTTTGATAGTCATATTGGGTATGTCCTCTGCTGGAGCGAAGATCCAGGCATAGCTGCATCAGTCTTTTTCATTATCGCAATAGTTTCTTTTAGTGTTACTACACTAAGTTCCAGGTTTTCAGTCAGGAGTCAGTCTAATTTGAAGTTTCGCCTTGGCGTAAATTCACCAATTAGTAAATTTAGATTTTCGCCTTGCTGCCATACTACGTTCCAAGCATTCAGCTAGAGGTCAGTCTAATTTGAAATTTCGTCTTGGCGTAAATTCACCAATTAGTAAATCTATATTTTCACCTTGCAGCTACACTACGTTTCAAGTATTCAGCCAGGGTCAGTCTAATTTAGAATTTCGCCTTGGCGTAAATTCACCAATTAGTAAATCTATATTTTCACCTTGTTGCCATTTCACCCAGACAGCCATGAGAAAATCTACCAATTCGCTTTTATCAATCTCTACGCCACGTCTTTTGAGTTTGAGTAATTCTTCTTCTACATCTAAATCTGTTGAGCGTTTCACATAGTAGGTGCGCCCAATCCAAGCATTATCAGACCGCTTTCCAGTTGCGGGTCTGCCACGTTTGCGTGGTTCATTTTGAGTTGGTGCTGGTGGAGGTGGTGTCTTTGTCACGTTACTCTCTGTGATTGCTTCTGTTGGTTGTTCTGGCTCTTGTTGTGATTCTTCTTTGGTTTCAAATAACTTTTTAAAGGGGCTAGGCTTGCTCATGACAGTATCTCCTTACCCACCTCTTGATACTCACGCCATGCTATTTTGCTGCTGCGGTCTTTGACTTGATAAACTGGCAGCCCCTCCAGTGCCGCTTTTTCATAAACAGCAAATCGTTTAATCCCATGTTGAAATAGTGGTATTCCCTCTGCCTCTAATGCTTCCCGTGCTTGCTGTCCTGTTAAACGAGGAGCTGGGGGAATAATTGTGAGCAACACACGATAGCGATCGCTGCCTAATGATTTGAGAGTACCTACAGTCTGCAACAGTGCATCCATCGCTAAAGCATCAGGAGTAGTAGGCAGGATTAATAGATTGCACCCGTCAGCAAGTGCTTCTAAATCTTCAAAGCTTGGTCGGGCTGCTGTGTCAATGACCACATGATCATAATTACGGCTGTGCATAGGGGCCTGCAATAAATCCACAACTTTAAAAGGTAATGCCCCTCGCTTTGCCCATCCTGTAGCACTGTGGTTTGGGTCGCCATCGACCAGCAAAGTGCTGCCCTTCTGAGATAGAAAGCAAGCAATATGGATGGCGCTTGTCGTTTTAGCGACACCTCCCTTGAAACTGGCAAGGGTGATAATCACGAGATGTACTCCAATAAATGCTGCTAGTTTACTCTTAAAATGGCGAAAATTTGTATTTTTTAATTTATAAAATGTTACCTGGGCAGCAATACAGAATTTCGCCAATTCAAAAATATAAAAACTTAAAAGTAGTAATCACTAGCTTCTCCAAGCTACACCTGAACAAAAGACAGTTTGACTGTATCCCTAATTATTAGATTGGTTAGCTCTCTTTGGTTTACTGGTTAGTACATTTTGGATGAGTCGCTTAAATTGGCAATAATACAAATTGCTAGTAATACAACAATACGTATTTCTGATAATCTATATTTTCGCCAATTCAAAATTAAATCAGCATACCATAACATCATCATTCCACGACTGCATAGGCGATCGCCACCTCATCACATGACTGGTTAACCATCTATTAACCATTTACTGGATGCGTAGGTTTACCTTCTATGTCATTCTAGAAAACGAGAGTTAATTCGGTGACAGTGTTTGTTTTGAGTATCACAGGCTTTTCTCCGAAATTTAAATCTCCGCACATTTAGAATTTTGGAGAAAATCGATGTCAATTTATGTAGGCAACCTCTCTTATGAAGTTACAGAAAACGATCTTAAGGGTGTTTTTGCTGAATACGGTACTGTAAATCGGGTTCAAGTACCTACTGACCGCGAAACAGGCCGTCCGAGAGGTTTCGCTTTCGTGGAAATGGGAGCAGATGCTGAAGAAACTGCTGCCATTGAAGCTCTTGATGGTGCTGAATGGATGGGTCGTAACCTCAAAGTTAACAAAGCCAAACCTAAAGAAGACAGAAGTTCTTCTGGTGGTGGACGGGGCGGATATGGTGGTGGCGGTGGACGCGGACGCTACTAAGTTTTGAAACCTAAAATTTTACAAGCCAGTCTTTAGGTCAGATAAGGAGTCTGTCTTTTTTTTGGACTGTTACCCCGAAAGAGCAATTGATGAAGTCAATAGTCAATTTAGTAGGAGAGATAATGACCCAAATAATAGTGGGTGAAAATGAACACCTTGAGTCAGCCTTACGCCGATTTAAGCGAGAAGTTTCGCTCATCGGGGATTTTTCAAGACATGAGAAAGCACCGTCACTTTGAAACGCCTATTGAAAAATCCAAGCGCAAAAAACTTGCTTTACAAAAGCAGGGTAAAAGACGTTTCCGCACTTGAGAACTGACATAGATATAAATGAATGCCCTCATAGTGTTTATGAGGGTTTTCTTTATGGAATTTAGCAGCAGTAAGCAAAAATTAAGCAGAGTATAGCTCTAGTAGTAACCGACCTCTTACTTAGTAGCTATTTATGCAAGTTTAATTAATGATTATGCAATCAGTAAAATATCAAATTATTTATAATTTTTTTTATAAATAATTCTCAAGTATAAGATAGAAATTAAGTATGAATGATCAAAACTGATACCTGGAATTATCTATCTCAAGGGAGATTTTATTTTTTTTATCTTTACACCCGGCTATTAAATAAACATTTATACGAAGATTCTCTTGTCATTAGGGCTGAAATGAGTAGTGATTCAGATTAAAAAGCTATTTTTTAGATAAATAAGAGCCTAAACGTCAAATAATACGTTGTTTAATTTTTAGCTGAAATAATACGGTGCTTTATTAAAAAATAATAAATAATCCCGTGCTGTGAATAACAGTGTTTTATGCTACTATCTTGAAAAGCGCTTTATTGATTGAAGCCCATACAAGATTTCATATCCAGACCAGTGCTGCCATTACGGCTGAAAACCTCCCCTACCTTTATCCCTTCTCCCTAATTTATTAGGAGATCTATATGCATTAAAGAGGTAATCCGAGTAAGAAAGTTTCATCAAAAGACTATTAGTATGCCTACTAGCCTTAAACGAATAGCTTACTCACACTAAGAGGTGAATTAATGAGTAAAGTATGGAAAAGCACAGCAAAGTTTCTAAATGTAGCGTTGTAGCCTTTTTCTTGTTTGCTTATGTTTTTAAAGATTGAATTGGTTGAACTTTAGATTATTGTAGCTGCTGTTTAACCCGACCAAGAGCTAACAGCAGCACTCCCCCCGTTATTACTGATTTAACTAGAGGTGGATCTATTATGACACAAAAACCAATAACCCTACAGATGTTTTGTTCTCTAAAATCTTTTCAGGAAAAGAGACGAGTAGGTAAAGAACAAATAAAACCGAAACAACTATATACTATATATATTTTCCCCCTACTATCCATGATCAAGGGGTCAACATAACATTTTGCCAATTTTGTAAGTTAAAAATTTTTATTGCAAGTTTTGGAACCTCATCCATAGTTTCAAATCTCTGCAATGACAATTTTTTGTCATTGCAAGTATGTAACATCAAATTGGCATAGTTAGTATTGTTTCATTTCAAGCTAAACTTAACTGATTCAAGGGTTTGCTGAGATTCTGAGCGAAGCTCAGAATGACAACCAAAGACAATCTGGTATAACTCACACGAAATTAAAGTTGTGTTATCGCTTTTCTAGTAAAAGTTCAGTGATGAAACGCAGATAAGGAAAAGGTGTAAGTTTAGTAAACATCTACGTTTTGAGAAGGACACCCTTCAGGTTCCTATCAATTTCAGCCGAAATTAGGAAGTTAATGAATCAGCATAGATGATGCTGAAGTTTGTCCCCAATAGCATAAAGGAGAAGCATATGTCAGCAATAGAATTTGATGTTGGGATTATCGGCGGTGGACCTGCTGGTTCAGCAACCGCAGCTTACCTGGCCAAAGCAGGTCTAAAATGTGTTGTGTTTGAAAGTGAACTCTTTCCTCGCCCTCATGTTGGAGAATCTCTAGTTCCATCATCGACAAGGGTATTTAAAGAGTTAGGATTGCTTGACCAAATGGATCAAGCTGGTTTTCCAAGAAAATATGGTGCTGGTTGGACATCATCTGAAAAAGCTCCTATCTACGATATGGGTTGGGAGGGTCTAGAAGCAGACTGCCATGCGGATGTACGCTTTGAAGAGCGGGAGCAGGCTGGAGTTGACCGCAACTATACTTATCACGTAGATCGAGGGAAATTTGATCTACTCTTGCTGCAACATGCACATCAATTAGGAGCGAAAGTTTATGAAGGGGTCAGGGTGAAAGGTGTAGACTTCTCGGAACCATCCAAACCTCGAATCAACTTTTCTATAGGACATCAAGAAGTTGGTACAAGTGTGCGGATGGTCGTAGATGCAAGTGGTCGTCGTACAGTGCTGGGAAACCAACTTGGTTTGAAAATTAAAGATCCCATATTCAATCAATGTGCTCTTCATACTTGGTTTGAAGGTTATGACCGCACTGCATTAGCCCGCAATGGTTCACAGAAAGAGTTTATTTTCATCCACTTTCTACCAGTCACTAATACCTGGGTATGGCAAATACCAATTACTGAAACCATCACTAGCATAGGTGTTGTCACTCAGAAAAAATATTTTGCTAAATCGAAAGAAGATCGCGAGCAGTTCTTTTGGAACTGTATAAGTAGTCGTCCAGAGCTTTTGGCGGGTCTCAAATCAGCAGAACAGATCCGACCATTGAAGGAGGAAAGCGATTACAGCTATGCAATGAAGCAGATCTGTGGAGACAACTTTGTTTTAGTGGGTGATGCTGCCCGCTTTGTTGACCCTATATTTTCTACTGGTGTGAGCATTGCACTCAATAGTGCCCGATTTGCTAGTACAAATATCATCCAAGCTGCCGAAAAAGGTGTGTTTAACCGAAGTAGCTTTGCGACATTTGAGACAACAATGCAGCGTGGTATCAAAAATTGGTACGACTTTATCTCTGTGTACTACCGATTAAACGTTCTATTTACTGCTTTTGTGCAAAACCCCAAATATCGATTAGATGTGTTGAAGTTGCTTCAAGGCGATGTGTATGGCGAAGAGCAACCAGAAGTTCTTAACGTCATGAAAAAAATTGTTACAGAAGTTGAGCAGAACGAAAATCATCTGTGGCATCGATATCTTGGCGACTTGACAACTTCTGCGTTTCAACCAGCTTTTTGAGCTATACCTACAAAGGAGAAGCATATGTCAGCAATAGAATTTGATGTTGGGATTATCGGCGGTGGACCTGCTGGTTCAGCAACCGCAGCTTACCTGGCCAAAGCAGGTCTAAAATGTGTTGTGTTTGAAAGTGAACTCTTTCCTCGCCCTCATGTTGGAGAATCTCTAGTTCCATCATCGACAAGGGTATTTAAAGAGTTAGGATTGCTTGACCAAATGGATCAAGCTGGTTTTCCAAGAAAATATGGTGCTGGTTGGACATCATCTGAAAAAGCTCCTATCTACGATATGGGTTGGGAGGGTCTAGAAGCAGACTGCCATGCGGATGTACGCTTTGAAGAGCGGGAGCAGGCTGGAGTTGACCGCAACTATACTTATCACGTAGATCGAGGGAAATTTGATCTACTCTTGCTGCAACATGCACATCAATTAGGAGCGAAAGTTTATGAAGGGGTCAGGGTGAAAGGTGTAGACTTCTCGGAACCATCCAAACCTCGAATCAACTTTTCTATAGGACATCAAGAAGTTGGTACAAGTGTGCGGATGGTCGTAGATGCAAGTGGTCGTCGTACAGTGCTGGGAAACCAACTTGGTTTGAAAATTAAAGATCCCATATTCAATCAATGTGCTCTTCATACTTGGTTTGAAGGTTATGACCGCACTGCATTAGCCCGCAATGGTTCACAGAAAGAGTTTATTTTCATCCACTTTCTACCAGTCACTAATACCTGGGTATGGCAAATACCAATTACTGAAACCATCACTAGCATAGGTGTTGTCACTCAGAAAAAATATTTTGCTAAATCGAAAGAAGATCGCGAGCAGTTCTTTTGGAACTGTATAAGTAGTCGTCCAGAGCTTTTGGCGGGTCTCAAATCAGCAGAACAGATCCGACCATTGAAGGAGGAAAGCGATTACAGCTATGCAATGAAGCAGATCTGTGGAGACAACTTTGTTTTAGTGGGTGATGCTGCCCGCTTTGTTGACCCTATATTTTCTACTGGTGTGAGCATTGCACTCAATAGTGCCCGATTTGCTAGTACAAATATCATCCAAGCTGCCGAAAAAGGTGTGTTTAACCGAAGTAGCTTTGCGACATTTGAGACAACAATGCAGCGTGGTATCAAAAATTGGTACGACTTTATCTCTGTGTACTACCGATTAAACGTTCTATTTACTGCTTTTGTGCAAAACCCCAAATATCGATTAGATGTGTTGAAGTTGCTTCAAGGCGATGTGTATGACGAAGAGCAACCAGAAGTTCTTAACGTCATGAAAAAAATTGTTACAGAAGTTGAGCAAAACGAAAATCATTTGTGGCATCGATATCTTGGCGACTTGACGGCTTCTGCGTTTCAACCAGCTTTTTGAGTAAGCCAAATGACTAAAAACGAATAACGGATTTCTTAGCAAGAATTCATCCGTTCAGCAAGGTGGAATTCTGCTTGTCTAGAACACCGATTCACTAATCCCCAAAACTAGGTTTTTGTTCTAAAAAAGCCCAGATTTTCGTTGGAGTATATCAAAGAAACTAGGGTTTTTCGCCACAACTTTGAATACTGAATCGCTGTTCTAGTAGATATGCGTTGTCAAGTAAATATGCACAGTCTGCGTTCTGGAGTACAGACTATGGATTTTTGTTGGACGCAAGCTCAAAACGAACATTACAGTAGAGTTTTGAGGTTAGCACAAGAAAAACTTAACAGTGCGGCTAAGAACCGAAAGCATCCTCATCAATTTGAAAGAGAAGAATGGTCTTTGTGCGGTGAGCTTGGTCTGTTGGGTTTATGTGTTCCAACGCGCTATGGTGGTGGTGGGCTTAATGCTTTAACCACGGCGCGTGTAATTGAAGCTTTTGGGCGCGGATGCGAGGATATGGGCTTGGTATTTTCGGTATCAGCACATCTTTTTGCTTGTGCAATGCCGATTGTTGAATATGGGAGTGAGGAACTCAAAGAAACTATTCTGCCACGCTTATGTTCTGGTGAGTGGGTTGGTGCTAATGCCATTACTGAAAAAGAAGCTGGCTCTGATATCTTTGCTCTCAAAACTCAGGCAATCCGCAACGGTGAATCCTATGTTTTGACAGGTATTAAGAGCTACGTTACCAACGGCCCCATTGCTGATGTCACAGTGATATACGCCTTGACAAATCCCAAACATGGCTATCTAGGTATTACAGCTTTTGCTGTAACTAAAAATACAATAAATTTGATTGCCAGTGAGCCTTTTAGCAAAATGGGTTTAAGCAGCACCCCGGCAGGCTTAATGCACCTAGAAGAATGTTATGTGTCAGTAAATAACAAACTTGGCAATGAAGGGCAAGGTGCCCAAATTTTCAAACGCTCGATGCAATGGGAGCGGGCTTGTCTATTTGCTGCTTATTTAGGAATGATGGAGCGGCAACTGGAGCAAACAATTACCTATGCCCAAAAGCGCCGTCAATTTGGTAAGGCGATCGGTAAGAATCAGGCAATTTCTCATCAAATAGCCGATATGAAGTTACGTTTGGAAGCGGCTCGTTTACTCCTTTATCATGCTTGTTGGCTCTTTGACCAAGGCAAAGAATCGGTGCTTGACGTATCGATGTCGAAGTTGGCTGTAAGTGAAGCCGCAATTCAGTCAAGTCTGGATGCCATCCAGATTCATGGTGCAGTTGGCTTTACATCTGAGGCTGGCATTGAGCGGATGTTACGCGATGCCATTCCTAGCACTATTTTTTCAGGAACATCGGAAATTCACCGCGATATCATCGCAAGAGAATTGGGCTTATGAGCTTACAAAACCTTGTAATACGAAGTGCAGAGCGTGTGCCAAATGCTTTGGCAATCAAAGATCCCATTAATAGCATGACATATAGCGAGCTGGATAGCTTGGCTAACCGTATTGCTCGTGCACTCATCAAGCTTGGTGTCCGTAAGGGAGATCGTGTTGGCATCTGGCTCGACAAATCAACGTATGCTGTGGCGGCTATGCAAGGAGTCCTCCGTCTGGGCGCAGCATATGTACCGCTCGACCCCCTCAGCCCTACGTCTCGCGCACACACTATCCTAACTGATTGCTCAGTGCAAGCGCTAGTAACTACAGAAAAGCGTGCTGAAGCGGTTTTGACTGATGGGCTAGCACACATAGCATGTCTATGCGTGCAAGGTAATTGGCAGGGACTAAGTTGGCATAATGTGTTGTCACTTTCAGATCAACCTATAGAAGCCTCTAAATCTGTCGAAGACGATATTGCATATATCTTGTATACATCTGGCTCAACAGGCAAACCAAAGGGTGTGTGCATTAGCCATCGTAACGCACTTGCCTTTATTCATTGGGCTAGCACAGAACTTCAAGCAACATCGGCTGATCGTTTTTCCAATCATGCTTCATTCAATTTCGACATTTCGGTATTAGATATTTATGTAGCATTTCACGCAGGTGCATCTGTTCATCTGATTCCTGATGAAATGTCTTACAGTGGTAAAAGATTAGTCAACTTTATCATTCAACAAGAAATCACTATCTGGTACTCAGTACCGTCAGCGTTGATTCTTATGATGGAGCAGGGTGGATTACTGGATGTACCATCTATTCCTTTACGTGCTATCCTCTTTGCTGGAGAACCTTTTCCTATCAAGCATCTACGGCGGTTGTATGAGCGTTGGCGATCTGCACGATTCTTAAACCTTTATGGGCCGACTGAAACCAACGTTTGCACATTCTATGAGTTACAAGAAATAGACCAAAAGCTTACTAAGCCTGTTCCCATTGGTTGTGCGTGCTCTGGTAACCAAGTATGGGCAGTGAAAGAAGATGGCACAGAGGCGAAACCAGGAGAAGAAGGAGAACTCATGGTGTCTGGTGCTAGCGTCATGCGCGGTTATTGGGGGCACTTACCATATGGTGACAAACCTTATAAAACGGGCGATATTGTGCGCTTACTAGAAGATGGTAATTACATGTACATTGGTCGCCGTGATTACATGGCAAAAGTAAGAGGCCATCGGGTAGAACTCGGCGAGATAGAGTCAGCACTAGAGGAGCACCTTTCGATCCACGAAGCAGCTGTCATCATATCTGGAGCGGAGATCGAAACGCGTCTCATAGCTTTTATTGCACTTAAGAAAGATGCTGTAGCTCCTTCGCTTTTAGACATCAAGCGGCATTGTGCCGAGCGTCTTCCCCGCTACATGATTGTCGATGACATATGCTATCTAACTGATTTGCCGCGTACAAGGAACGGCAAGGTTGATCGCCTTCATCTGTCTAATAATCAAGTTGATTTTATCAAAAGGAGGAATTTAAATGCAGCGCTCTGAAGTTTTGCAGCAGTTGAGAGATTACATTTCCCTAGAAGTTCTTAACGGCAATCATGATGATTTAGATGATTCAACTCCCTTACTTGAATGGGGAATTCTCAACTCATTCGAGCTGGCAAGGATTCTCACGTTTATTCAAAACCAATTTGATATTGAAGTGCCAATTGATAAAGTTGTTGCTGAACACTTCAAAGACATTAGCTCTATTACAGATTTAATGTTGAATCTGGCAAACGAACACTCAGACCACACAGCTAAAACAGCAATTGTTTAATAAGTAATACGTAATACGGCTTTTGAATAATCAAAGAGGTTGGTAAAGACATGCAATCACTTTTAATCGAAAAAGTAAATTATGTCCTGACACAGGATCAAATGCCGACATCATGGTATAATATACAAGCAGATCTGCCTATACAAGTACCGTCATTGCGTCATCCCAAGACTGGCGAGGTAATATCTCCAGAAGAGATAAAAAGTTTGTTACCGATGGCGTTGATCAAACAGGAATTCAGTCAAGAACGCATGATCGAAATTCCTGAAGAAGTACAAAGAATCTATAGGCAATGGCGGCCCTCGCCACTAATCCGGGCACGTCGCTTAGAACAGGCGCTTGATACCCCAGCTAAAATCTACTACAAGTACGAAGGCGTCAGCCCATCAGGGTCTCACAAGCCTAATACTGCCGTACCGCAGGTTTATTATAACAAGCTAGAAGGTGTAAAACGTTTAGTGACTGAGACCGGTGCTGGTCAGTGGGGTTCTTCCCTAGCAATGGCTTGCGCTTTTTTTGGGCTAGATTGCGGCGTCTATATGGTCAAAGTGAGCTATCATCAAAAGCCATATCGACGCGCACTAATGGAAGCCTACGGTGCACGCGTCGTTGCTAGCCCGAGCAATGAGACTGACGCTGGGCGCGCAATCTTGTCCGAACACCCTGATTCAACTGGCAGTTTAGGAATTGCAATTAGTGAAGCGGTCGAAGTAGCTCTACAAGATGTGGACACTAAGTTAGCCCTTGGTAGCGTTTATAACCACGTACTTATGCACCAAACGGTAATTGGTCAAGAGGCGATGAAACAACTGGAACTAGCAGGCGACTATCCCGATATCATCATTGGTTGTACCGGAGGTGGCTCAAACTTCAGTGGCATTGCTTTTCCATTTATCGGTGCTAAACTACGTGGTGAACGTGATATACGTGTGATTGCAGTTGAGCCAGCATCCTGCCCTAGCCTGACCCGTGGTACATATGCTTACGACTTTGGCGACACATCTAAGTTAACACCAATGGTCAAGATGCACACCCTCGGACATAGCTTCATACCTGCGGGTATTCATGCTGGAGGATTACGCTATCATGGCATGGCCCCACTCGTCAGCCATCTTATGAAACTTGGGCAGATTGAGGCGCGTGCTGAGACGCAGATCCGCTGCTTTGAAGCTGGTATCCAGTTCGCTCGCGCTGAGGGCATTGTTCCAGCACCTGAAGCAACTCATGCAGTTCGGGCGACAATCGACGAAGCGCTACGTTGCAAAGAGTCCAATCAGTCTAAAGTAATTTTGTTCAATTTGTGCGGTCACGGACACTTTGATATGCAAGCCTATATAGACTATATGGCTGGCAAACTGCGTGACCACGAGTATTCACAAGAAGAGGTGGCGATGGCGCTAGCCGGACTACCGAGCATGGAGTAGTACAGAAGTCAGAAGTCTCTCAGCTTTGCTGTGGCTCGCTGACATTTCCAATTTGACATGGATGCGACAGCGTGAATTTACAGCGGTGAGGGCTTGAGGCTTAAATTTAAGGATTAGGCGATCGCGACAGTAGAAATTTATGTGGATATCACTGTAGGTTTTTGTGACTTATATGACTTCTGTCAATATTGAAATGTCTTTAGCACAAAGCCTAATTAATCCTCTTTTATCAATCTGGGGAACCCCAATCGCTGAAAGCCTTTCGGAGCTTTAGTTTCCATTTAAGGGCTGAAAATTCTAGTTACTGTTAGAAAATAAAGCCTCAAATGTTGATTAAGTCAATGTCTGAAATTTGGCTTCGATTATTGTTTTCCGAAAGTGACAAAACAGGGTTAATGGTGATTGCAGGAGAGAAATTCAGCCGTTCTCAAATGCACCTGAATAAAATCATAACCTTCGTTATCGCCTTTCATATTTTTTTAATTAAGCGCTTATTGAACTTAGTTCAGTTTATGAACCACATAAACATCTGACTTTTCCCGTTATCTCCTTGATTGAGCGATCGCTTACCATGCCCCTAGCCAAAAGCTCTATTCTCTCGTAATTCATTGTCATTATCTTAATTTATTGAGAGTTAAAATAGAGCATGAAACCCTTACTAATTCGTTGTTTCACAACTTAACAAGAAAAGTCAGCATAAACATACATTACCTGCTTTTGAACAGAAAATATTTTGAAATTCATAGCTGACATTGGAAAATCATAGGAACTTTATTCTTGCGCTATGCTTTACCGTGCTTGTTTAGCAGAATATGACATTGCAGCTTCCTGAATTCCTAATATGTATAAAAAATATTGGTCATTTTCGGGGTTATCCTCTTAGAGGAACAGAGAACATGAAAGATACCGACATTCAGGATTTACGGACAGCACTTCACTTTCTTCAACAATATGATGAAGGTTCAGAACACATTTCTACACCCGTGAAGGCATGGTGTGAACTAGCAGAAATATATGCAAAAAAAGGAGGTGGCGTTCCAGTTAGACCTCCAACTCGCTCTGGTCCACCAATGCTTTTTAAGCGAGTCATGCCTCAAGACCAGCCTGTGCTAGTGGGGTTATTCGGCTCCCGTCGGCGTTGTGCTCTGTTAATAGGTAGTACAGAGGAACAGATAACCGAGAAATTGCTGGAGGCTGCTCGAAATCCTTTAGCTCAGATACGAAAAGAAGCTCCACCTTGCCAAGAGGTTGTTTATCGCAAGAATGTTAATCTTGCATCTTTACCAATTCCTATTCTGACTCCTAAAGATGCTGGACCATACATAACTCTTGGTCTGTCTATGGCGAAAGATCCTGAAACGGGTGTTCAGAATATTTCTATTCATCGTCTATGTGTGCAAGGGCCTGATACGCTTACCATATGGATGGTACCCGGACGCCATCTCGAGTCTTTTTATTTAAAAGCAAAGGCAATGGGTCAATCTCTTCCTATCTCGATCCAAATTGGTCTTGACCCAGCAGTCTATATAGCCTCTTGCTGTCCTAGCCCGCTGGCTCCACTTGGTTTCAATGAACTGGATATTGCTGGTGGTTTACGGGGGCGTCCTATTGAGATTTCCTCATGTTTAACGGTAAATACAGACTGCATCAGTCATGCTGAGTATGTACTAGAAGGAGAGATTCTTCCAGAACTTGTGCCGGAAAATCAGGTTGCCGATAATTCTTTGCCTGAATTCCTCGGCTATGATGGCAAAGCCCAACCGAGTTTGCCAATTGTGAAGATTACGGCGATTACCCATCGCTCTAATGCACTATTTCAAACAGTAATTGGTCCAGGATATGAGCAGTCCAACCTGTTGGCCTTTGGAATGGAAGCCGCTACTCTTTTATTCATTCGTCAACACGTCACTGATCGAGTCATTAATGCTTATTGCAGCTCGGCAGGTGGAGGGCTACTTTTAATATTTCTCCAATTCCGAAAAGAGCAGGAACAAGATGACGGCGTTGTTCGGCAAGCTGGGCTGGCCGTACTAGGTGCTTTCCGAATGATTAAACATATAGTTCTAGTAGATGAGGATGTTAATTTATTTAACGAAGAAGACGTCTGGTGGGCAATGACAACTCGGTTTCAGGCTGACCAAGATTTAATAATGGCACGCAATACTCAAGGATTTCCATTAGATCCTAGCCAGAATCCAGCATATGCTCCTAGCATTACTAGCCCAGGTTTTACTACTAAGGCAATATTTGACTGTACCGTTCCTTTTCGTTTAAAAAGCAGGTTTCAACGTTCTATATTTATTAACTCCACAGAAGCAAAGTCAATTATCGAAAACTGAAATCTACCTTTGTATGTCCCAAACACTCTATATTCCTACTGATTTTGCCAATAAGTTTCGTAACTTACTGTCTTTACCCCAAAATGAGCAGCAGGCTGCTGCTGCTGCTTTTTGGTCTAATACTGATTTTTCATTTACAGAAGAATGGAACTCACGCTTTGGACCCAATTCTTTATTTGATGCTTGGACTTGTTGCTCATTAATGCAAAACATTTATACTTCCAATGCTCTGATTCTGAAATCTTGGCTCAGCAAACGCCGTGGATGGCGAGTTATAGAAATTGGTGGTGGAAACGGAGCACTTTGGTCACACGTTTTGAGTCCACAAGATGAAGGAGAGTTGATTGTTATAGACCCTGTACCCGAAGTACACAAGCAGGTAAGTCAGAGGCTTCCTGCGGGAGTTAAATTCATTCCCATTCAAGCCCCAGTTGAAACTGTAACTTTAAGTGAGGCAGATGCCGTAGTTTGTAGTTTAACTCTACATCATTTAGCAGGAATAGATACCTGTGAACGATCTAAACACGGACTTACAGGTTCTGGAAAACTAGAAGTGCTTAGTCAAATAGCTCAAGCACTTAAGCCTCGTATGGGATTAGCAATTCTCAATGAGTCTGATATGTATTCAGATCTTGACTTACCTCCAAATGATCCAGTACTGGTAGACCATTTGTTAGAAGCTTACGTGCGGCGTGTAGGGCTTTCCCTATTTTTAGATGCTGAAGCACTAGTTAACGATCCCAAAAATTTAATTCCACGCTGGTATGCCATAATTCATCAATGGTGTGTAGGACAGGTTTTTAAGGCTCATGTTCCTATAGCTGAAAGAGATGTTTATGAGCTAAATCTTTCTCGATGGTTAGAAGTACTAAGACGTGCAGGGCTAACTGTAATCGAATGGAAATGTACTGATAATTTTGGTTTGTTTTACCGCTATTTACTCAAACCATCGTTAGAGGATAATGTAAATTTAAACCAAGTTTGACAAAATTTAACAATCTAGCTCTTGGAATGAAGAAAATGGGATTCTTTAGCAAATAAGAATATGTTTCGTTTTTTGGCGTTGCTGAATATGAGTATGAATTGAGATTTTTGACCAAAGCTGAAAGTATATTCTTCCCACCTTTGCGCGAAACAAAATTCATCCCGTAAATTAGCAACGCCCGTTTTTTTTACTATTGCACTGTTCGCAACGGTCTATAAAGGTATCATCTCCACAACTTTTTCATCTTTTCATCCTGTCAAGGACAACAAAATTTTTGAAACTATGTTGTAGTCAAACAATTATGTAAAGATGTCAACTAAACCTAGAAATCTTTATGTTAGAGTTTGGGGTAAAGGTGAGGCAGCCGTGTTGGTACATGGCAGCAATACAGCCAATCCAGAGTCTACATGGTTGCAGCAACGTGATTTAGCTGAAAGATACAAGTTAGTCATACCAGATCGCCGTGGTTATGGTGCCAGCGCACCAATTGAGCAGAAAGGTTTTGAAGATAATATTCAGGATATACTTACTGTGCTTGGAACTGGTGCTCATTTGGTTGGCAGTTCGTATGGTGGCGTAATTGCCTTACTAGTAGCTGCACGCCGACCAGAGGTAGTGCGATCATTAACTATAATTGAACCTCCTGCCTTTGAAATTGCACGTGGACATTTGGTAGTTGAGGAATTTATTGAACGTATTTGTCCATTGTATGCGGCTGTACCTCAGATAACTCCAGAAGATTTTATCTTCGGTTTCGTTCAAGCACTTGGTGGGCAGCTTCGCAAACCAATTCAGCTTTCGCCGGAGCGCCGTCAGTCCATTATTGCTACCATGACTGAACCTCCGCCTTGGGAGGCTGAAATCCCTGTGGGTACGCTGGCAGCGACTCGGTTTCCCAAACTCGTTGTCTCCGGTGGCTGGCACCCCGTGTTCGAGACTATCGCTGACTTGTTAGCACGACGTGTGGGTATGGAGCGGGCAGTGATTCAGGGTGCTGGTCATGAGGTTCAGGAACTCGGCAGGCCATTCAACGAGCGACTAGAAGCACTCTGGAAGGTATCATCAACTTAAGTTAGCAGTGTAGAAATTGAGTATGGTAACTCCGTATTTCACGCCGAATAATCTGATGCTGCTGCCTTGATACCAGTCAACCTCAGCTTTTAAATTATAGATAATATGGTATACGACAAAATTATCAAGTTACTTACTGAAAACGGAATTGATTTCAAAATTCACACGCATGAGGTAATTAAAACAATCACAGATGTGGAAGAAAAATTACCATTTCCTAAGAACCGCTTACTGAAAACTGTTGTCTTTAAGATTAGAAACTCATCCTGGATTTTGGCTGCCGTTAAAGGAGAGGATAGAGTAGATTATCGAAAACTGGCATCTAGTTTGGAAGTGCATCGTAGCGATTTAATATGTCCATCACCAGAAGAAATTAAGTCAATATTAGATTTTGAGATAGGTGGTGTATCTCCAATTCCAACAAGTGATGATACAAAAGCTGTCTTTGATAGTGCATTGCTTAGCATGAATTTTGTATACTGCGGAAGTGGTAGAAACGACCGAACTCTAGAAATCGGAGTAGAGGAGCTTTTACAATTGTCAAAAGCTAAAGTAATATCTATTGTCTGACTTAAAGCTTGAGTTAGAAAATGCAATATTTCAAGTATAACTGTAGTAAACTTTGATTCATCTAATTTTCTACTCGATATGCTTTAACTGTTAAGCTTTTAGCCCATAAAAAGTGCAAATTCAATATGGAGCAGCTGAGCAGATTATTAGCTCAACGAAAATCAAGGAGGCTATTGGTGACATTTTTAGCTAATTGGTTAACCGTATTTATAATCGGGTGTCTAGCAGTCATAAGCCCCGGACCAAATCTTGCCATTACCCTCCGTAATGGCCTGGTGTACTCGCGAAAAGCTGGAGTGTACACTGCTGTTGGTCTTGCCACTGGTAATCTTGTTCATGCCACATACTGTTTGTTGGGCATTGGAGTAATTATTTCTAAGTCAATTTTTTTGTTTAACATACTGAAGTGGCTTGGTGCTGCATACTTGCTCTACATCGGCATCAAATCCCTGCAAGTGAAAAAAGCTATAGGCAATGTTACTAACTTACAGTATCGGCAGACCATAAGCAATTGGACAGCGTTTCGTACAGGCTTGTTCACAAATCTGTTGAATCCGAAAGTAACCTTGTTTTTCCTTGCTCTATTTACGCAGATTATTCGACCAGCAACACCTCTGCTTATTCAAGCTGTCTACGGTCTGACGATAGTTAGTATAGAATTTGCATGGTTTGCTTTGGTTGCCATATTGATTTCACAACACACGCTCAAGAACTTCTTTCTGTCATTTTCACATTGGATTGAACGGGCGACAGGGGTGACGCTGATTGCCCTAGGGCTACGTTTGGTATTTACAAAGGAAAACAATACTTAATTTATCTGCCTCTAAGGCAAATGCTCTAAGAAAAGCTATCTGTGAAATCAATTTTGTCACCATTATCCACAACTGGGGGCAACATTGCCCAAGGTGCGATTGAGCGAAGCCCAGTGCCTCCAGCAATCGCCTCTTCATAGACTGCTGTTTATGTTATCAACATAAAATCCAGATGGCTAGCCACAGCTTCGCAAAAGTGTTAAACAGCATTACCCATCCCAAACGCTTGTAGTCAGCCATCTATGGTTTTAAGATCACAAGCGTTTCTTAATTTTTGATTGATGATGGCGCTCGCTGTTCAAATTATCTTTCTCTTAAGTCACAGACTCAGAATCTGGGGCATTCCACGTAGTTAGTCAAACGTGTAATTAGCAATTGAAACTGGCTTTACAAGAGCCAATACCTCATGGCAGAGGTAGAAATTATATTGTTCGCGCCGCCCCTGTGTGTTTGAGCATCTGTAAACGATTTTTCATCTGAAGAAGGCAGTTTTTCTATTTCTTGCCACTAAAGTTGTGTTTATCTGTCTTCATTGAGGTACTTAAGCAGAGTTTCGATTTGGTGAACAGAATAGACATTAATCGGGAGCATGGGAGTATCAGAGCCAGCAAGCATCGCTATTACTCGATGAGTATTGTAGTCTATATTTTTGAGCTTTTGTATCAGGCGTAAGCCCAGAACTGGAGTATTACACCGGGATTTGATAAAAGTTTCAATGTCGGAGCGGAATGTAACTTCGACACCAACCCCACCGGAAAACTTTAGAGCTTCAGAGAAAACAATTCCTGGCTCAACTATAGTTTTAGCTTTTGTTAAGGCGATGAAAAAGGTGGATTTAAAATCATCAGGCATCCTATGCAGTTGGGCTTTTGTGGTTGCCAATGCTTCATCACTGACATATCCAAGGCTAATTTCTGAAGGTATGGGGCATTTTTCTAAATTAACCCGCGAACCGTAGACATCACCCAAAAGCTGTTTTCTGCGTTTAGCTTCTCCCATACTTCATCCCCTATTACTACCATGAGTGTCTAACTAGAATACTAGCCAATGCTGCAAAGTCCAATGGCACTGCTTGAGCCACTACCGCCATAAAAATACCCCCAGAATATGGGGGCGATTGATGTGGTTAATGTGCCTAAAAAGACACAATTGAATAATGAGAGTTCGCTATAAGGATTTCTGTATATATGCCCATCTTAGAATGAACTGTCGGTGAATGTCTTCCGTGATCACCTTTTCTTCAAAATCGCTTCACAACAACTTTTCAATAACTGTGCTTTTATACCGTTAACCATTGCAAAAATTTTCCTTCTTCTTTTTCAAATATTCAATCCGGCAGCAACTGCGCCGCCATTGGTCTTTAGTCAAAGGATAATAACTAGACCAAATACTTCCATCTGGTGCTGAATAAAAAAATGTAATTACAGCCGATTGAGAGCCAAAGTTACAGGTACTCACTTGTACCTCATCCCCAAGAGCAAAGGTCTGGCCTTCACAGTTAGTTACTGTCTCTAATTTTTATATGGTGGTATTCGTTTCGGCTTTGTTGCAGTTGTTTATTTTCTAGTTCTGGTTGTGCTAAATCAGTAGCTTTACTTGACGAGTTTTGAGTTAATTCTTCTACATTGTCTAATCTACTCCAAAAATCGCGCCCAATTCTGGCGACGAAGCTTAACCTTTAACTGTCGAAGCTGGGCAGATTTTCGCTGCCGGCAATTTCTTCTAAAAGTAATTTGCAATTAATATAGCCTAAAGAGATGGCACGAAACACTGCATGGGGGCGATTTTGGGAACCCAACTTGAGATTCAATGAATTTGTATATCCCCTGATTGAGCCTGCGGAAACGTGCAGTTTAGAGGCAATTTTTTCGTTAGAGAACCCAAACGCCATAAGTTTGAGAACTTTCATCTCCATTGGAGTCAAAGATTCACGCAACTTTCTTTTTCCTTTTGAGGAATTTTCTGACTCCATATCCAAGATGGCGCGAGACACTCTAGGGTCAATCCAAGACTGGCCCTCGTAAGACATTTTGATAGCGTACAGCAGAATTTCTGGGTCAGTATCTTCTAGTAAATAAGAAGTTGCCCCAGAATTAAAAGCCGATTTCAAAAGCCCTTCATCTGAGTGAGCAGAAAGAACAATTATTTTTAGATTGGGGAATTCAGTATGAATAGCAGTTATTAAATCAATACCCGAAACATCTGGTAAATTTATCTTAAAAATCACAACATCCGGCTGAGAGTGGCGAATTGATTCTAATCCTTTTACCCCTGAATCCGCCTCAGATGCTTCCAGATTCGCTTGAGAAATAGCCGTTTTTATGCCTAACCTAACAATAGGTAAATCTTCAATGATAAGGACACGCATATTTCTAGTGATTTGAAAAACTGATCAATAAAATTAAGAATTATGTGTCAGGATTCAGTAGGTAAGTTATCCAGCAAGGCTGACGAATTTCTTCAGAATTCTCAATTTTTATTTATTGATAAATTTTACCTGATATCTCCAGAAAATTTCCTGATATTTGGTATTAATTATTAGGGAGTTTAGCGGCTATTACTGACCTCTATAAGTCTAAGCTGCCGAGATTTATCAATAAGAATGATATTTCAAAAAGGTAATCAATTATTCTTCTATTAGGATGACCTCTTACCAGCAGCAAACTGTTATTTCTTGAGTGACATTTTGCAGTGGTCGTCTACAAAATGTCACTTGTTAACCGACTTCAAGGTTCAAGCATCGGTAAGAAGTTCCTCCAT
>JAESGN010000423.1_pt1 | contig 39957 bp, 45 predicted proteins | sample 9269731 | NCBI WGS metagenome assembly JAESGN01 (sample SAMN15720683, study PRJNA650826) | algae metagenome | isolation source: Mojavia pulchra JT2-VF2 and co-occurring heterotrophs from desert soil | place: USA: Cadiz Valley, Joshua Tree National Park, CA | collected 1998-06-08
AAGGTCAAAGGTCGAGTCCCGTTAACCAATGGCGACCGCTGGTTCCTTGTTCAGCTCTATCATTGGTTTCCTTCGATCCTGGGCTCCCTGGTCTTGATCAAGCCAGAGACTTTGGTCCGATGGCATCGGACTGGATTCCGCTTCTATTGGCGCTGGAAATCGCGTTCGCGAGGAGGGCGACCTCGGATCGACACGGACCTTCGGACGCTGATCCGGCAGATGAGCATCGAAAACCCGCTCTGGGGCGCGCCACGGATCCATGGCGAACTGCTCAAGCTGGGCTTCGACGTCGCCCAATCAAGCGTCGCCAAATACATGATCAAGCGGCGTCGGCCAAGAGGGCAGGGCTGGCGAACATTCCTGCGCAATCACACGATTGAGATTGCGGCTATTCGTCGTTCCCACGATCGGCTTCGAATTGCTCTATGCGTTTATTTTTGTCCGTCTGGATCGCAGACACCTTGTTTGGACCAATGTGACCACGAACCTCACGGCGCAATCGTAACGCGGCGGCTGCAGGCGATGGGTATTCGGGACAGGCCGATTGCACCAGCGTCGCCTTGGCAGAATGGATATGCCGAACGACTGATCGGATCAATCCGGCGCGAATGCCTGGACCATGTGATCATCCTGGGCGAGACGCATCTGCGCAGAATCCTGCAAGCCTATGCCGATTGTTACAATGGCGTCCGGACGCACCGCTCGCTAAACAAAGACGCGCCAATCTCACGCCCGATCCAGCGGGGCGGGCTCGTAGCTGCACGTCCAATCCTGGGTGGATTGCATCACCACTATGCTCGGAGTTTTCGGTACATACAGGACGGGATTTTCGGAATGGACAGGGGGTCAGGCCTCATGCGTTCATCGCTTCGATCAATCCGTCCCGGGTTAACGGCATTTTTCTCAGATGGATGCCAAGCGCTGAAGAGGCCGCGTTCAGGATGGCAGCCTGCATCGGCCCTTGCGCGGTTTCGCCGACGCCGAGCGGCGGATCGTTTTGCCGCGGCATCAGGGCGACATGAATCCGTGGCGTTTCGGCGAAGGTCAGGATCGGGTAGTGCTCCCAGTCAATGGCGGCATTGCCATCCCGGTCGAACGGCACGGCCTCCTTCAATGCCCAGCTCGCCGACTGGATGATGCCACCCTCGACCTGATTGGCGACGCCATCCGGATTGATGACACGGCCCGCGTCGACGGCGCACCAGACTTCCTCCAGCCGTACATCCTCGTCGACGCGGACCTTGGCGACCAACGCGCAATATGCGGCCTTGTTCTTGTAGCGGGCGAAGGCGAGGCCATACCCGATCCCATCGATCGCTTCTCCAGGCCAGCCCGCCATCTCCGCCGCCTTGCGCAGCACGGCGATCGCCCTTGGATCGTCGAGGTGCCGTAGCCGGAAGGCGAGCGGATCCTCGCCAATCTCGTTTGCGATTTCATCCATCATGCATTCGATGGCGACGACGTTGATGGGCGCGCCCAGGGCGCGAAGTGATGATGTCCTGACGCCGATCTCTGGATAAATGTGCTTGCGCACGCCGATGCTCGGTATCGTGTAAAGCGGGACGCTATTGCGGTCGGCGCCGCCGCCAAGCGCCGTTGGGAAATCCTTGAGCGGTGGGAATGGAATCGGATCGGCGAGATGCGCGGCAGCAAGTAGGTTGACGGCGTCGTTACTGCCGGGCCGTGCGCCATGGGGACCGCTGTGCACGTCGAGCGTGAAGGCGGCGATCCGGTTGTCGGCATTGAGGTCAACCTCGACACGGCTGAGCATAGCAGACCCGACCGGAGACCAGCGCAGTTCGTCGGGCCGGCTCCAGACGACGCGCACGGCGGAGCCGGGCGTTGCGCGGGCCAACAACGCGGCGTCGAGTGCCGCGTCATCCGCGCCGTTGTGCCCATAGCAGCCGGCACCTGGGACGTGGCGCACGATGATTTGCGCCTCATCGATCCTGAGCGCGTGCGCGAGCGATCGGCGCAGGAAGAATACGCCCTGGCTATGGCTCCAGACCTCGAGCTGCCTGTCGCTCCAGAGGGCCAGCGCACAGCTGACACCGATCGAGGCATGGGCGATGAAGGGTCGGGCGTAAGTCGCTCCAAACCGCCGCTCGGCGTTCGGCCGGTCAGGACCCGGCGCAGAGACGACGTCGATGGCGCGCGAGGGCTGATCGAAAATGTCAGCCGGACGACTCAAGTCCGCAGCCACCTCGCTCCAGAGGCTCCGGTGCGCAACGATGGCGGCCGCTTTCTCCGCCTGGAACTCCGACTTCGCCAAAACGCCAAGGAAAGATCCGTCGGCGACAAGCGTGATATTGGCGGGGAGGTGGTCGGCAGCGGGCGCGCGCAACAGGCGCGCATCTGATCGCGGAGGTCTGACAATGCGCCCATGGCGCATGCCGGGCAGGACCATGTCATGGATGAAGGGTGCGCCCACGATGCGCGCCTTGAGATCTGTGCGCGAAGCGGATTGTCCGACAAGCCGATAGGCATCCGGAGACTTCGGAAGCGCATGGCGATGGGCTGCTTCCGCCAGAAGTTCTGGCGTCACGATGCCTTCAAGGCGCGCGACCTGCTGGCCATCCGAGTTAACCAGCTTGGTTCCCCTCAGCGACAGGTCATCTGCTCCAACTCCGAACTTGGCGCGCGCCGCGCGCTCGGCCAAAACCTTGAGGGCTGAGGCCGCGACGCGAAAGGCTTCGCCCGCGACTTCGACGGAGAGGCTTCCAGCCGTCACGCCCTGGTCGGGTGATCGATCCGTAGCGCCGCTGATCATTGCGATGTCATCGACACTGCCGTCGAGTTCCTCCGCGATGATCTGTGCTAGCGCGGTGAGGATGCCCTGGCCAAGTTCGACCTTCCCAGTGAGTGCAACGATCCGTTCGTCCTCAACGGCGAGGTACTTTGAGATCGGCCCGATGTCTGGGAATGCAACTGCTGTCTCGATCATCGAGATCACGCGGCGGAAGCTGGTACGAGACGGTCGCGCGCGTCCTCGATGGAGTCGAGGATACGCTGGTGCGCGCCGCAACGGCAGAGGTTGCGCTCCAAATCGTCTGCAATGTCCCGGCGCGTTGCATGCGGTTGCGCGCCAAGCAGTGCCTTGGCGCGCATGATGATACCGGTCAGGCAATAGCCGCATTGTCCGGCCTGGTGATCGAGAAAAGCCTGCTGCAGCGGGTGCAGCGCGCCTTCAAACGACAGCCCCTCGATCGTCTCAATCGATGCACCGCCTACCGCCCACATTGGCGTACTGCAGGAGAAGATCGCGCGCCCGTCCTGGATCAGCGTGCAGGCGCCGCAAAGGCCCTGTCCGCAGCCGAAGCGCGCTCCTTTCAGATCAAGATGGTTGCGGACGAACTCCAGCAGCGGCAGCTCCCCGTCACCCTGGAAGACGACGAGATTTCCGTTGACCACGAATTCGATGCGCGTGTGACTCATTCAGGCGGCTTTCCAGGAACGAGTCGGCGTGTGTTTTTGATACCATGTCGCCATGCGGGTCATGAAGCGTTCCGGTTCCTCCATCAGGAAGAAATGGCTCGAAGCTGCGAACTCTTCCCACTCGGCCTGCGGCAGGCGTTCCACCATCCATGTCGTTGCTGTCGGGCCGCAAAGCGGGTCGCGACCGCCGGACATGATCAGGACAGGACATGTGATCTCGTGCAGCCAGTCTAGCGCGTCATGGGCCAAAACGGCATGGTTCTGGTGGACGTAGCAGGCCGGCAGCCTGTCGGAGCTTGCGATGATCTTTTCGATCGCGGCAAGCCGTTCCTGCTCTTCATTGAAGAACCGGTGCGACACGAAGTTCTGGACAGAGTGGCGTGCATGGTCCGCCCAGGAGTTGCGCCACAGCAGAGCCTCGCGCATGCACACCAGGCTGCGGTAGCCAACCGGATCGAACTTGGCGCAGGACGCGAGCATGACCAGCGTATGGACCAGCTCCGGCCGGCGCCGTGCGATGATCTGGCCGATGCAGCCGCCCATCGAGCGACCGACGATATGGCACTTTTCGACCTTCAGCGTGTCGAGTAGATCGATGAAGTCGATGGCGAGCTGATCCAGCGTTACCGGTTCGTCCTTCTGAGTGCTTTTCCCCGCGCCGCGCGTGTCAGCTGCGATGACGCGGTAATGCTCGCTCCATGGACCGATCTGGGCGTTCCAGGCGTTGAGGTCGCCTGCCAGTCCGTGGATCAGCAGGATGGGGAAGCCAGCACCCTGCTCGACATAGTGCAGTTCATAGCCGCCGACCTTGTGAATTCTGCCCTGCATGCCCACAGCTCCCTGCCTGGTGTTCGCCGTCCGATTTTTGGCCTTGGGCCAGAATAGCGCGCTTATGATTTAGAGAAAAGATAAAATTTGCTAATTTTTTTCTATTTACAAATATTGTTCTTTCTGCGAATTGGTGTTGGGAGGCAACTCATGACCGAAGCCGTCACGTTCTGGGGACCGAGCATCACAGGCGCCTTGAACGAAGCGCCGCGCACTATGGCTGAGGATGTCGGACAGCGGCTCTATAACGACATCATCGCTGGCGTGTTCAGTCCGGACGAGAAGCTAAAGCCCGACGAACTCAAGCACCGCTACCAGTCTGGCACAAGCCCGATCCGGGAAGCGCTGCTGCGGCTCGCGTCCGAGGGTCTCGTCGTCGCCCAGGGGCAGAAGGGCTTCCGCGTCGCGCCAACGACCGAAGAAGAGCTGAATGACATCGCGCGCATCCGCTCGCACTTGTCCTGCCTAGCGCTGGAATGGTCGATCCAGCGCGGGGACGACCGCTGGGAAGCAAAGGTGATTGCTGCCTTCTACCGCCTCGAACGCATTGCCAAACCGATGCTCGACAACCCGGCCGACTATGCGGCCGAATGGGAGCAGCGCAACCGCGAGTTTCATCTGGCATTGGAGGGCGAGTGCGGTTCGCCTTGGCTCTTGCATTTCTCGAATCTCGCCTTCAGCCAGTCCGAGCGCTACCGACGATTCTACATCCGCTACGAGACGCTGCTGCCGCATGGTCAGGATGAGCACAAGGCCATCATGGATGCTGCGCTGGGTCGCGACGCGCCCAAGGCGAAGGCGCTGCTGGAGCAACACATCGCCCATGGCGCAGGTCTTGTTCTGAAGGCCATGCGCGAGGCTAAGACACCAACCTGACCACATGAAGCGCCTGGCCAAAAGGGCGCAAGATAAACACAGCCACCATGCAACAGGGAGAAACACCATGGAATTGACCAAGCGACAGCTTCTCGCAGGTGCGGCCGCCACCACGATCGCCATGCCAAACATCGCCACGGCGCAGACTGCGATCGATCTGACCGTCGGAGCCCCCTTTCCGACCTCCGTGCCCTGGATTCAGCCGATAGAGGCATTCTTCGTGCCGGAAGTGAACCGGCGGTTGGCCGCGGCCGGAGGCAAGTTCAGGATCAACTGGAAGGAAGCCTATGGGGGAACGCTCTATAGGGCAAACGCCGCCCTATCTGCTGTCGCCACGGGCATCGTCGACATCGGTACGGTCTTCTCGCTCTGGGAAGCCTCCAAGATGCCGTTAACCAACTTTTCGCTCGCCGTGCCGTTCAGCACCGAGAACTGCGTCGCGATCGGCGAAGCGGCGCATGAGACTTTCGACCAGATTCCCGCGCTGCAAACCGAGTGGGACCGTAATGGCCTCGTCTGGCTTGGTTCCTCGATGGTCGACACCTACCACCTCTGCCTGAAGCAGCCGATCGCGAAATTCTCCGACCTCGCGGGCCGCAAGATTTCGGCTGCGGGCGCGGTCGGACTCTGGATTCGCGATACCGGGGCGACAACACTGCAAGGCCAGATCGCGACCTTCTATACCGACGTTCAGACTGGCGTTGCCGACGGCGCGATGGTGCCGGCCTCCGGCATCGCGTCCTCCAAGATCTACGAGGTCGCGCCCAACATCGCTCTGGTCGGCTTCGGTGGTCAGCACCATGGGGCTCTCTCGATCAACAAGGCGCGCATGGGCCGGTTGCCCCAGGAGGTACAGGACGTGTTGCTCGCAGTAGGACGCGAGTTCTCGGCCAAGGTCGGCGAGAACGTACTGGCGCGCTCGGCCGCCTCGATGGCTACCGTGCGCCAGATTGGCCCATCCCAGCCGACACCAGTCCAGTTCATCGACTTCAGCGGTGATGCGCGCTCGGACTATGCCCGCAGCATGCGCGATCTCGTAACCGAGTGGACTGCACCGCTCGAACAGCGTGGCCTCCCGGCCCGCCAGGCCGTGCGCACCTACATGGCGGCGCTGCGCAAACGCGGCGAGAAGCCGTTGCGCGACTGGGACATTGTCGGCTGAAACTGGACGATTGATCTCGGTTGTTGTCGTGTCAGCCGGCACAAGGAAAATCATGGAACACGGATTTCAATCGGAGTTCGCCGCGCCTGACGCGGCGGACAAGCGCAAGCCTTCGCTCTTCGGCCGTCTGGTGGACGGGCTAAATGCGCTTGGCTCCCTTCTCATCTTCGCCATGATGCTGCTCATTCTGGCCGATGTGGCGCGCCGCACCTTTGCCAATCGGCCGGTCTACGGTGTCGCCGAAATGATCGCGATGTCTGTGATCATTCTTGTTTTCTTGCAGCTTTCCAGCACACTACGACATGGACGCATGGCGCGTGCCGAGATTTTCATCGACCCCTTTCGCCGCAAGCGGCCGAAGGCCGGCAATCTGCTGCAGGCACTGTTCGATCTGGCGGGTGCCTGCGTCTGCGCCATCATCGCCTGGTTCACATTACCCCTGATGATCGATGCCTACCGAAACGCCGAGTATCTCGGCACCGTCGGACTCTTCACTGCTCCCGTCTGGCCAATGCGGCTCGCCGTCTTCGCCGGAGCGACGCTGACCGCCCTCCAGTACCTCGTCAACGCGACTGCCAGCCTGCGCGCAGCGCGGACCGCGACGGCCTGACCGACACCTACTCCAAAGTGCGCCCCATGACTGGCTTCGAAATCTCGATTATCTCGATCATTGCCGTCATGGGGCTTATCTACCTTGGCATGCACATCGCTGTGGCGCTGATCCTGGTTTCCTTCATTGGGGTCAGCATGATGCGTTCGTTCGACATGGCCGGCAGCCTTGCTGCGGCGACCATGAACGACGTGATCCAGGACTACCTGTTCGGCGTCATTCCGCTTTTCGTCCTGATGGGACTTTTCGTCAGCACGTCCGGGGTCGGCAAGGACACGTTCGACGCGATGCAATGGTTTACTCGCAAGGTCCGCGGCGGCCTCGGCATCGCAACGGTCGGCGCGAGCGCCGTATTCGCGGCGATCACCGGCGTCAGCATCGCGTCGGCCGCTGTCTTCACCAAGGTCGCGACGCCGCAGATGATCCGCCACGGCTATTCCAAGAACTTCGCCGTCGGTGTTGTCGCCGGCAGCTCCGTTCTCGGTATGCTGATCCCGCCAAGCTTGCTCTTCATTCTTTATGGTGTGTTGTCGGAGGAATCGATCGGCAAGATGTTCATCGCAGGAACCCTGCCGGGCCTGCTGCTCGCCCTTGCTTTCTGCCTAATGATCCTCTGGATGGCCTATCGCGCGCCGGAGCTCATCGGCGAGATCGGCCGACACGCCGAGCAGAACGCGGAAACCTTGAGATCGGTCAGCAGGAAGTCACTGCCGATCGTCGCCCTCATCACTTTGGTGCTTGGCGGCCTCTACGGCGGCATTTTCACCCCAACGGAAGCCGGAGCCGCCGGAGCCGCGGGAGCCCTTCTGCTGGCACTGCAGCGCCGCAGCCTGGACGGCGGCAAACTCTGGCGCATCCTGATCGAGACGGGGCATGTCTCCGTCGCAATCCTGTTCCTGGTGATGGCAGCCAGCCTTTACAGCCGCATGCTGGCGATGACCGGCCTGCCCTCCGACATCGCCGGCTTCATGGCGGGCGCGGGCCTGGGCCCCTATGGCTTCCTGCTCGTCTATATCCTGATCATCATCCTGCTCGGCTGCTTCATCGATGCCACCTCGATCATGGTGATCATGCTGCCGATCGCCCTGCCGATCGCAACGGCCTTCAACATGGACCTGATCTGGTTCGGCGTGATCACCGTGATCGCCGTCGAGATCGGGCTTCTGACCCCGCCCTTCGGCATCTCGGTCTACACCGTCAAGTCGACGCTGGACGACCAGTCGATCAGCGTTCGTGATGTCTTCGCAGGTACGTTCCCGTTCGTGCTGTGCATGCTCGCTGTCCTGGCGCTCATTGTGGCGTTCCCCGCGATCAGCACCGTCCTGGTCCGGTGACGCCGCACGTTCGCCGAAGTCTCATTTTCATCGTATCCGGAGTGTCGCCATGATCACCTACGGCCATTTCATCGGCGGCAAGCATGTGCCGGGCACTTCCGGACGCACAGCCGACCTATGGCAGCCGATGGATGGATCGCTCCGCGGCAAGGTGGCGCTGGCGTCCAAGGCCGAATTGACAGCGGCCGTGGCCCACGCCAAGGCGGCACAGCCGGCCTGGGCTGCGGTCAACCCGCAGCGTCGCGCCCGCGTGTTGATGAAGTTCCTTGATCTGATCGCCCAGAACAACGACGAGCTGGCCGATATCCTGGCCCGCGAGCATGGCAAGATCATCCCCGACGCCAAGGGCGACATCCAGCGCGGGGTCGAGGTGGTGGAAATGTGCTTTGGTGCCCCGCAGATGCTGAAGGGCGAGTATACCGATGGCGCGGGGCCGGGTATCGACATCTATTCCATGCGCCAGCCGCTCGGCGTCGTCGCAGGCATCACGCCGTTCAACTTCCCCGCCATGATCCCGCTCTGGAAGCTGGCCCCGGCCATCGCCTGCGGAAATGCCTTCATTCTGAAACCCTCGGAGCGGGACCCCGGCGTGCCCATGCGGTTGGCGGAACTTGCCGTCGAAGCCGGCTTGCCGCCGGGGATCCTCAACGTCGTCAACGGTGACAAGGAGAGCGTGGACGCGATCATCGACGATCCCGACATCATGGCCATCGGCTTTGTCGGCTCGACCCCCATCGCCGAATACATCTATGGGCGCGGCTGCTCCAACGGCAAGCGCGTCCAGTGCTTCGGCGGTGCCAAGAACCACATGATCATCATGCCTGATGCCGACATGGACCAGGCCGTCGATGCGCTGATCGGCGCGGGATACGGCGCGGCAGGCGAGCGCTGCATGGCGATCTCGGTGGCGGTGCCAGTGGGCAAAGCCACGGCGGATGAACTGGTGAGCCGGCTAGTCCCCCGCGTGGAGAGCCTCAAGGTCGGCCCCTCCACGGACGGCAGCGCGGATTTTGGCCCGCTGGTGACCAAGGCGCACCTGGACAAGGTGAAGAGCTATGTGGACCTCGGCGTGCAGGAAGGCGCGATGCTGGCTGTCGACGGGCGCGGCTTCAAGATGCAGGGTTACGAGAACGGCTTTTACATGGGTGGCTGTCTCTTCGACCATGTGACCACCGACATGCGCGTCTACAAGGAAGAGATCTTCGGGCCAGTCCTTTCGGTCGTGCGCGCGCCGGACTACGCGGCGGCGCTGAAGATGACCAACGACCATGAATACGGCAACGGCACCGCCATCTTCACCCGCGACGGCAATGCGGCGCGCGACTTCGCCTCCAAGGTCAACGTGGGCATGGTGGGCGTCAACGTGCCGATCCCGGTGCCACTGGCGTATTACACCTTCGGCGGCTGGAAGCGGTCGGCCTTTGGTGACCTCAACCAACACGGGCCGGACGCGTTCAGGTTCTATACCAAGACCAAGACGGTGACCGGCCGCTGGCCCAACAGCATCGTCAAAGGGGCGGAATTCTCCATTCCGACGATGCGATAAACACGATTGGCCCGAGGGATGACGCCGTCAGCAACCGAACGATGTCAATCAGAAACGGACAGGCAGCGAACGCGCTATGGCTTGCGCGCAAAGATGTAGGCGCGTCTCTACTTCGACACCGACATAGGGTTCGCGCTCGATCACCTCGGTGACCTCAGAGCCGACGGCAGCGAGTTGTGCCTTGATCTCGGCGCTGGTGAAGAACGCGAATTCGAGATCGACCGTCTGACCCAGAAAACGCATCGAAATGCCGTGTCTCCTCGCCGATGTGAAAGGTCAGAAGCAGCTCGCCGTCTTTTCGCAGGACGCGCTGCATCTCGGCCAGCGCTTTCGGCACGGTTTCGCGCGCCAGATGGATGATGGAATAGAAAGCCGCGATGCCGCCGAGCGAATTGTCCGCGATTGCCTGCATCGCCAGCGTGTTGACCTGGTCGAAACGGAGGCCCGGATGCAGCCGCCGGGCATGCGCAACCATTTGCAGGCTCAGATCAAGCCCAAGCGCCTCGGAGCCCTGCTTCGAGAGAAAGACAGCGACCTGCCCCGGCCCGCATCCAAGATCGCAGATCGGCCCCTTGGCTGCCCGCGCTGCTAGCCACTGCAGCATGATGCGGTCGAAGGGCTTGTGCGCCAATTCGCCCGCGAAGCGTTCGGCGTAGGTCTCCGTAGCAGCGTCATAATTCTGCGCAACGATTTCGGGTTCGAAGCTCATGACGGCACTGAATCTCCCGATGCCTCATCGGGTTGGTCGAAATCTCGCCATCGCAGGTCCTGTCCGTCGTCCGAAAGCCGCTGATGGATGAAGATGGAGACCGCCAACACATCGTTTGGGTATGCGAACCGTCCGCAGGATCACAAAGTCTGTCACTCTTTGCGGACGAGCAGGACGCCGCCCGCTGGATCGACGTCCAGTGTCCGTCGACTGCGTCCAGCGGCTCTAACTCGTCGCGTATGGGGCTCCCCAGATGCGCGATGGCGGCGTCTGGATTGTCGGCGAAAGGCTCGAGCCAGACCTCGACCTGGCTCTGCTTACCGACCCGGTCGACCCACAAGGTCATATCGCCGAAGGCAAACGCGACCGTTGCCGCCGTCTACCGCGTGATCGGCAGCCCGACACGATCACGATAGAAGGCGACCGTCTCTACCCAGCGATGCAGCGGGACCTTGATCGCGATGTTCTTGCCGGGACGCATCATCACCCAATATCCTTCTAGCTTGATGTGCGTGGTCCGCCGGTAGGTTGCTGGCTTGCCGACAACACAACAAGATCGGAGCGAAGGCGCGCGGCGACCACAGTCCTGAGCGCGTGATCCAACGCGGCATGTGTCTCGCGCCAGACCGGCAGTGCCGAGTTCAGAGTGGCACCTTCGGGCTTGATCGTCAGATAGCGTGCGCGTCTGTCGTGCTCACCAGCACACACCGTCACAAGCCCCCGCCGCTCCAGCGGTTTCAGCATGGCTGTGGGCGAAGTGCGGTCCATGGCCAGAAACTCTGTCAGTCGGGTGATGGTGGGCGGCTGTGGCCCGTTCAGCGCCATCATCAACGAGAGTTGGCCGTTGGTCAGGCCGAAGGGCCGGAACACGGCATCGAAGCGCCGCGCTAGCGCCCGCGCCGAGCGCTGCGTCTTGAGACACAAACAGTTCGCGGCTATAGCGCGTGCGATCATTCTCGTCGCAAGCTTTCGTTTGGCCGCAAAAGGCGACGTCGGGGGGCACATATGCGGCTTCCAGACGATCTGGATCGTCGGTCCATTCCTTCGGAAGGTCTAACGCGCGATCGATGAATGCATGACCATGACGCGAAACGTAGGTAGCGAAGACGCCGATCTGGCAGTTCGTAATTTTACCTGCCGAACCGGTGCATTGCCGCGCCACGCCGCATGACGCTTTGCCCCGTTTGAGAAAGCCGGTCTCGTCGATCACGAGCACCGCATCGTCATCGGCCAAATGCTCGATAACATAGTCGCGCACGATATCACGCAGAGCATCAGCGTCCCAGTCCCTACGACCCAGGATCGTCTGCTGCCGCCACGGGCCGGGATCGCCGGCCGCCTCCGCGCGCATCCAACCTGTCTTTCGCTGCTCATCTCCAAGCAGACCTTCCAGAAACAAACCCGCATTCGCCGCAACACGCTCTTGCTTGAACAACGGACGTATCCGCTGCTTGATCTCCCGAAGCGACCCAGCCCACTATGCAAGCGTCGCTTCAATCGATACGCTCTTTTGCGAATACTTAGCGAGCCGCGACTAGGTGCCGAATCACCATTTCGCTAATGACATGGGGCTGCTCGATTGGCGACATATGGGAAGCGTCGGCAATAACCTGCAACTCTGCTCCACGAATGCGCCCGGCAATAAACTGTGAAGCGGAAACAGGCGTCGTCGGGTCTTTTTCGCCGACTAGAACAAGGGTCGGACACGAGATTGACGTTAGGCGATGCGCAAGGTCCAGCCTTGCGATCGCGTCCCACATCGCCGCATGAACATAAGGTGAATTTCGCAGCAATGTTTTTGTGACGCTATCGATAATCTCTGGCCGGCGCGCCCTGAATTTCGGGGTAAACCAGCGCTCTAGCGTTTGCTCGAGAATGGCGTTCATGCCTCCGCGCCTGCTCGCTTCACCACGTTGGTGGATTGCCGCACGCGCTTGTTCGGTAAACGCTGCAGCGGAGTCGATGATGGTCAGCGATCGTACCAATTCTGGTTGTGCTATGGCGAGCGTCTGGGCGATCATCCCCCCAACGGACAGGCCAATAATGTGCGTTGAAGAAGACCCCGAGCCGCGAATCACCTCAGCGAGGTCGGCTGCAAGCGAGTCAAGATCGTAACCAGTCAACGGCGCGCTGGATCTACCGTGTCCGAGTAGGTCATATGCGACAACGTCAAATCTCTCACTAAGCGCAAATATTTGCGGCGTCCAGCAGGTTAAATCCAGTCCGATCGCGTGAACGAGCACGGCGACTGGTGCGCCCTTCGGGCCGACACGAACGGTATTGAGCGCATAGGCGGGGTTGTGGGCCCGTACGGTTGCCATCGCAGTTCACGACCGATTCAAAACTCGGCGGGAAGAAGAGGCCGGCAGCGGCTTATTAGTCTGAGACAGTATCTCCACCGCGACTGCCAGGGCGTTCTCGACATGACGCCTGCACGCTGTGCCAGCCGCTTCGGCGTCGCCCTTCTTTATCTCGCGAACGATTTCGGCAAGTTCTTTCAAGGCCTTCTCCGCACGCCCGGGATAGGCAAGCGTGGCAGCCCTCAGCGTCGTTACCCTGCTGTGCATGATGCGCAACATTTCTACCAGGACCGGATTATGTGTGCCTTCGGCAAGGACAAGATAAAATTCCGACTTGATTGTCAGACGATCGCTGACTGCGGGATCTCGGTAGGCTTGCTTGATCCTGTCGAGGGCGTGCTGCAGGGCAAGTTGTTCTTTGGGGCTGGATCGCTCGACAAATAGCCGACCCGCCATTTCCTCTAACGAGGCGCGGACTTCATAGATGCTGATTGTCTCCGTCGCGGTGTAGGACGCGACGATCGGACCGCGATGCGGAATGATCCGCACGAGACCTTCGACTTCGAGTTGATTGAGTGCCTCACGTACCAACGTACGGCTGACGTCAAGCATCTCACAGAGTTCGCGTTCTACAAGTCTGTCCCCAGGATGCAGCTGCTGGGCGACTATAGCACTACGCAGCCGGTCAACAGCCTGCTTTTTGAGAGAGACGAGCGGTCTAACCACCTTGAGATCGGGCTTTTGCATATTGCCTCCACCACTAAGTTTAGCGCGCTCTTGACGAGCAATCAATATTAAATGATTGTAATACAAAACATAAGGTATCGGATAGCTATACGCCCATGATCGTTTTTGCATCTCCGCTTTTCCCTGCCGCGGTCATTCTCCTCGCGTTGGCCGCGTGGCTATCTTTCGCGGTCTTCAACAATATTCGGGACCCAAGTACAAACCGATATCTCCTTGGCCAAATGTTTACCATGCAAATGCTGGCCGAAGATCCTCACATGGGAAAAGGTCTACTGACGCGGTCCGTCGATAGTCGGCAACTTCCTATGGTGGCGCTCAGAGTTGTCGTTGCAGTACAGCTGATTTTGGCGATCGCTCTCTGGATATCCGCAGGCTCAATGGGACTTGCGTGGTTGGGTTGGCTAGAACGAGAAACCGCTGTGACCGCTGGCAATCTTGCGATCGCCGGGTTTACCGCTCTCTGGTCATTCTTCCTGTGTGGAGGGATGTGGTTCGGTTACTGGATCAAAATGTCGCAAGTACAGCAGGTTCACCTCACGCTCCTTGTAATCGGAATGCTGGCTTTCCTGCTCATACAGGCCGCAGCCTAGTTGATCATAATCATTTTGGCTTCGCCGAAGCTTCCCTCACCGCTACGGGGGTTGACTCGCGCAATTGTATGACAATAGTATTGCATGACAGTTAACAAAATGGCCGCATGTCAGACGGCTTACTGCGGAGGATCCCATGAAGGCGCGCGCCAGGAAATTCCTATCTGCCCTAACCGGATTCTTCATTTTCATAGGCGTGGGGCTTCTGCCAACTCACGCTCAAGACGTGATCCGGCTCACGGTGGCGACGGGCCTTCCGCAAAGCAACCCGGTGCTCGCGGAGATCAACCGGACCTTCGCTCCAGCAGTCGACGAAGAACTGAAAAGATCTGGCAGCAAATACAAGATCGACTGGATCATCGGACATGCCGGCACAATCGTTAAGCTTCCGGCGATGATGCAGGCCGTCTCGGACGGCGTGGTCGATATGGGCATGACGACCCAAGCCCTCGAACAAAGCAAGATGCCGCTGCAAAATGTCGTCTATTACATACCCTTCGGCACCACCGACCACCGGATTGCAGGGCAAGTCTTCGATGAGACACAGCAATCGGTTGGCGCTATGTCCGTCTGGTCGAAGTTCAATACCGTTTATCTGGCCAGTTTCCCATTCGACCGATACATCTTGATGTCGAAACAGCCGATCCGATCGGTGGACGATCTGCGCGGAAAGAAGGTCGGCGGGATTGGACCAAATCTCCTGTGGCTGACCAGTACGGGCGCCGTCGGCGTCGTCGCAAACTTCGGTACGGCCTACGACGATCTGCAGTCCGGCAAATACGATCTCACCTTCATGACCCCGCTAAATGCGGCCAGCACCAAGGTCTATGAGGTAGCGCCCTATTTCATCGACGCAGGCTTTGGCTCGATGTCAGTGGTGGTTTTCCTGTGCAACAAAGCCCGTTGGGACCGGCTTCCAAGCGAAGTCCAGGCCGCCTTGAAAACGGGCATCGAACGCTGGAAATCCGCTTATCTCGACAATCTGGATAGTCAGATCGATCCTGCCATCAAAATGATGGAGAAGGCCGGCGCCACCATCATTGCGCTCCCGCCTGAGGAACGTAAGCGCTGGGCGCACAAGTTGCCTCCGCTGGCGGCCGAATGGGCCAACCAGATGCAATCAAAAGGCCTTCCGGGCAAACAGGTCGTCGAGACCTACATGGGCGCGTTACGCAAGCGCGACGTGCAGCTCGTCCGCGATTGGGCGGCTCCGTAAACTCGGATGACAGTCAGCGTGTCGAAAGCGCCATTATGCATGACGCAAAAGCCGACGGCGGCACCATAGCTGCAGGCGCACTCGCCGCCGGCTTCAGTCGGTTCACGCGTATGCTCAATGCGATCGGCACCTGCCTTATCTTTCTCATCATGGTCTTTGCGATGTTCGATATCACGGGAAGGCTTCTGTTCAACATGCCGCTTGCCGGCGTACCCGAACTCGTAACAATGTCGATTGTTGGGATCGTCTTTCTCCAGCTTCCACATGCTGTCGGCTGCGGCAGGTTGATCCGCTCCGACATGCTGATCGGTGTCCTGAAAGTCGAGGCACCACGGACAGGGGCGGCGCTCGAGGCTTTTTTTGATCTCGTCGGAATGGTAGTGTTTAGTGCGATCCTTTTGGGCGCCGTGCCGCATTTCCTGGACGCCTATCGAGAAGGATACGAGTTCGGCACAATTGGGGTTTTTGTTTTCCCGCAATGGCCGCTTCGATTGGTTATTCTGATCGGCTGCGTTGCAGCAATTGTGCAATTTGCGTTGCTGCTCTCGTCCAAGCTGCGCGCGACTGTTTCTCGCCCTCGCAGGTCCGTAAGCCCGATTGCCAAGGGGAGCGAGGGGGCATGACCGGCATCGAGGTCGGCCTTCTGTCAGTGACTCTGATCCTGGTCTTCGTCCTGATCGGAATGCCGGTTCCGCTTGCGTTTCTGGCCGTATCTTTCATTGCTGTTTGGCTCATTCGAGGAGACTTCCAGCTTGCCATATCGACGATGGCAGTATCGACCATCGATGCGATTGCAGATTACCTGTTCGCGGTAATTCCTCTCTTTGTCCTCATGGGCATTCTGGTGATGGTCGCAGATATGGGCCGCGACTCTTATGCAGCTGCGAACCAGGTATTTCGGAGAGTCCCAGGTGGGCTTGGACTCAGCACGGTCGGCGGCAATACGATTTTTGCCGCCATCACGGGGGTGAGCGTGGCGTCAGCGGTGATCTTCACCAAGATTGCCGTTCCGGAAATGCTCCGCTTCGGATATTCGCCGCGCTTTGCCGTCGGCGTCGTTGCGGGCAGTTCCGTGCTTGGCATGCTCATTCCGCCGAGCTTGCTGTTCATCCTGTTTGGAATTCTGACCGAAACATCGATTGGCAAGCTTTTTCTGGGCGGCGTAATACCCGGCCTCATTCTCGCACTCGCTTTCGGGGTGATGATCGTCGGGTGGGCGATGTGGCAGCCGCAAGCGTTTGGCCGGGAACCGGCAGAGCAGAAGGCAAATCCGCTCCTGGGTAGCGTGTCTCTTGTGAAGATGATTCTCCCGATCGCGGTGCTGGTCCTGATTGTTCTTGGTGGCCTCTACGGCGGCTTCATCACCGCGACCGAGGGGGGCGCTGTCGGCGCCAGCGGTGCTCTCGTTATCGCCTTGCTGAAACGTAAGCTCAACTGGAGCAAGTTCTGGCATGTGCTGGTCGAAGCCGGCGCGATCACCACCGCGTTGCTGCTGCTGATCATCGGCGCAAACCTGTATTCGCGAGTGTTGGCTATGACTGGTTTACCGATGCAATTCGGCACCTGGTTTGATGCGCTCGACATTGGATACTACGGATCGATTGCGATATTTGTCGGGATTCTCCTCGTTCTCGGAAGCCTGATGGATGCGGCTTCCGTCCTCTTCATAACCATTCCGCTGGTGCTGCCCGTCTTCAAGGCGATGAACGTCGATATGGTCTGGCTCGGCGTTATCACCGTGCTGGTAATCGAGATCGGCCTGCTGACGCCGCCGTTCGGAATTTCTGTTTTCACCGTTAAGAGCGCACTGGGCGATGACTCGTCAATTACGCTTGGCGACATCTTTGCCGGGGCGATGCCGTTTGCCGCCGTGATGCTCCTAGTGACAGTACTGGTCGTCTGCTTTCCGTGGCTCGCCACGGCGCTGATCTGACTAGTAGAAACCGGAAGCGAGCCCAATGACGAAAAGTCTCAAAGATGATGAACGGAAGTTAGCAGGCGAACGTGTTCGAAGAGAAGTGCTCGGCAACTCTTACGTAAATCAGGGCAGCGCGAACGCGGACCCCTTCTACCAGAATTTTCTAGATTTTACGGCCGATCACTGCTGGGGCAACGTCTGGATTCGACCTGGATTGGATCGCAAGACCCGGAGCCTACTCAATCTCGCCATGCTCTCTGCGCTTGGCCGATGGCATGAATTTGAAGTTCACGTCCGCGGCGCCATCAACAACGGCGTCGACGATAGCGAGATAGCAGAGACGCTGTTGCAGGCCGGCGTCTATGCCGGCGTGCCTGTTGCGGCGGAAGGATTCCGGCGTGCCCAGGCGGTCATCAAACAACACCGCGCGGAACAATGAACGGGTTCAAGCCTGAGCTGTTGAAACGTTAAACAGAGGGAGACACGGCATGCCGATTGCCGAGGCGAACGGAACCAAGCTTTTCTTTCAAAGAAATGGAAAGGGCGAACCCCTTCTTCTGATCCCCGGACTGGGGCTTGATCACACTTATTATCGGCTCGGTGAGCCCATGTTGCGCAAGGAGTTTGAGACTATTTTGGTCGATCCGCGCGGCTTGGGGCAATCGCAAAAAGACGTTGTCGATTACTCGGCAGAACTGTGGGCGGACGACTTTGCAGATCTTCTCGATCGAATCGGCGTTGACAGCGCACATGTGCTTGGCTCTTCGCTCGGCGGCACCATTGCGCTTGCGATGGCAGTGCGTAACCCCCGCAGGGTGAAGTCGCTGATTGTCGTCGGGGGCTTCTCCGAACTGACGCGATCGGTCGAACTCAACTACGCGCTGCGTAAGAGGCTGATTGCAAAAATTGGTATGGGGGAGGAGCTTGCCGAGTTCATGGGCCTTTGGATCATGACCCGGGAATTCATCGAAACGGATGCCGGCTACAAGGTTCTTGAAGCGAGCAAGGAAAACGTCAAACGGAACTCGCCTGACCTATATGTGCGCTTCCTCGACTCCATCCTGCGATTGGGGCGAAGAGGTTCCGGAGAGCAGCTTCCGGCGCTCACCGCAAGCCTTAAAGCCATCGCCGCCCCGACTCTCGTGCTCTGCGCCGACAACGATCACTTCATTCCCGCGCGCCTGAGCCAGATCATAGCTGAGAATATCGTGGGCTCCCGGTATCAGGAGATCCCCGGCGGCGGGCACATTCCCTTCATCGAAAAGCCCGCGGAAAGTGCGGCGGCGGTGGTCGATTTCATTGCATCCATCTCTTCCGGCGCCACGGAACGGCGAGCCGCCGGCTCACAAAACACGAGGAGGACAACGTGACGGACCGGATTTGCAAATTCTCGAAGGCTGCCCTCTGTCTCTTCATCCTATATTGCGCCGGAATGACACTCGCGCACGCTCAGGATTATCCGAACAGACCCATCAAGTATATTGTACCATACTCTGCCGGGAGCGCCGCCGATTTCATCAGCCGCTTAACCGCCGCCCGCCTCGAAGAGGCGCTTCGGGTCCCCGTCGTTGTTGAGAACAAACCTGGCGCCGCCGGCAATATCGCGTGGGACTTCATCGCAAAGTCGGCACCCGACGGCTACACGATCGGCACCGTGGCGACGGCGGTCACCAGCAGCATCTCGCTCAACAAGAACCTGCCTTATCATCCACTTCGGGATTTCACGCCGATCGGATTGAACGCGGTTTTGCATTCGGCGGTGGTGGTCAATCCCACCTTGCCTATCAAGAACGTTCCGGAATTGATCGCTTATGCCAAGAGTAATCCCGGCAAGCTCACATTCGGATCGGCCGGGGTCGGTACAGGGAGTCATCTATCGGTCGAGTTGCTACGGGTGCTTGCGAATATCGACATCACGCATGTGCCCTATAAAGGGACGGTGAACGCATTGCCTGACCTTCTGGAGAACAGAATCTCTTTGATGTTCGACTTTGTCCCATTGTCGATCGAGAACATCAAAGGCGGCAAACTTCGAGCCATTGCGGTCACGATGAAAGATCGCTCGCCGCTGCTACCGGAGGTGCCGACGATCAAGGAGTCAGGCGTTCCCGAATACGAATTCACCAATTGGTTTGGCGTGGTAGGTCCGGCTGGGATACCGGCCGATATCGTCGCAAGGCTGAACGCCGCAATCGTCAAGGGCATGGGCAACGAGACGACGCGCGCCGAACTCATCCAGCGCGGCGGCCAGGTCGCGACCAGCACGCCCCAGGAATTCGCCGTCTATCTCAAGCAGCAGGTCGATCTCTGGGCCCGCGTCGTGAATGAACGAGGATTGGCGGTCGGCCAATAAAGAAATGCTGCCGCGCTACCGCCTTGGCGGAGGAGCGGCACACTTATGGTCAACGTGAGGGCAAAGATGCTCAATACTAAGGTGAAGCACGAGCGAAACACATTGCTGCGCGATGCAGCGCTCATCGACGGATCCTGGGTGATGGCAGATGTCGGCCGCACCTTCGACGTCGAAGATCCGGCGACAGGGCGGGTCATAGCCGCCGTGCCCTTGATGGGTGCGGACGAGACAAGACGGGCGATTGAAGCCGCTGGCGCTGCCTTTCCGGCCTGGGCCGGCAAGACCGCGCAGGAACGCGCCGACATCCTATACCGTTGGTACGTGCTGATCGAGCAGCACGCCGACGAACTCGCTCGGCTACTTACCCTTGAGCAGGGCAAGCCGATCGCTGAGGCGCGCGGGGAGGTCATGTATGCGGCGGCGTTCGTTCGGTTTTATGCCGAAGAGGCCCGTCGAACCTATGGCGAAACCATCCCTTCGCCGCGGTTCGACACGCGCATTGTTGTGCTGAAGCAGCCGTTGGGCGTTGTTGCCTGCATTATCCCCTGGAACTTCCCGGCAGCCATGGTGACGCGAAAGGTGGCCCCGGCGATTGCCGCTGGCTGTACGGTGATCCTGAAGCCGGCGGAGGCAACGCCGCTGTCGGCATTCGCGCTCGCCAGTCTCGCCGCAGACGCCGGACTGCCCGGCGGCGTGCTGAATGTCGTGACCGGCGACCCGCAGGCGATCGGATTGGAAATGTGTGCAAATCCAATTGTTCAGAAACTTTCGTTTACAGGATCAACCGCGATTGGCCGGCACCTCGCTTCCCAGTCGTCTGGAACACTCAAGCGGCTGGGACTGGAGCTTGGCGGCAATGCGCCGTTCATCGTGTTCGAGGACGCGCATCTCGATTCCGCGGTCGAAGGCGCGGTCTTGAGCAAATTCCGGCATTCGGGACAGACCTGCGTCTGCACCAACCGTTTTCTGATCCAGTCTAACGTCTATGAGGATTTCGCGACGCGATTCGTTGAGCGCGTGAGCAAACTGAAAACTGGAAGCGGCTTCGATTCTGGGATCGATATCGGCCCCCTAATTAACGACAAAGCTATCACGAAGGTTGAGGCTCATGTTGCCGATGCCATAGAACGGGGCGCTAAACTCCTCGTTGGCGGCAAGCGCCACGCCTTAGGAGGCAACTTCTTTGAACCGACAGTCTTAGGGAATGTCACCACTGATATGTGCGCCGCACGCGAGGAGACTTTCGGACCTGTTGCCACACTGATGAAATTTGACAGCGAAAAAGAAGCGGTTGCGCTTGCCAATGCTACGGAATACGGCCTTGCCGGATACTTCTACAGCAAAGACGCAGCGCGCTGTTGGCGCGTTTCAGAGAAGCTAGAATGCGGGATGGTCGGCGTAAACTCTGGGTTTCTGTCAATGGAAGTTGCCCCGTTCGGCGGAATAAAGCAGTCGGGAATGGGGCGCGAAGGCTCGCATCACGCAATTGATGAGTTCCTTGAACTGAAGCTTCTTCATATCGGCGGCATCACTCAAGCATGAGTCTCGGTCACTGTCTGTGCCGAAAACTCTATCTAGCTCTCTGAGCTGATGGAATCGGCTATGATCGGGTGATGATCACGCTGCTCTCGTTCTTGCTGGCCGTTATGGTCTCGCCTTTCAGGTCGAATAGCAGCCTGTTCACCGAGAATGTGTTGCTCCGCCACCAGGTGATGGTCCTACGACGCAAGGTCAAAGGTCGAGTCCCCTTGACCAATGGCGATCGCTGGTTCCTCGTTCAGCTCTATCGTTGGTTTCCTTCGATTCTGGGCTCCCTGGTCTTGATCAAGCCAGAGACTTTGGTCCGATGGCATCGGGCTGGATTCCGCTTCTATTGGCTTTGGAAGGCGCGTTCGCGAGGAGGGCGACCTCGGATCAACACGGACCTTCGAACGCTGATCCGACAGTTGAGCAGCGAGAGCCCGCTCTAGGGCGCGCCACGGATCCATGGCGAACTGCTCAAGCTGGGCTTCGACGTCGCCCAAATCAAGCGTCGCCAAATACATGATCAAGCGGCGTCGGCCAGGTGTCTGTGCCGAAAACTCTATCCAGATCCGCGAACTCGTTGAGGGCGTGCAAGATCTGGTGGAGATCATGTCGTCTCTTCTCGCCGCCAGACAGAAGTTGCGCGACGAATTCGCCCGCCTACACCGCAAAGTAGTCGAGATCGCCAAAGGCGACATCGTCTGCAATCGCCTGGTGACCATCCCCGGTGTCGGTCCTGTCACATCGCTCGCTTTCATCAGCACGATCGATGTCCCGGCGCGCTTCCGAAACTCACGGGCAGTCGGGTCGGCGCTTGGTTTGACGCCGATGCTGAATCAGTCCGGCGAAAGTAATCGTGTTTGACGTGTCTCCCTGTGTGGTGACCCGATGATGCGATCCCTGCTCTATGAGGCGGCCCAGGTGATGCTCACACGCGTGGGGAAATTGTCATGGCTGAAGGCATGGGCTATGAACCTCGCCAAACGGAACGGAGGCCGCAAGGCCGTCGTTGCCCTGGCGCGCCGCCTGGCCATAATTATGCATCGGATGTGGTCCGATGGAACCGAATTCCGCTGGACGAAGGAGGCCATACCCGCGATCGCGTGAACGGATTACCGAAAAGAAGGCGACAAAATTCCGCCCTCCGGCGGAAAGGCGTCCTTCGCAGGACGATGAATGAGGCGAGTTCGCCGGATTTCTATGCCAGTACGAAATTAGGCAGCGAGACAGATTGGGCCACCTCATTCTCCTGATCCCATGATGGGAGGGCCAATGCGCCGATCCCGGAGAGAAGCAAGGGCCTGCGAAAGACGTCAAACACCGGTAACGCGGATAGCTTGAAAGCGCTGACCTCAAAACGCCAAATAGAGAAGAAATCCGGGCCGAGCAAAGCGCCGGCAGAGCAAGTGCTGAAGGACATTCGGCGTCAGACCCGACGGCAATATTCCGCGGAAGAGAAAATCCGCATTGTGCTGGAAGGATTGCGCGGTGAGGAGAGCATCTCCGAGCTATGCCGCCGCGAGGGTATAGCGGCCTCGATTTACTACGGCTGGTCGAAGGAGTTCCTGGAGGCCGGCAAGCGCCGGCTAAAGCAGGCAATCCGAGATTGAGAACAACGCTCATCCGGCTCGTTGGCTATGGCTGCGCCATCAGCCGCAATCGGCGCTGGTCCTGTGGTTTGAAGAACGGGTCAGGCGCAATGGCGGCCGTCTTAAGAAGACAACAATCGTAGCGCTGGCGCGAAAGCTGCTGGTTGCGCTCTGGAAATACGTTACCGCAGGCGTCGTCATCGAGGGAGCCGTGATGCGTGATGAAAATCGCCTGATGTGTGAACGCTAACCAAATTTTCTAATCTTCCAGGACCGTTAGTCCTGGCGGATCCAGGTGGACGAACCGCCGAAAACCATGGCCTGAAAAGCCGCAGTTTAGAATGGTCTCGTCCTCCTGAGCCCCGCCCGCCGCAAGCGGGATATTGGTGCAGTCGCTTTGCGCGGCGACCGGATGTGAGGTTGATCTGGCGAGGAACAACCAGATCACGGAATCGGGCTTGGACCTGGATATCGAAACAGGCATCGGAGGCTTACTCATGCACTTATGATTTTTTGCCCCTTGACTCGGAAATCCCCATGTGAGGTTTTTGGTACACACAGACTGCAGGCGATGGGTATTCGGGACAAGCCCATTGCACCAGCGTCGCCTTGGCAGAATGGCTATGCCGAGCGACTGATCGAATCAATCCGGCGCGAATGCTTCGACCATGTGATCGTCCTGGGCGAGGCGCATCACCTAGCGCTAGTTGACAGAAGCGCTGCTGCGATATGCGGACGGCCTCGTTCCGTTGGCTTCAACGAAGGCCCGCGCGAAATGCCCTGGGTTCGCAAACCCGACCTTCAGCGCGATTGTCGCGATCGATTCAGTCGACGATGACAGCAGCAGTTTCGCGCGTTCCATTCGCTGCTGGATGATGAACTCAAGCGGCGTTTGACCGACGGTTGCCTTGAATGATCGATGGAAATGACGCTCGGATAGATCGCAGAGCGCCGCGAGGTCGGCCAGCGACAGACGCTGTCCGAGATGCGCCGTGACGAATTCCCTTACGCGCCGTAGTTTGTACGGAGGCAGCGCATGGCCCTCATCCGCTGACCGGAACCCACCAAAGCGGTGCGCCATGTACTGCGCCAGCGCTCCTGTCATGGTCTGAGCATAGATCGGTTCGATGCCTCCTGCGAGGGCGTCAAGCCGCTCCATTTCCTGCAACAGGCCAAAAACGAAAGGCTCTTCCTTCACCGTCAGCGATGGGACATGACCCAGCGACCGCGCGGTGCCTTCAAGCGACGCATCGAGTGCGATTGCGGCCCAGCGCCATTCGACATCCTGGAGTTCAAGCTTGCGCACGCAGCCGGCTGGCAGGAAAGAGACTGATCCGGCGAGGTCGGGGCCTTCATGGCGATAGCCGTCAGCGTTGGTGAAAATGTGTTTGCGGGCGCCTCCCCTCAGCGTCGCCATGATCAGATGCCGGTTCGCCGCAATCTCACCGGTTACATGTTGGGTCCGAGGCCGATAAGCCGTCTCGAAAGCGCCGCATGTCCAGGACGACCGACGCCAGCCGTCAGGGCGTGACGACAGATTTCCAACGGAGGAAACATCGGCTTCTACGGATACCATGGCTCAATACTCACGCTGCTCTCGGATAGTCCATTGGCGAAAGTGGTCAAATTCAAGACAGAGCCAGATTTTGTCCAGATCCGGTCAGCGATGGCAGTATCTGAGGCGACAGGCGGCTCTGCAAAGTCCATCTCCAGAGCGCAGTTCTTGCTGACTGGCAAAGGAGAATGACATGGCGAAGAAAACAAGCACGGACGGTCTTTCTACGAACCGCCGCGTCTTCCTTGGCGCTGCCGGTGCCGCTGCCAGCGCCTCCGTGATGGGTGTGCAGGTCGCGCAGGCGCAGACCAATGCGCCCGCTCCAACAGCCGCAACGACAGATGCGCGCCCCGTCATCACGCGCAAGGTCGGCAAAGTGGACGTGACGCTGACCGCGCTTGGGCTCGGCACCTTTCTCACCTTCGACCTGCTGCCCGGCGCGAACCGCGACCATCTGCGCGACATCACGAAGACCTACATCGACGCTGGCGTAGGCGTCGTCGACACCTCACCGCTCTACGGCACGGGCGAAATGTCAACCGGCGCATTCCTCAGCGCCATGGGGGTCACGGACAGGCTGTTCATCAGTAACAAGATCTGGTCGACCGGCGACTTCCTGGCCGACGAGAGCCATGCGCTGAAGAGCTTCGAGCAGTCCCAGCTGCGCTTGTGGCGGAGCAAGATCGACCTGATGTTCTGTCACAGCCTCGTCAACGTGGATGTGGCGCTGCCGATCCTGCGTGCCTGGAGGAAGGAAGGTCGCGTCGGCCATGTCGGCGCTTCACACCACGAGAATCCCTATCATCCGATCCTGTCCGCGCTGGTGGAGCGCGACCAACTCGATTTCGTGCAGGTCAATTACTCGATCTTCAACCGCGGCGCGGAGGATCGGCTCCTGAGGGCAGCCGCCGACAAGGGCGTCGGCGTATTCATCAACATGGCGCTCGAGAAGGGCCGCCTGCACAAGGTGGTGGGTAACACGCCGCTGCCTGACTTCGCCAGGGAGTTCGGCGCGACCACCTGGGCGCAGTTTTTCATCAAATGGGTGATGGGCAACCCCGCCGTGACGACGGTGCTGACCGGCACGTCGAACCCCGCCCACGCCGTCGAGAACGTCGCGACGCTGCGCGGTCCATTGCCGGATCAAGCGATGCGCCAGCGCATGGCGCGGCACATGGAAACGATCCCCGGCTTCAACACCCTTGCCTCGTTGCCGTGGTATCCCGACAAGCAGACGCAGTATCCGGGCGTCATCCGCCGCGAGCAGGCGCATCTGCGCCAGCGGCTGAGCTGATGGCTGAACCAGGAGTGCGGCCACGGCGTAGTCGACAGGTCGCCGCTTCTCAACTACCCCGCCGACGTTCCGTCAAGACGCAACATGCCCTGTCCAAATCGTCCATCCCTGGTCGTGGTCCTCGCGCTGGCCTGCATCCCGGCCGCGTCGCCATCCGCTGAGACCCAGATATCTCAGCGCATACGAGTCGGCGCCTTCGCGCTCGACCGCACCGAAGTGACCATCGGCCAGTTCCGGGCCTTCGCCATGGCCACGGGCTTGACCACGGCGGCCGAGCGCGAGGGTGGCGGCTTCGACTTCTCCGCCGGCTGGACGCGGCGGCGCGGCTGGACCTTTGAGCGCCCTCAAGGGCAGCCGGGCGGCGACAACGAGCCGGCGGTACATGTCAGCTGGCACGAAGCGGCGCGCTATTGCGCCCATGTCGGCGGTCGCCTGCCGACGATGGCGGAGTGGCGGCAGGCCGCCTACACCGAGAGCCGCGACCGGCCGACCGGCGGCTTCGTCAAGGGCCGGACCTATGTCTATCCCGTCGGCGACGATCCCGCTGGCATGAACAACAACCGGCGCGCCCATGTCGTGGTGGGCACGACCAAGCTTGGCGTCAACGGCCTATACGACATGGGCGCGAACGTCTGGGAGTGGATCGCCGACCGGCGCGGGGACGATGCGCTGACCGCTGGCGGTTCGTGGTGGTACGGCCCGGCGCAGTCGCGCGCCGAGGGCGCGCAATGGAAGGCGGCGGATTTCTACGCCGTCTATGTCGGCTTTCGCTGCGCCTATGACATCAGGGGTTGAGCCTTTGTCTCCGCGCCCTTCCAGGCGGCTTGTCGCTGCGTCGATCGCGGCAGCGGGCCTCGCCATCGGTGGTCTTGGCCCGTCGCAAGCCTCCGAAGCTTGGGCTGCGCTGAGGCAGGGCGGCATCGTGCTGTTCCGCCACGCAAACGCGCCGGGCGGCGGCGATCCGGAGGGGATCCGCCTTGGCGAGTGCACGACGCAACGTAATCTCGACGACGTCGGCCGCGCCCAGGCGCGGCGTTCAGGGCGCGCGGCGTCGAGGTCGGCGCGGTGCTGACCTCGCAGTGGTGCCGGGCGCGCGACACCGCCGAGTTGGCGTTTCCTAGACGCAAGGCCGACGAGCCCGCCTTCAATTCCTTCTTCGATGACCGCCCGTCAGGGCCTGGGCGGACCGCCGCCGCGCGGCGCATCCTTCAGGACTGGCGCGGGCCGGGAGCGCTGGTCGTCACGACCCATCATGTCAACATCGGGGTGCTGACCGGCATCGCGCAGGCTTCGGGCGAAGGCATCGTGGTGCGGATCGACAATGGCACCGTCAGTGTCGTTGGACGGATTTCGCCGTGAGAGTGGTTCCAGCGCTATGCTTCACTATTCTTGCGCTTTCGACCGCCGTGAACGAGCAGGCCACCCGTGCTGATCAGAACGCAGACGCCTGGGCGGCCCTCGCCAAGGTCGGCCACACCATCATCATGCGCCACAGCCTGGATGAGCCGGGCACCGGCGATCCGCCGGGTTACCGCTTCGGCGACTGCTCGACGCAACGCCAGCTGATCCCCGAGGGCCGAGCAAAGGCCGCGCGCGTGGCGCAGGAGTTCGCAAAACGGTATATCCGCATCGGCGAGGTGCTGTCGAGCGAATGGTGCCGGGTCCGCGACACCGCGCAGATCGTCTGGTGCGCAACGAATAGGAAAGGAGCAGCTAATGCCTGACGACAAGATCGAGATCGAGAATTTCACTTCGCCGGGCCGGACTGAACGGGTGAACCGCGCGAAATACGAGGCGATGCGGGACGCGCTGCTGGCTGTTCTGCCGGATGCGGCGCCGGGTCTGACGGTGCCCGAGGCCAAGGCCGCACTCCTGGCCCTTGCTTCCGGATGCCCACTTTCCGGCAGGCGACAAGGCCGGCTGGTGGCTGAAGGCGGTGCAGCTGGACCTTGAGGCCAAGGGGATCATCAAACGCGCCCCGTCCAAGCCGGTGCATTTATACCGGGCACCCGCCGGAACCTGACAGCAGGCTTTGGCAAACCCACCCAGAGGGACACAACGCCATGACCCAAGAAATCAAGATACGAACCTGCCTGTGGTTCGAAAGGGACGGCCTTGCCGCCGCCCACTTCTATACCGGGCTTGTCGCGAACAGCGCCCTCGAAACCGACGTGACCGACGGGACGGAGCCGATGATCGTCGCGTTCTCGCTTGGCGGTGTCCCCTACCAGATCCTGAACGGCGGTCCGCACTTTCGCCCGACCCCGGCCGCCTCCATCGTTGTGTCCACGCCCGACCAGACCCAGACCGACCGATTGTGGGACGCCCTCACGGCCAATGGCGGCGCGCCTGGGCGGTGTGGCTGGCTGACGGACCGCTGGGGCGTGTCCTGGCAGATCGTGCCCGAGGCGCTGTCGCGCTTGCTGGGCGCACCCGACCGCGCCGCTGCCGGGCGAGCTCAGGCCGCGATGATGCAGATGAACAAGATCGACATTGCGGCACTCGAAGCCGCATTCAACGCAAGCTGAGGGAGAGAAAAATGACCTATGTCGATGGCTTCGTGGTCGCCGTGCCGACTGCCAACAAGGATGCCTATCGCAAGCACGCCGGAGCGGCGGCTGTCGTCTTCAAGGAGCATGGGGCGCTCAGCCTCGTGGAATGCTGGGGCGACGATGTGCCTGAGGCTGGCGCGCTCGGCCGCGAGCGAGCGCACCAGATTCTGCAGCGTATCCACATCGTCCGGTAGAGCGGCAAGATCGATGTCCATGAGCGGGAAGATACCCTGACTCGCAGATCACCACATCAAGCGCCGTGGTGTTGAGTCAATCCGCCGCAGCGATCATCCCGCCACCGCCGGCCGCCATCGCTGTTCCGGCGCGCGCCAGTCCACACCATCGATCAGCAGCGACAGCTGCGCCGAGTTCAGCGACAGCGTCTCGCCAGGCGCGATGCTCGGAGGCCACAGGAAGACGCCGTGCTCGAGCCGTTTGGTGAACAGACAGAAGCCGGTGCCATCCCAATAAATGATCTTGAGAAGATTGGCCCTGGTGCGGCCCCGGAACACGAACAGGTGGCCTGTAAACGGTTATGTGGCGCGCCACATAACCGTTTTTATGTGTCGGCTGACGTTATGTGGCGGAGGCGGCCGAAGGCCATGCGCGGACGGGCCACGCCCTGTTCCCCCGCCACATAATATTCCGTGCCTCTGGCGCAGCCGCAGGATCCCCCTGCGGCGCGACGCAAGAGAGGGCACATGCTCGAGTTCTATTTTTCGTATCGCGGGGTGCTCAAGCGCCTCCGCAGTGGGGCGCTCGGCGCCGAGATGGATCGCATCGCAGCGGACCTGCACTCACGAGGATACAAGCCGGCGTCCGCCAAGCTCTATCTGAGCCGTATTACCCGGTTCAGCCATTTTGCTGCCGAGCGCTGCGGCTCAAAGCCGATCAGCGCGACCATCGTCGATCGGTACCTGCGCGCGCTCGGCGCCGGCTCTCCGCGGATTGCGGCAGTGACTGCGATTCAACACGCGCGGCGAGTGGCGCCCAACCGCTTCGTGCCGGTGCCGGCCAGTGTCGTCGACGATCCCGACGCTACGCTATTGAACTCCTTCTCCGAACATCTGAGCAAGGTACGAGGCCTCGAGCCGAAGTCCCGCGATGGCGCTCTCCTTGGCACGCGGCGCTTTCTGCAATGGTTCCGCATTCGACACCCCGGCCAAGACCTCGGGACGTTGACCGCGCAGCATGTGCTCGCCGCTGTAGAGCACCAACTGTCGCTCTCCGCGACCTCCGGCACGCGCACCGCGGCGACGTCTCACATCCGAACGTTTCTCCGCTTTCTGCATTGGGCAGATCATCACCAGCGCGATCTTTCGTGCGTAGTTCCAAGAACGCCCCACTGGCGGTTGGCCCATTTGCCGCCCCGGCTTTCCTGGACAGAGGTTTGCCGCACCATCGATACGATCGGCAAGGCAACGCCAATCGACGTACGCGATCGGGCCATGCTTCTCTTATTCTCCACGACAGGCATTCGCAACGGCGAGCTGCGCGCTCTTCAGCTCCTGGATATCGACTGGCGAGCCGGCGAAGTCTTCATCCGGCACACGAAGGGCAAGCGCGAGCGAGTGGCCCCGCTACTCGAGGAGACCGGCGCTGCGCTTGCCGATTACGTCCTGAGGGCGAGACCAAAGGTCGATAATGCATATCTGTTCCTGACCTTCACCGCACCCGTAGGGCCGATCAAGTACGCTGCGCCGGTGTCGCAGATCGTGCGGAAGCGTTTGCGGTGCAGCGGAATCGAACTCGGTCGCGTCGCTGGTGCCCATCTTCTGCGCCACAGTCTGGCGACTGAGCTTGTCGAGCAACGGAGGCCGATCAACGAGATCGCCGACCTTCTCGGGCATCGCAGCATCAACACGACAGCGCTGTACGTGAAGGTCGCGATCTCGCAGCTCGCCGACGTCGCGCTCCCCTTTCCGGGAGGCGCCGCATGACTGCCTTCACGACATTTCTCAGCCAGAAGATCGAACGCTACATCGAGCTGCGCCGGTCCCTCGGCTACGCCTTTGACAAGCAAGCAGGGACGCTGCGGGCATTCGGGCATCACGTCAAGCGATTCCAGCTCGATGGACCCGCCACCCGGACGATGGCGCTCGATTTCGTCCTGTCGTTCCGCGGTGCCGCCAATAGTCGTGCCGTTCGTCACGGCGTTCTCGGCCGGTTCTACGAGTACCTCGCCCTCTACGACGCCCGAACCGAGGCCTTGGAGCACAAGCGTTCCATAGGTCGAGGGCGATTCCGCCGCCGCGCATCGTGAGCGATGCCGAGCTTGCGTCGCTAATCGACTCATGCAGGCTCCTTTCGCCAGGGCTGCCTCTCATTGGCTCCACGATGGCGACGTTGACCGGGCTACTCGCGAGCACCGGGCTGCGATCGGGCGAAGCGGTCAGGTTGGATCGTGGGGATGTCGATCTCACCCGTGGGGTCATTCTCATTCGCAAGACCAAGTTTCGTAAGGATCGCCTGGTTCCTGTTCACCCAACGACACTGGCCGCTCTACACCGATACGCTCGCGAACGCGACACGGCGTTTCCGAGGCCCGTGGACACGGGCTTCTTTCTCAGCTCGCGAGGCTGTCGTCTCTCGGCTGCCGGCTTGCAATGCAACTTCACAAAGGCCCGCAAGTACGCCGGTCTTGACGATGGCAAGCCTCTGCGACCGCACGATCTGAGGCATCGGTTCGCGGTGACCAGGCTCAGGCTCTGGCACCTGCAGCGCGCGGACGTCCAAGCGCTGCTGCCGCTGCTCGCCACATATCTCGGCCACGCCAGCTACAGCGACACGGCCTACTACCTGACTGGTTCATCAGATCTCCTCGCAGTCGCGGCCGAACGCGCCTTCACCGACGGAGGCGCAGCATGAGCGAGCATCTTTGTCTGGCGCCACTCCTGGAGTCGTACTTCCGTCGGAGGCTGGCCAAGCAGCGCAACGCCACACCTGCAACCATGGCCAGCTATCGCGATGCCTTGCGCATGCTGCTCCTCTTTGCCGCCGCCCGATTGGGCAAGAAGCCGGCGGCGCTGACGCTCGATGAGCTTGATCGGGAGCTCGTCCTCGCCTTTCTCGACCAGCTCGAGGAGAAGCGGAACAACTCCGTCGCAACGCGCAATGCCCGGCTTGCCGCTGTTCGATCCTTCTTCCATCACGTCGCTGCCGCCGATCCCGCCGCCTTCGGCATCGCCCAACGCGTTTTGGCAATCCCCGTCAAGAGGGCTCATATCGAGGTGACGCATCATCTCCGCGACGCCGAGGTCGAGGCCATCATCGCCGCCCCAGATCAGACGACACACCGCGGTCGGCGCGATCGGGCTCTCCTGCTCTTCCTGGCAAGAACCGGCGCCCGCGTGTCTGAGGCGATCGGCGTCAACGCGAGCGACCTTCACTTGCAGCGAGGGCACCCGCAGGTGTTGATTCACGGCAAGGGGCGCCGAGATCGTGTCGTTCCCATTCCTCGGGATCTGGTGCGATCACTGGCGGAACTGCTGAAAGAACGCGGGCTTGCTCATCACGAGCCGCAGCCGATCTTCGTCGGTTCCCATGGCGAGCGCCTGACGCGCTTCGGAGCGACGCACGTCGTGCGGCGAGCTGCAGCCCGAGCCAAGTCGGCAGCACCAAGCTTGGACGGCAAGCTGATATCACCGCACATCTTCCGGCATTCTCTCGCCATGAAGTTCCTCCGGTCGGGCGTCGATCTCCTGACAATCCAGGCCTGGCTCGGCCACGCCCAGGTCGCCACAACGCACCGCTACGCCGCCGCGGACGTCGAGATGATGCGACGCGGTCTCGTCAAGGCGGGCGTCTCGCGCAAGCGAAGTGACCGCTTCCAACCCAAGGACGCTGTCCTACGGCTACTAGAGAGCATCTGATATTATGTGGCGGGGGAACAGGGCGTGGCCCGTCCGCGCATGGCCTTCGGCCGCCTCCGCCACATAAAGTCAGCCGACACATAAGAACGGATCCTGGTGCAGGACGCCCTGCACCAGCATGGCGAGTCCGTCGATGCCCTTGCGCATGTCGATAAAGCCCAGCGCCAGGTGCACCTTCACGTTCGGAGGGAGCAGCGTCATGACAGCGCCTCCTCGTCAGTGGCCGGCGCAGACGGTGCAGCCGCATCGGTAATCTGCACCGTGGCGAAGGTCGGCGCTGTCCGCGTCAGTTGCTGCTTCCATCGACGTAGAAGACGTTGGTCGATGCCATACCGGCGCGCCACCTCCGCGGCACTCGCCGCTGGTCGGGCTGCCTCTTGGACAATCCACCGCTTATCTGCGTCGCTGAGCCGGCGCCGATGACCCTCGCGCGGCCGCTGAACAATGGGAGCCGCCAGCTGCGAGGAGGGATAAGCCCCCGGACTTAGGGGAGGACTAACGAGCGGACTTAGGGGAGGGCTTAAGGGCTGCCGCCGATAGAGCAACTTGCGCTGTGGGGGCTCCGGTTCGAGCCTGAACATCTGGCGCCAGTTCTCGAATGCCTTCTGTGGCAACCCGTGAAACTCGCAATAGTGCCGCTGGTTCAAGTCGCTACGCTTCCACGCCTCATGATGCGCTCGCCAGAACTCATCTCGCTGACGCTTCCACGGTCTTTGCTCGCTCGCCATCTGTTCTCTCCTGATTGCAAATCGAGGCGAGAACAGATCGTGCTCATGAGGCTTGCGACAAGTGTGTGAAGATGGACGCTTACTGGACGCTTACCTTGCGACCTGTTCTTCCCTGCAGATCAACGCCGAATTCCCTGTTCTTTGAAGAGGCTTCCCTGTTCTTTTTCTTAGGGAATTTCGTCGATTGAGCCTGATTTTAAAGGCTCATTGAGGGTTTTGGATGCTGGAAACTGTGGATTCTGCTGATTTTCCCTGTTCTTTTCCCTGTTACCAGGGAATTTGGCATTGGAGACAGGTTCGCACTCGACTGCATGCGCCACCACAGATTTAATGGGCTTTTTGAGATTTCCCGGGTTTCGAGCTTTTCCCGACCACAGAAACGACCACAGAAACGTTCGTAGCCTTCTTCCCCGTGATCGCCTCGGCCGCTTGTTTAAGGTGTTCCGGGCTGTGGTGGCCGTAAACCCGATCAAGCATTTCGGTAGACATCCCGAGGTACCCCGCAGCCTGCCAAGCCGGTACGCCCCGCTGCATCAACCATGTCGCGGCGGTGTGCCGTAATGTGTGGGGAACGACCTTCCCGCCCTCTGACGACAGGCCCGCCAGTTTGACCGCCCGTTTAAAGGCCGTTTTCACAGACGTGATCGGCTGGCCGTTGAACTCAACGAAATGACTTTTAATCAGGCGTAGCCGATGCCAGCGCCGAAGATGGGTTAGCAGGCGAGGCGGGATTGGCGCGGGAGGCTGCCGCTTTTTTGTCGCGCGCTTGCCCTGCGCCAGTCGATAGAAAATTCCTTGGTCGAGATCGACATACGGGCGTCCAATCGCGCGAGTCGGCGAGGCGGCAGCAATGGCTCCAGCCCGCGTGCCTGTGTAGACCCCGATTAGGATAAAGCGTGCGAGGTGGCGGAGCGGACGCTTGTCGGTCGGGAGTTTCCGACCTTTATCGGGCCCACGATGGCGCATCTGCACCTCATGATGACGCCAGCAGGCCCAGAGCAGGCAAGCCACCTCAGAGCGTGTCAGCCAACGGTCTCGCGGAGCTCCCTTTGGTGGTAGCCAGACGTTTACAATTGCACGATGGAGATTTTCTGAGGCGTGATGGCCGATAGCCGCACGCAGGTCCTCCAGGTCACGGCGCGATCCCCCGGCATTTCCTCGCGCCCTTACGTATTCCTTACATGTTGCGGTAGAGACCTCCGACAACATACGCCCACCCCAGAAGGCATTTAGGCGGGATAGGCGTCCTTCGAACCTTTTGCGGTTAGCTTGATCATCACCGCAATCGTCCAAGAAAATCGAGAGTACGTCGGCAATGTCGATTTGCTCGATGTCGCGGTTCTTGCGGCTGGGGCGATACTTGTTGGCTATATAGTCAGCTAAAGCTTGCTGCGCGGCTTCCGGTGGTCCTTGGTTAGCCGGGCTTGCAATGCATCCCGTGGCGAAATCGCGCCGCCCATCTCGGATGAGCCATACAGCTTTCCTGCGGATGCCGGGGCGGGCACGACGGAGGTACAGCCTCGGACCTTTGCTTCTACGCGGCATAGCTCTCTCATCCGTTCGATGTGGGCCAGAGTCGTGTAGTCCTTGCCTGCGATGCGCTCGATCACGAGGCGCCCCCGCGCTGCCTCGCGCCGCAGCCCAGAGGCCGACATCGAGCCGTCAGGAAACGCTACTTTTGCGGCCGTCTGCAGCCGTAGCGGTGCAGACGGGTCCATGTCGGTGCGACTAGATGGGTCCATTCTATTAGTTCGCATCTTCGTGATCCCTCGCGTTGCCGCGACGGACGGGTCGGTCGAACGAATGGGGGATTAACCGCAACTTACGCTCAATGTCGCAAGAGCGGGCGGACATGTCGTGAAGTAGTGAAAAATATAATCGAGGGCTGTTCATGCTCCGCAAATTAAGTGACCCTGGAAGGGCGAAAAAGGGAGCCCGGCAAAATAGCCCTTCGCGATTCGGCTGATATAATCGAAAGCATTGTTATGACGCCGATGGGAGGCAAATGTGAAAGTGCAAAAAGACGTCGATCCTAAGATCGGGAAAAAGGGGCATAAAAAATTAGATCGAACAATGCAGGCATACGCCCTGGACGCACACTATAAGCGCCTCATTCTCGGGGCGCCGAGCGATCCAAAAACGCATGTGCCGAAGCTCTTAGAAATGTTGCGAAAACAACCCCACGATGAAATCAGTGAAATTGTCAAAGTGAAGAAGATTCAATTGCGGCACGACGATGCAAAGATCGGATACAAAAGCAGTCTCAAAGATCCGGAATTCGTCGGCGCTCTGTTTCAGGCGGCAATAGAAGAGACGAACAGTGAGATTCGATCAGTGGACCGGTCGATGGTCACTGCTTTCGAGAGGGCCGGGCTGGATATCGGCAACCCGCTGGACTGGCGGCGGCTGATGAAAATGTTCTGTTGGGCACATTATGGCCAACTTGGTAACCCCGGAAAGCAAATCGATTGGACGGCACAGAAGTATTATGACCTATTGCGCGATGTTCACGACACCAAGAAGAAATTGAAATGCAAAGAGGACGCAACTGCGCTCAGGGATTTGCTCAAAAATAAATTTGAAAAGTACCCGTATTCATACGACAGGCTGAAGAAGGCGCTCAGCGAAGCGCGCAATCCCGATTTCAACTTGCTCCTTACGAGGCCCACCGACGAACCTCTGCATGAGGACACTTACGTAATCCGCGACGGCACTCTGACAAAAGCCGCTGCGCGTTTGATTGCAGACCGCATTGGCGCCGGAGATGTTTTATGGGCGGAACTTGTGCACCCACTTCTAAACGGACCGCGGTCTTCGTGAAAATGTTCGAACGCGACTACATTCCTTCTGCAGCAGTCCGCGATTTTCCTACGCACTCGCCATGATCGTGTGGTGGATTGAGGGATAAACTCGAATCACCCGCGTTCCCGACTTGGGATGTCGCTAACCCAGAGAACATATCGGAGCCGGATCTAAACCCGCCGCGTGTCCGGTCAAAGGGGCTAACTCCAGGGGCTATTTTGTAGCGCCCGATTTTATGCCCCTCATCCGATGTCCATTGTCTCCGACGCCACGAGCAATCGCTCGTGGTCGTGAAGGCGCCCGAGAAAGCGCCGCTAGGAGACAGTACATGTCGAAGAAACAGAAAGCTGGGTTGGGTAAAGCAAAATCCAGTCCCAAAAAGTTGGCTAAATCCACGACGGATTCAGAGGTCGTGGCCGACGCGCAAGACACCGCCCTTGATGTTCAAAGGGTTCGCGTTGACGACATTGTCGTTATCCAGAAGAACTTTCGCGCCCTGTGCCAGGATACGGTGAATGCGCTGAAGGAATCGATGTGCGAGCTCGGGCTTATTCATCCACTGACCGGTTGCTTTGAAAAATCCCAAGATGATTCAGAGCCAACGAAGATGATACTTACCTCGGGTCAGCACCGTCTCGCGGCAGCCAAGGAGCTCGATTGGAAGTACATCGATGTTGTCGTGGTCGGTCGTAATAAGCGCAAGAACGTTATGCGTCGCATAAGCGAAAACCTGCACCGCAATAGTCTCTCGAAGATAGAGGAAGGCGAAGAGATCCTAAAGTGGCTGGAACACCGATATGCCGGTGATGGGCAAGTTGCCCAGCACAATGACAAAGGTATTACCGCCGCCGCGAAGCAATTTGGAAAATCTCGACGTTCCGTTCGCCGCTTGATCGAGGCCGCCGCTATTAGCCCAGACGCGGCGTTAGCTCTGAAAGAGGCGAAACTTGACAAGAACGGCACTGTCCTAAAGGCGGTTTTGGGCGAAGCTTTGGACGATCAACTCGATAAGGTCGAGGAAATCATCAGAGAACGGAATAAAACCAGCAAGAACGGAAAACAGAAACGAAAATCGGAGCCGGGTAAGAAACCTCATCGAGCCGTAGCAGCCAAGCAGACCTCAGAAGCCATCCGTTCCAGCGCGGATGGTGACGGCTGGGACGACGACGCGGTGGCCTCCGATGAAGAGGTCGATGCTACGGTATCGACGCAGGAGGCTTTGCAACATGCCTGGGACGTGTCAGGCGCATTCCGGAAGGCTTGGGCTGCTGCCGACGTGGATGAGCGCCAACGCTTCTTTGACGACGTTCTTCTCGGATATGAAGTGACGATCAGCGAAGACACGGATTCTGAGGATGTCGAGGAGGATGCATAGCCGCTACTAAAATTCTACCGATTACCTTCTAAACTGGGGCGGGCCGAGAGATCGGTCCGCCCTTCCGCTTCTTGGGCACGGAAGCAAGCTCACTTGGTGTCCGCCATCAGCGACTCGTTCCGACCCCGCCGGTCATGCTTACTGCAACGTCGTCGGAGACATTCAAAGCCGCCTGAATGTCCCTGATCGCCTTCTGATCGGGTAACAGGTCAACATGTTTACGACGCACTTCGCTGAGGGCCCGGGGCAGCATCAGGATATGCGACTCGTCCGCCGCCGAACATTTGAACTTGTCCGCCCGCATCACGGTCTTGACCGAGTAATCTGACAACCTGCCAGTTTTGTGATCGACTGATTTAACGTGAATTCGAGCAATTTTGCCCTGGGTATATCGATGCCGGTGTTCGTCGATAAAGGCCACGGGACACCCGAAGAACCTCGACACCGGCGGGATCAGCATCGCCCCGTTATAGTGCAGGCCGCCCGCGTTCATTTGTGTCGTCCGGTCTGACGCTCTGTCCTGCTTGAAGACCGGCAGATCAGGGAAAAGCATCATTCTTGGCATACGGTCCTGCTCGGCCTCCCGATGGGGATCACGTACAAACCGCATCATGAAGGGAGTGTAGAACTCCTTGTGAATGGATCTCTTCATCTGCTCCAATACAATCTCGGGCTTACCGCGAAGAGCCCTAAACATGAAATTCACATAATACGGCGTCCATCCCTCCGCTCGATGCTCGTCAATCCAGCGTTGGCAGCCCTCTCCCCATACCTTATCAATATTGATCATAACGTCCTCTCATCACCATCAATCAATGCTCATATAAAAGAGTGTCTCTGAGAGCTGTTGCTGCTCTCTGTATGAATCAAATTAGTGTATTCAGAATCTGTGTATGCCGAAGATCAGAGTGATGTTGTTCTGTCTGTTCTCAACATTTGTCATTCAAGCAATGCCTATTCATATAATCAGTGTTTTCCACGCTGAATATTTCAGTGCCCGGATGTGATCGCTTAAGCTCCGTCGGCTGCGGGAAGGCTTTCCTGAGGGAATGTCAGCGATAAGCCAAATTAGTGTTTCCCGAGCGCACCGATTCGTGGGTGACGCGGCCGGAAAGACCGTGTTGAGCGTTCAAGGGCCAAACCCTGCGTATTGTTATGCCGCGGCCCAGTCGAATCCGTCCGGTCAGTAGGCGGCATCCGGCTACAAATCCGATCAGCAGGTCACGCCTAGGGCACGAAGTGTTCGCCAGATCGCGAACATCGCGTAGCTGTCCATTTTGCAATAGGCCAGCAGCGAGGCAGCGATGGCCGCACGCTCGATTTCCGCAGTATCCGGGGCTGTCATAGCCCACCACCGCTCGGAGGCCGTCGTGCCGTCCCGGATATCCATGCCCTCGTAAGAGAGCGCCGGGACCATGATCGGCAGGACATCCTTGATCGACGTCCCGCCGCGGAAACCGGGGTGGACGTAGTGCTGTTTCGAGAAGACCTCGCGAAGGTCCTGCATCTGGCCGTTGATGCGCTCCATGCACCGCGCATGGTCGCCGCCGAGGCGTCCGCCAATTTCCTTGTTCACCCCACGCTCGAAAGGGGCAGACCAGACGACGACAGTGCCCTCCGATCCGACACGCTCGCCCAGCAATCGGGCAATCGCCAGAGTAGGGTCGCTTCGGTCGGGATGGAGAAACTCGATGTGATCCGGTTCTTGGTCCGGATCAGGTAGAATGTGGAGTGAGAGCTGGAACGGAATCCGCTTGTATGGACCGTAACCCTCAAAGGCCGGGATGGCGGGAGCGAAGGTTTCGTAGTCCAGAAAATAGAGCGGAAAATCGTAAGTGTCCAAAATGGCTGCGATGGCGTCCGTGTTGACGATGGGTTGTTGCGTCTTGTGAGCACGGATTTGCACCATTTGCGGTTCGGTCAATTTGGAGTCGTCGGGCACGTCGCCGATGTCATGGATACCCCTGTCCATCAGCTCCTTGAGCTTTTTTCTGCTCTGTCCAATCCGGGTGATGTCGTGAACGGAGTAGGTCGGAATGTGCGGATGTGAATACGCAAAGGTGCGACAGTGCCGACTGCGCCCATAGAGATCACAGTCACAACCCGTGGCCGGTTCCTGCGTTTCCGCCAAATAGTCCGCCGCCAGCTGCATCTCCGCCTCTATGGCGTCTGAGACCGCGTCAACCAGTTCGGTGCTATCGGCGACTGTGAAAAGCGTCCCGACATCGAGATCGCCCGATCTGACGTACTCCTTGTTTAGATGGATGATGAAGACTCGATCAACGCTCACGCCAGCGCGCCGTAGGACATTGCGCTGGAAACCAAGGTCGGAAATGTGATCCCGGTCCTCGCTGCCCTCCTTGCGGGAATTGGTCCCTTTGATTTCATAGATATCCCAGGTCCCTGGAGCCGCGCCTCGCTTGAGGACATCACACTTGCAATAGAACTTGCCTGCTAGGAACGTCGCCTGGAAAAATGTGTTCGTATCTGCATCCATGAGATGCCGGGTTTCTGCCGCCGCATCCGCACCTTTAGACGGTATCAGAATTCCGTCCGGAAACAGCCGACGCGCGTGGGCCTCGACTTCGTTTCCCTGTTCCAGCAGATGCCTTTCAAAATCCGTCGCTACAAAGGTCTTGACTAGATCCGGCCGATACAGCCTCAGCCAGGTATCCTTGGGACAGATTTGAAAGTTCAGGAACGTTGATTTGGAAATGAGCACATCAAAATCCCCCTCTGGAAAACATGCTGCCTGGTCAATCAGCGGCAGGTTATCAGGTCGCAAGCTAACGCCTACCCGCACGAATCATGCATTGAACAAAGCGTTCATTAACAGGGTCAGTTTGCCGCAGCTTAGAATACCAACCCCCTGTTTTCGAGATACCACCTCCATTTTGCAAAGCGCAGTTGCAACCGACTGTTCGCCGTCAGCACCCTTGAGACAAACTGAGGGACTTTCCGAAGGGAGGATTTCTGGTTCATCGTAGCCGTAAGGAGCGAAGATGAGACAGAAATCCGGGCCGGGCAAAGCGCCGGCGGAGC
>JAESGN010000424.1_pt1 | contig 39941 bp, 29 predicted proteins | sample 9269731 | NCBI WGS metagenome assembly JAESGN01 (sample SAMN15720683, study PRJNA650826) | algae metagenome | isolation source: Mojavia pulchra JT2-VF2 and co-occurring heterotrophs from desert soil | place: USA: Cadiz Valley, Joshua Tree National Park, CA | collected 1998-06-08
GGCCTCCTGCTCCTTCAATATCCCGATGATCTGCTCTTCGGTGAACCTGTTGCGCTTCATCTCTGGTCCTTGTCGTGGGGCCAGAGCCTACTTCAAGCTGGATTAAGCCGAGGGGGCAACGTCAACGGGCCTCTCGAGCTCGTCTGGTGCCCCGACAGCGGCCTCCTTCAACTCGCCCATTCGTACGATCCCGGCGAGATGTACGGGGACAATTACGGCTATCGCTCCGGTCTGAATCAATCGATGGTCGACCATCTGACGCGCAAGGTTCGTCATCTCGAACTCTCGGCTGATCTGAAGCCAGGCGATACGGTTCTCGATATCGGCTCAAACGACTGCACGACCCTCAAAGCCTACTCGACGTCTGGCCTCAAGCGAATCGGGATTGATCCCACGGGAGAAAAATTCCGATCATTTTACCCCGACGACATTAAACTTGTCCCGGACTTCTTCTCCGCCGAGAACTTCTCTAAGGTCTCGAACGAGCGGGCGCGGCTCGTTTCGTCCATTGCGATGTTCTATGACCTCGAGGATCCCGTCGGTTTTGCCCAGCAGATCGAGCAGGTCCTCGCGCCGGACGGGCTGTGGCACTTTGAGCAAAGTTATATGCCGTCGATGCTCCGGCTTTGCTCGTACGATACGATTTGCCATGAGCACCTCGAGTACTATTCGCTCGGTGCTGTGCAGGAGATCGTACGTAAGGCGGGTCTGAAGATCATCGACGTGCAGATGAATGGAGTCAACGGCGGCAGCTTTGCTGTGACGGTCGCAAAAGCGGCCAGTTCGCGCGCAGCAAACCAAGCTGTCATCTCCTGGCTGCTCGAGCAGGAGGAGCGGATGGGACTCGCGACCCCGAGACCGTATCGGGAATTCGAGGAACGCGTCTTCCGGCACCGGGCCGATCTCGTGCGCTTGCTGGACGGGCTTGTCGCGGATGGCAAGACCGTGCTGGGCTATGGCGCATCCACGAAAGGTAATGTGGTTCTCCAATTTTGCGGTCTGACCGAAAAGCACATCCCGGCAATTGCCGAGGTCAATCCGGAGAAATTTGGCCGTTTTACGCCGGGAACCAACATTCCGATTATTTCGGAAGCCGATGCGCGAAAAATGAATCCTGATTATTTCCTCGTCCTACCTTGGCATTTCAAAGATGGGATCCTTCGCCGTGAGCAGAAATTTCTCGATCAAGGCGGGAAGATGATCTTTCCATTCCCCGAGATCGAGATCGTCTGACGCAATCTGAAGCCCTTTCGTGCCGAATTTCCTTGTTCGCCTTTTCCACCAGCAAATCTGGCGCCGACTGCCGCTCGGCGCTCGGCGGGCCGTGTTTGCGCAGGTTTCGGCCTGGCGGGCTCCGTCAATCGCGCCGGAGGCCAAGGCGAAGCAACCGATCATCATTGTCGGCATGCTCCGACAGGCCTCCGGCCTCGGAGACGCTGCACGTAAGTCCCATGACGCGCTCAAGGCCGCCGGAATGTTCGTCTATGGCGTGGATGTCACCAGGCTTCTCATGCACGAGGCGAATTATGCCGACTTCTCCTTCGAGGACGGCCGCGATCTCCTCGGCGAGGGGACTGTCATCCTGCATGTGAGCGGCCCAGTTGTGCCGCGGGTGATGGCCTTCCTCGGCAAGCGCTTCGTGCGCAGCAAGCGGATCATGGCGCATTGGTTCTGGGAATTGCCGACCCTGCCCGAGAACTGGCAACCGGCCTTGCCCTTCTTGCACGACATCTGCGCCAGCACGCGCTTCGTTGCCGATGCGATCCGGCCCATGGCTGGCGGGAGGCCGGTTCACATCGTCTCCTATCCGATCGACCCGGAGATCATCCGGCCGATGCAGCACCTCCAAGCCGGGCCGTTCACCGCGCTCGTCGCCTTCAACTTTGCCTCGAATTTCACCCGCAAGAACCCCTGTGCGGCGATCCGCGCGTTCCGTTTGGCCTTCGGCGATGATCCGGGCGTGCGCCTCGTCGTTAAATATCTGAATGAAGCCTCCTGGCCTGACGGCGTCCGGCTGATGCAGGCAGCCGCCGCTGGCGCCGAGAATATCACGATGAACGGCGAAGTGCTCGACGATGCGGGCGTGGACCATCTCTATCAGCAGTCTGACGTCGTGATGTCGCTCCACCGGGCGGAGGGACTTGGGCTCACGATCGCCGAGGCGATGATGCGCGGGCTGCCGGTGATCGCAACTAACTGGTCGGGCAGCACCGACTTCTTTGCGGCCAATGCCGGCTTCCCGATTAGCTTCAAACTTGTCCCGATCGACGATCCGCAGCAGAACTACGGTGGCGCCGGAGTCCATTGGAGGAACCCGACCGACGCCGTCTGGGCCGATGCCGATATCGAGGAAGCTGCCGCTGCATTGCGGGCGCTGCGGGCGGATACAAAACTGCGTGAGAGCTTAGGCGCCGCCGGAGCCAAGAAGGCGCAGGATTTCTTCGATCCTGCGCGCCATGTTGCGCAGATCAAGCAAGTCCTCAATGGTGAGCAGCAACGCCTCTAGACGGAGCCCGGTCGTTCGATTCAGCCTGGACGGAAAAATTCGTGCCAATTCGACAGGTGGGGCGCCTCGCATCGCAAGGAGGTATCGCTTTGCCCATCATTGCCGGAAGGAGAGGCTTGGCGGCAAGGCGACAATGGGCTACGACCCGGTGGTTCCATTGGCATCGAGCCGACTGACGTTGCCAAATCGAGGCCGCCGAAGGCTAGCTTTGGCGAACCGCTTCACATCGAGAAACGGCGCGCCAACGGGGTCGGCTTTCGGGTCAAATGGGTGAAAACGTGAACAGGCTGGATTTGCGCGCTTTTCAATCCGTGCAGCCCAATACACGCCTCCTCTTGCTGTATCTGGGGCGGCGCGGCGCGATGACCCGTTTCACCTTCGACGCCATGCGCGCGAGCCTCTCGCTATCGGAATTGCAGGTCAGCGTTTGTATCTCGAAGCAGAATGAGAATTTTGCCTCCTACTCCGATTTCGGCCCCGCTCTGATCGGCATCGATACCTTCAACAATCATGCCGGAGCGCTGCTCTCTGCTTGGCGTATCCCGTCGATAGGACGGCATCTCGCGGCCGAGATCGCGCAGCGACGTGTGACGGCGGTGATCGACCTGATGCCGCATGTTTGGTCTTCGTTCCTAGTTCCCTATATCCGTAAGGCCGGCGCACGGTACCTGACCATCGCCCATGACGCGCAAGCGCATCCGGGCGACATGACCGCGTTGGTCAAAGGGCTCACCGACCGAGCATTTGGTCAAGCCGATACCGTGATCGCGCTCAGCGCATCCGTAGCGAGGGACCTGCAGGCGGCCCATAGGGGAGACGGGCTGCGGCTCGTCACGCTTTTCCACCCCATCCTCTCCTATCGCTCGCCACGGCTGCCGCGGCATCGACAGGCAGGTCAGCCGCTTCGTCTGCTCTTTTTCGGCCGAATCATGCCTTATAAGGGGCTGTCATTGTTCGTCGATATGCTGGAAATCCTGCGCGAACGCGGCTTAAGCGTCGAAGCCGGCGTCTTCGGAGAGGGGGATTTGGGTCCTGAGGCCTCTCGCCTTGCAGCCTTAGATGCGGAGGTCGCGAACCGCTGGTTGTCCGACGGGGAGATCGTCTCCGCGTTCGACCGCTACGATCTCGTGGTGGTGTCGCATGTAGAGGCAAGCCAGTCCGGAGTTATCGCTACTGCTTTCGGCGCGGGCCTTCCGGTCGTTACGACTCCGGTTGGAGGACTTCCTGAGCAAGTGAACCACAATGTCGATGGACTTATTGCCGCAGAATTATCAGGGCAGGCTCTAGCGAACGCTGTCGAGCGCATTGCCCTTGAAAAGGGACTCTATGACGTTTTATTCGCTGGAGTCAGAAAACAGCTGAATGACCGTTCTATGCAACGATTTGTCAGCGAACTTGCGAGGCTGGCGAGGGAATGATCTGATTGTCCCGGTGGTGCTACGCGGCGGTGCCGGACCCCGCCTATGACCCGCATCGCGTGAGACCTACCCGAAGTAGCTCTTCTGACCTCAGACCCTCATGCGCTTGGTTGAAATAGTCCTCTGCATCGGTGACGTCGAGCTATAGGGAATTCACCAAACCTGAAACAAGCTTGATGGTGACGCCGTATCAAGGAGCACGATATCTAGACCAGCTAAAAAGGGGTAGACAGGCCGAGATCCTTTGCGACTTCGAGGAGATAACGACCGTACTCGCTTTTTGCGAACCCTTTCCCCAATTTTGCAAGCTCAGCTGCTGCTATCCAACCTTGCCTCGCGGCAATCTCCTCGGGACAGGCGATCCGCAATCCCTGACGGGTTTCCAGGGTCCGGACGAACTCACATGCTTCCAGCAGACTGTCAGGCGTGCCGGTGTCGAGCCAGGCGAAGCCGCGGCCCATCGATTCCACCGAAAGCTCGCCGCGCTCCAGATAGATCCGGTTGATGTCGGTGATCTCGAGCTCTCCGCGCGGCGAGGGCTTCAGCGACCTTGCGATGTCGACGACCTGGGCGTCGTAGAAGTAGAGGCCCGTGACCGCCCAATGCGACTTGGGGTTCTGCGGCTTCTCCTCGATCGAGATCGCCTTGCCGTTCGCGTCGAAATCGATCACGCCGTAGCGCTCCGGATCGCCGACGTGATAGGCGAAGACGGTCGCGCCCTTGGTCCGCGCCTTCGCGCGCGCCATCATCTCCGGTAGGGTGTGGCCATAGTAGAGATTGTCGCCGAGGATCAGCACGGAGGGCTGGCCGGCGACAAATTCGGCGCCGATCAGATAGGCTTGGGCCAGACCGCCGGGGTGGGGCTGCTCGGCGTAGGAAAGACTCATACCCCAGTCCGAGCCGTCGCCGAGCAGGCGCTTGAAGTTCGGCAGATCATGCGGGGTCGAGATGATCAGCACCTCGCGGATGCCGGCGAGCATCAGCGTCGAGAGCGGATAATAGATCATCGGCTTATCGTAGACCGGCAGAAGTTGCTTCGACATCGCCAGCGTCATCGGGTGCAACCGCGTGCCGGAGCCACCGGCGAGGATGATGCCCTTCATTGTCTATTCCTGATCTGCGAGGAGCCGTTTGACGCAGGCTGAAAGCGAGTCCTGCCATTGCGGCAGCCTTACGCCGTGCGTCGCTGCCAGTTTCGTCGAGTCGAGCCGCGAATTCGCCGGCCGGCGCGCCGGTGTCGGGTAATCCGTGGTGGCGATACGCTTGACCGCCACCGGCTTGCCGCCAAGGCGGGCCCGTTCGGCGAAGATCGCTTCGGCAACATCGGCCCAGGCGGCTTCGCCTCGGGCTGCCATGTGGAAGATGCCGCGCAGAGGAACCTCGCCCGGCCGTTCGGCGAGATTGCGCGCCACAGCAAAGATCGCGTCGGCGATGTCGAGCGCGCTGGTCGGACAACCCTGCTGATCGGCGACGACGCCGACCTCGTCGCGCGTCTCGGCCAGTCGCAGCATGGTCTTCACGAAATTCTTGCCGAAGGGGCTGTAGATCCAGGCCGTACGCAGAACGGCATGGTTCGCTGTCGCCGCGGCGACGGCCTGCTCACCGGCGAGCTTGCTCGCGCCATAGGCCGAGATCGGGCCGGTCGCATCGTCCTCGCGATAGGGCCGGCCGAGTGTTCCGTCGAAGACGTAGTCAGTCGAGAGCTGGATGACGGGAATGCCAAGGGCGGCGGCCGCGTGCGCCGCTTCGCCGGCCGCCCCCCCGTTGATGCGCATGGCGAGCTCAGGTTCGCTCTCGGCCTGATCCACGGCCGTATAGGCCGCCGCATTGACGATGACATCGGGCCTGGCCGAGCGCAGAGCCGGCGCGATTGTCCGGTGATCGGCGAGATCAAGCTCCGGGCGGCGCAGCGCGATGACCTCGACACCTGCCGGCACACGCTCCAGCATGGCGCGGACGACCTGGCCGGTCCAGCCGGTGACGGCGATGCGCAGGCCCATCATTCGAAAAAGCGCAGCATTTCGGACAGTCGCGGATGCTTGCGGTCCTTGTCGGAGAGGGTGAGTTTGTCGGCCGGCAGGCGCCAGTCGATGCCCAGTGCTGGGTCGTCGAAGGCGAGGCCGTGGTCGTTTTCAGGCGCATAGGGCGCCGTGACCTTGTAGAGCACCTCGGTGTCGGGTTCGAGCGTGACGAAACCATGCGCGAAACCGACCGGCACCAGGAGCTGCTTCCAGTTCTCGGCCGAGAGCTCGACCGCGACATGCTGGCCGAAGCTCGGGGAGGAGGCCCGGATGTCGACGGCGACATCGAGGATGCGCCCGCGCGTCACGCGCACCAGCTTGTCCTGGGCGAAAGGCGGCGACTGGAAATGCAGCCCGCGCAGCGTGCCGACGGGCGCCGACAGCGACTGATTGTCCTGGACGAAATCGAGATCGAGCCCGGCCTCGGCGAACGCCTTGCGGCTCCAGGTTTCGGAGAAGAAGCCGCGATGATCGCTGAACTTCTTCGGCGTGATCATCTTGACGGCAGGGATCGCCATGCCCTCGACGCTCAGCATCGCTTCCGTCTCCCGCTCAGGCCGCGCCGAGGCGCTCGCCGCGATAGATGCCGGAACGGATATCGCCCCACCATTGCGGATTGGCCAGATACCATTCGACCGTGCGGCGCAAGCCCGTCTCGAAGGTCTCCTTCGGCGTCCACCCGAGCTCGCGGCCGATCTTGCCGGCGTCGATCGCATAGCGGGCATCATGGCCCGGCCGGTCGGTGACATAGGAGATCAGGCGCTCGCGCGGTCCTGTCGGATCGGGTTTGAGCTCGTCGAGGATCGCGCAGATCGCCTTCACCACCTCGATATTGGCCTTCTCGTTATGGCCGCCGATATTGTAGCTCTCGCCGAGCTTTCCGGTGGTGGCCACCGTCAGCAGGGCGTCGGCGTGATCGTCGACATAGAGCCAGTCACGGACGTTCTGGCCGTTGCCATAAACCGGCAGCGGCTTGCCCTCCAGCGCGTTGATGATCATCAGCGGGATCAGCTTCTCGGGGAAGTGATAGGGCCCGTAATTGTTCGAGCAGTTGGTCATCACCACCGGCAAGCCGTAGGTGTGATGCCAGGCGCGCACGAGATGGTCGGAGGCCGCCTTGGAGGCGGAGTAAGGCGAGTTCGGCTGATAGGCGGTGTCTTCCCTGAAGAAGCCCTCGTCGCCCAGCGAGCCGAAGACCTCGTCGGTCGAGATGTGGTGGAAGCGGAAACGTGCCTTTCCGGCTCCGTCCAAACCACGGTAATGCCGAAGCGCCGCCTGCAGCAGGGTGAAGGTGCCGACGATATTGGTCTCGATGAAGTCGCCGGGGCCATCGATCGAACGGTCGACATGGCTCTCGGCAGCCAAATGCATCACCACGTCGGGAGCGAAATCGGCGAAGATCGCCTTCATCCGCTCAGCGTCGCCGATATCCGCCTGCTCGAAGCGATAGCGATTGCTGCCCGCAACAGGCTCCAGCGAGGCCAGATTGCCGGCATAGGTCAGCTTGTCGACCACGCAGACCCGATGCTCGGTCTCCCCGATCAGCTTCCGCACGACCGCCGAACCGATGAAGCCCGCGCCGCCCGTCACGAGAAATTTCAGAGACACGTTACAGAACTCCGAGACGAAAAGCCGTCCAATTTCAAGTCGATCCGGCAAGAAGCAGCCTCTTCAGGCAGCGTCAAGCCGCTTGCGGCTTTCGATCGTCGCGCCGGGGCCGCAGGAAATATGTCGAGATATGTTCCATATGCTGGGCGATTCACGCGCATCTTGTAGAGCGGAGGCGGGATCGCTGCTACCGCTTCACGCCTTGACGATGTTGTCGCCGCCCAACCCGGCTTTCGCACAGGCATTGCGGGTGTCGACGACGAGGCGAGCGGCCTCTGCCAGAGCCCGATAGTCGATCGCGTCGTGATCGGTTGCGATCAGCACGGCGTCATAGCTCGCCACAATGTCGGCCGTCAGAGGAACCGAGGCGCGCCCTGCAAGGTTGCCGTGCTTGCGGGTCCGCGGCAGCTCCGGAACATATGGGTCGTGATAATCGGCTGTCGCGCCGCGTTCTTCTAAAAGCTCGATAAGCTTCAGCGCGGGACTTTCGCGCGTGTCCTCGATATTCTTCTTATAGGCGATGCCGACGACAAGAATGCGCGCGCTGCTCAGTCCACGGCCTTGCCGGCGGTCCAGCGCCTCGGCGACGCGGTCCACCACCCAATGCGGCATGGCGGTGTTGATCTGACCGGCGAGCTCGATGAAGCGGGCGGTGACATCGAACTCGCGCGCCTTCCAGGTCAGGTAGAACGGGTCGATCGGGATGCAATGACCACCCAGTCCCGGCCCGGGATAGAAGGGCATGAAGCCGAAGGGCTTCGTCTTGGCGGCGTCGATCACCTCCCAGACATCGATCCCCATTTTGCTGTAGACGACCTTGAGCTCATTCACGAGTGCGATGTTGACGGCGCGGAAGATGTTTTCGGTAAGCTTGACGGCCTCGGCCGTCCTGGGGCTCGATACGGGAACGGTCTTGACGACCAGCGCGCTGTAGACCGCATTCGCCAGCGCCAGCGCATCGGCTCCGTCGCCGCCGACGACCTTCGGGATGGTCGAGGTGTCGAAATCCAGATTGCCGGGATCTTCGCGCTCGGGCGAGAAGGCGAGGTAGAAGTCGACGCCGCTCTTCAGGCCGGTCGCCTCGAAGATCGGGCGCATGACCTCGTCGGTCGTCCCGGGCCAGGTCGTCGATTCCAGTACGACGAGATGACCCTTCCGCAAGCGCGGTGCGATCGCCCGGGCCGTTGCCTCGACATAGCTCAGATCCGGCTCGCGATGCTTGGTCAGCGGCGTCGGCACGGCGATGACGATGGCGTCGACGTCGCGTAGCTCGTCGAAATCGGTCGTGGCCCGGAAGCGCTCGTCCTTGATCGCGGCGTTGATCGCCTCGGTCGGGATATGCTTGATGAAGCTCTCGCCGCGGTTGATCTGCATGACGCGCTTGGCGTCGATGTCGAAGCCGAGAACCTTGAAGCCGGCCTTGCAAGCCGTCATCGCCAGCGGGAGGCCGACATAGCCGAGGCCGATGATGCCGATTCGGTAGTCCTTCCCGGCGATGCGCGCGAGTTGATCGGAAAGGCCGGAATCGGTGACGGAGCGAGGGGGCGCTGAAGCTGACATGAGCGGCCTTCCGCTGGGTGGGCGCTCACGGCGCGAAAGCAGGATTCAAGGGAGGCTTTGCTGTTCGGTTGGAACGATGTCAACCTGAGGTGCTTTCGTTGCGGAGTTTGTCGCTCTCGTTTTCGGCGGCATTCCATCGCTCGGACCTGCGGCACTCTGAGCCGCTTCAGCGAACGAGGGCGGCGCCTCGCTTGGCCTTTTCCCGGAGCTCTGCAGCAGCGCTTATCCGATCGACCTGCTGCAGCAGAGCGCGCTGCTTGGTGCCGCGCGCGTCCGGAGGCTGTCCGATCGACTTGAGGCAGGATTGTTTTCCTTCCGGCCTCTTGCCACCGGCCCCGACTCGTTGCGATGAGAGGAGTTGCGATGTCTTGTCATGGGTGACCCGTTGAATCACAGCCTGTCGTTGAACCGTGTCGTCGTGACGGGAGCCGCGGGCTTTATCGGCCTTCATGTCGCGGAGGCGCTGCTGGAGCGTGGCGTCGAGGTCATGGGCGTCGATGCGCTCGTCCCCTATTATGACCCGGCGTTGAAGCAGGCGCGCCTCGCCCGGCTGCTGGGCCGCAACGGCTTTTCCTTCGAGCAGATCGACATCGCCGATCATGACGCCTTCGATGCGGCGATCGGTGCATTCCGCCCCGATGCGATCATCCATCTGGCGGCGCAGGCGGGTGTCCGCTACTCGCTTGAAAATCCGCGCGCCTATGCCAGCGCCAATCTCGACGGTTTTCTCTCGGTGCTGGAGGCGAGCCGCCGGCATGCCGTCGGCCATCTCGTCTATGCCTCCTCGAGCTCCGTTTACGGTGCCAATGCAAAGGTGCCGTTCAGCGAGCATGACGGCGCCGACCATCCGGTTTCCCTTTACGCCGCGACCAAGCGGGCGAACGAGCTGATGGCGCACTCCTATGCCCATCTCTACGGGATTCCGATGACGGGGCTGCGGTTCTTCACGGTCTACGGGCCCTGGGGCAGGCCGGATATGGCCTATTTCAAATTCACCAAGGCGATCCTCGAGGGCAGACCGATCGACGTCTATGCCGAAGCGCAGATGAGCCGCGACTTCACCTATGTCGATGATATCTGCGAAGCGATCGTGCGCCTTGCCGCGCAGCCCGCGGCGGCGAACCCGGCTTTCGACCCCGGGCGGCCCGATCCGGCGACCTCCACGGCGCCATGGCGCATCTACAACATCGGCAACCACACCCCGGTGGCGCTCTCGCACTTCATCGACGTGGTTGAAGCCGCCTGCGGGCGCAAGGCGATCAGGCGTCACCTGCCCGCGCAGCCCGGCGACGTGCCGGCGACCTATGCGGATGTGGCCGATTTGGCCGCCGCGGTCGATTTCCGGCCGGGTACGCCGATCGAGGTCGGCATTCCCCGCTTCGTCGCCTGGTTTCGCGATTTCTACCGCGTCTGAGCCGGGAGGCGGGCCCAGTTCGAGCCGCATCGCGTCGCGCGAATCGAAGGCAGCCACTGCGGGCATCTGACCGCGCGTCGCGGCAGCCATGACCGGGGCCGCCTTGCTCCGCACAGGCCGTCTGCGCGATAAGCGATGTGCCGCGTCTTCGGTGTCCGAGCCCAACGGAGTCTCGATGAGTTTCGCGAATATCCACGAGCACGGCTTGGTTCGCCTTGCCTGCGCCGCGCCGCGGCTGAAGGTGGCGGATCCGGCTTTCAACGTCGCGGAGACGGTGAAGCTGCTGCGCCGGGCCGATGAAGGCGGCGCCTCGCTCTGTCTGTTCCCGGAGCTCGGCATCAGCGCCTATGCGATCGACGACCTCCTGCAGCAGAACGCGCTGCTCGACGCGGTGAGCGCGGCGCTGGCGCGCCTTGTCGAGGAGAGCCGCAGCCTGCGTTGCGTCGCGGTCGTCGGCGCGCCGCTGCGGGTCGAGGGGCGGCTGTTCAACTGCGCCGTCGCGATCCATCGCGGCCGCATCCTCGCCGTGGTGCCGAAGACCTATCTGCCGAACTATCGCGAATTCTACGAGCGCCGCCAGTTCGCCTCGGGCGAGCGGGCAGGGGCCCTCTATATCGACCTCTGCGGCCAGGAGGTGCCTTTCGGCACGGATCTGCTGCTGGCGGCGAGCGATATCCCGGATTTCATCGTCCATATGGAGATCTGCGAGGACGTCTGGACGCCGATCCCGCCCTCGTCCTTCGGCGCGCTCGCCGGCGCGACCGTGCTGCTGAACCTCTCGGCCAGCAACGTCACCATCGGTAAATCCGACTGGCGCCATGCGCTTTGCAAGGCCCATTCGGGGCGCTGCATCGCGGCCTATGCCTATTCCGCCGCCGGCGCGGGCGAGTCGACCACCGATCTCGCCTGGGACGGGCAGGCGATGATCTACGAGAACGGCGCGCTGCTGGCCGAAGCCGAGCGCTTCGCCGCCGAGCCGGAGCTTATCCTCGCCGATATCGACCTCGAGCGGCTGGCGATGGACCGCATTCGCCAGAACACCTTTGGCGACAGCATCGACGTTCACCGCGAGAAGCTCGCCTTCCGCCGCATCGACTTCACGCTGGAACCGGACCGGGAGAGCGATCTCGGCCTTGCCCGCGCCGTGGAACGCTTTCCCTTCGTGCCGAGCGACGATGCGCGGCTGAACGAGCTCTGCTTCGAGGCCTACAACATCCAGTCGCATGGCCTGCGCAAGCGGCTGGAAAGCACGCGGATCGACAAGGTGGTGATCGGCGTCTCCGGCGGCCTCGATTCGACGCAGGCGCTGATCGTCGCGGCCCATACCTTCGATGCGCTCGGGCTGCCGCGCGAGAACATCCTCGCCTATACGCTGCCGGCCTTCGCCACCAGCCAGGGCACCAAGGACAATGCCTGGCGCCTGATGCGGTCGCTCGGCGTCAGCGCCGAGGAAATCGACATGACGCCGGCCTGCCGGCAGATGCTGGTCGATATCGGCCACCCCTTCGCCGCGGGCGAGCCCGTCTACGATATTACGTTTGAAAATGTGCAGGCCGGGGCGCGCACTTCCGTGCTCTTCCGCCTCGCCAACCGGCACAATGCGCTGGTGATGGGCACCGGCGATTTGTCGGAGCTGGCGCTCGGCTGGTGCACCTATGGCGTCGGCGATCAGATGTCGCATTACAACGTCAACGGCTCGGTGCCGAAGACGCTGATTCAGCATTTGATCCGCTGGGTGGCACAGTCCGGCCGCTTCGGCGCAGAGGCGTCCGCCGTGATGCTCGACATCCTCGCCACCGAAATCTCGCCCGAGCTGGTGCCCGGTGATGGCGACAAGCCGGCCCAGAAGACCGAGGATTTCGTCGGCCCCTATGCGCTGCAGGATTTCAACCTGTTCTACACGACGCGCTACGGCTTCAGGCCCAGCAAGATCGCCTTCCTTGCCGAACATGCCTGGCGTGACGCTTACCAGGGTGCATGGCCGCCGAACATCGAGGAGGCCAAGCGCGTCGCCTATGATTTGCCGGTGATCAAGCGCTGGCTCGGTGTCTTCATCCGGCGCTTCTTCGAGACGAGCCAGTTCAAGCGCTCGGCCATGCCGAACGGCCCGAAGGTCTCGTCGGGCGGCTCGCTCTCGCCGCGCGGCGACTGGCGTGCGCCGAGCGATGCTTCGGCGGCGCCCTGGCTGGCCGATTGGGCGCGCATCCCGGACTGAGCGAAGCAGCGGTGATCGGAGCGGATCGCCCGAACGCCCTTGGTTCGGCGGCGGGGCGCTCAGCTGACGCCGAGCACCCGGATGAGGCCGAGACTGACTGCCGCCAATGCAAGCAGGGAAAGGGTGACGGCGGCGGTGACCCGCCCGCCGGCTCTGGCAACGACGCGGATATCGACCCCGAGACCCAGGGCCGCCATCGAGATGATGGTGAGGATGGTCGCGGTCGTGGCGATGGGTGCGAGCGCGACTTCCGGGATGAAACCGTGCGTACGCAACGCCGCCATCCCCAGGAAGGCGATGATGAACCACGGCACGAGTTTATTGAAGGCCACGCGTTGCGACGCCGGCTTGACGCCGCCTGTGCTGGTCGCACCGACATCGTCCCGCAGCCTGTGGCCCAGGATGGAGAGCGCGAGCACGACGGGGCCCAACATGAGGACGCGGACGAGCTTGACGAGAGTCCCGATCTGCACGCTGGCGGCCGCGACCGGAGCGGTGGCGGCAAGGACCTGGGGGACGGCGTAGACCGTCAACCCGGCGAGAACGCCGTATTGGGTCTCGGACAGGCTCAGGAGCGGGACGAGAAGGGGCAGGCCGAGCACCACCAGAACGCCCAGCACAGCGGTGAAGGCGATGGAGGCGGCCACATCCTTGCCGTCCGCACCGATGACCGGCGCGACGGCGGCGATGGCCGAGTTGCCGCAGATCGAATTGCCGCAGGCGACGAGGACGGCCATGCGCTTCGGCAGCCCCAGCGCCCGGCCGAGCAGGAAGCTGACGACGAGCGCGACCGACACCACCGCCGCGATGCCGGCAATCAACGCCGGTCCGGCGGCGATGATCATCGCGACATTCAAGGACGCGCCGAGCAGCACGATGGCGATTTCCAGAACGGTCTTCGCCGAGAAGGCGATGCCCGCGCGCCACATTTCGGAGGGCGTCCAGATCGTGCGGACAGCGGTGCCGATCAGGATGGCCAGCACCAGGGCTTCAAGCCAGGCGCGGCCCGTGGCGAAGGCCTCGAGATGCTCCAGCGCGAAGGCGATCGCGCTGATGCCGGCGCAGAGCCCCAGACCGGGCAGGATTCGCCCCAGGCCCCTCAGCGCTGAAGGGGAGGGCGCGGGCAACGGAGTGACGGAGCGCATATCGGCCATGGGAGAACCTTCTTCTCCGCGGACCTAATCGGAGAAGAATTATGCTGTCTATCGCATTGTTGCGATCGTTCCGTTTCATTGGGTCGAACGATTGGCCCGCTTGCGCGTGTTTGCGGAGCCGATGCAGGGCGCTTCGGCAACACCTTCCGATTGGCGTGACCGAGCCATTCTGGCAAATTCAGCTTTCACAATGTTCGCCCGGGGGCAGAAGCCACAGGGAGTTCGTCATGAATCGCTTGCGCTTGACGCTTGAAGCCATCATCGCAAATTCCCGTTGGTTCCTGGCGCCCTTTCTCCTTGGCCTGATCCTCACCCTCGCGGCCCTGCTCTTCAATTTCGCGCTGAAGCTGTTCGATTTTTTCACGAGCGCCCGGATGTCCGATCCGTCCGAAATCATTGTCGGCAGCTTGAAGCTCGTCGACATTGCCTTGACGGCAAATCTGATCGTCATCGTGATCTGCTCGAGCTACGAGAATTTCTTGGCGCCGATCGATGTCCAGCAACGCCCGGCCTGGCCAACCAGCCTGGCAAATGTGGGGTTTTCGGGTCTGAAGCAAAGGCTGCTTGCATCCATCGTCGCCATCGCGGCGGTGAACGTTCTGGAGTGGTTCCTGGATATCGAGAACAGCGCGGATAGTACGAAGCTCGGATGGCTCATCGCCATCATGTTGGGCTTTGCGCTGACGATGCTGCTCATGGCGATCGCGGATCGCGTCGGAGAGGCTGAGCCGCCAAAGCATTAGGGCCGATCGAGGACCGCTGAAGCAGCGGCCACACCCCAACAAAAAAAACCCGCGGCTCGCGCCGCGGGCTGATCGTCTCGATCTTGGAAGGGCTCAGGCCGCGATCGCGGCCGGATCCTTCTTCTCCCATTCCTCGCCCCAGATCATCACGGCATGGCCGGGCGAGACCTCGCGATACTGGCGCACCGGCGGCTCGTAGTCGGGGGCGCGGACCGGGCTCTTGATCTCGTCGTTCGAGACCGGGCGCTTGATCAGGCGCCGGGCGGGATCGGCGACCGGCACGGCGGCCAGCAGGCGCTTGGTGTAGGGGTGCTGCGGGTTCTCGAAGATCGAGACGCGCGGGCCGATCTCGACGATCTCGCCGAGATACATCACCGCCACGCGATGGCTGACGCGCTCCACCACCGCCATGTCGTGCGAGATGAAGAGATAGCCCAGCCCCATGCGCGCCTGCAGGTCGAGCATCAGGTTGACCACCTGCGCCTTCACCGAGACGTCGAGCGCCGAGACCGCCTCGTCGGCCACGATCAGGCGCGGCTCGACCGCGAGCGCGCGGGCGATGCAGATGCGCTGGCGCTGGCCGCCCGAGAACTCGTGCGGGAAGCGGTTGGCCATGTCGGGCGAGAGGCCGACGCGCTTCAGCAGGTCCGCCACCTTGTCGCGCGCCTCCGAGCGGCTGGCGAGGTTGTTGATCAGCAGCGGCTCGGCGATCGCGGTCCCGACATTCATGCGCGGATTGAGCGAGGCGAAGGGGTCCTGGAAGATCATCTGCATGCGCTTGCGCTGCTCGCGCAGGTCATGCTGGTTGAGCTTCAGCACGTCGACGCCGTCGAGCAGCACCGAGCCGGTGAGCGGCTCGATCAGGCGCATCACCGAGCGGCCGGTGGTCGACTTGCCGCAGCCGGATTCGCCGACCAGCGCCAGCGTCTCGCCGGCCTTCAGGCTGAAGGAGACGTTCTCGACCGCATGGACCCGGCCCTTGACCGAGGAGAGCAGGCCGCCGCGGATCTCGAAGCGGGTGGTGAGGCCGGCGACTTCGAGGACGGGACGCTCGGCCGCCTGGACGGTGTCGGGCGTCTCGGTCGGCACGTCGGATTCGCCGGTGGCGCGGTCGACGACCGGGAAGCGCATCGGCCGGGCCTTGCCGATCATCGAGCCGAGCTTCGGCACGGCCGAAAGCAGCGACTTGGTGTAGGGCTTCTGCGGCCGGGCGAAGATGTCCTCTGTCGGGCCGGTCTCGATCTCGTCGCCATTGTACATGACGACGGTGCGGTCGGCGATTTCGGCGACGACGCCCATGTCATGGGTGATGAAGAGCACCGACATGCCCTCCTCGTCCTGCAGCGTCTTGATCAGCTCCAGGATCTGCGCCTGGATGGTCACGTCGAGCGCCGTCGTCGGCTCGTCGGCGATCAGCAGCTTCGGCTTGCAGGCCAGCGCCATCGCGATCATCACGCGCTGGCGCATGCCGCCCGAGAAGCGGTGCGGATATTCGTGGAAGCGCGACTTCGCGGCGGGGATGCGGACCTTCTCCAGCAGGCGGATCGTCTCGGCCTCGGCCTCGGAGCGCGACAGGCCACGATGCAGGATCAGCGCCTCGGCGATCTGGAAGCCGATGGTCAGCACCGGGTTCAGCGAGGTCATCGGCTCCTGGAAGATCATCGCGATCTCGTTGCCGCGGATATGGCGCATATCCGCGTCGGGCAGCGTCAGAAGCTCCTTGCCGTTGAGCTTGATCGAGCCTTCGATCTTGCTCGAGCCGGGCGGGGTCAGCCGCATGATCGAGAGCGCGGTGACGCTCTTGCCGGAGCCGGATTCACCGACGACCGCCAGGGTCTCCTTCGGCTTGATGTCGAAGGAGATGTTGCGGACGACCGACTTCCACTGTCCCTCCACGCGGAAGGAGGTGGTCAGGTTGGAAACGGAGAGGATCGGGGAGGTCATGTCAGGTCCTTCTCTGGATCAGATCACGCGGCGCGGGTCGAGAGCGTCACGCAGGCCGTCGCCGATGAAGTTGATCGACAACACGGTGAGGAAGATCGCGGCACCGGGGAACAACGCCCAGTGCGGCGCGGAATCGAGATGGTCCTTGGCGTCGAACAGCAGGCGCCCCCAGGTCGGGATGTCCGGCGGGAAGCCCAGCCCGAGGAAGGAGAGCGTCGATTCGGCGATGATCGCCGCGGAGACCTCGATCGTCGCCGCGACGATGACGGGCCCGAGCGCGTTGGGCAGGATATGGGCGAACATCTGCCTGAGCTTGGTCGCGCCCTGGGCGCGGGCCGCCTCGACGAATTCCTTCTCGCGCAGCGATAGGAACTGCGCCCGCACCAGCCGGGCGACGGGCATCCAGCGCAGGCCGCCGATGACGACGACGATCAGCACGAAGACGCCGCCCTCGACACCGAACAGGGCCTTCAGCTGCTCGCGGAAGAGATAGATCACGAGCAGCAGCAGGGGCAGCTGCGGCAGCGACAGGAACAGGTCCGTCACCCACATCAGGACGGGGTCGGCGACCTTGCGCGACATGCCGGCGAGCGCGCCGATGATCACGCCGACGAAGGTCGCCACCACCATGGCCGCGAGACCCACGGAGAGCGAGATGCGCCCGCCATACATCATGCGCGCCAGGATATCCTGGCCGAGATCGTCGGTCCCGAGCGGGTGGGCGAAGGACGGTCCCTGCAGCTGCGCCGTGAAGTCGATGTCGTTGATCGCGACCGGCCACAGCCAGGGGCCGACGACCACGCCGAGGATCAGGAAGCCGAGGATGAAGCTGCTGACCACGGCGAGGCGGTGGCGCTTGAAGCGCCGCCAGGTCTCGCGCCCCGGCGAAACCGCCGCCGTGGTGGCGCGCGCCGCCACGGCCGGTTCAGCTGAAGGAGATGCGAGGGTCGAGCCAGCCATAAAGAACATCCGCAATGAGGTTGAACAGGACCACCAGGCAGGCGAACACGAAGGTCACGGCCATGATGACTGGGGTGTCGTTGGCGAGGATTGCGTCGATCAGCAGCGAGCCGATGCCCGGTACGCGAAAGATCTGCTCGGTCACGAGCGCGCCGCCGAACACGGCGGGCATCTGCAGCGCGACCAGCGTCACCACCGGGATCAGCGCGTTGCGCGTGATGTGGCGCAGCGTGACCTTGCGCTCGCTGAGGCCCTTGGCGCGGGCCGTGGTGACATAGTCGAGCCGGATCACATCGAGCACCGAGGAACGCACATAGCGCGTATAGGACGCTGCCTGGAACAGGCCGAGCACGGTGATCGGCATGATCGCCTGGCGGAACATCTCCCAATACCAGCGCCAGCCGGTCGCGGCGATGTCGGAGCGGTAGACGAAGGGAAACCAGTCGAGCGTCACCGAGAACAGCAGGATGAAGAGCAGGCCGGTGAAGAAGGTCGGCAGCGAGAAGCCGATGAAGGCCAGCGTGTTGGCGATCTGGTCGAAGACGGAATAGGGCCGCGTCGCGGCGTAGATGCCGACGGGCAGCGCGACGCACAGCGCCAGGATCTGCGAGGAGCCGACGACGAACAGCGTGGTCGGCAGGCGCTGCAGGATGAGCTGGTCGACATTGATGCGGCTGGCGAAGGAGAAGCCCCAGTCGCCCTGGGCCATGGCGGAGAGCCAGCGCAGATAGCGCACGAAAATCGGGTCGTTGAGGCCGAAGCTGGCGCGGATGGCCTCGCGCACCTCAGGCGGCACGTTCGGATTCGTCGCCATCTCCGAGAAAGGATCGCCCGGCGCGAGCGCCAGGACCGTGAACAGGATCAGGCTGATGCCGAGCAGGCTTGGAATGGCGATAAGAAGCCGCCGTATCAGATATGTCGCCATGAAGTTTGTTTCTCTTTGCGTGCGCGGCCGGGCCGCGGACTGAACGCCGGTAGCAATCGGCAAGCCCTCCTGCACTTTTGGCACAGGAGGGGCAAGCCGATGCAGTCGCCCTTCACACAGCGAAAGACTGCGTGAAGGGCGTTTTCAAGCTCAGCTGCGATACCAGGCCGCAATGTTCCAGGTATCGACGTCCCAGCCGGAATGGTCGTGCATGACGTTGTTCGCCGCCGCGGCGACGCGGGTGCGCGAGAGCAGTGGCAGGATGATGTTGGCCTCGCAGAAGATCTCGTTGACCTTGATCAGCAGGGCTGCGCGCTTGGCCGGGTCGAGCTCCTTCTGGGCGGCCTTGTAGGCCTCGTCGGCAGCCGGATCCGAGTAGCGCGAGACGTTGCGGCCCAGCCACTTGTTCTCCTTGTTGGCGATCTCCCAGGAGACGAACTGGTTGAGGAAGCGCTCGGGATCGGGCTGCGGCTGCGTGGTCGTGTACATCTCCATGTCGACATAGAGCTTGGTGTAGGTGTCGGGGTTGGCGACGTCCGAGGAGAAGAACACCGAGGCCGTGACCGACTTCAGCTCCAGATCGATGCCGGCGCGCTGGCAAGCCTGCTTGATGATGGCCTGGGTCTTCTGGCGCGGGGCGTTGATCGAGGTCTGGAAGACGTATTTGAGCTTCTTGCCGTCCTTTTCGCGAATGCCGTCGGAGCCCTTCTTCCAGCCGGCCTCGTCGAGGATCTTGTTGGCCTTGTCGATGTTGAACTCGTATTTGAGCTTGGTCGACTTGAACTGCTTGGGCTCATTGACGAAGCTCGCCGTCGCGATGCCGCCGCGGCCATAGATGAACTTCTGGACCGAGTCGCGGTCGATCAGCAGGTTGATCGCCTCGCGCACCTTCGGATCGCTCAGCGTCGGGTGTTTGGTCTTGACGCTGGAGCGCTCGCCGTCGACCTCGGTCCACGGATCGGTCGGGTTCAGGATGATGAACTCGATATCGCCCGAGGGAACCGTGCTGACCTTGCCGCGTCCGCCGGTCTCCATGCGCTTGAGGACCTCGTCCTCGACCTGCAGGTTCCAGGCATAGTCGTATTCGCCGGTCTGCAGCACGGCGCGCGCCGCCGAGACCGCGTCACCGCCGCCCTTGACCTCGAGTGTGTCGAAGGCGGGCTGGTTCTTGATGTGGTAGTCGGGGTTGCGCTCGCCGGTCAGCACGTCGCCCGGCTTGAAGTCGACGAACTTGTAGGGGCCGGTGCCGATGGGCTTCAGGTTGTCCGGCGCCTCGCGCGACTTGGCGCCGACATAATCGCCGAAGCGGTGCTTCGGCAGGATCTGGCCGACGGTGCCGACGAAGGGGTCGGCCCAGAACGGCGTCGGCTGCTGGAAGATCACCTTGACCGTGAGATCGTCGACCTTCTCGACCTTGATGTTGGTGTAGGAGCCCGTGGTGTAGGCGGCGGTCGCCGGCTCCTTGGCGTATTCCCAGGTGAAGACGACGTCGTCGGCCGTGAACGGCTTGCCGTCATGCCATTTCACGCCGGGCTTCAGCTTCCAGGTGACGCTCAGGCCGTCGGCCGAGAGGCCGCCATTCGCCTTCGTCGGCACTTCGGCGGCGAGGCAGGGGATGAGGTTGCCTTCCTTGTCCCAGCCGGCGAGCGGCTCATAGAAGATGCGCGAGGCGATCTGGTCCTTGGTGCCCGAGGCGAAATGCGGGTTCAGCAGGGTCGGCGCCTGCCAGAGCAGGATCTTGAGCGGTCCGCCGCCGCCGGCCTTGGTCGGCTTGTATTCGAGCGTGGCATTCGCCATCGCCACGTCGTTCCAGACGAGAATTTGGCTCGCGATCGGAGCGGCGATGCCGACTGCCGCCATTTTCTGGATGAAGGAGCGTCGCGACAGCGTGCCTTCCTTCACATCCGCGATCAGGCCGCGGATTTCCTGGTCTTTCATCGGATTGCCTCCACCTTAAAAAAAACAAAAAGCATCCCCGGCGCTCTGGCGCCATTGTTATGGTTGCGGCCTCAGCAAGGCATGTGCCAACGAAAGCGTCAACTGTGCAGCGCGGTGCAAATTCCGGATTTGCCCGCGCTAGCCGGCTGACATTCCCGGGCTACGGGAGTTTTTTCACCGAACCGCGCCGGTTGTGCAATTTTGTGCGAATCAGTCGGTGAAGACGACAGTTTTTTGCCCGTTGAGGAGCACGCGATCTTCCAAATGGTTGAGAACCGCCCGGGCCAGGACGCGGCGCTCGATGTCGCGCCCCTTGCGGACGAGGTCTTCCGGCGTGTCGCGGTGCGAGATGCGCTCGACGTCCTGCTCGATGATCGGGCCTTCGTCGAGATCGGGCGTGACGTAATGCGCGGTGGCGCCGATCAGCTTGACCCCGCGCTCATGGGCCTGGTGATAGGGCTTGGCGCCCTTGAAGCCGGGCAGGAACGAGTGATGGATATTGATGCAGCGGCCGGCGAGCTTGGCTGAAAATCCATCGGACAGGATCTGCATGTAGCGGGCGAGGACGACGAGGTCGGTCTTCGTCTCCTGGATCAGGCGCCAGATCTCCGCTTCCTGCTCCATCTTGCTCTGGCGCGTCACCGGCATGTGGTGGAACGGCAGCGTGCCGAGATCGGTCGAGGCGATGTGCTCGCGCGCATGGTTCGAGACGATGCCGGTGATCTCCATCGGCAGTTCGCCGATGCGCCAGCGATAGAGCAGATCGGCCAGGCAGTGGTCGAATTTCGAGACCAGCAGCATCACGCGCTTCTTCCGCCCGACCTCGCGCAGGCTGGCTTGCATCGCGAAGCGTTCGGCGAGCCCGTCGACGGCGGCCGCGATGGCTTCGTGCGGCTGGCTGCCTTCCAGCCGGTTGAAGACGACGCGCATGAAGAAGCGCCCGGTCTCGGTGTCGTCGAACTGTTGGGCGTCGAGGATATTGCAGCCGGCCTCGAACAGCAGCGTCGAGACCGCCGCGACGATGCCGGGCCGGTTGGGGCAGGACAGGGTGAGGATGGAGATGTGTTCGAGCATGGCTGATGCCGCCGGTTCGGCGGCCCTTCGGCAGGAATGACGGGGGATGGCGATGGGACGGGCGGCGCGCGACGCGCTGCCGTCAACCTCGGCCGTTGGCCGGGCGGGTGCCGGCTCTGGCCGGGCTCGTCGGGGCTGGTGCCGTCATGGGCGTGGGGAACCGTTCCAGCGCGACCGTGCCATGGCCGCACCTCTGCAACACCGCGTCGGGCCGATCTTGTCAAGCGCCGGCCTCCGGGTCGTCTTGACTTGGCCTCTCCGAAAATGGAATGTTTATTCCAACAAAAGTGGAACTAAAAAATTTCTGCCGTTTTCAGGGAGCCGGCGCAGGTGCCGCAAGCCGCAAGTTTCAGCCGCAGCCTCGAGGGCCGGGTCGCGATCGTCACCGGCGCCAGCCAGGGGCTGGGCGAGGCGATCGCCCATGAATTCGCCGGCCGCGGCCTCCGCGCCATCCTGTTGACCGGGCGCAATGCCGCGCGCGGCGAGGCGGTCGCCGCGAGCCTGCGCGCGGCGGGCTGCGAGGCGCTCTTCCACCGTGTCGATCTCGCCGATCTCGACGCCGTCAGGCAGATCGTCCCGGCGGCGGAAAAGGCCTTCGGGCGGCTCGACATCCTCGTCAACGCCGCCGGCGATACCGATCGCGGCACGATCTTCGACACCGAGCCCGCGCTCTATGAGCGCATCATGGCGGTCAATCTGCGTGCGCCCTTCTTCCTGATTCAGGATGCGGCCGAGTTGATGCGCCGGCAGGGCATTGCGGGCGCGGTCGTCAACATCCAGTCGATGTCGGCCCATGGCGGCCAGCCCTTCCTCTCCGCCTACAGCGTCTCCAAGGGCGCGCTTGGCGTGCTGACGAAGAACGTCGCCTACGGCCTCATCAAGCACCGCATTCGCTGCAACGGCCTCAATATCGGCTGGATGGCGACGCCGGGCGAGGACGCGATCATGAAACTGCGCCACGACGCCAAGGATGGCTGGCTGGAGGAAGCTTCGGCCTCCCAGCCTTTCGGCCGGCTGATCGATCCGCGCGAGGTCGCCAAGGCGGTGGCCTATCTCGCTTCCGACGAATCCGGGCTGATGACCGGAGCCAATATCGATTTCGACCAGAATATTCTCGGCGCGCATGACTAGCGCTCCGGGGCGGATCGCTGCAGGACGGCTGCGGAAACGATGACGGGACTTGAAGACACCATGAAGATCGGATTGCTGGGCGCCGGCCGCATCGGGCGCATTCACGGGCTGAACGTCGCCGCGCGCGGCGATGCCGAGCTTGTCGCCGTCACCGACGCGATGCCGGAGGCCGCCGCCTCGCTCGCTGCCGCCACCGGCGCGAAGGTTGCGAGCACTGAGGCGATTCTCGCCGATCCGGCGATCGACGCCGTGCTGATCTGCACCCCGACCGACACCCATGCCGACCTGATCGAGCAGGCGGTTTCCGCCGGCAAGGCCGTGTTCTGCGAGAAGCCGGTCGATCTCGACGCCGCCCGCATCCGCCGCTGCCTCGCCACGGTCGAAAAATCCGGCAAGCCGCTGATGATCGGCTTCAACCGCCGCTTCGATCCGAATTTCGCCGCGCTGGAGAAGCGCCTGCGCGCGGGCGAGGCCGGCGCGATCGAGATCGTCACGGTGATCTCGCGCGATCCGGCCCCGCCGCCGGTCGAGTATGTCAGGCGCTCCGGCGGGCTCTTCCGCGACATGATGATCCACGACTTCGACATGGCGCGCTTCCTCCTCGCCGAGGAGCCGGTCGAGGTCTTCGCGCTCGGCTCGGCCTTGGTCGACAAGGCGATCGGCGAGGCCGGCGATGTCGACACCGCCGCCGTCATCATGAAGACGGCCTCGGGCAAGATCGCCCAGATCTCGAACTCGCGCCGCGCTACCTACGGCTATGACCAGCGCATCGAGGTCCACGGCTCGCAGGGCATGCTGCGCGCCGGCAACATCCACGAGACCACCGTCGAGATCGCGACCGGGCAGGGTTTCCGCGCCGATCCGGTGCAGAACTTCTTCCTGGAGCGCTATGCCGCGGCCTATCGCGCCGAGCTCGACGCCTTCATCGCTGCCTGCCACGGCAAGGCCGCGCCGTCTCCGACCGGCCTCGATGGCTTGAAGGCGCAGATCCTCGCCGATGCCGCGACCGAGTCGGCGCAGACCGGCAAGCCCGTCCGCGTCGATCTGGGAGCGAACTGATGACCCCGGCGGAACGCGATCTGCGCTATTACGCGGCGCTCGGCCTCGCGGCCGAGGCGAGCCATCTGGCGCTGGGCTATTTCAGCAAGCGTGAATCGCTCGGCACCACCATGAAGGGTGCGCAGGACTGGCTGACCATCGCGGACGGCAAGGTCGAGGATTTCCTGCGCCAGCGCCTCTCCGCGCTCTTCCCGAACGATTCCGTCATCGGCGAGGAGGGCGGCGGCCAGGCCTCCGACGCGGTCTGGATTCTCGATCCGATCGACGGCACCGCGAATTTCGCCCATGGCGACCGCAACTGGTGCATCTCGATCGGCTTTCTGGCGGATCGGGTGCCGGAGATCGGCGTCGTCGCCGCACCGGCGCTGGGCGAGGTCTATGCCGCCCGGCGCGGCGCCGGCGCGACCCTCAACGGCGATGCGATCAAGGTCTCGGGCGGGGCGGACATTGCCCGCGCCTCGGTCGAGCTGGGATGGTCGACCCGTATCCCGGCGCAGCGCTATGTCGAGACCATCGGCCGCAGCTATGCGGCAGGTGCGGCGGTCCGGCGCGGCGGCTCGGGCACGCTCGGCCTCTGCCATGTTGCGAACGGCAGCAGCGACGCCTATGCCGAACTGCACATCAACGCCTGGGACGTCGCGGCTGGCATCGTCATCGCCTCGGAGGCCGGCGCCCATATCAATGACTTCTTCGCCGGCGAAGGCATCGCCAAGGGCAATCCGATCCTGTGCTGCACGCCGGCTCTGGCGCCGGCTCTGAAGGAGATTACCGGGATCGTTTAGCCGGCACGCTATATCGTTGACCTTTTCGGCCAAGTCGTTTCACTTTCACGACAATCACAAAAACCGGACGTAAGAGGCCGGTCCACACAATCAGGGAGGTTATCATGCAGTCGAAATCCTGGCTCAAGGCGGGGCTTTTCGCCGCCATCGCCACCGCGGCCTTTGCCGCGACACCGGCCCGCGCTCAGGGGTCGCTCGTCATGTATTGCGGCGTCCAGGAGGAATGGTGCCGCGCCATGTCGACCGCCTTCGAGAAGGAGACCGGCATCAAGGTCGCGATGACCCGCAAATCGGCGGGCGAGATCTATGCCCAGCTTAAGGCCGAGTCCTCGAATCCGCGCGGCGACATCTGGTGGGGCGGCACCGGCGACCCGCATCTGCAGGCCGCCGAGGAAGGGCTGACGACCGAATACGAATCGCCCGCGAATAAGGACCTCAACGACTGGGCACTGAATCAGTGGAAGGCCGCCAACAAGCGCACCATCGGCATCTATGCCGGCGCGCTCGGCTTCGGCTACAACACCGAGCAGATCAAGGCGAAGGGCATCCCCGAGCCGAAATGCTGGGCCGATCTGCTCAACGCCAAGCTCAAGGACGACGTCCAGGTCGCCGATCCGAATTCCTCGGGCACGGCCTATAACCTGCTCGCCACCGTCGTTCAGCTCATGGGCGAGGAGAAGGGCTTCGACTACCTCAAGGCCCTGCACAAGAACGTCAGCCAGTACACCAAGTCGGGCGCCGCGCCGGCCAAGGCCGCGAGCCTCGGCGAGACCGCGGTCGGCATCGTCTTCATCCATGACGCGGTGGTCTTCGCCGTGCAGGGCGACCCGATCAAGCCGGTCGCGCCTTGTGAGGGCACGGGCTACGAGATCGGCTCGATGTCGATCGTCAAGGGCGCGCGCAACCTCGACAACGCCAAGAAGTTCTACGACTGGGCCCTGACCCCGGCCGCCCAGGCGCTCGGCGCTCCCGCGAAGTCCTATCAGGTGCCGTCGAACAAGAACGCGCCCGTGCCGGCCCAGGCCCCGAAGATGAGCGAGATGAAGCTCATCAACTACGACTTCGTGAAATACGGCTCCTCGGCCGAGCGTAACCGCCTGCTCGCGAAGTGGGACAAGGAAGTGAAGGCGCTGCCGAAGTAAGGCGGCGCTTCCAAAGCAATCTGGGGAACTCGACCTCGGAAATACCCCGTCATCCCGGGCTTGACCCGGGATCCATGCCAGAGCGCTTGCGATAAAAGTTCAGGCATGGATCCCGGATCTCCGCTTCGCTGCGTCCGGGATGACCACGGCGGTATCGGTCGAACCATATCATCGACATGAAAGCCGGAACGAACCGGCTCGAACCATCAGGTGAGGGACAGGGCAAGGATGGCACCGGCGACGCGACTCGTGCTGCTGATCGGCTGGATCGGCTATGCGCTGATGCCCTGGTATCTCGTCGAGGGCATGGGCCTGACCGATCTCGGCTGGCTCGCGGGATATCCGTTCGGCAAGGCCGGCAGTGCGCTGGCGCTCGCCCTTTCGGGAGAGGCGCCCTGGCTCCTGCCGGTGGGCATCGCCCTTGCGGTCGCGACCGCCTTCATGGGCAGCGCCGACCGTGCACGGACCGCGAAGGTGCTGATCGGGGCGGGTCTGCTCGGCATGCTCCTGTTCTTCGCCCAGGCCTTCGCCATCGTGCTCAAGGACCAGGGCATTCCCTGGCTCGCCGCTCTGTTGGGCGGAGCGGGCGCGGCCCAGCGCGGCATGGGCGGCGGCGGCTTCCTGACGCTGCTCGCATTGCTGCTGCTGCTCTGCCACGGGCTCGCCTATCGCGGAATCTGCCGCGGCGACCTCTTCACGACATCCTCGATCGGCATTGTCATCCTGCTGATCGGCCTGTTCATCTTCTTCCCGGTCTGGATCATCCTGAAGAGCGCACTGATCGAAGCGGACGGCACTTTCGCGCCCGCCGCCTTCTTCGCGCGCTTCTTCGATTCCTCGATCTGGGGGCTGGGCTGCGTCACCAGCAACACCAATTGCGGCGTCGCCTGGAACACGCTGGTCCTCGCCGTGCTCTGCGGCGTCATCACCACCTTGCTCGGGCTCGCCTGCGCGCTTTTGATCCTGCGCACCGGCATGCCCGGCAAGCGCATCATGCGGGCGCTGACGGTGCTGCCGATCATCACCCCACCTTTCGTCATCGGCCTCGCGCTGATCCTGCTCTTCGGCCGCGCCGGCGCGGCCTCGACCCTGCTCTATGAATGGTTCGGGGTTCCCCGCTCGCGCTGGCTCTATGGCCTGCCCGGCGTGCTGCTGGCACAGGTGCTGGCCTTCGCGCCGATCGCCTTCCTCGTGCTGATCGGCGTGGTGCAGGGCATCAGCCCGAGCCTGGAGGAGGCCTCGCAGACGCTCGGCGCCAAGCGCTGGCAGACCTTCCGCACCGTGACCTGGCCGCTGCTCAGGCCGGGTATCGCCAATGCCTTCCTGCTCGGCTTCGTCGAGAGCATGGCCGATTTCGGCAATCCGCTGGTGCTCGGCGGCAATTTCGAGGTGCTCTCGACCAAGATCTTCTTCGCGGTGGTCGGCGCCTCCTACAATCAGGGGCAGGCGGCGGTGCTCGCCATCATCCTGCTCGCCTTCACGCTCGGCGCCTTCTGGGTGCAGCAGCGTTGGCTCGGCGACAAATCCTACACCACCGTCACCGGCAAGGGCGATGCCGGCCTGCCCACCCCGCTGCCGCGCCGCGTCTCCTGGCTCGCCACGGCGGCGATCGTGCCCTGGGTCGCGCTCACCGTCGTCATCTATGTGGTCATCCTGATCGGCGGCTTCGTTCGCAATATGGGCCGCGACTTCACCCCGACGCTGGAGCATTACCGCACCGGCTTCGCCATCGATTTCAGCCACGGCATCTTCTTCGAGGGCTCGGCCTGGTCCTCCTTCTTCACCACGGTGAAGGTCGCCGCGATCTCGGCGCCGCTGACGGCGCTGATCGGGCTGCTCACCGCCTATCTGCTGACGCGGCAGCGCTTCCGCGGGCGCGGCGCGCTCGAATTCGCGACGATGCTCTCCTTCGCCATTCCCGGCACGGTGCTCGGCGTCGCCTATATCCTCGCCTTCAACGTGCCGCCGATCGAGATCACCGGCACCGGCCTGATCCTCATCATCGCCTTCGTCTTCCGCAACATGCCGGTCGGCGTGCGCTCCGGCATCGCCGGCCTGTCGCAGATTGACAAGAGCCTGGACGAGGCCTCGACCACATTGCGTGCCCGCAGCTTCACCACGCTCTGGCGCGTGGTGCTGCCGCTGCTCAAGCCCGCCCTGGTCTCGGCACTGGTCTACTCGTTCGTGCGCTCGATGACGGCGGTCAGCGCCGTGATCTTCCTCGTCTCGGCCGAGTACAACCTCTCCACCGCCTATATCGTCGGGCGCGTCGAGGCCGGCGAATTCGGCCTCGCCATCGCCTATTCCTCGGCGCTCATCGTTTTCATGGCCTTCGGCATCGCGCTGATCCAGTTCCTCGTCGGCGAGCGCAAGCTCGGCCGGCGCAAGATCGTCGCGCTGTCCAGCTCGGTCTCCAACCCCATCACCCAGGGAGCAGCAAGTTGACGAAGGCCGGCCCCGCTTCCGTTGAATTCCGCAATGTCTCGATGCGCTACGGCGCGGTGACGGCGGTCGACAACGTCAATTTCACCATCGAAGCCGGCAGGCTCGTCACGCTGCTCGGCCCCTCCGGCTGCGGCAAGACCACGACCTTGCGCATGATCGCGGGCCTCGAGATCGCCAGCGAGGGCCAGATCCTGATCGGCGGCAAGGACGTCACCAAGCTCTCGGCCGCCGACCGCGACGTCTCGATGGTCTTCCAGTCCTATGCGCTGTTCCCGCATATGAGCGTGCTCGAGAACGCCGCCTATGGCCCCACCGTGAAGGGGCTCGGCAAGGAGCAGGCGAAGCAGATGGCGCTGGAGAAGCTGGCGCTGGTCGGCCTGAAGGGCTTCGAAAACCGCTATCCCTCCGAGCTCTCCGGCGGCCAGCAGCAGCGCGTCGCGGTCGCCCGCGCGCTCGTGCTGGAGCCGCAGGTGCTGCTCTTCGACGAACCGCTCTCCAATCTCGACGCCAAGCTGCGCCGCCGCGTCCGCGAGGAGATCCGCGAACTGCAGCAGGACCTCAACCTGACCGTCGCCTATGTCACCCATGACCAGGAGGAGGCGCTGGCGGTCTCCGACCGCATCATCGTGATGTCGAATTCGCGGATCGCGCAGGAAGGCGCGCCGCGCGAGCTCTATGAGCAGCCGGCCAATGCCTTCGTCGCGGATTTCATCGGAGACGCCAATCTGGTCGAGGTGACCGTGAAATCCGTGGCGGATGGCCGCGCCGAGGTCGCGATCGGCTCCGCCACGATTTCGCTGCCCGCCCGCGATCTCGGCCCCGGCCCGGCCAAGGTCGCGATCCGCCCCGAGGCGCTGCTGCTGTCCGGCACCGCAGGCCCGGCCTCGCTGCCGGGCAAGATCAGCAAATGCGCCTATCTCGGCAATCACCTCGACGTCATGGTCGAAACCGAGATCGGCGAGCTGTTCGTCGTCCAGTATGGCGCCCGCACGATGCTGGAACCGGGAGCGCCCGTCGCGGTTTCCTTTGCCGAGTCGGGGGTGACGCTGATCCCACCGGCCTGATTTCGCCGCCGAAAGCCCGGATTTCGCCTGCCCGGATCACAATTCCGGTGATCTCATTATGGGCACTTTTTTGCGAGATATCAGTTGGCCGGCTAATCAAAAATTGATAGATTCGGCAGATATTTCAATCCCAAACCGGAGAAAGACCGCACCGAAATGAACGCGAGCGAGAGCGCAACCACCATCCTGATCCATCTGGCCGGCGGCGTCGCGCTGCTGATCTGGGCGGTCAGATTGGTCCGAACGGGCGCGATGCGCGCCTTCGGCTCGCAGCTCAGGCATGCGTTGCAGAGTTTCACGCGCAATCGCTTCGCCGCCTTCGGCAGCGGCATCGCCGTGACCATGGTGCTGCAGAGCTCGACGGCGACGACGCTGCTGGTCTCCTCCTTCGCCGGGCAGGCGCTGATCGTGCCGGCGATGGCGCTCGCCGTGCTTCTCGGCGCCAATCTCGGCACGGCGCTCGCCGCTTTCGTGATCTCGATGGATCTGGGCTGGCTCTGGGGGCTCTGCGTCGCCATCGGCGTCGCGATGTATCTCTCCAGCGAGGCGATGGAACGGCCGCGCAATATCGGCCGCGTCCTCGTCGGGATCGGCCTCATCCTGCTGGCGCTGATCGAGCTCAACGCCGCCGCCGCGCCGCTCGCCCGGTCGCCGACCTTCCGCGTCGTCCTCGGGGCCATCGGTTCCGAGCCGCTGCTCGGCATGCTCGTCGCCATCGCCGCGACCTGGCTGGTCCATTCCAGCATCGCGGTCATCCTGATGATCGCGACCTTCGCCGCCTCGGGCCTGTTCCCGCCGGCAACCGCACTGACGCTGGTCATCGGCGCCAATCTCGGCAATGCGCTGATCCCGGTGCTGGACCAGCTCGGCGCGCCGGCCGCCCAGCGTCGCGCCGCCGTCGGCAACCTGCTGACCCGGCTCCTGCTGGCGCTCGCCGTGCTGCCCTTCGTCGGCCCGCTCTCGGGCTGGCTGCTCGGCCTGTCTCCGTCGGGCTCGCGCCTCGCCATCGAGTTCCATGTCGTGCTGAACTTCGTCGGCGCGCTGATCTTCCTGCCCTTCGTCAAGCCCATCTCGGGGCTGGTCGAGCGCTTCATGCCCGGCAAGGAGGAGAAGGGCGAGGCGGTGACGCCGCGCTATCTCGACCCCAATGCGCTGGACAGCCCGACCGAGGCGCTCGGCGGCGCGATGCGCGAGGCGCTGCGCCTCGGCGACCGGGTCGAGTCCATGCTGCGCGACACCATGACGCTGCTGGAGAAGGACGAGCTCAAGCTCTCCCGCGCCATCGCCCGGGCCGATGACGGCGTCGACACCATCCATGAGTCGATCAAGCTCTATCTGGTCAAGGTCTCGCGCAACGAGCTGACCGACGAGGAAAGCCGCCGCCTGTTCGAGATCGTCACGCTGATCACCAATCTCGAGCATATCGGCGACGTCATCGACAAGAACCTGCGCGAGCTCGCCGAGAAGAAGATCCGCAAGCGCTACTCCTTCTCGCCCGAGGGGCTGGCCGAGATCCGCGAGTTCCATCACCGCGTCGCCTCGGCGCTGGCGCTGGCGCTCAACGTCTTCGCGACGCGCGACCTCGTGCTCGCCCGCCAGCTCTTCGCCGACAAGGCGGCGATGCGCGAGGCCGAGCGGCGCGCCACCGACAGCCATTTCCAGCGCCTGCGCTCGGGCCGGCCGGAATCGATCGAGACCAGCGCGATCCATCTCGACATCATCCGCGACCTCAAGCGCATCCACGGCCACATCGTCTCGATCGCCTACCCGATCTTGGAGAGCGCCAACGAGTTGCGCGAGAGCCGCCTGCGCGAGACCAAGGAAGCGGCGCGCAATCGCGAGACGCCGGCCACGCTCATCCCCGCCCCGCATTCGGGCGGGTGAGCATCGGGCGTTTCGATCGGGAGGTGGCCCGTCCCGCCGTCATGCTCGGGCTTGACCCGAGCATCTCCGGGCGGAAGGGCTCCCCTTCTTGCATGAGATTCTCGGGTCGAAGCGCCGCTTCGCCCGAGAATGACGTTCATGCCTGCCTAACGCGGCGCCGCCAAGATGATCGCAGCGCCCGCGAGGCAGATGATGCCGCCCGTCACGTCCCACCGGTCCGGCCTCAAACCCTCAATCGCCCAGAGCCAGCCGAGCGAGGCGACGATATAGATCCCGCCATAGGCGGCGTAGGCGCGCCCGGCCGCGGCGCTTTCCACCAGCGTCAGCAGCCAGGCGAAGAGCCCGAGCGAGACGAGCCCCGGCAGCAGCCACCAGACGGGCTTGCCGAGCCGCATCCAGCCCCAGAAGGCGAAGCAGCCGGCGATCTCGAAGAGCGCGGCGCCGATATAGGCGGCAAGCGTAGGCATGGCACGGTCCGGGTGGGTCGCGAATGAGGTTCCCTCGCGGGAGCCCCCAGTCTAAGCCGTCATTGCGAGTGAAGCGCAATGCGAGCAAGCCCGGGACATGTCAGCACAGAATATCGCCATCATCGGCGCCGGCCCGGCCGGATTGATCGCTGCCGAGCGGCTGGCGCAGGCCGGGCATCGCGTCACGATCTACGAGCGCATGGCCTCGCCGGCGCGCAAATTCCTGCTCGCGGGCCGGGGCGGATTGAACCTGACCCACTCCGAGCCGCTCGATGCCGTCCTCGGCCGCTATCGCGAGGCGAAGGGCTGGCTGGAGCCGGCCATCCGCGCCTTTCCGCCGCAAGCCTTGCGCGACTGGGCCGATGGGCTCGGCGCGGAGACCTTCGTCGGATCGAGTGGGCGCATCTTTCCCCGTGCGATGAAGGCCTCGCCGCTGCTGCGCGCCTGGCTGCGGCGCCTCGAAGGGCTGGGCGTCAGGCTGGCGTCCGGCCGGCTCTGGACCGGCTGGGACGCTGCCGGTGCCCTGACCTTCCGGCTCGCTTCCAGCGAAACCGAAACCGTCCATCCCGCGGCCGCCTTGCTCGCGCTGGGCGGCGCGAGCTGGCCGCGTCTCGGCTCCGATGGAGGCTGGGTGCCGCTGCTCGCCGCGCGGGAGATCGCGATATCGCCGCTCCGGCCCGCCAATGCTGGTTTCACCGTCGCCTGGTCGCAGACGATGCGCGCGCGTTTCGCCGGCACGCCGCTGAAGCGCATCGAGGCGCGCTTCGGCGATGAGGAGGTGGCGGGCGAGGCCATGATCGACGCTGATGGCATCGAGGGCGGCCTGGTCTATGCTCTCTCGGCGCCGCTGCGCGAGGCCGTTCTGCGCGATGGCGCGGCGACGCTCCGGCTCGATCTGAGGCCGGATTTGTCCACCGAGGCGCTCGCCGCGCGCCTGACGAAGCGCCGCAAGGGCGAGACGCTGAGCAATCATCTGCGCAAGGCGGCCGGGCTTTCGCCCGTCGCCGTGGCGCTGCTGCGCGAGGTTGCGGGCGCCGCGATGCCGGCCGAGCCCGGAGCCCTGGCGCTGCTCATCAAGGATGCTCCGCTGCGCCTCGCCGCGCCGATGCCGATCGCCCGCGCCATCTCGACCGCCGGCGGCATCGCCCATGGCGAGCTCGATGCCGGCTTCATGCTGAAGCGCTTGCCGGGCGTCTTCGTCGCCGGCGAAATGCTGGACTGGGAGGCGCCGACCGGCGGCTACCTGCTGCAGGCGAGCCTCGCGACGGGCGTCGCCGCTGCCGCCGGCCTGGAGGCGTGGCTCGCGAGGGCCTGAATCCGCGGTGAAGCCCGTCACCCCGTGGCGGTCAGCCGGCGCGCGAAGCGGATGCCGCTGTCGACGGTCGAGATTTCCCCGACACGGGCGAGCGAGACGAGGATCTCGCGCACGGCGCGTTCGACCCGGCGCCCCTGCCGGAACTGCCCGGCGATGGCTGCCGCATCGAGCGGGATCGCGGTGCCCGCCAGCATGGCGAGCACCGCCGCGACGCGCTCGACGGCATCGGCCGGAAAGCTCGGTTTCGTCGCGGCGGGACGCGCGGCGACCAGCACCTCCGCCTCGAGCTGTTCCCCGCCCCTGTCCGTGTCGCCATGGCGCGGGCGCTGATAGTCGGGCCGCAGCCAGTGGACATGGCCGCGCTTCTCCTCCTGCGCGCGCTGCTGGTTGAGCGCCGCGAGCCGCGCCAGCACCTCCTCCTCGGCGAGATCGACAGGCCAGCCATAGGCGGCGGCCACGGCAGCATCGACGGCCAGGTGATGCTCGTCGAGGATCAGCGCCAGGCCGCGATCGCGGACACTGGTCTCGGCCGCGTTCAGCGCACAACCCGTGCGGATCGCCTCGCGGACATTGTAGAGCTTGGTCAGGGTGAGGTCGGGATGCTCGGCCAGAACCTGCTTGCGCAGCGCGTCCAGCGCCTCGGCCGGCAGCCGGATCGCCTCCTTCTGGGCTTCGCTGACCTCCGGGAAGGGAAACGGGTCGAAGCAGCGCGATTTCGAGTAGCGGGGGTCGTTGCCGATGCCGAGCCGGCCGCCGGCGCGCAAGGCCCAGGCGACGTGGAAACGCGAAGACAGCACGCCGAGATGGAAGGCATCCGACAGTGCGACCGCGACCAGCATGTTGTCGGGCAGGATCGACCCGTCGAGGAACTGGAAGACACGGTGCTTCGCGGTCTCGACCGTGGCGATGTAGCGCTGGAGCTGGGCGAGGGCGGGGCGCAAGAGCTGCCGGGGCTTCCCGAACAGCCACCAGTGATCGAGGTATTCGGAGGCGTCCTTCGTGGGGGAGCGCCGGAACTGTGCATCGCGCTCCTGGCGCACGGTCAGTTTCAGATGCTGATAAACCTCCGGAAAACGCTCCCGAGCTGTTTCCAAGGGGAGCCCGAAAAGGTCGATCACCATCGCATTGCGCGGCCTTGCGGTCAGGTCGCGGCCGTTGCGGTAAGCGCGGATATGCTCTGTCAGACCGCTGCGGCGGCCCAGCCCGAGCGCCCCGGCCTCCTCCGGCGTCACGATGAACCCGGCGCCGTGCAGCTTCACGCCCGGTGAGCACAACCCGTGATTGGCGCGCAAGGCGTTTGTCTTGGTGAGATCGGCGCCGATCGTCAGATCCGCATTGATCCGCCCCTGTCGCTCGGCTAGCTCGATTTGCGGTTGGTCCGTATCGAGCCCCGCTTCCGAGACCAGCTCGAGCAATCGGCCGTCATGCTGCCCGGCCTCGACCACGGTCATCGCAATGCGAACGGCGGCGGTATCCTTTCCCGCCTTGGTCCAGGGATGATCGGCAATCGCCATGACGAGCGAGATCGGGCGCTCGGCGATAAGATGCCGTTCGAGGACGCGCCTCTGGAAGACCTGTGCGATGGAATTGGTGGTGACGAAGCCGAATCGGCGCAGCCGGGCTCCCGGCCGGGTCGCCGCGGTCGCGGCGCGATCCACCCAATACATCACGAAATCGGCGCTCTCGTTGATATGGGGATAGATTTGGCGCAGGCCCGCGACATATCCGTCGCCCAGCCGGCGACGCAGATCCTTGCCGCCGATGAAAGGGGGATTGCCGACGATGAAATCGACCTCCGGCCAGGGCGCGAGATGCACATCGGGCGGAGCCACCGCCCGGCCCAGTAGGGTCGCCGGAACCGGCCATTTCGCCCATGAGATCAAGGCGTCGCAGGTCCGGATCTGCTCGAGCTTCTTCAGGATCGGTTCTTGCGGCGCATAGGCTCGGGTGCGCAGATGCCATTGCAGATAGCCGATCCACAGCATCAGATCGGCGATGGCGGCAGCGCGGGAATTCGCGTCGAGACCGAAGAACTGCCATGGACCGACGCCCCGCGCGCCGAATCCGCCGAGATGTTCTGCCGCACCGAGTTCGGCGGCCGCTTCCAGCACCTCGCCTTCCAGCCGCTTCATCAGGTCCTGCGCGACATGCAGGAAATTGCCGGTTCCGCAGGCCGGGTCGAGGATGCGTATCGCGCAAAGCCGGCTGTGAAACGCTTTCATATGATTGAGGGCGAGGCTCTTCTGCCCGGCATCGCGCGCTTGCTGTGCCGCTCCGACGACCGCGCGCCACTCCTCGCGCAGTGGCACGATCACGGTCTCGATGACCAGCAGCTCCACATAGCTGCGCGGCGTGTAGTGTGCGCCCAGGCGCGCGCGCTCGGCCGGGTTGAGCGCCTGTTCCAGCAGGCCGCCGAAGATCGACGGCTCCACCAGGCTCCAGTCATGCTCCGCGGCGGCCAGCAATTCGGCGATGCCGTCGCGGCCGAGGCCGAACACCTGCGGATCGGCGAACATGCGCCCGTTGAAGCATTTGATCTCGGCACGGACCGCAGCCGAAAAGCCGCCACGGTCCATCGTTCGCCAGAGCTCTTCGAGGAGCGGCTTGAAGCTTTTCGGTGAGTCCAGGCATTCGCGCAACAACCGCTTGAAGCTGTCGGCGGGAATGAGCCGAACATCCTCCGCGAACATGGTGAAGATGCAGCGCATCAGGAAGAGCGCGACGAATTCCGGATCATGCCGCTGTTCCAGGGCCTTGGAGACGACCGCGAGCCGCTCAGCGATCTGCCGGGTCGCGATGGCCGCCCGGCGCGCCGGGTCGAGCGAGAGCGGGTCTTCCCAGACCCGTCTCATCAGATCCCGGATCTGCGGGTCCCTCAAATCTTCCAGATAGATGCGGAAGCGGTGCCGGTCGGGAAACTGGGCGTAGTTTTTCCCGAGGCTGGAGAAGTCCGCATAGAGCTCGAAGCAATGGCCGACATCGCAGACGATCAGGAAGGGCGGCCAGCCATGGCTCGCCGGCACGGCCTTGGCGTAGCGCTCGCCCTGATTGCGGGCGTTGAGCATGAACAGGTCGCGCCCGAGTTCCGGGCCGCGGCGGCCGCGCGTGTTGGCGGAAGCCACTTCGGCGCCTTCGTCGTCACCGACCAGCAGCAGCGCTTTCGGTCTGCCCTTCAATCGGCTCTGCTTCGCCTCCAGGACGAAGGCGCTCTTCTTGTAGAGGTCGATCCGCCCGGTCGTGTGCCCACCCTGTCCGTCAGGAAAGCGCACGGGGTACTCGAAGCGATAGGCCACCGCGTCGGCGTCGCTGGTTGGCGGCTGCGGCGCCTCGACGCCGATCAGAGGGCACAATTCGCTCAGGAACTGCGCATAGGCCGCGCGCTCGGCCCCTTCCGACATGCGCCAGCGGGCGATGAAGGCTTCGACCTCATCCTCCGCCGGCTCGGGTCTGCTCCCCGGCATCGTAACGGCCCCTGATTGCGGATGCCGCATCCATACAACTATAAGTTGCAGTTTTCTGTCCTGTCAACTCCTGTCACCAATCATGCCAGCCGGGCGCTGCGCCCCCTCGCATCCGCGGCGGTTCCGCCCCATATTGCGGCCATGCCGAAAAGCTCCGACACCACCGCGACCAGGCCGAAGGCGGCGAAGAAGCCCTCTTCGGCCCGCACGCCGAATTCCAAGGCGACCAAGCCCGAGCTCAAACCGCTCGAAGGCTATCTCGCCGATCTGCTGAACCCCGCGATCAACCGCGGCACGGCGGTGCCGGGCGGCGCCTCCGGCTTCAGCGACAGGCCGCAGGCCGGCTACGAGGCGAAGCCGAGCTATGCCACGGAGCGGCCGGGCGGCGAGGAGAGGCCCAAACGCAAGCTCTCCAAGAAGGCGGATGGCGCCTTCATCGGCGCCGAGGGCGCGGCGGCCGCCACGGCGAGCTCGTTGCAGCATCTCTTGGAGACCGGCAGCCCCTTCATCCAGCCCGGAAAACCCTGGACGCCGCACCGGCCCGAGCGCCCCGAGAAATCGGAAGGCGGCATCCGCTTCCAGATGAAGTCGGAGTTCTCCCCCTCGGGCGACCAGCCGACCGCGATCGCCGATCTCGTCGACGGCATCCGCCGGCAGGAGCGCGACCAGGTGCTGCTCGGCGTCACCGGCTCGGGCAAGACCTTCACCATGGCCAAGGTGATCGAGGAAACGCAGCGCCCGGCACTGATCCTCGCGCCGAACAAGACGCTGGCCGCGCAGCTTTACGGGGAGTTCAAGAGCTTCTTCCCCGACAACGCGGTCGAGTACTTCGTCTCCTATTACGACTACTACCAGCCGGAGGCCTATGTCCCGCGCTCGGACACCTATATCGAGAAGGAATCCTCGATCAACGAGCAGATCGACCGCATGCGCCACTCGGCGACGCGCTCCCTGCTCGAACGCGACGACGTGATCATCGTCGCCTCAGTCTCCTGCATCTACGGTATCGGCTCGGTCGAGACCTATACGGCGATGACCTTCTCGGTGAAGCTCGGCGAGCGCATCGAGCAGCGCCAGCTCATCGCCGATCTCGTCGCGCTCCAGTACAAGCGCACCCAGCACGACTTCGCCCGCGGCACGTTTCGCGTGCGCGGCGACGTGATCGAGCTCTACCCGGCGCACTATGAGGACCGCGCCTGGCGCATCGGCCTGTTCGGCGACGAGGTCGAGAGCATCAGCGAGTTCGATCCGCTGACCGGCCAGAAGACAGGCGAGCTCGAATTCATCAAGGTCTACGGCAATTCGCACTACACCACGCCGCGCCCGACGCTGACCCAGGCCGTGAAGTCGATCAAGGAGGAGCTCAAGGCCCGCCTCGACGAGCTCAACCGCATGGGCCGCTATCTGGAGGCGCAAAGGCTCGACCAGCGCTGCACCTTCGACATCGAAATGATCGAGGCCACCGGCTCCTGCAACGGCATCGAGAACTATTCGCGCTATCTCACCGGCCGCAAGCCGGGCGAGCCGCCGCCGACCCTGTTCGAATACCTGCCCGACAACGCGCTGGTCTTCACCGACGAGAGCCACGTCACCGTGCCGCAGATCGGCGGCATGTACCGGGGCGACTTCCGCCGCAAGGCGACTTTGGCGGAATACGGCTTCCGCCTGCCCTCCTGCATGGACAACCGGCCGCTGCGCTTCGAGGAATGGGACGCGATGCGGCCCCAGTCGGTGCATGTCTCGGCCACGCCCGGCGGCTGGGAGATGGAGCAGACCGGCGGCGTCTTCACCGAGCAGGTCATTCGTCCGACAGGTTTGATCGACCCGCCGGTCGAGATCCGTCCCGCCAAGCATCAGGTCGCGGACCTCCTGGACGAGATCAAGGAGGTCACCGAGAAGGGCTACCGCACCCTCGTCACCGTGCTGACCAAGCGCATGGCCGAGGACCTGACCGAATACCTGCACGAGAACGGCGTGCGCGTGCGCTACATGCACTCGGATATCGACACGATCGAGCGCATCGAGATCCTCAGAGACCTGCGCCTCGGCACCTTCGACGTGCTGGTCGGCATCAACCTGCTGCGCGAGGGCCTCGACATCCCCGAATGCGGCTTCGTCGCCATCTTGGACGCCGACAAGGAGGGCTTCCTGCGCTCCGAGACCTCGCTGATCCAGACCATCGGCCGCGCCGCCCGAAACGTCGACGGCAAGGTCATCCTCTATGCCGACCACGTCACCGGCTCCATGGAGCGGGCGCTGGCCGAGACCAACCGCCGCCGCGAGAAGCAGCTCGCCTACAATGCCGAGCACGGCATCACGCCGCAGACGATCAAGCGCGCCATCGGCGACATCCTCGGCTCGGTCTATGAGCGCGACCATGTCACGGTCGACAAGGGGCTGGTGGCGCCGGCCTCGGGCCACAACCTCAAGGCCGCGATCGCCGATCTCGAGAAGCGCATGCGCGAGGCCGCGGCCGATCTCGAATTCGAGACGGCGGCCCGCCTGCGCGACGAGATCAAGCGCCTGCAGGCGACGGAGCTGGCGATCGCGGACGATCCGCTCGCCCGCCAGGGCGATGTCGAGGCCTCCGCCGGCAAGTACAAGGGCGAGCGCAGCTACGGCTCCAGCGCCAACCTGCCGCCGACCCGCGCCCGGAAACCGACGGACGAGGATATGGGTCCGCATAACTGGGGCGGCGGCGAGGGCAAGCCGAAAGCCGGCGAGAAGCCGAACCCGCTGCTGACCGGCACCTCACGGGTGCGGAAGCCGACGCTCGACGAGATGGGCCCGGTGCCGGAATCGCGGCCGAAGGGGGCGGAGGAGAGAAGGCGGCGGAGGTAGTTCGTCACTACTCAGGCTGCCTTCTCTTCCAGCAGTGCAGCTTCAGTGTTGTGTGGGACACTCTCTAGAAGCTCGTTTAACTTGTCATGGTTTAACACTGGTGCGGATCGCATCCTCTCTTTGGCATCGGATGCTGAAACATCGATCTCGTTAAAGCGCCCATCGAGCTTCCTAAGATGGGCATAGCAGCCGATATCAACGGAAAAGGCTTGATAAGTGCCGTTGAGCGATTTGTGCGTGAGTGCCGTCGCGCAACTGTGGATGATTCGATAGTCAAGAAGTCGGTAGATAAGTGCTCGCCAATTATCTTTCTGCTGAAGCATTCTTTCTTCGACAAGAAATATGTTCATTTTTTTGTCGAGGCAGAACTGTCGTATGATATAGATGCCTTTCAGGAGGTCGTCCTGTTCGATATCTTTAGAGTCTTGTTTTAGTTCTTCGATTTTTTGTTCAAAATTTTGCCTCGCCAGTTGGCGTACTTCATCTTTCCCAATCTTGCCGCCTTCTGCAACGACGACGTCGTTCAATAGCTGGAGAAAGAGAGAAAGTACGTCACGAGGCACCCCGCCACCTGCCATTACCAAGCGAGCAAAACCCTCTCCTTTGAAAAGCTCCTGGACATCAGCGGAGGTCAATCCAGCCCGATTTCCAAATTTCTCAAGGATCGCCCTATTTTGCTCAGATGTCTTTTTGAAATCGCTGAAAGTATAATCGATGTTAATTGGCTGATAGTCGTGCCGCTCCTGAGAGCCCGTCCCGAAAGGGTTGAGCGACTGGGGCACTCGTGATTCCAAGGGGTTGTTCAGGCCATCTTGGAGCGAGCGATGTGGACCCCAGCCACTCGCCGGCAGCATAGTCGCGCGGGACTTC
>JAESGN010000425.1_pt1 | contig 39821 bp, 31 predicted proteins | sample 9269731 | NCBI WGS metagenome assembly JAESGN01 (sample SAMN15720683, study PRJNA650826) | algae metagenome | isolation source: Mojavia pulchra JT2-VF2 and co-occurring heterotrophs from desert soil | place: USA: Cadiz Valley, Joshua Tree National Park, CA | collected 1998-06-08
TCGGCGTGCAGAATTTCGACGGCTATGTCGTGATCCCGATGGTCGCCCGGCGCACGGTGGACATGCCGCCGGCGCTCACACTCTCATCGCAGATCCTCGCCAGCACGCTGTTCGGGGTGCTCGGCCTGGCGCTGGCCGATCCGATCGTGGCGATGATCAAGGTCGCGCTGGAGAGCGAGGCGGAGCGCGCCGCCCGCGCCGCCGACGAGGAGAGCCCGCGGCTCAAATGGCGGGTCCGGCTGCGACGGGGCTATGAGGAAGGGGCGCCGACGCCGCTCGAGCCGCCGGCGGGCGCGGCATGATCCTCTACGACTATTTCCGCTCCTCGGCCGCCTATCGCGTCCGCATCGCGCTGAACCTGAAGGGCGTGGCCTATGCGCGGCGCGATATCCTGCTGCTCGAGAACCAGCAGCGCTCGCCGGAGCATCTTGCCCGCAACCCCCAGGGCTTCGTCCCTGCGCTGGAGGCCGATGGCAAGGTGATCACCCAGAGCCTGGCGATCATCGAATGGCTCGACGCGCGCCATCCCGAGCCGCGGCTGATCCCCGCCGATCCCGATGCCCGCGCGGCGGCGATGGCCCGGGCGCTCGTCGTCGCGGCGGACACGCATCCGCTCAACAATCTGCGCGTGATGCGGCGCCTGAAGGAAATGGGCGTGGACGAGGAGGGGCGGAACGCCTGGACGCGCCACTGGATCGCCGAGGGCTTCGCCGCGCTGGAGGCGATGGCGGGGGGCGGGCCGTTCCTCGGCGGCGACGCGCCGGGAATCGCCGATCTCTGCCTGGTGCCCCAGATGTACAATGCCCGGCGCTTCGAGACGCCGCTGGACGCTTTCCCCCGCCTGGTCGCGATCGATGCCGCCGCCGCCGCGCTGCCCGCCTTCGCCGCCGCTCATCCCGACGCGGTGGCGCCCAAGTGAGGATCGCCGGGCTGGCGGCGGGCCTGCTGCTCGCCGCCCCCGCCCTGGCGCAGGAGCAGGAACGGGAACAGGAGCCCGACGCGATTATCGTCACCGGCCGCGGGCTCGCCGCGCCGCCGGGCGACGCCGCCTATGACGTGGTGACGATCGCGCGCGACCGCATCGCCGGCACCGCCAGTGGCCGGCTGGAGGATGCGCTGCGCGACGCCGCCGGGCTCGCCCAGTTCCGCCGCTCCGATTCGCGCTCGGCCCATCCGACCTCGCAGGGGATCACGCTGCGCGGCCTGGGCGGCAACGCCTCCAGCCGCGCGCTGCTGCTGCTCGACGGCGTGCCCCAGGCCGATCCGTTCGGCGGCTGGGTCGCCTTTCCCGCCTATCTCCCCATAAGGCTCGCCGGCGCGCGGATCGTGCGCGGCGGGGGCAGCGGCTATGCCGGGCCGGGCGCGCTGGCGGGCACGATCGAGCTGGAGAGCGGGAGCCCCGCACAGCTTGGCCGCCTTTCGCTGGACGCGCTCGGCGGCAGCCGCGACAGCCTCGATCTCGCGGGCGTGGGCGCGGTCGAGCTCGGGCACGGCTTCGCCACCCTTGCCGGCCAATATGCGCGCGGTGACGGCTTCACTCCGATCGTCGCGGCGGAGCGCGGACCGGTCGACCGGCCGGCGCCCTATGAACAGGCTGCCATCGCCCTGCGCGCCGTCACTGCCCTTGGCGCCGATACCGAGCTCCAGGCCAATCTCTCCGCCTTCTCCGATCATCGCGATCGCGGCGTCGATTTCACGCAAGTGAAGAGCGAAGGCGCCGATGCCAGCCTGCGCCTGGTCGGCCGCGGCACCTGGGGCTGGTCGGCGCTCGCCTGGTTCCAGACGCGCGGCTTCGCGTCGGGCTTTGCCAGCGTCAACGACGCGCGCACCGTCGCCGCGCCGACGCTCGACCAATATGCGGTGCCCGCCACCGGCCTTGGCGCGCGCCTGGAGATCGCCCCGCCCGTCGGCGGCGGCGTGACGCTGCGCCTGGGCGGCGACCTGCGCCGCGTCTCGGGGCGGACCGAGGAGCTGTTCACCTATGTCGCCGGGAGCCCGACCCGGCGCCGCGTCGCAGGAGGCGAGAGCCTGACCGTCGGCGGGTTCGCCGATGCCAGCTACGAACGCGGGCCGCTCACGCTCAGCCTGGGCGTGCGGCTCGATCATTGGGACATTGCGGACGGCTCGCTGCTGGAGACTTTGCTCGCGCCCGGTCCGGTGATCACGAGCAGCCGCTTCCCCGATCGCCGGGGCTGGGAAGCCACCGGCCGCGCGGGCGCCGCCTATCGGCTGGGCGGCGTGACGCTGCGCGCGGCCGCCTATCGGGGCTGGCGCCTGCCGACGCTCAACGAGCTCTATCGCCCCTTCCGGGCCGGGGCCGATGCCACCGCCGCCAATGCCGCGCTCGACCCGGAGCGGCTGACCGGGGCGGAGATCGGGATGGACTGGCGCCCCGTCGCCGCGCTGACTCTCCGCGCCACCGGCTATTGGAACCGCCTCGACGGCGCGATCGCGAACGTCACGCTGGCGCAGGGGCCGGGCAGCTTTCCCGGGGTCGGCTTCGTCTCGGCGGCGGGCTTCTATCGCCAGCGAGGGAACCTCGACGCGGTAACGGCCAGGGGTGTCGAGCTCGACGGGCGCTGGGCGGCGGGGCCGCTCAGCCTGGCCGCCTCCTATGCCTTCACCGATTCGCGCGTGTCGGCCTCGGGCGCGGCGGCGTCGCTCGACGGCCTGCGCCCGGCCCAGACCGCGCGGCACCAGGCGAGCGCGACGCTTGGCTGGGCGCGGGGCGATGCCGGGGCGTCGCTCACCGCCCGCTATGCCGGGCCGCAGTTCGAGGACGACCAGAACAGCCGCACGCTGAAGGGCGCCTTCACGCTCGACGCTGCCGCGGCGCTGCCGCTCGCGCATGGCTTCGCGCTCCAGGCGCGCGCGGAGAATCTCCTCGATGCCGAGGTGCAGGCCGGGATCAGCGGTCCGGGCGTGATCGAGCGGGCGCTGCCGCGTACCCTGTGGCTGGGCCTGCGGCTGAAGCTGCGCTGAGCCCGGTCATCGCCGGTGGCTATCCACCATCCGGTCGAACAGCGCGAGATAGTCGGCGATCGGATCGCCCGTGGCCGTCACCGGCGCGGGCCGCACCGCGTCCGGCGCCAGCCAGTGATCCAGGGCGGCGACCAATGCATCGCCATCCTCGCGGGCGATCACCGTGCCCAGTCCCGGCGCATGGACGATCTCGCGCACCGCGACGCTCGATTCGGTCGACACCACCGGCGTCCCCACCGAGAGCGCCTCGCGCAGCACGCCGGGCACGCCTTCATAGTCCGAGGTCAGCACCGCCACCGCCGCGCCCCTGAGCGCCGGCAGCGGATCGCCGGCATGGCCGGGCATGGTCACCCGGTCGCCCAGCCCGAGCGCCGCGATCTGCGCGTCGAGCGCGGCGCGCGCGGCGCCCTCGCCGAGCAGCAGCAGCTTCACCTGCGTGTCGGCGAGCCGGGGCAGGGCGTCGAGCAGCCGGTCCCAGCGCTTCTGCGGTTCCAGCCGCCCGACGCCGATCAGGTAGCGGCCCAGGGGCAGCGCCACCGGCGCGGCGCCGGCGATCGGCCGGGCGGGCGGATTGGCGATCACCCCCACGCGCTCCGGCGGCATGCCCATCTCCGCCATCGTCTCGGTCGCCATTGCCGGAGTCATCGCCACGACATGATCGAGGAAGCGCGGATGGAGCCGCAGCCAGCGCCGATAGCGCCAGGCGGCACCGCGCGAGAGTTCGGGGCGCACCAGCGCATTGGAGACCTTGCCCACGATCGGCGGCGCGGCGCGGCCCAGCCGCAGCCGGGCGAGCGCGGTGACGCCGGTATAGCGGTTGCCGGGGCAGAACAGCAGGTCCGGCCGAGCGCGTCTTATCTCGTCGGCCAGCCGGAACAGCGCCTGGTGCCGCCCGTCGCCCAGCTCGATCACTTCGATCCCGTCGGGTATCTCCGCGGCCAGCGGCCCTTCGCGGCTGCCCAGCACCAGGGTCACCCGGCGCCCCGCCGCCTGCCATCCCGCGGCCATGCGCAGCATCGCCCGCTCCACCCCGCCGCCCTGCAATTGCTGGGCGTAGGTGAGGATGTGCTGAGCGGTTTCGGAATGGGTGCGGTGCAACATAGGGTCTTGCGGATTGCCACTCTTAAGCCCAAATCGCCCCCGCAATAAACCGCAATCTGCTGCCACCAGCCATTTTCGTGTTGGCGTATACTGGGGGGCTGTACGCCGCATGGTGCGGATAAAGTGCTGGAAATGCCCGTTTTTGGGCGGCGGAATGTGAATCGGTGAACGAACCAGGTCTGGAGGCTTCGGTGAACACGAGCGTTGTCGAGGCCGTCCCCCTCCCGGGCGCGCCCGACCTTGCGGGTCTCGAACCCGTCGAAAAGATCAAGCGCCGCTGGCCGGCGTTTCTGGGCGGGGCGCTGACGCTGCTCATGATCGTGGCGCTGGGCCGCGAGCTGTTCGGATCGGGGCTGCAGGGCCTCTATCGCAGCCTGCCGGCCAACCCGCTCTTCTACCTGGTCTTCGCGCTCTATTATGTCGGGCCGCCGACCTTCGACTATGTGATCTTCCGGCGGCTGTGGCAGATTCCGCTCGCCGGGCTGGCCGCGCTCCACAAGAAGCGCATCTCGAACGAAGTGCTGTTCGGCTATTCGGGCGAGGCCTATTTCTATGCCTGGGCGCGCCAGCGCACCCAGATGGTCGCGGCGCCCTTCGGTGCGGTGAAGGACGTGATGATCCTGTCGGCGATCGCCGGCAACGCGATCACGCTGCTCATGATGATCCTCGGCCTGCCGCTCTATCTGGGCCTGGTGCCGCCGCAGTGGAAGGGCGCGGTGCTCGGCTCGGTGGTGGTGCTGGTGCTGATGTCGGTGCCGTTCGTGCTCTTCTCCAAGCGGGTGTTCTCGCTGCCCCGCCGCGAGCTGTGGTGGGTGTTCCTGGTGCATTGCGCGCGCATCGTCACCGGCTCGCTGCTCGTCGCGATCGCCTGGCACCTGGCGATGCCGAACGTCTCGATCGGCGTGTGGCTGATGATGGCGGCCGGCCGCCTGCTCGTCTGGCGCCTGCCGCTGGTGCCGAGCAAGGAGGCCGCCTTCGCCGCGATCACCGGGGTGGTGATCGGCCAGGGCTCGGCCATGTCCGAGCTGATGGCGCTGATCGCCGGCCTCACCCTTCTCGTCCATGTCACCTTGATCGGGGGCTTCAGCGTGCAGGCCCTGCTCACGAGGAACAAGCAGTCATGATCCGTTCCCTGATCGCCCCGACGACCATCGGCGCCGCGGGTGCGCTCGCCCTTGCGGCGGCGCCGGCCTGCGCCGCGGCCGCACAGCCGGATCCGGTCGACGGCAGTTGCGCCACGCGCGCCGGCGTGCCGCTCTATGTGAACGTCACCGGCCTCAAGGATCGCACCGGGCGGCTGAAGCTCGAGATCTATCCGCCGAACGAGGAGGATTTCCTGCGCGACGACACGTCGCTGAAGCGGGAGAACAAGCCGTTCCGCCGCATCTGGGCGCAGACGCCGGCCTCGGGCCCCGTCCGGCTGTGCATCCGCGCGCCGGGGCCGGGCACCTGGGCGGTGCTGTTCACGCACGATCGCGACGGCAAGAACAAGTTCAACTTCTGGGAGGACGGCGCCGGCTTCCCGAGCAACCAGAAGCTCGGCCGCAGTCGGCCCAAGGTGCGCCAGGCGCTGGTCAATGTCGGGCCCGGTGGTGGACAGATCACGATCAAGGCCCAATATCTCCGGGGCCTGGGCGGCTTCGCGCCGCTCGACGACTGAGGGGCAGGGACGATGCGCATCGTCGACGTCAACGAGTTCTACTCGCCGACCGGTGGCGGCGTGCGCACCTATCTCGACCGCAAGATGGGGATCATGGCCGATATGGGCCATGAGCTGACCGTCATCGCGCCGGCGCTCGAATCGAGCGTCGAGGAGCGGCCCGGCGGCGGCCGCATCTTCTGGGTCAAGGCGCCGCCGCTGATCCTCGATCGCAACTACGGGATCTTTGTGCACGACGAGCCGGTGTGGAAGCTGCTCGACATGCTGCAGCCCGACATCGTCGAGACCAGCTCGCCCTGGCTCCCGGCCTGGACGGTGGCGCGCTGGCAGGGCGACGCGGTGAAGGTGTTCTTCGCGCATGGCGACAATATCGGCGCCTATCCCCAGCGCTGGCTCGACAGCGTGGCGACGCCGATCCAGGTCGAGCGGGCCTTTGCCTGGTACACGCGGTACATGAGCCGCTTCCTCGAGCATTACGACGCGTTCGTCACCAACGGCCCGGCGCTGGCCAAGCGGTTCCGCCGGCGCGGCATGCATGTCCATGCCTCGATGCCGCTGGGGATCGAGCGGCAATGGTTCTCGCCCGACCTGCGCGACGAGAAATTGCGCGTGGCGCTGCTCGCCCAGCTCGGCCTGCCGCCGGAGGGGCATCTGCTGCTCGGCCTGGGCCGGCACCACAAGGAGAAGCGCTGGCCGCTGGTGATCGATGCGGTCGAGGCCGCGGCGAACGACCTGCCCGTCGGCCTGATGCTGATCGGCGACGGCCCGCAGCGCCGCCAGCTCGAGGCCCGGATCGCCGGCAGCCCCCACATCAAGATCTTCCGCCCGGTCTATGACCGGGTGCGCTTCTCGCGGATCATGGCGAGTTGCGACGCGCTGATCCACGGATCCGACGCCGAGCCCTTCGGCCTGGTTGCTTCCGAGGCGCTGGCCTCGGGCCTGCCGCTGATCGGGCCCGACGAGGGCGGCTTCGCCGAGCTCGCTGATCCGCTCTTCGCCGAAACCTATCGCGCGCGCGACGCCTATTCCGCGGCGGGTGCGATCCGCCGCATGTTCGGCCGCGAGCAGGCCATTCTGCGCAACGCCGCCCGGGTCGCCGCCGGCAAGGTCCGCAGCGACGCGGACCATGCCGCCGAGCTGATGGCCTATTACGAAGGCCTGCTCGAGGCGAGGCGCGGCGGCGCCGGCGTGCGTGCCGCCGGCAGCGCATAGACCGAGATGCTGAGGTCGCCGAGCGGCCAGCGGCCGCGCAGGCGATAGCCCAGCGCCTCCATCCGCTGCACCGCCAGCTGGTGCGATGCCATGCGCTCGCCGAAATAGACCGGGCGCATCACCACGATCTCCGGCCGTTCGGTGGTGAAGATGCGGTCGATCTCCTGGAGCTGGTCCACGCCCAGCGCGCCATTCTCCCGCTCGCGCGAAAGATGGCTGGGGAAGACCCAGGGCGACACGGTGCAGCGGCCGGTATAGCCGTAGAGGATCGGATTGCCCGAATAGACGTACATGCAGCCCGGGCCGCGTCCGATGCCGTCGGCCAGCGCCTGGAGCTGTGCGGCATTGCCGCGGTGCAATTTCACGCTGACCAGCCTCGCTTCGCCGCCGAGGGCCGCCACGAGCAGCAGCAGCGGCGCCACCCATTTGCGGCCGGTCTCGGTGCCGCCCAGATAGCCGGCGCAGCACAGGCTCGCGGGTAGCAGGACGGGCAGCGCATAGTGATTGAACCAGGTGCCGAACACGAGCAGCCCGATCACCGCGGCGATGAGCCAGCCGAAGAGCAATGCCCGTACCGGATGCTCGCGGCGCTCGCCCACCGGCACATGGCGCGAGAGCCCGGAGACGATCAGCAGCGGCGCCAGCATCAGCGCCACTTCCAGGAAGTTGCGGATCAGCACCATCGGCGGATCGCTCTGCCGCGCCAGGATCGAGCCGAAATTGGCATAGAACCACGGGTCGCCATGGCCGAGCAGGATGAACACCGCCCAGGCGGTGAGGGTGGGCAGCCAGACCGCCGCCGCCCAGAGCGCGCCGCGCCGCAGCACGTGCGCCGTGCTGGTGCCCAGGCGCATCTCGTTCCACATCAGCCACAGGCCGATGAAGATCGCCTCGAACACCACCGAATATTTGATCTGCATGGCCAGGCCGAGGATCAGCATCGCCGCGGTGGCGCGGTGGATGCGCCGGCGGTCGTCGCTCGCATCGTCGGGGCGCGGCACGATCAGCAGCACCGCCCAGGCCGTCAGCAGATTGTAGAAGACCGGCGCCTGCCCGCCCTGGCCGTCGGCGAAATTGAGCATGAACAGATAGAGGAGCGCTGCGGGCAGGCCGCCACGGCTCCAGCCGGCCTTGTCGGCGAGCCGCCAGATCAGCAGCGCGGTGCCCACCACGGCGGCGAGCGCCATCATCTGATAGATCCAGATCCCCCCCGGCATGCCGAAGGCGGCCGGCAGCAGATAGACCAGGAACAGCCCCACCGGCTTGCGGTCCCAGACGTCGACAAAGGGAACGGCACCGTGCAGCATCTGCTGTGCGGTGACGAGGTAGAATTCCTCGTCTATATGGACGACGGGATTGCCGAAGGTGATCGCGCGCACCGCCACGGCGGCGAGCAGCAGGATCGACCAGCGCGGCAAGGCGGCGATCGTGACGGCCAGATCGGATAGGCGAGCAGTCCGGCTCCCCAGCACTTCGGACTTGCTTGCCATCAGGAGCGCGGCGCCCCGGGCGGAAGGAGATGCAGCATGATTGTCGAAAGGACCTTCCCGGTGAATTCTGACCCGTGCTTAGCGCCGCGCGCGCGCGCTGTCACGAACTCGCCACGAGAGCGCGGCAAGGCTTGCGATGAAATAGTCCGGGAACGCTACAAATGACGCTTCGCACCGATCGCCGCTCGCTTCTCCTCACCGGCACGCTGGGCCTTGGCGCGCTGGCCATTCCGGGCTTCTCGCTGGCCCAGGCGCTGGCCACCGGCTTCACCCATTCGGTCGCCAGCGGCGAGCCCGGGCAGGACGCGATGCTGCTCTGGACCCGCTATGTTCCCGCCGATGGCGGCGCGGTGAAGCTCCGCGCCGAAGTCGCGAAGACCGCGGATTTCGCGAAGATCGTCTCGGGCGGCGAGCAGATCACCGGCCCCTGGCGCGACCACACCGCCAAGATCACCGTCGAGGGGCTCGAACCCGGCACCAGCTATTTCTATCGCTTCGTCGGCCCCGATGGCAGCTTCTCGCCGGTGGGCCGGACGAAGACTCTGCCGGCGGGCAATGTCGGCCGCTTCGGCATCGGCGTCTTTTCCTGCGCGAACATGCCGTTCGGCTTCTTCAATGCCTATGGCCATGCCGCGGCCCGCGCCGATATCGACCTGTGGGTGCATCTCGGCGACTATCTCTACGAGTATAAGCGGGGCGGCTATGCGCCGGCCGGCGGCGCGGTGGCGGATCGCTGGCCCGAGCCGGCGACCGAGATGGTCCATCTCGCCGATTATCGCCTGCGTTATGCCAGCTATCGCAGCGATCCCGATCTGCAGGAGCTGCACCGGGTCAAGCCGATGCTGATCCAGATGGACGATCACGAATCGACCAACAACAGCTGGGAAGGCGGCGCGCAGAACCATCAGCCGGACGAAGGCGACTGGAGCGTCCGCAAGGCAGCGGCGCTGCAGGCGTTCAAGGAATGGCTGCCGGTCTCGGAAACGCCCTGGGGCAGCTACGACATCGGCGGCCTGGCCACGCTGTTCCGCACCGAGAGCCGCCTGCTGGCGCGCAGCGACGAGCCCGATCTCGCTCCGCTGTTCCGCTCCGCCGATGCGCAGAAGGCGCTGATCGCTTTTCGCGACGGCGAGTTGCAGGACCCGGCACGTACCATGCTCGGCACCGAGCAGGAGGTGTGGCTCGGCCATGCGATGCGCAAGTCGGTGCGCGCCGGCCAGAAGTGGCAGCTGGTCGGGTTCGGCACGATCATGGGCAAGCAGCGCATGCCGGAGCAGGCGCTCGACTGGATCAAGCCGGATGCCCCGGCCCGCACCCGCGCCTATGTCCAGTCGGGCGTGATCGCCAGCAAGCTCGGCGTACCGTCGGATCTCGACAATTGGGGCGGCTTCCCGGCGGCGCGCGCGCGCTTCCTCAAGTCCGCCCAGGCGGCGGGCGCGAACCTCGTCGTGCTGTGCGGCGACAGCCACAATGCCTGGGCGTTCGACCTGGGGCAGGACGGCAAGCCCGCCGGCGTGGAGTTCGCCGGCCACAGCGTCACCTCGCCGGGCTATGAGAACAGCACCACCACCGATCCGAAGATCATCGCCGCCGGCTTGGTCGCCGCCAATCCCGAGCTGAAATGGTGCGATACCAGCCGCCGCGGCTATATGGCGCTTACGCTCACGCCGGAAAAGGCGAGCAACGACTGGGTGTTCATGGACACGGTCACCCAGCGCACCACCAAGGCCAGCGTGGGGCACACCGCCGTGGTGACGCGCGGCCGCAACGTGATGGCATAGGCTGGGAACGCATCTTTTCCTGTCCTTACTCCTGTTTTCCACCGTCATCCCGGCCTTGTGCCGGGATCCCGCTTCTTCTTCCGTGAGCGAGGCAGCGGGAACCCGGCGCAAGGCCGAGGTGATGAAGGAAGAATAGGAATCCTCAACCTAAAGCACCAACGCCAAGGCCAGGATCGCCGCCCCGCCCAGCAGCGCGGCGGCGATCCAGCTGGCACCGCTCCGGATCGCGGCGGCGGTCGCCGCGTCGTTCGGCGGCTCGGCCTCGATCCGCCGGATCGCGGCGCGCAGCAGCCGCGGTGCATCGTCGCCGAGCCCCGCCAGCGTCCAGGCGAGCATGCCGCCGCTCGCCGCCAGCCGCCCCGGCGCGAAGCGCTCCACCACCAGCCGCGCCGCCGCCCGCCGGATCGCGTCGGACAGGTCGAAGCCCGGCGCGATGCGCGCGAGTACGCCGTCCATCGTCACAAAGGCCTTGAACACCAGCAGCAGGTCCGGCGGCATCACCAGCCCTTCTTCGCGCAGCAGCCGCAGGAAATCGGGCACCATCTCCGCCATGACGATGCGCCCCCCGCCATGCCGCTGGACGATCTGCTCGGCGGCGCGGTCGATGCGGCCACGCGGCACGCCATGCCCTTCGGACCAGAGCGCCAGCGTCTCCGCGAGCGCGCGCGGATTGCCCCAGGCGAGCGACAGCACGAAGCTCAGAAACTCCTCGCGCCGCCCCGGCCCGATATGGCCGATCGAGCCCAGGTCGAGCAGCGCCAGCCGGTTGCCAGGCAGGCAGAGCAGGTTGCCGGGGTGGGGATCGCCGTGGAAGCGGCCATGGACCAGCACCATCTCGATGACGAGATCGGCGCCCAGCGCGGCGATCGCCGCGGGATCGATCCCGCGCGCCGCCAGTGCTTCGGCGGAGAGCGGCTTCACGCCCTCGACATAGTCCATCACCAGCAGCGTCTCGCTGGTCCATTGCCAGTGGATGCCGGGCACGAGCACGCGGGGCTGGCCCGCCAGATCCTCGCGGATCCGATCGGCGTTGCGGCCTTCCTGGGTGAAGTCCAGCTCCTCGAGCATTGCCTGGCGCAGCTGCCGCGCCAGCGCCACCGGCTCGAAGCGCCGCGCCTCGGCGCTGCCCCGCTCGACCAGCGCGGCCAGCTCGGCGATCAGCCGCATGTCGGCCTCCATCGCGCGGCGTATGCCGGGGCGGCGGATCTTGAGCACCACGTCGCGCCCGTCCTGCAACCGGGCGCGATGGACCTGCGCCATCGACGCGGCGGCGAGCGGCACCGGATCGAAGCACGCAAAGGCGGCCTCGGGCGGCTCGCCCAGCGCTTCCTCCACGGCCGCGCGGATCGCCTCGAAGTCCAGGGTCGGCGCGTCGCTGTGCAGCAGCTCGAGCTCGGCGATCCATTCGGGGGGCAGCAGGTCGCCGCGCGTCGCGAGGATCTGGCCGATCTTGACGAAGCTGGGGCCGAGCGCCTCCAGCGCCAGCCGGGTGCGGCGGGGGAGCGGGAGCGCGCCCGCCTCCGCTTCCGCCCCCTCGTCCGCGAAGCCCAGCCGGGCGAGCAGCACGCCCAGGCCGAAGCGCGCGGCCACGGCCGCGATCTCGCCCACCCGGTCGCGGTCGCGGGCAGTGGTGGCAATCAGCTTGATCATCCGGCGCCAACGCCGGTCCGGCGCGAACGCTCCCGCGTCAGCCGGCGCGGCGCTCCAGCGCGAGCAGATATTCCTTGGCGTCCAGCCCGCCCGCAAAGCCGGTGAGCTTGCCCGTCGATCCGATCACCCGGTGGCACGGGGCAACGATCGAGATCGGGTTGCGTCCATTGGCGGCGCCGACCGCGCGCGACGCCTTGGGGCGGCCCAGCTTCGCGGCGATCTCGCCATAGGAGCGAGTCTCGCCAAAGGGGATGGCGAGCAGTTCGGCCCACACGCTCTTCTGGAATTCGGTCCCGCGGAAATCCAGCGGCAGGTCGAAGCGGGTGCGGGTGCCGGCGAAATATTCGCGCAGCTGGGTCTCGGCCGCGATCAGCACCGGATGCCCGGCATCGCTGGTCGCTTCGCCCAGCTTCACGCGGTCGGGTGAGTCGTTCTCCCAGAGGATCGCGACAAGGCCCTTGGCGCTGGCGACGAGCGTGAGCGCGCCGACGGGCGAGGGGATGGTCTTGGTCGACAAGGTCATGCTGTGTCTCCTTACCCTGCCGATATGGACGGCGACTCCCGGAATCGCTTCCCGGTGCCTGCGTTCAAAGCAAATCCGCTATCTCCGCGACCCCGGACCTGATCCGGGGCGGGATGATGCTAGTCCAGCGACTTGCTCGCCTGCTCGAACATGTCCTTGCTCAGCCCTGGCGTGGCGACGATCCGCTCCAGCTCGGCGCGCATCCTGGCCGCGCGCGCCGCGTCGAAGCGCTTCCAGCGACCGAGCGGCGGCACCAGCCTGGCCGCAGTCTGCGGATTGAGCCGGTCGAGCGCGATCAGCTGGTCGGCGACGAAGCGATAGCCGCGGCCCGTGGGATCGTGGAACGCGCGCTGGTTGACGCTGAACGCGCCGATCAGCGCCCGCGCCCGGTTCGGGTTGGCGAGCGTGAAGTCCTTGTGCGCCGCCAGCGCCTCGACCGCCTGGGCGGTATCGTCGCGCGACGAGAGCGCCTGGGTCTGGAACCATTTGTCGAGCACCAGCGCATTGCCCTGGTAGCGCTGGTAGAAGGCCGCCAGCGCGGCCTCGCGCCGGTCCGAGCCGCCATTGACCAAAGTGGTCAGCGCGCCCTGGCGATCGGTCATGTTGTCCGCCGCCTCGAACTGGCCGAAGGCGAGCGCGGCGGCATCGTCCGCGCCGCTCGCCGCGACATAGCCGAGCGCCACCGTCTTCAGCCGCCGCGCGCCCTTGGCGGCCGGCGAATATTCGAAGCGATTGGCCTGCGCCCCGTCATAGGCGGCGCGCCATTCGCCCTCCAGCGCCTTGCCCAGGTCCGCGCGGAGCGCCTCGCGCGCCGCGAAGATCGCATCGGGATCGACCACGCCCATCTGGTCGCCGATGAAGCTGTCCGACGGCAGCAGCACCGCTTCGGCGACGAAGGCCTTGTCGAGCGCGGAATCGAGCAGGGTGTTCCGCACCGCCTCGATCACCGCGCCATGCTCGCCCCTGCCGCTGGTCACGGCGGCGACCAGCGTGTCGAGCATCAGCTGCTGCATCGCCTCGTAGCGGGCGAAAGGATCGTCGTCATGCGCCGAGAGGAAGGCGAGGTCCTTGGCGGTGCGGTTGGTCTCGACGATCACCGGGGCGGAGAAGCCGCGGTTGATCGAGAGCACCGGTGCTTCGGACAGATTCTCGAACAGGATCTCCTGCGCCGCGTCCTTGAGCAGGATCAGCTGCTCGTCGCACATCGGCCGCCCGGTGATCCCGCCGAACAGCTTGAGCCTGAGCGGCAGCACCATCGGCTCCTTGGCCGGCTGGCCCGGCGTCGGCGGCACGGCCTGGGCGAGCTTGAGGCGAGCGCGGCCGCCCTCCTGGCTCAGCGTTGCGGAGACGCGCGGCGTACCCGCCTGGCTGTACCAGCGGCGGAACTGGGTCAGATCCACCCCGCCGGCTTCCTCCATGCAGCGGACGAAATCCTCGCAGGTGGCGGCGGTGCCGTCGAACCGGTCGAAATACAGGTCGGTCGCGGCGCGGAACTTCTCGCGCCCCAGGATGGTCGACATCATCCGGATCACTTCGGCGCCCTTGTTGTAGATGGTCGCCGTGTAGAAGTTGGAGATCTCGATATATTCGTCCGGGCGCACCGGATGGGCGAGCGGGCCGGCATCCTCGGGGAATTGCGACGCGCGCAGCCCGCGCACATCCTCGATCCGCTTGACCGCCTTGCTGCCCTGGTCGCCGGAGAAGCTCTGGTCGCGGAAGACGGTGAAGCCTTCCTTCAGGCTGAGCTGGAACCAGTCGCGGCACGTGACGCGGTTGCCCGACCAGTTGTGGAAATATTCGTGCGCCACCACCGCGGCGATGGCGTCGTAATCATAGTCGGTGGCGGTGTCGGGATCGGCGAGGATGTAGCGGCTGTTGAAGACGTTCAGCCCCTTGTTCTCCATCGCGCCGAAATTGAAGTCGTCCACCGCGACGATGTTGAACACGTCGAGGTCGTACTCGCGGCCATAGACGCTTTCGTCCCAGGCCATCGACAGCTTGAGCGCGTGCAGCGCGTGATCGGTCTTGGGCAAATCGCCTTCGCGCACCCAGATGCCGAGATCGACCGTCCGCCCGGTCATGGTGGTGAAGGTGCCGCGATTGGCGACCAGGTCGCCGGCGACCAGCGCGAACAGATAGCTCGGCTTGGGGAAGGGATCGTGCCATTCGGCCCAGTGGCGCCCATCGCCCGCATCGCCCTGCGCGATCGGATCGCCGTTCGCCAGCAGCACCGGGAAGCGCGCCTGGTCGGCGGTCATCCGCACCTTGTACCTGGAGAGCACGTCCGGCCGGTCGGGGAAGAAGGTGATGCGGCGAAAGCCCTCGGCCTCGCACTGGGTGCAGAGCATGCCCGACGAGGCATAAAGGCCCTGCAGCTGGGTATTGCGCTCGGGCGCGATCGTCACGACCGTCTCGATCTCGTGCGCGTCGCCGGTGAGCGGGATGACCAGGTCCGCGCCGTCCATGCGCCAGCCCTGCGCCTCGGCGCCGTCGACCTTCACCGACTCTGCCGCGAGCCCGTCGCCGTTCAGCACCAGCGGCCGGTCGTGCGTGCCGCCGCGCGCCACCTTCAGCGTGGCGCGGACCCGGGTCGCCACCGGATCGAGATCGAAGTCGAGCGCGATCTCGGGAACCGTCCAGTCGGGCGCGCGATAGTCCTCGCGGCGAGTGACGTGCGGAGTCTGCGGGGCGTTGGAAGCGTCTGCCATGGTGCCTCGGATATAGGGGCAAGCACGGCGCTCGCCACCTTGAAAATCTGCCGGCTTGCGCCTGCGCCAAGCCGTGCTACCGAAGCGATATACCGAGTTGCCGCCGAGAGGTTCCCCCACATGATCCGCACCACCACGCCCTTGGCCCTTGCGCTGATGCTGGCGCTGCCCGCTTATGCCCAGAACGCGCCTGCTCCGGCGCCCAGCGCCGCCGAGCGCAATGCAATCGTCAATGCCGAGCTGCCCGCCGACCAGGCGGCGCTCAAGAGCCATGTCATGTTCCTGGCCTCGGACGCGCTGAAGGGCCGCGAGGCCGGCAGCCCCGAGTTCGACATCGCCGCCCATTATGTCGCGTCGCAATTCTACGCGGCCGGGCTCAAGCCCGCGGGCGACGAGGGCGGCTATCTGCAGAAGGTGCCGCTGGTCAGCGCCAAGCTGGACGGCCCCGGCACGATGACGGTGACGGGCAAGGGCGGCACGCCGGTCGCGCTCGAATTCGGCAAGGATTTCGTCTCCTCGGCCAATCCCGAGACGCCCAGTTACGGCGTCACCGCGCCGGTGGTGTTCGTCGGCTATGGCATCGTCGGCCAGGGCCGCGACGACTATAAGGGCGTCAATGTGAAGGGCCGGATCGTCGCCTATTTCGGCGGCGCGCCCGAGAGCTTCCCGGGCGAGGTCGCCGCGCATTTCTCCAATCCCGCCGCCAAGGCCGAGATCGCGGCGAAGCACGGCGCGATCGCCACGATCACGCTCGAATCGCCGCACACCGTCAAGGCGCGGCCCTTCAGCTACTACGTCAACGCCGCGTCGCGGCCGCGCTTCACCTGGGGCAATCCCGACGGCACCGGCCATATCGCCGCGCCGGGCACGCCCTCGGCCGGCATCGTCAGCCTGGCCGGTGCCGAGAAGCTGTTCGCCGGGGCCAGGCAGAAATGGGCCGATATCGCCAAGGCGGCCGCCGCACCCGACGCGGCGTTCAAGGCAGAGGCGCTGCCGGTGACTGTCACCGTCGCCGCCAAGACCGCGCTCACGCCGGTGAAAAGCTACAACGTCGCCGGCATGCTGCCGGGCAGCGATCCGGCGCTGTCGAAGGAAGTCGTGGTCCTTTCCGCGCATCTCGACCATATCGGGGTCGGCCGGCCCGACAAGACCGGCGATACGATCAACAACGGCGCGCTGGACGATGCCGTCGGCATCGCCTCGCTGATCGAGGAGGCCAAGCGCTTCAAGACGGCGGGCACGAAGCCGCGCCGCTCGATCCTGTTCCTGGCGGTCACCGCCGAGGAGAAGGGCCTGGTCGGCTCGGACTATTTCGCCAACAATCCCACCGTGCCGCTGTCGAGCATCGTCGCCGACGTCAATCTCGACATGCCGATCATCACCTACAAGTTCCAGGACATCGTGGTGTACGGCGCCGGCCATTCCACGCTGGGCCCGATCGTCGAGCGGGCGGGCAAGGCCATCGGCGTGCCGCTGTCCGACGATCCGCTGCCCGGCGAGAATATCTTCGTGCGCTCGGATCACTATAACTTCGTCCGCAAGGGCGTGCCCTCGGTCTTCCTCTGGCCGGGCGCGGGCGGCCCGGGCCGCGCCGCGATCGACGATTTCATGAAGAACCATTATCACCAGCCCTCGGACGAGATCGGCCAGCTGCCGGCGATCGACTGGGAATCGGGCGTGCGCTTCGTCGACGTGAACTATCGCATCGCCCGCGAGATCGCCGATGGCGAGCAGCGGCCGATGTGGAACAAGGGCGATTTCTTCGGCCTCACCTATAATGGCGCGGGGGCCAAGTGAGCATGCAGCGCGCATTCCTCCTGGCCGCGACCCTGCTCGCGGCGGCGCCCGCCTTCGCCCAGGATCTCGGCAAGGACGCGGCGGCGCTGAAGGCGCATGTCCAGTTCCTCGCCTCCGATGCGATGAAGGGCCGCGACACCGGCTCGCCCGAGCTGGCCATCGCCGAGCAATATGTCGCGGCACAGATGCTCGCGGCGGGGCTCAAGCCCGCGGGCGCGGGCGGCGGCTGGCTCCAGCCGGTGCCGCTGCTGGCCTATAGATCGGCCGATCACGGCACGCTGTCGCTCAACCGCGGCGGCGTCGAGACGGCGCTGGTCTGGGGCAAGGACTATGTCGCCCGCGCGGTGCCGTCGAACCCCAAGGTCGCGGTGTCGGGGCCGGTGGTCTTTGTCGGCTATGGCAGCGAGGCCGAGTATAAGGGCCTCAAGACCAAGGGCGCGATCGTCGCGGTGCTGCGCGATTCGCCGCACGACCTGCCCAGCGACATTCGCGCACATTCCGGCCAGCCCGAGCAGCAGGCGGCGGTGGCCGCCCGCCACGGCGCCGTCGGCGTCATCCTGATCGAGGGCAATGCCCGCCACGCGATCTTTCCGTTCGCCACCAGCGTCGGCTTCGCGCAGAGCGAGGCGATGACCTGGCAAGGGTCGGATGCCGGCGCCGGCGCGCCGCCCTTCGCCTATCTCGGCATGGACGGCGCGGCCAGGCTCTTCGCCGGCTCGAAGATCCAGTGGGAGGCCGTGCTCGCCGCCGACAAGGCAGACAGGAAGCTGCCGACCGGCGCGCTGGACGTAACCGCCACCGGCACCGCCAACACCGCGATCCGCACGCTCACCAGCAACAATGTCGCCGGGGTGCTGCCGGGTACCGACAAGGCGGCCGAATATGTGGTGATCTCCGCCCATCTCGATCATGTCGGCGTCGGCCGGCCCGATGCGAAGGGGGACACCATTTATAACGGCGCCATGGACAATGCCGTCGGCACCGCCGCGATGCTCGAAGTGGCCAGGCGCTTCCAGGCATCGGGCAAGGCGCCCCGGCGCTCGATCCTGTTCGTCGCGGTGACGGCGGAGGAGAAGGGCCTGGTCGGCTCGGAATATTTCGCCGCCAACCCCACCGTGCCCAAGGGCGCGATCGTCGCCGACGTCAATCTCGACATGCCGATCCTGACCTATGACTTTGTCGATCTGGTCGCCTATGGCGCGGATCGCAGCACCCTGGGCAAGCTGGTCGAGGCGGCCGCCGCGGCCGAGGGCGTCAAGCTCGTCCCCGATCCCACGCCCGAGGAAGCCTCGTTCGTCCGCTCGGATCACTACAGCTTCGTCAAGGCGGGCATCCCGGCGGTGTCGCTCGATCTCGGGCCGGGCGGCCCGGGCGCGGCGGCGACCAAGGAGTTCCTCGACAAGCATTATCACCAGCCTTCGGACGAAGTGGGGCTGATCGACTGGAAGCAGGGGCTGCGCTTCGTCGGCCTCAACTATGCGATCGCCCGCGCCATCGCCGATGCCGATCAGAAGCCGGTGTGGAACAAGGGCGATTTCTTCGGCACGCTCTACAAGGGGCCGCTGGCCCAGGGGTCTTCGGAAAAATGACCTTCCACCGCTTCCTCGTGGCGGTGGCGGCGCTGTTCGCCGCGCCGCTCGCCCAGGCGCAGACCGCGCCGCAGGCCGCGGCCTCGCTTCCGCCCGACCAGGCGGCGCTGAAGGCGCATGTCCAGTTCCTCGCCGCCGATGTTCTGCGCGGGCGCGAGGCGGGAACGCGCGACTATGACGTGGCGGCCGAATATGTGGCGGCGCAGATGCTCGCGATCGGCCTGGTGCCCGGTGCGGGGGGAAGCTGGTTCCAGCCGTTCAAGCTGGTCTCGTACAAGCCGGCCGAAAAGGCGAAGTGGAGCCTGGTGCGCGGCGCGATGGAGATCCCGCTCCAGTTCGGCATCGACTATGTCAACACGCCCGCACCGGCGACGCCCGATTTCAAGGCCGAAGGCGGCATCGTCTTCGCGGGCTATGGCATCGTCTATCCCGAGGGCCGGCGCGACGATTACAAGGGGCTCGACGTGAAGGGAAAGATCGTCGCGATCCTTCCCGGCGTACCCCAGGGGCTGCCCAACGAAGTCGAGGCGCATTTCGGCGACGACGAGCAGAAGGCGGCGATCGCGCAGCAAAAGGGCGCGGTGGCGGTGATCGTGCTCGAATCGCTCGCCCAGCGCGAGCAGATCCCGTTCGAGGCGATCGTCCCCTATTATGATTATGGGCGCACCACCTGGGCCCGCCCCGACGGCACTGCCTTCGCGCTCGCGGCGGGCGCCCCGCCGGTCGGCTATGTCGGCCCGGCCGGCGCGGAGAAGCTGTTCCAGGGCGCGAGGATCCGCTGGGCGGACGTGCTCGCCGCGCAGCGCCGGGGCTCGAGGGTTCCCACCGGGGCGCTCGTCGGCACGCTCCGGGTCGCGAGCAAGACCAAGCTGGTGACGCAGGCGACGCGCAACGTGGTCGGGCTGATCCCGGGCAGCGATCCGGCGCTCAAGGCGGAATATGTCGTCCTCTCCGCCCATCTCGATCATGTCGGCGTGGGGGATGCGGTCAATGGCGACCGCATCTACAATGGCGCCATGGACAATGCGATCGGCGTCTCGACCATGCTCGAGGTGGCGCGCAAGTTCGTCGCCTCGGTCGAGAAGCCCCGGCGCTCGATGCTGTTCGTGGCATTGTCAGGGGAGGAGAAGGGCCTGCTCGGCTCGGACTATCTCGTCCATTATCCGCCGGTCCCGAAGGCGGGGCTGGTCGCCGACGTCAACATGGACATGCCGATCCTGACCTATCCGCTGGTCGATGTCGTCGCGCTGGGGGGCGAGCGCTCCAGCCTCGGCCCGGCGATCGCCGCGGCGGCCGCGACCGAGGGGCTGGCCGTCGTCCCCGATCCGAACCCGGAAGAGATGTTCTTCGTCCGCTCGGATCACTACAGCTTCGTCAAGTCGGGCATTCCGGCGGTCTCGATCGACACCGGCCCGGGCGGGCAGGGCGCGGAGGCGCAGAAGAAGTTCCTCGCGGAGAATTATCACAAGCCCTCGGACCAGATCGACCTGCCGTTCGACTGGAATTCGGCCGCCAAATATATGCGCCTGAACTATGCCGTCGCCCGCGCGCTCTCCGACGCGCCTGCGCGGCCGCGCTGGAACAAGGGCGATTTCTTCGGGGTCCAGTTCGGCGGATATGGGGCGCAGTGATCCTTGCTCCCCTCCCTGGAAGGGAGGGGCTGGGGGTGGGTGGATGCATGCGATGCGGTGGCCGCGACATGCGCATTTTCAGTATCGCCCGGACGCGACCCACCCCTCGATCCCCTCCCTTGCAGGGAGGGGAAGCTAGATGCGTCTCCTGATCTTCGGCCCCGGCTATACCGCCACCCGCCTGATCGCCCGGCTTGCCGGCCAGGCGGAAATCGCCACCGTCACCCGCGAGACCTTCGCTGGCCGTGCGCGCGACATCGCGCGCGCCACGCACATCCTCTCCACCGTCCCGCCGGGCGAGGAAGACCCCGTCCTCGCGACCTATGGCAACCGGATCGCCGTCGCGGGCGCCTGGATCGGCTATCTTTCTTCCACCGGCGTCTATGGCGACACCGGCGGCGCCTGGGTCGACGAGACGGCGCCCATGGGCACCGGCCGCCGCACCGCGCGGGCACGGGCGGACGCCGCCTGGCTGGCGCTTGCCGGTGCGCATGTGTTCCGCCTGCCCGGCATCTACGGCCCCGGCCGCTCCCCGCTCGACCGCATCCGCGCTGGCGCCGCGCCGCGGATCGACCTGCCGGGCCAGGTGTTCAGCCGCATCCATGTCGACGACATCGTCGAGGGTGTGATCGCCGGCTTTGCCGGGCCGCCCGGCGCCTATAACCTGGCCGACGACCTCCCGGCCCCGCAGGGCGATGTCGTCGCCTATGGCTGCGCGCTGCTCGGGCTACCGGTTCCGCCGGCCGTCCCGCTGGAGACGGCAGGACTGAGTCCCCAGGCGCGCGCCTTCCATGCCGAGAATCGCCGCGTCGCGAACGGCAAGGCGAAGCGAGTGCTGGGCTGGCGCCCGCGCCATGCCGATTACCGGTTGGGCCTGCGCGCCCTCAGCGCCACCACCAGCCCCGCGAGCACCAGCCCCGCGCCGCCCTCGGCCAGCGCGGACCAGCGATAGCCTTCGAACAGCGTCGAGAAGAGCATCGCGATCACCGGGATCAGCACGCTGGTATAGGCCGCCTTGGCCGGGCCGATCGTGCGGATCAGGCGGAAATAGATGCTGAAGGTCAGCGCCGATCCCAGCACGCCGAGATAGAGGATGCCGCCCGCATAGCTGGGCCGGGGGTCGAATGTCGGCGGCCCCGCGGTGGCGAGCGCGAACAGCCCGTCGATCGCCGCCCCGCTCAGCATCGCCCAGCCGAGCATCGTCGCCATCGGATAGGCCTTGGCCGTATCGGTCGCCTGCATGATGTTGGCGATCGAGGCGCACATCACGCCGGCCAGCGCGATGGCGATGCCGAGCAGCGCCTGGGCCGGCCCCACCGGGCTCAGCCGCGCTTCGTGCAGGAACAGCAGGGCGACGCCCGTCATGGCAATCGCCGAGCCGATCACCAGCTGGCGCCCCATCTTCTGCCCGAGGAAGATCCGCGCGAGCACCGCATTGGGCACCAGCAGCAGCGCATAGACCACCGCCACCACGCCTGAGGTGATGTGCTGTTCGGCGCGATAGACGAAGTTGAAGTTGAACACGAACTGCGCGAGCCCGAGCAGCACCGCGAAGCGCACGCCCCGCGCATCGAGCCGCAGCCTGTCGCCGCGCAGCGCCGCCCAGGCGAGCATGGTCACGCCGGCCACCGCGAAGCGATAGGTGACCGACCAGCTCGGCGGCACCACCGAAAGCTGGTCGCGGATCACGATCCAGGTCGACCCCCAGATCAGCGTGACGATCGCGAAGGGGATCAGGACCGGGAGCCGGGCGGATTGGGGAGCGGCGGCCATCAATTCCTCCCCGGGCTTGTCTCGGGGAGGAATTGGGGAGAGCCCATCCTCACAACCCTGCAATCGCGTCGGCCAGCGGCCGTATCGCTTCCTCGGCCTGGTCCCAGCTGATCACCAGTCGCGCCTCGCCCACGCCCCAGTCGTAGAAATCGAAGCCGAGCGCGCGCAGCCTCGCCGCTTCCTCGGCACGCACCTTGAGGAACACTTCATTGGCCTCGACCGGATATACCAGCCGTTCCCCCGCCGCCCGGGCGAGCAGCTGCGCGCCGGCATTGGCCGCGCGGGCGTTCTTCAGCCACAGATCGTCCTCCAGCATCGCCAGGATCTGCGCCGCCAGATAGCGGCCCTTGGAGAAGAGCAGCCCCGCCCGCTTGCGGCGATAGAGCGTCGCCTCGGCCAGCTCGGGCCGGAAGAAGATCAGCGCCTCGGCGCTCATTCCGCCATTCTTGACGAAGCCGAAGCTCAGCGCGTCGACGCCCGCGCGCCAGGTCACGTCGCCGGGATGGCAGCCGAGATGCGCGACGGCATTGGCAAAGCGCGCGCCGTCCATGTGCAGCCCGAGCCCGCGCTCCTTGGCCAGCGCGCCGATCGCCGCCACTTCCTCGGGCGTATAGGCCAGGCCATATTCGGTCGCGTTGGTGATCGAGATCGCGTGCGGCTGCACCTGGTGCACGTCCGGGCGGATCGGATCGATCACCGCGCGGATCGCCGCGGGCGTCAGCTTGGAGCCGGGGCCCTCGCCGGCCAGCAGCTTGGCGCCGTGCGTGTAGAATTCGGGCGCGCCGCACTCGTCGACATTGATATGCGCCTCGCGGTGGCAGACCACCCCGCCATGAGGCGGGCAGAGCGCCGCCAGGGCGAGGCTGTTCGCCGCGGTGCCGGTGGGCACCCACAGCGCGCGCACCCGGGTGCCGAACAGGTCTGAAAAGGCGCCGTCGAGCGCCTGCGACCATTGGTCGCCGTCATAGGCGGTGTCGAGCCGGTTCACGCTTCCCAGCGCGGCGAGCACCTGAGGGCAGACGGCAGCGGCGTTGTCGGAGAAGAAGCGCATGGGAGCGGTCCATGCGAGGGGTGCGCCGCAACGTCAACAACGGGATTATGGGCGTCCCCGCGATTGACTTCCCCGATCCCGCATGCGAGCCGGGCTGCATATCGGCGGCCGGGACGGCGGCTGAGATTCTTTCGGCACGATGCCAAGGGAGATCTCAGATGCGCCGCTACGCCAATTCCCCGTTTCTCGGCCATGATTCGGTCGGCCATGGCCCGCAGAAGGTCATCGTGCTGCACGACTGGCACGGGGATCGCACGACCTACGACCCCATATTGCCCTATCTCGACCGCGACAGCTTCCAGTACGCCTTTGCCGATCTGCCCGGCTATGGCGCGTCTTGCGATCATCCCGTGCCGGCCGGCGTCGAGCCGCTGGCGCGCGCGGTCCTTGCCCTGGCCGACGGGCGGGGCTGGCGGCATTTCCATCTTGTCGGACACTCGCTGTCCGCGATGATAGCGCAATGCGCCGCCATGCTCGCGCCCGAGCGAGTCGCCAGCCTCACCGCCGTCTGCCCGCTGCCGGCCAGCGGATCGCCCGCGGATGACGAAGCGCTGGCATTCTTCGCCGCGACCGCCGGTAACGACGACGCCTTTCGCCGGCTGATGCGCTTCCTATCGGGCCCGCTCGCGGACGGATGGATCGAGGCCAAGCGGGTGCGCAGCCGCGCGGCCTCGGTCGCGGAGGTCAAAATGGCCTATTTGGATCTGTTCCGAACGGATTTCTCCGCGAAGCTGGCAGGGGCGGCGACGCGGGCCAATCTGATCCTCGGCGATCGCGATCCCGGCCTGGATGCCGCCACCATGGCCCCGCTGTTCGGGCGCTGGTACGCGGATCTCGCCGTGGCGACGGTCCGCAACTGCGGCCATTATCCGATGGAGGAGGCGCCGCCCGGTTTCGCGGCCATCCTGGAGCAGCTGCTGGTGCGGCAGGCGCGCGCATCCTGATGCGTGCGGCTGTCCCCTGGATGCGTGGCCATGCGCGTCAGGAGGACAGCGCGGACCGCCGCGCGCCGGTCACCGCTCCTCGCCGCGCCGATCGTCCGGGCGGAAGCGATCCGGCGGCGGCGACCCGTCCGGCCCCCGGTCGCGGCGCGCGGGGCGGGGCGCGTCGATCGGCGGCTCGCCCTGCGCGTCGGGATCGACGCCCTGCGGCACCACCTGGGTCTCGATCCCCGTCCCCTGGATGAAGTCGCCCACGCCGTTCAGCACATCGCCCAGCGTCACGTCGTTGCCGTCGGGCTCGGTCGTCGGCTCGGGCGGCGGGATGCGCAGGTCGAGCGCGCGGGTCATGAAGTCGCGCCACACGCGCGCGGGCAGGCCGCTGCCCGACAGGCCGGGATTGGGCGAATTGTCGTCATTGCCCAGCCACACGCCGCAGACGATGCCCCCGGCATAGCCGATGAACAGCGCGTCGCGATTGTCCTGGGTGGTGCCGGTCTTGCCATAGGTCGGGATCGGCAGCGCCGCGCCGCGCCCGGTGCCGTCCTCCACCACCGTGCCGAGCAGGCTGCGCAGGTCGTCGAGCTGGCGCCCGTTGAAGCGGGTGGGCCCGCCCAGCCGCTTGGCCAGCCAGTCGCTCGCCGCCTCGTCGTCGCTCAGGCCCTGCGGCCGCACCGGATAGGCGCCGTTGGCCACTGCGGCATAGGCGGCGGTCAGCTCGAGCAGCGACACGGTGGAGGTGCCGAGCGCGATCGAGGCGTCGTCGCCGATCGGCGTGGAGATGCCCAGGTCGCGTGCCGCCCGCGTCACTTCGCGCACGCCCAGCTTCTGGGTCAGCCGCGCGGCGACGACGTTGGAGGATTTGGCGAAGGCCTGGCGCAGCGTGATCTTGCCGGCATAGCTGCCATGCGAATTCTCCGGCTTCCAGTCGCCGATCTGGACCGGGCTGTCGTCGACGATCGTGTCGGGGTCCATGCCGCTGCGCAGCGCCGCCAGATAGACGAACAGCTTGAAGGTCGATCCCGGCTGGCGCCGTGCCTGGGTGGCGCGGTTGAACGGGCTCTCCGCATAGCTCTTCCCGCCCACCATCGCGATCACCCGGCCATCGGGATGCATCGCCACGATCGCGATCTGCGACTTCTTCAGCCCCGCGCCGCGCACCGCCCGCTCGGCGGCCTGTTGCGCGGCGAGCTCGAGCGTCGTCTGCACCGTCTGCTCGGTGCCGACCCCGCCGGCCCGGTCGCGGGCCTGGGGCAGCACCCAGTCGGCGAAATAAGTGCCGTTGGGCAGATCGTCTCTGGACCGAGTGACGTTGAGCACCGCCGGGCGGATCGATGCCGCCCGCCCCTTGGCGATCAGGCCGGCGTCGACCATCGCGCCGATCACCAGCTTCTGCCGCTCGCGCGCCCCCTTCAGGTTGCCGGTGGGGGCGAGCCGCGAAGGCGCCTGGACCAGCCCGGCCAGGAGCGTCGCCTGACTGAGGGTCAGGTCCTCGGGCTCGGTGCTGAAATAATGCCGTGCGGCGGCGCGCAGGCCGTACACATTGTCGCCGAAATAGACGTTGGAGAGATAGCGCGAGAGGATCTCGTCCTTGCTCAGCCAGGCTTCGAGCCAGAAGGCGATCAGCACTTCCTGCGCCTTGCGCCCGAAGGTGCGCTGCGAATTGAGGAAGGCGTTCTTGGCGAGCTGCTGGGTGATCGTGCTGCCGCCCTGCGAGCCGCCGCTCTGGGTGACGTTGTGCACGAACGCGCGCAGGATGCCGCGCGGATCGACGCCCCAATGGCTGTAGAAGCGCCGGTCCTCGATCCCGACGAACGCGTTGCGGACATGCGCGGGCAGCTTCGTCGCGTCCACCGGCTCGGCGATCACCGCGCCGCGCCGCGCGATCGGCCTGCCCTCGGCGGAGAGCAAGGTGATCGACGGCGGCGCCGGCGGCTGCAGCGACTTGGAGAGCGGCGCGGTCAGCGCCAGCCAGGCGATCGCGAGGAAGAACAGCAGGATGAAGCCGGCGACCGCCCAGCTCGCCCAGCGCAGCCAGTTCCGCTTCCGGACCACCACCGGCAGGTTGGTGGTGTAGCCGCCCGCCGGCAGCGGCTCGGCATGGCCCGGCTGGATCGGTGGCGGCGGAGGGGGTGGCGGGGGCGGCGCGGCGCGGCGCCAGCGCGGGGCATAGTCCCCGGGCGGGGGCATGCCGCCGGAAAGCTCGAGCGGTGGCTCCTGTCGTTGCGGGCGCACCCGCCTGAGCGCGTCGCCCACGATTCCCTCGAGCGATGGCGGACGCCAGGCGCGCGGCTCCGGCCTGGCCGCCGGAGCGGGCGCCGGCTCGAAATCGTCGCCGGACCGGCGCAACGGAAAACGGACGTTCCTCGGATCGTTCCCGTCAGCCATCAGTCGTCGATTCCGCCGCTCGCATGCGGTCCTTTTAGCGCAGCATCTGTATTACTACAATAATACAGTTGATTACGGCACCGGCACGAAGGCGAGGTGCTGATAATCATAGCTGAAGTCGGCGAGCGGCGAGAGCGGCTTCATCGTCACGCCGGCCACCTTGCCGTCCTGGATCTGGAAGCTGACCACGGCGTCCTCGCCGGCATCCTTGGCGAAGCGGGTGCGGAAGCTGTCCGGGCCCCAGGGCTCGAGCGCGCTCTTGAAGACGGGAGTCGGCACGAAGTCGATCCACAGCCTGCCGCCCTTCTGGCTCACCACCACGTCGCCATACCAGGGGTCGCGATAGCGCCCGGCATAGGCGGCCAGCGGCAGCGCGGGGCCGCCGGCCGGCGCCTTGTCCACGCCGCCCTCGACGCTCGCCAGCGCCTCGTCCTGCGCTGCCTTCTGGCGGGTGCGGTAGCTCGCCACCCAGTCGAACGCCGGCGCGTCGATCAGCCGGTCGAGGATCGCGTTGCGGATCGCGGCGGAGACGCTCTCCTCGACATTGCTCAGCACCGAGACGCCGATGCCGCGCGACGGGAGCATCCCCGAATAGGTCACCTGGCCGGACAGTCCGCCGCTATGCTGGATCATCCGCATGCCGCGATAGTCCTGCACGAACCAGCCAAGCGCATAGGCGGCGAGCACCGGTCGTGCCGGGTTGGTGTCGGTCGGCCCGTCGCTTGCCGCGGTGATGGTCTGCGGCTTCCACATCTCCTTGGCCTGTTCGGGCGACCAGAGCTGCTTGCCGTCGGGCAGCTTGCCCTGGGCCAGCTGCACCTGCAGCCATTTCGCCATGTCGCTGATGCTGGCGTTGATCCCGCCCGCGGCGTCGACCATCGGGCCCTCGTCTGGCTGCACCACTTCGAGCTTGCCGATCCCGCGCACCGGCGGCCCCAGCCGCGCGTGCCGGCCGGCGACATTGTCGGTCCGGAGCGATTCGCGCGATCCCACCGCGTCGGCCATGCCGAGCGGCGCGAACAGCCGCGCCTCGACGAACTTGTCCCAGGCCATGCCGGCGACTCGTTCGATCAGCAGGCCGGCGACGATGTAGAGGATATTGTCATAGTCGTAGCCGGCCCGGAAGCCGCGCGCCGGCTTCAGATAGGGCAGCGCCTTGAGCACGTCCGCGGCGACATGGGTGCCGGCGGGGAAGAACATCAGGTCGCCGGCGCCCAGGGGCAGTCCGGAGCGATGCACGAGCAGGTCGCGCACCGTCATCATCCGGGTGACGGCGGGATCGGACATGCGGAACTCGGGCAGGTGCTGCACCACCGGGTCTTCCCAGCCGAGCTTGCCCGCGTCGACGAGCAGCGCCAGCGCGGCGGCGGTGAATGCCTTGGAGTGCGACGCGATGCCGAAGCGGGTATGCGCGTCCACTGCGCCCGGCTTGCCGAGCGTGCGCACGCCATAGCCCTTCACGAACGCGGGCGCGCCGGGGCGGACGATCGCCACGGCGATGCCCGGCGTCGCGAAGGCGGCCATGAAGGGCCGGACGATCGCGTCGACCGCGGCCTCGTCGAGCGCGGCGGCAAGAGCCAGCCGCGGAAAGGCGACCGTGGCGGCGCCGCCCAGCGAAAGCGCCAGCGCCGTGCGCCGGTCGATGGTGAAGCCGCTCATATCTCTATTCCCCGCAAGACCTTGTTGCGGGAATGCTAGCGCGCCCCACCAACTTCGTCACCCCGGCCTTGAGCCGGGGTCCCGCTGCCTTGCCCGCGAAAGAAGAAGCGGGATCCCGGCTCAAGGCCGGGATGACGGGGTAAGGAAACCGAAGATGACCTAGGCCAGCAGCTCCACATCCCAGTAGAGCCAGTCGCGCCAGGTATCGTGCAGGTAATTGGGGGGGAAGCGCCGGCCATGCTCCTGGAGCTGCCAGCTGGTCGGCCGGATCGGCTGGAGATAGAGGGGCATCGCGGCCTGTTGGGGAGTGCGCCCGCCCTTTTTGAGGTTGCACGGCGCGCAGGCGGTGGCGACATTTTCCCAGGTGGTGCGCCCGCCCTGGGCGCGGGGAATGACATGGTCGAAGGTGAGGTCGCGATGGCTGCCGCAATATTGGCAGGAGAATTTGTCGCGAAGGAAGAGATTGAAGCGGGTGAAGGCGGGGAATTGCGAAGGCTTCACATATTGTTTGAGCGCGATGACCGAAGGGAGCTTCAGCCTCGCGCTGGGACTTCGCACTTCCCGCTCGTAATAGGAGACAACGTCCACCCGTTCGAGAAACAGCGCCTTGACCGCCGTCTGCCAGGGCCACACGCTCAGCGGATAATAGCTCAGGGGCGTATAGTCCGCGTTGAGCACAAGGGCAGGGCAGCTGTCCGGATGGCGGATCAGATCGGGATGATACATGCGCTCCCTCGCCCAAATTATGGTGCCCCGCCTCTTGCCGAGAAGCGTGACGCGCTGATGACAGCATATGCCGCGACTCGCGGTCAAGGGCCGGTTTGATGGTTATCCACACGCGTTTCGCGCCGAGCCCGACGGGGCGGCTGCACCTCGGCCATGCCTGGTCGGCCATCCAGGCGCATGATCATGCGCGGGCGCAGGGCGGGCGCTTCACGCTGCGCATCGAGGATATCGACGGCACCCGCTCGCGGCCCGAGCATGTCGAGGCGATATTGCGGGACCTGGAATGGCTCGGCCTGGGCTGGGACGGCGAGGTGACCTGGCAGTCCCGGCGGTTGCACCTCTATGCCGAAGCGCTCGACCGGTTGCGTGCGGCGGGCCTGCTCTATCCCTGCTTCTGCACCCGCGCCGACATCGCCGCCAGCGCATCGGCGCCGCATGGGCCGGAAGGCGCGCGCTATCCCGGCACCTGCCGCGGACTGGAAGCGCCGGACCTCTCCCGGCCGCATTGCTGGCGGCTCGACATGGCCAGGGCGCTCCAATTCCTCCCCCAGCTTGCTGGGGGAGGGGGACCACGCCCGCAGGGCGTGGTGGAGGGGTGCGGCGGTTTACCGCCGCATGCCGCGTCGGCCCCTCCACCATCGCTGCGCGATGGTCCCCCTTCCCGAGACGAGCTCGGGGCGGAATTCCTTTGGTGGCACGATGCCCATGCCGGCCACGTCCGCGCCGATCCCGCCGCCGCGGGCGACGTCGTCCTCGCCCGCAAGGACGCGCCCGCCAGCTATCATCTCGCCGTCACCGTCGACGACGCCGCCCAGGGCATCACCCATGTCGTGCGCGGGGTGGATCTGTTCGCCGCCACCCATGTCCACCGCCTGCTCCAGGCGCTGCTCGGCCTGCCGACGCCCGAATATCGCCATCACCCGCTGCTGGCCGGCCCCGACGGCAGCCGCCTTGCCAAGCGCCACGGCGCGCCGAGCCTGGAGGCGCTGCGGCTGGCGGGCGAGGACGGCCGGGCGCTCGCCGAGCGGTTGCGCGCCGGGCAACTGCCGGTTGGCATCGCCGCCACGGGGGCGTAAGCTGGCGGGATGTTCTTCCTCGCCATCCTGCTCGTCGCCGCGATGTTCGCGACTCTGTTCGTCCTCATCAAGGGGCTGGTGAACATGGCGGGCACCACCAGCCAGGACCTGGAGGGGCATGGCGACGGCCCGAGCCCGCGCGCGCTCAAGTCGCAGAAGCTGATGCAGCAACGCATCCTGCTCCAGGCGGTGGCGATCGCGGTGGCCGCGATCATCCTGTTCGTCATGTCGGCCAAGGGCTGACGCGCCGGGGCCGGCGGGCCCCTTTCCAAGACCCCCGACCGCGAAGGTCCCCGCGATGACTCTCCAGACCTGGTGGCTGTTCGTCATGGCCGTGTTCCTGCTTTCCGGAACGCCCGGCCCCAACATGCTCCACATCCTCCAGCGCAGCGTCGATTTCGGCGTGCGGCGGACCGTGGCGGCGATGGCCGGCTGCCTGGCCGGGCTGATGACGATCCTCACCGCTTCCGCCGCCGGCCTCACCGCGCTGCTGCTCGCCATTCCCGGCGCGTTCGAAGTGCTGCGCTGGCTCGGCACCGCCTATCTCGTCTGGCTCGGCATCAAGGCCTGGCGGGCCGATCCGACGCCGCTCGATGTCGGCGACGATGCCGCGCTCGCCGACAGGCACCTCAGCCCCGCCCAGCTCTTCCGCGGTGGCTTCGCGATCAGCATCTCCAATCCCAAGGCCCTGCTCTTCGCCGCCGCCTTCTTCCCCCAGTTCGTCAGCGCCGCCGCGCCCAAGCCGCCCCAGTTCGCGATCCTGGTGCTCACCTTCGCGGTGGTCGAGTGTTTCTGGTACGCCGTCTATGCGCTGGGCGGGCGCGGCCTGGCCCGCCATCTCGCCCGGCCGGCGCTCAAGAAATGGTTCAACCGGCTGACCGGCACGATCTTCATCGGCTTCGGCGTGTTGCTGCTGCGTTTCCGCCACGCCTGAGGCCCGCTGCGCCTCTATAAAGCAGGGGTAACCAGCAGGATGCCCCAATGACCCTCGGAACCTTCATCGCTCCCGACGAAGCGCTGCACGATCTGCCGGATCCCGCCGCGGCGCTCGGCATCGAGATCCTGTCGGGCTATCAGGCGTGCCACGACATGCACCCGCAGCTCGGCCAGAACCGCATCTTCGATCGCATCGCCGGCACGGTCGGTGCCCTGAGCCTGGCCTGTGAGGACCAGTGTTCACCGCAATATTATTACGACATCGTCCGCACCCTGCGCGACTATCACGGGCAGTTCGACCGCGTGGTCGAGGTGGGTGTGTTCATGGGCGGCTCCACCGCCTATCTCGCCGGCTGCATCGAGGCGTTCGACTTCGATCTCGACCTAGTCGACATATCCGCCGAATATCTGCGCTTCGCCCATGAGCGCGTCCGCCGCATGTTCCCCGACGCCGCGCGCCGTATCCGCCTCTTCCATGGCGACGTGCCCGCTTATGTCCGCCATGTGATGCTTGAAGAGCGCGGCCGTCGGAACATCGTCCATCACGACGGCGACCATAATTTCGAGCAGGTGGTGAAGGATCTCTCGGCGCTCTCCTTCGTGCGTGAGGATCTGGTCGCGCTGATCGCGCAGGACACGCATCTGCGCGGCACACCCCGGTTCATGAACTTCGTCGACATGGCGCTCTACGCCGTGTTCGGGACCGAACTGAACTATGCGCCGATCGGCGCCGCCTATCATGGCGAAAACGAGATGACGCAGCCCAATCGCTATCAGGGTAATTACTTCATGCCCGGCGTGGCCGAGGGCGTGGTGCTGCCGATGGCGGCCAATCGCTTCCTCTACCCGCACCCGCTGCTCGGCGCGGAGCATTTCCTGCCCCCGCCGCGCGCAACGCTGGACGCGGCCGCCTGACCGCGCGAGGCCTCCCCGGCCCTGGCTCGGGGAGGCATTTGAATCGCCGCGGCCCCCGGCCTATCCTCGCGCCATGGTCAAGCTCAACAAGATCTACACGCGCACCGGCGACGACGGCACCACCGGCCTGGTCGACGGCTCGCGCATTTCCAAGGCCGATGCGCGCATGGCGGCGATCGGCGATGTCGACGAGGCGAATTGCGCGATCGGCGTCGCCCGCGCCACGCTTGGCCATCATGCGTTCGGCGGCATGCTCGCCCACATCCAGAACGACCTGTTCGACCTTGGCGCCGATCTCGCCACTCCGGACGGGATCGAAGGCGCGCTGCGCATCACCCCGGCCCAGGTGACCTGGCTCGAGGAGCGGATCGATCACATCAACTCGGCGCTCGCGCCGCTGACCAGCTTCGTGCTGCCCGCCGGCGCCCCGGGCGCGCCCGAGCTTCACCTCGCCCGCGCCGTCACCCGCCGGGCCGAGCGCGCCGCGGTCGCGGCCGGCGCGGCCGGGCTGCCGCTCGCCTATCTCAACCGGCTGTCGGACCTGCTCTTCGTCGCCGCCCGGGCAGTGAACCAAAGCGAGGCCGGCGACGTTCTATGGGTGCCGGGGGCGTCCCGCTGACCTATATTTTCTCCGGTTGACGGGCGGAGGCCTGTTGGATTAGGAGAACATAATGCGAACGGAAACGGGATCGGTGCCGGCTTCCAGCGCCCTGGGCGCGAAGTTCCACCGTACCCGCGCATTGAGCGAGGCGCTGGTCCGGCCACTCTCCGATGCCGATGCGACGATCCAGTCGATGGACGATGCCTCGCCCGCCAAATGGCACCTCGCGCACACCACCTGGTTCTTCGAGACCTTCGTGCTGCGCGACCATGTGCCCGGCTATGCGCTGTTCGACGCGCGCTGGCCCTTCCTGTTCAACAGCTATTACGAGGCGGAGGGCCGGCGCCATGCGCGCCCGCGCCGCGGCATGCTGTCGCGCCCCACGCTGGACGAGATCCGTGCCTGGCGCGCCCATGTCGATGCCGCGCTGGCGGATGCGCTGCCCGATCTTCCGCCGGCGGCCCGGGCGCTGGTGCTGCTCGGCTGCAACCATGAGGAGCAGCACCAGGAGCTGCTGCTCACCGACATCCTCCACCATTTCTCGGTCAACCCGCTCGAGCCCGCCGTCTGGCAGGGCGCGCCCAAGGTGCCGGTGGCGATGCCCGGCCCGATCGGCTGGATCGCGGGGCTGGAGGGGCTGGTCGCGGTGGGAGTAGAGCCGACCGAGCCGATGGCCATTGTCGCGGACGGCGGCTTCGCCTTCGATTGCGAGGGGCCGCGCCACCACGCGCTGCTCACGCCCCATGCCATTGCCGATCGCACCGTCACCAACGGCGAATGGGCGGCCTTCATCGCCGATGGCGGCTATCGCGATCCGCGCCACTGGCTGTCCGACGGCTGGGCCTGGGTGCAGAAGGAGGGCGTGGAGGCGCCGCTCTACTGGCGGCGGGACGGGGATGTCTGGACCCGGTTCGGGCTCGACGGCCGCCGCCCGGTCGATCCCGCCGCGCCGGTCACCCATGTCAGCTTCTTCGAGGCGGATGCCTATGCCGGCTGGGCGGGCGCGCGCCTGCCCACCGAATTCGAATGGGAAGCGGCCGCCGCGGCGCATGATCCGGCCGGCGGCAACCAGCTCGACGCCGCCGGCCCGGTCGAGCCGCATCCTTCGGCGGGTGGCCCCGCCTTTTTCGGCGATGTCTGGGAATGGACCGGCAGCGCCTATCGCCCCTATCCCGGCTTCCGGCCGGCGGCGGGCGCGGTGGGCGAGTATAATGGCAAGTTCATGAGCGGCCAGTTCGTGCTGCGCGGATCCTCCTGCGCCACGCCGCGCGGCCATTCCCGCGCGAGCTACCGCAACTTCTTCTACCCCCATCAGCGCTGGCAATTCACCGGCGTGCGCCTGGCGAAGGATCTCTAGTGATCCTCCCGCGCCAGCACATCTTCGCCGTCATCCCCGCCTGCGCGCGGATGACGATCAAAATCGGAAAGGCCGGCCAATCATGCTGAAGCAGGAACTTGAAGACGGCCAGACCAGCCTGGCCGATCCGCATTTCCGCGCCGATGTGCTGAGCGGCCTCGCCGCGCGGCCGCGCGCCATTCCCGCGCGCTGGTTCTATGATCGCCGCGGCTCCGAGCTGTTCGAGGAGATCACCCGGCTCCCCGAATATTATCCCACCCGCACCGAGACGGCGCTGCTGCGCGAGACCGGGCCGGAGCTCGGCGCGCTCGCCGCGCGGGGGGCGGCGGTGGTCGAGTTCGGCTCGGGCTCGTCGGTGAAGACGCCGCTGCTGCTGCGCGCCATCGATCCGGCCGCTTATGTGCCGATCGACATTTCGGGCGACTTCCTCCGCCAGTCCGCCGCCGAGCTGGGCCAGGCCTTTCCGGGCCTGCCGGTCCATCCGGTCGAGGCCAATTTCCTGCGCCCCGTGCCGCTGCCCGGGCAAGTGGCGGGCATGCCCAAGCTCGGCTTCTTCCCGGGCTCGACGATCGGCAACATGCAGGCCTTCCACGCGGTCGACCTGCTGCGCGCGATGCGCGACTGGCTGGGCGAGGGGGCGCGACTGTTGATCGGGATGGACCGGGTGAAGCCGGCGGAGGTGCTGGTCCCGGCCTATGACGATGCCCAGGGCGTCACTGCGGCGTTCAACCGCAACCTGCTCACGCGGATCAACCGCGAGCTGGGCGGCACGATCCCGGTCGAGGCGTTTCGCCATGTCGCATTGTGGAACGACGACGCCGCGCGGATCGAGATGCACCTGGAGGCGGCGCGCGACGTGGAATTCACCGTCGAGGGGCGCGCCTTCGCGATGGCCGCGGGCGAGACGATCCACACCGAGAACAGCCACAAATATGGCCGCAACGGCGCCCGCATGCTGCTGCGCGCCGGCGGCTGGACGCCGATCCGCGAATGGACCGATCCGAACGACTGGTTCGCGCTGATCCTCTGCGAGGCCCAGCCGCTGCGGATGGCGCCTTAGGTCGAGGACTCATGGTCTTGCTTCGTCACCCCGGCCTTGCGCCGGGGTCTCGCCATCTCGCCAGGGCAGGAAGAAGCGGGATCCCGGCGCAAGGCCGGGATGACGGTAGAGAATCAGGTACTTGTTCGGGTTCTCAACCTGGGCTTCTTAATTCCTCCCCGAGCTCGTCCCGGGGAGGAATTGAAGCCCTCAATTCAGCCCGCGCCGCCCGTCGAGCATCCGGCCCAGCGCCACGAACAGGTAGATGGCCGGCGGCACCAGCACCACGCTCAGCACCACCTTGGTGAGCATCTGGCCGACCAGCAGCTCGCCGATCGGGAACACGCCGTAAAAGGCGACGGAGATGAAGATCAGCGTGTCGGCGATCTGGCTCAGCACCGAAGCGATCGCGGCGCGGAGCCAGAGCAGCCGGCCGCCGCCGCTCTTGAGCGCCGAGAAGATGGTGACGTTGAGGATCTGCGAGATGCCATAGGCGATGATCCCGCCCAGCCAGATGCGCGGCGTGCCCGCCATCATCAGCTCGAAGGCGTGGAGCCGGTCGGGCTCCATGCTCGGCGACGCGGGCAGGCCGAGGACGAGGATCGACAGCAGGACCGAAGTGACCAGCGGCACGAAGCCGAGCAGCACCAGCCGCCGCGCCGTGTCCGGCCCGTGCAGCTCGGCGACTGCGCTGGAGACCGAGACGAGCAGCAGGAAGGCGAAGATGCCCGCCTCGACCGCGAGCGGGCCCACGCCCACCCAGTTGCCGATCTGCGAGATCGGCCCGAGCGAGACCTGCTTGTTGCCGAGCACGCCGGCGATGCAGACCATGCCGCCATAGAAGATCGATAGGAAGAAGAGCGAACGCGGGATGCGGATAGTGTCCATGGCCGGACGCTAGCGGGAAATGTCCGCGCCGCAAGTCCCCGGCACCGGCGCGCGATGAATTCCGCTTGACAATGTTCTCTATCTGTTCTAGTTGGGCCGTGGACGTCCGATCATCTCGATTCTGCAACCTCCCGCCGGCTGTTCGCGCCGCGCGGGGACGCGAAGCGTGCGCTCGCGCGGGCGCACGCATGGGCCCACGCGAGCGGTTCCGAACTTTGTGACCTTCCGTGGCAAAGCGCTCGCGGGGAACGGAATCGGCTGCCTCTGGCCTTGCCGTAGCGAGCGTGTATGGTGGGAGGCTTGGGCGTACGCCTTGGGGGAATAAGCAGTTGAATCAGTTTCCGATCGGCATCTTCGGCGTGGTCGCGATCCTTGGCATCGCCTTCCTGCTCTCGTCGGACAAGCGCGCGATCAACCTGCGCATCGTCGGTGCCGCCTTCCTGCTGCAGGCGGGCATCGCCGCGCTGGTGCTGCGCACGAGCTGGGGCCAGGCGGCGCTGCACGGCATGTCCAACGGCGTCTCCGCGCTGCTCGGCTATGCGGGCGCCGGCACCAGCTTCCTGTTCGGGCCGCTCGCCAAGCCCGAGCTGGGGGGGCAGAGCTTCGCGATCGCGGCGCTGCCGGTGATCATCTTCTTCGCCGCGCTCGTGTCGATCCTCTATCATCTCGGCGTGATGCAGTTCGTGATCCGCTGGATCGGCGGCGCGATCGAGAAGGTGGTGGGCACCACCAAGGTCGAATCGCTGTGCGCGGCGGCGAACATCTTCGTCGGCCAGAGCGAATCGCCGCTCGTCATCCGCCCCTATCTCGCCCGGCTCACTCCTTCGCAGCTCTTCGCGGTGATGAGCGTCGGCATGGCGGGCGTCGCCGGCACGATCCTCGCCGCCTATGCCAGCCTGTTGGGGCCGACGGCGCTCCCCTATCTGCTGGCCGCGTCGTTCATGGCGGCGCCGGGCGGCCTGCTGATGGCCAAGATCATCATGCCCGATGCGCCGGCCAAGGAAGGCGAGCTGCCGCTCGGCGACCAGGCCGAGGACGAGGCGATCCGGATCGCCGAGCACGATATCGAGGAAGAGCGCGCCGCCAACCTCATCATGGCCGCGGCGACCGGCGCCTCGACCGGCGTCAAGATCGCCGTGGCGGTGGGGGCGATGGTGCTCGCCTTCGTCGCGCTGGTGGCGCTCGCCAACGGCCTGCTCGCCGGCGCGGGCAATTGGATCTACGAGCTGAGCGGCCATGCCGCCTGGGCGGAGGTTTTCCAGAATCTCAGCTTCCAGAAGATCATCGGCACGGTGTTCGCGCCGGTGATGTATCTGCTCGGCATCTCGTGGCACGAGGCGACGGCGGCGGGCGGGCTGTTCGGCACCAAGGTCGTGCTCAACGAGTTCGTCGCCTTCATCGATCTGGGCGCGATGACCGATCTCGCCCCGCGCACCCGGGCGATCATCACCTTCGCGCTGTGCGGCTTCGCCAATTTCAGCTCGATCGCGATCCAGATGGCGGCGACGGGCAGCCTGGCGCCCAACCAGCGGCCCATGATCGCCAAGCTCGGCATCCGCGCGCTGATCGCGGGCAGCCTGGCGAACCTGATGAGCGCCGCGCTGGCGGGGCTGCTGCTCCCCTGATCCGGTCCGGCCGCGTTAACTTTTTGGTTACCGGCCGCTCGGTAGAGATCGGGTAAATCCGCGGGAACAACGCTGCGCCGGGGGCGCGCTGGGCCCGCGATAACAACCGACATCGGATGGAGAGCGGGTCGCGCGCCATCGAACGTTCGTGCCGCGGGCTTCGTCGCGGAACGATCGCCCGATGTGCGTTCTCCAGGCATCTTGCTGGAGTGCTGCGTGACCAGTTTGCTTGCTTCGGGCCCGGACGTTCGTCCGCTGCGTATCCTGCGACGATCCCCGCCGACGCCCGGCGAGGAAGCGCTCGGCCGGGTGGGGAGCTGCCTGCAAATCGCCTTCCCGCAGGCCGATGCCGCGGGAAGGCCGGCACGCCCGCATTTACCACGGATCGTTGTGCCTTCGAAACGTTACAGACATCTGCCGGACGCATGTTCTCCGCGGGTCACCATCAACACGCCGTCGGAGGCAGACATCCGCACCGAAATCTCCTTCCAGCCCGAAGTGCCCGTCATGGAACGTCGAATCGACGATCGCTCGAAAATCTCGGTCTATCGGTCCGCGATGCTGCGGTGGGGCGGCTATGAGGCGCTCTGCCTGATCCGCAACATCTCGCCCGGCGGCCTGATGGGGAAGCTCCATACCGACTTGCCGCCCGCCGAGCCGGTGACGGTGGAGATCCGCTCGGGCAACAGGATATCCGGGCGCATCGCCTGGTCGGCGGACGGGATGATCGGCGTGCAGTTCGACGAACGCATCGACGTGCTCGAAGTGCTCCACGCGCCGGTGCATGGCGAGCCGGGGCTGACCCAGCGCATGCCGCGGCTGCGCATCGCCTGCCCGGTGAGCCTGGTGGCCGAGGGCATGCGGGTGAGCGTCACGCTGGTCGACGTGTCGCAGGGCGGCGTGAAGGTCGAGGCCGATTTCCTCCGCGAAGGCGACGCGGTGACCGTGGGCGTCCATGGGCTCGATCCGCGGCGCGGCGTGGTGCGCTGGGCGCATGACGGCCGGGCGGGGATCGGTTTCCTCGCCGCGATCCCCTTCGACACGCTCGCCAGATGGGCGCTCGATCGTCAGGCCGAGCTGGCCGGGGAGGGGGCCGAGGCCCAGATCTAGGACCCTACTCTTGCTTCGTCACCCCGGCCTTGCGCCGGGATGACGGCAGAGAACGGATATCTGTCCGGGTTCCGAACCTAGCGCGTCGGCACCGGCTCCGCGCCCGTATAGTCGTAGAAGCCGCGCTTGGTCTTGCGGCCATACCAGCCGGCCTCGACATATTTGACCAGCAGGGGCGCCGGGCGGAACTTGGGATCGCCCGTGCCTTCGAACAGCACGCGGGTGATCTCGAGACAGGTATCGAGCCCGATGAAGTCGGCGAGGGTGAAGGGCCCCATCGGATGGTTGAGGCCGAGCTGGCAGGCCGCGTCGATGTCCGGGATCGTCGCCACGCCTTCGCCCAGCGCGAAACAGGCCTCGTTGAGCATCGGCATCAGCACCCGGTTGACGATGAAGCCCGGCGCGTCATTGGCATGGACGATGCGCTTGCCGAGCGACTGGCCAAAGGCCTCGACCGCCGCGACGGTGCCGTCCGATGTCGCCAGGCCGCGGATCAGCTCGATCAGGCCCATCACTGGCACCGGGTTGAAGAAATGCACTCCCATGAACCGGCCGGCATCGGGCGCGGCCTGGGCGAGGCGAGTGATCGGGATCGACGAGGTGTTGCTGGCCAGGATCGCCTGCGGGCCCAGCACCTTGCCGACATTCTCGAAGATCTGGCGCTTGATCGCCTCCCGCTCGGTCGCGGCCTCGATGACGAGGTCGCAGGGGGCAAAGCCATCGGTGCCGCCGACACAGGTGATCCGGCCGAGCGCGGCTTCGGCATCGGCCTGGGCGATCTTCTCCTTCTCCACGGCGCGGGCGAGCTGCCTGGCGATCCCCGCCTTGCCGGCTTCGGCCCGCGCCTGATCGACGTCCGACAGCAGCACGGCATAGCCCGCCTGGGCCGAAACTTGCGCGATGCCCGCGCCCATCTGCCCCGCACCGATCACGCCCACCGTCTTCATCATCTGTCTCCTTTGTCGCAGGCTCCTACCCGGTGATCGGCGAATCGGCTAGGCTCGCCGCCATGTCGATCCTCGCGCTCCTCCTCGCCATGCCGGTCCCGCAGGACGGTCCGGAAAAGCTCTATGGCGATTGGGCGGTCGCCTGCGACAATCTGCACGGCTGCGAGATGACCTCGCTCTATCCCGGCGACCAGGCCGTGCCCGAAGAGGGTTCGGGCTATGACGCGAGCATGGCGCTCACCCGCGGCGCCGGTCCGGCGGGGGCGTTCACCGTGCAGGTCTGGCCTTCCGGCAAGCTGGACGGCAAGGCCATCCTCCAGGTCGACGGAGTCGCGATCGCCGCCGCGGCCGCCGCCGCCGGCGACAGCGCGACCTTTCGGGGCGCCGATGCCGCGAAGATCGCCGCCGCCCTGCCCAACGGCAAGGAAGCGGCGCTGGTCGGTGCCGCCGGCCAGGTCGTGGCCCGCATCTCGCTTGCCGGCTCCTCGGCCGCGCTGCGCCATATCGATGCCGATCAGGGGCGGGCCGGCACGGTGACCGCGGTGGTGGCCAGGGGCGGCAAGCCCGCCGGCGCGGTGCCCGCCGCCCGGCCGCCCGAGCGCATAGCGGCCCTTCGTCCTTCGGGGACTCCCGCCGGCGTCTCCAGGGCCCTGCGCGCGACGCTGGAG